>VFQT010000273.1_pt1 | contig 81256 bp, 65 predicted proteins | sample 3512381 | NCBI WGS metagenome assembly VFQT01 (sample SAMN10412376, study PRJNA504923) | tailings metagenome | isolation source: Relicate 2 Philex TSF3 active mining site | place: Philippines: Tuba, Benguet | collected 2017-08-29
TTGAATATTTAAAAATTGATGAAAAGGATTTGCATACATACGAATTGAAGACAAAGAAATGGGCAGTGGGATACAAGCACGAGTTCAATCACTTGATCAATCTCAAAGCACAGGTGGAATACTCAAACTTGCATCATCACAATATGAGTACTATGCATTCTGATAAATTCTCGTTCCGTTTACAATTGGCATATGGATTTTGATATATGAGAAGCTGGGTTAAAATATTCTTTGTTGTATTTGCATTCAATGTTTTTGGATGGATGAAAGGGTTTGCCCAATCCAATCTGCAACTCATTGGGAATAAAACTGGATATGCATCCATTCAACTCAAAGAGGCAAGACAGGTTTTCAAGGTAAAATATTCCACATGGTCATCTGGTAAACCTGTGGTCATTGTATTGCCATCTCCCAAGCATCCAAAATCCGACGAAGTATGCAAACTCCTCTATGAAACAACTTCTTCAGGGGTACAAAAATTTTGGTTGTCGCTTGTATTTCAGGGTCGAGCCAATCCTCCCTTGTTCTTTGACAGTGACGAAGAGATATTGAATTATGTGAGTAAAAATACAGGTGCAATTGGAATCATTTCAAAAGAGGGCAATAAAATCGATCCACTTTTATTGATCAACTTGGTTAATTGATGTTTTCATATTTTCAAAAAATTTCATTCAAAATCTGGTTGCCTTTTGCAATCGGTCTTTTGATTATTTTACTGATTGCAGCCTGGTATTACCCGTCTCGTCAGGAAAAGCTATTCAAAGAGAACAAGGAAAATCAAATCAAGGAACTGGCCAAGACAGTTTCTTTGGGTGTTGAGCTTTCACTCAAAAACAATGATTTTACCGGATTAAAAAAGACGGTCGATTTTGCAGCCGGTACAGCAGATTTTGAATTTGTTGCCATCATCATCAATGATCCGACAACAAACAAAGACTCGGTTTTTATCAGCTATCCTTCTTTGCCAGCTGAAACAATACTGCAAAGAGATTCCATTTCATATGTATATGAGCAATATCCTTTCAGTGCTCCTGATTTTAATGGAACCGTATTGATTGCTGCATCTAAGCTTAAAATCAATGAACTGGTTTCTTCTCTTAATAGACCCATATATTTTCTCTTTCCATTTATTCTGAGTATTTCTCTGATCATATTCTTTCTGATAGCCAGAAGAATATCACAACCTATTGTTGATCTTACAGAAATTGCAAACGAATTACAAAAAGGCAATTATGATGTCAATTTATCGATGATCCGCTCCAACGATGAGATAGGTGCATTGAACAATGCTTTTGATTCATTGAAGGAAAGTCTCAAGGAACAGCGAGATGATAACAGACGACTAACACTTGGACTCGAAGACCAAATCAAGGTAAGAACAGCCGATCTTCAGCAGGCACAAATTAAACTGATTGAAGCCCAAAAGATTGCAAGTCTCGGCAGTTTTGAATTTTTATGTTCCCAAAATGAATTCACATTTTCTGAGGGATTGTTGCAAATATTTGGTATTCATGATCAACCGGTATGGGGGTTCAACGATTGGCTGCAATTGGTTGTGGAAAAGGAGAGAGAGGATTTTGCTTATCATTTTCATGCTGCCTGCAAAAAACAGGTTAGATTTTACAAGGATTTCAGAATTGTAAAAAAAGACACAGATCAGGTTCGCTGGATCTCAGCTGTAGGTGAGATAAATATTTCATCAGATGGTCAAACAACTTCTCTGGTAGGAACCATGCAGGATATCACAGAGCGAAAATTGGCAGAGGAAGAGATAGATAAACTTTCTTTGGTGGCTAAGTATACATCCAACCTTGTTGTGATCACTGATAAAAATAGAAAAATAGTTTGGGTGAATGACAGCGTATTAAAAATCAGCGGTTATACTGCAGAGGAATTAATTGGCAACACTCCTAAAATATTTCAATTTGAGAAAACAAATCCCAAGACTACTGCAATGATCAGTGAAAAGTTACAGCGAAGAGAGGTGATCAATACTGAGGTTTTGAACAGAGGAAAACATGGAAATGAGTACTGGCTTGAATTGAATATCGTTCCCGTCATAGATGACAATGACGAATTGACTGGATATATAGCTGTTGAGAATGATGTTTCTGAACGCAAAGAAGCTGATGAAAAACTGATCAAAAGCCAGGAGGAACTGAAAAAAATCAATGAGACACTCGAACAAAAAGTGTTGGAAAATACAAAGCGCAACTTGGATTTATCCAAATCAATCATTGATCAGGAAAAACTTGTTACTATTGGAGAAATCTCTGCTGGTATTGCACATGATTTAAATACGCCACTAGGAGCTATCAAAGTTGGTGCAGAAAATATTTTTTCTACGTTTGATCTTTTGATGCGCGATGTTGTCGGCAAGTGTACAGAGGAGCAAAGAAATTTTGCTCTAGAATATGCAGGCACTCACAAACCGGAAATTTATGTGGGGGGCTTGCAAATGATCAAGGAGCGTAAAGAAATGCTCAGGGTATTGTATGATCTTTATGGAGGCCCGTTTACCAATATAGATCTCATCAATGAAATGTTGGTAAAATGCAGGATCAACAGTGCAGAAGTAGATGTGATTCGAAAAATAGTCGATTATGAAAACAATGTTGATGTACTCAATTTAATTTATCATGTACAGGTCATTGGTAATCTCCTTGATACCATTCAGACCTCTGTTGAAAAATCTGCCAAAGTAGTCAGAGACATCAAGTCATTCATAAAAACAGATGATGCACTCGAGCGCATGACTTTTAATCTGCATGAGAATATAAAAACGGTGTTGAACATTTTTAATTACGAGCTTAAGCGAAATATACAATTACAATTTGATATCGATAAGCGAGCGTACATATATGGTTATGAAATCAAGCTGTTTCAATTGTGGTCGAATTTGATTAAAAATGCTATTGATGCCATGGATGGCGCAGATGAAAAAGTGCTAAATATTACTTCACACCATGCAGATGACCAGTTGAAAATCACTGTCGAAAATTCAGGCAAGCCGATTCAACCTGAAATCCTCGATAAAATATTCAAGAAATTCTTTACAACAAAGCAGCAAAAAGGTGGAACCGGACTCGGATTGAGCATTGTAAAAAATGTAGCTGATGAACATGGTGCAACCATACATGTGGAGTCAGATTCAACAACCAGATTTGCTGTAATATTTAAAACTCCGTATTTTCAAATGCGACAGTTTTAAACAAGATGCACATCATTTCTAAATATTTTTCTTTTCTAACCCTTTTCATTGCACTGACAAATCCAATAGTTGGACAATCCAAGACTGTTTTGATTGCTTATCACTCAGCAAGTGGACATACAGCACAAATGGCAAAGGCCATTCAAAGTGGAATAGTTGCATCTGGTGATATCAAAGCAATCGTAAAGTCAGTCAACGAGGTAAAGTCACAGGAATTACTTGCTGCTGATGCCATTGTGATTGGATCTCCGGTTTACAATGCAAATCCATCTCCCGAAATTTTATCATTCATCAAAACCTGGCCTTTCGAGGGACAACCCTTGAAAAATAAGCTGGGTGCGGTTTTTGTGACAGCAGGAGGATTCTCTTCGGGGGAAGAGTTGGTGCAATCCAGTCTATTGCATGCCATGATGGTATATGGTATGATCGTTATAGGAGGCGATGATTGGAAATCATCTTTTGGTGCCTCAGGTATTCATGAAGAGGGGAAATATCAATCAAAAGAACTGGATACTTATTTCTTGGACAAGGGTTTCCATTTGGGTAAACGCGTTGCAGATGTGTTGAAAAAAATCCATTGATCATATTGATTATGCATAAAAAAGGAGATCGAAATCGATCTCCTTTTTGATTATAGGACAAATTTCTAACTATTCAGTGCCTTGATTCCGATTTTGGGGATTTACCTCTATTGTTTCTGCACCGGTCACTGCAATATTGCACTTGATCCCATACTTTTTCCCATTTTTTGCGCCAGGTAAAGGGACGTTGGCAGACTACGCAAATCTTTTGCGGGAGGTTCTCTTTTTTGATGTTTTTGGGCATCTTATTTCAGGAAAATGGTCTTGCCGGTTTTTGCAGCATTGCGGGCGGCCTCTAAAATTTTTACAACGATCAAGTTATTCTCCATCGAGTATGCACCAAAGGCAGGGATGGTGATTTTTTTTCTGATGGCGTCTGCGAAGTATAAAAACGGACTGGTATAGGTATTGGTCTCTTGAGCGGTAAGTTTGTAATCTATTTCTGATCCAACTTTTCCCTTTGCTTTCATCTGGTTGTTGTCTTTGGTTATGATATAGCCGCTTCTTCCATAAATCGCCATGTCTTTTCTTGCAAATGGCCAGTTCCATGAAGCTTGAATGATGCATTGCGCATCAGGGTACTGTAGGATGATGGTAGCTTCATCTTCTACTTTTGGATAAATATGCGGTTTGAATTGTGAAGTAACGGCAGTGACGGAAAGAGGCATGGATCCTTTCATCAAGAGGGTCATCAGGTTTGCACCGTAGCAACCAAAATCCATCAATGCACCTCCACCATTTTGAACAGGATCGGTCAGCCATTCAAAAAATTCTTTTGAAACTCCTATTTCTTTCGGACCCTCATGTCCATCGTGAACCACCACTTTTCTGATGGGTCCCATGAAGGACGTATCGCGTGTCAGCGCAAATGATTTATCTGTCGTCGGATACCAGGATGTTTCAAAATTGGTTAGCAACAGAATACCGTACTTTCTGGCGAGTGCAACCATTTTTTCTGCATCTGCAACTGTAGTTGCCATGGGCTTTTCCACCATCACATGAATTCCTTTTGGGGCACAAGCTTCCACTACACCGAGGTGTTGCAGTGTTGTTCCAAATCCCAAAACACCTTCAGGTTTGACTTCCTCAAGCATTTTATTCATGTCATCATAAAAAAGAGCAGGGTCGAGATGATATTTATCCATCATTTTTTTAACCAATTCTTTATTGGTCTCATAGATACCGACCAATTGAACTGCTGCATCATTTTTTCTGCCGAGAATCCATCCATTGTGTCCGTGTGCAATACCTGCAACTGCCAGACGAACGGGTTGGGCTTGGATGATTGAACTGCAAAGCAACGCAAATACAAGAATGAAATTTTTCATGATGACAAGATTTGTGTTTGAGTGAAGCTACCTAAATCTACAACAACTTTATCTTATTGAATGAAGTGAAAATGATCCTGCTGAATGCTCTATCTTTAAGAGACGAATCTAATAACGGAAATCTATGTGGATCCTCTTGCTGGTTGGCATCGCTTTATTGGTTGTATTGATTTCCTATGCCAAGGTCCAACCCTTTCTGTCTTTTTTGATTGTTGCGCTTTTCATGGGACTATCATATGGACTGAGCGGTAAAATGTTGGTGGAAGCGATTCAAAAAGGCATCGGGACCACACTCGGTTCAATCATTTCAATCATTGTATTGGGGGCCATGATAGGAAAGGTCATTGCAAAGTCAAATGCCAGTCACGTCATTGCTGATCAGCTCATCAAAGTATTCGGACCCAAGCGATTGCCATTTGCATTCATGATCATTGGATTCATCGTTTCATTGCCCCTGTTTTTCTCTGTTGCATTTCTGTTGCTTACCCCATTGGTACTCGCAACGGCACAGAAGCAAAACATGAATCCCGTTTATCTGGGCATACCCATGTTGGCATCCTTGTCCATCACACAAGGATTTCTTCCTCCCCATCCTGCTCCATATTATTTGGTAACGCATCTACCAGGAGCCGACATGGGAACTACATTGGGTTGGGGAATCGTCATATCCATTCCCGCCATGTTATTATCGGGTTGGCTTTTTGGAAAGAGCCTGAAAAATATTCCAGCCAATCCCATGCATTTCAATATTGAAGACAAATCTTCTCACCTGCCATCTTTTATTGTGAGTCTATCCATCATCATGCTCCCTGTTTTGTTGATTGCAAGCAATTCTTTTGTCAACCATGAATGGGTGGCTCTGATCAGTGATCCTACAGTGGCTTTGTTGCTTTCACTGATAGCGGCCTTGTATTTTTTAGGATTCAGACGATCGGTCAGTTGGAGTGAAATGCAAAGCTGGATGATCGAGGCTGCAAAAGACATCGCCCCACTTTTATTAACATTTGCAGGGGCCGGCGCGTTCAAGGAGGTGTTGCAAATGATGAAGCTTGGCGAAGCAGTGATGGATATTGCATTGAACAATGCCATCCATCCACTGGTCCTTTCCTGGCTCATTGCAGCCATGCTGCGCGTAATTACCGGATCATCAACGGTTGCAGGTATCACTGCTGCAGGAATTATTTTGCCGCTGCTTGCAAGCACAGATGTAAATCCCAATTTATTGGCATTGAGCATTGGGGCGGGTTCTATGGTTTTATCTCATGTCAATGATGCAGGATTCTGGTTGTACAAAGAATATTTTGGAGTAAGTGTCAAGGACAGTTTGCGATCCTGGACCATCATGGAGACCATACTGGCTTTGGTGGGATTGGCGGGAGTATTGTTATTGCAACAAGTTGTTTAATTTAAAACAGGAGTTTCTTTATATAAACAGCTCTTCGATATTGCCTGCAACTTCCAATCCTGCATGCATTCCCTTATCATCGAATACAACCCTGCCGGATTTTTTCTCGGTTAGTTTTACATGCACAATTGCATTCATGGTTTCTTCAATTCTTCCATCCATCAAACCCAGTATGGGCGATGCCAATGCAGTAGGCGCATCACGCAGTGCATGTACATCGAGTAAATATTGAGCATTATCCAATCCAATGGTTACATGTTCGATGTTCGCAAAAGTTTTGATGCGTGTTGATTGGTTGTAAGTGGTAAATCGAATCAACCTATCCTTCCACCAGAATCCTGCAATAAATCCAACAAATGAACTTCCCAGCCATGGAATTTTTGCAACAGAACATTTCAATGAAATGTTTTCCTCTGAAAAGTGATTTGTTTGCATCCAGATATATGATGAAGGGAATGATGTTCCCCAGTCTTTTTCGATGTAGCCTTTCCCACGATTGAAGTCAATTGATTTTCCGTTCAACTCCAGTAGTCCTGCAATTTCATGGTTCATGCTTACGATTCCATGGTAACATTCCATAAATGGCACAAATGAAAAGGGACCCATGATACCCGGACTCCAAAGAGACTTTGGCCAGGGTATATTGTTGCTGAAGCGAAGCTCACCCCGCAATTGTTCAATATCCAGTTTTATGGAGTTTGATGAGAAGTCATTTTTCCCAATGGAAACTTGAAATACATTTTTTTCTGCGTTGAAATCTTCGAATGGAAATTTGTGGTAGCGGGCAGATTTTCTTTTGCCATCCAGGACTTGGATGAATGATTGTTTATTTCCCTGTTCATCCATGGCGATACCTGGAATGATGGCAAGAGCTTCCGTTCCATCTTCGTTGAGAATTTTAAAATACCATCCTTCAAAATAATGGGATGTTTTGCCCCAACCCTGGTATCGCTCAGGGTGAAAAACATTGTTTATTTTTTGTAAAATATTGATCAATGTTGCTCGTCTTTCAGTCCATACTTCTCATTCAGCGAGAATACTTTATCAGCCGAGAAATGTGCTTCTTCTACCATAGCGAGCTGATCTGCCAGCAATTGTTTTTTCTGATCGATGGTTTGTTGAAGCCGGTTGAAAATTTCGTTGGAGCTTGCATCTCCATTGTTTTCAATCGTTGACATTGCATCGAGCACGTCCTGTATTTGATTCAAAACAGCTTTTATCTGATTGGGCAGCCAACTGGTAATGGGTGTACCGCCTGTGGCTTTGGCGTAAGGCGTATTGGCCATGATGTATTTCTGTACAAATTGCCAATGACCGTTTCTGAAGAAATAAATTTCTTCCAAAATGCCCAATAATCTTGAGAGTCCGTTGAAGCTGTTGAGTTCCTTCAATACACCCATCATTCCGTTGGGATGCATTTCCTCCATGGTTTTTTCAAGATCAATGAAAAATTGTTGAATGCACTTCGGCCTATAGGCCCTCAGGTCCATCAGGTATTTGGTCAACTCATTTTTAGGATAATAATTAACTACACCGCTGAAGATATCTTCCATGGGTATGATATCATCTTGTGCGCCTGTTTGTCCACGGAATTGTTTGGGTTCATCCCATACACCTTGGTAAGTGAGTCCTGGTCCAAATATTTCATCGTTCCCTTTCACTCCCATGATGAAAACCCTGAAATCATTGTAGTGCTGCCACCTGGAGGCCTTCCACATTTCTCTTCTGCGCTCGTTCATGCGCTTGAGTGTTGTCATGTTCTCATCCAATGCAGCTTCTATTTTATTTTTTTGCCTTGATTCGATTCCTTGTAGCGTATTCATTACTGAGCCTACCAATTGCGGTGAAAATTGGTTGATGTCGACGTGCAGCATGATGAATCCAACTTCATCGGGTTGTCCGGAGAATCGCACACACATATCCAAATTGCTCCATTCGAGTCCCCCGTTTTTATCTTTCATTTTATAATTCCCCAATGAGTAACCATAGTGGTAATCCAACCATGGAAATGCATGCAATGCATCTGTAACATGAATCAATGGTTGAGCAATTTGTGGGGGAACAATATTTCTTGCTTTGCCGTAATTGCCGGTTGTTCTGTAATGCTGAAAGGATGTTTCTAATGTATATGCAGATGTCAGGAAGCAGTATCCTCTGTAAAGAGCCTGGATAACATGGATATCGGTTTCCTTTTTTACGAGGTCTATATAATTTGGCAAAGTCTGTACAGCTTCCTCAATTTTATTGGGATAATGCAGCAGTCCATGTTCACCACTGGGAAGTACCACCGGCATTGCATCCAATATTTCCTGCAATCGGTTGTAACGTTCAGGAAGTATTTCAAGTGGAAGTTGAGTGGGAAGAAAGCCATGTTGGGCACCCACATTGAAAAATCCATCCGAATAGGATGATTGAAGATGATTCATCATGTCGTTTAAATATTTAGCAATCTAAAGACGATTTATTGCAATATTTAAAATACTTATGCACGTTTGTGGAGTTTATTTAGAAATTTTTCTGCTTTTTGGAGATGGGATGCTTTTTTGGCTTCATCCATTTTATCCCATGTTTTGAGCAACATGGCCCATCGGGGATTTTTTGAGAATACGGTTCTGTAAGTAGACAGAAACCTCCAAAACAGGCCGTCCCAGATGCCCTGCCATTCACCTTTTTCAAAATCACCCATTTTCATCAGGTAATTGGAACCCGCGATATAGGGCTTGCTGGTGATCATGCCTCCATCGCTGAATTGTGACATGCCATAGACATTGGGCACCATCACCCAATCATATGCATCGATGTACATTTCCATGAACCATTTGTACACATGATCAGGATCGATTTCACAGAGGAGCATAAAATTTCCCAGCACCATCAATCGTTCAATATGATGAGAGTAGCCGCTGTTCAGTAATTTATGAATGGTAGTATCGATGGGGTGTATGCCCGTTGTCCCATCGTACAACGAAGGAGGCATGGGGTTTTTGAATCCCCAGAAATTTTTTGTTCGTTGAGCTGTACCTATTTTTTGATAAGTCAGTTGAACAAATTCTCTCCAGCCCATGATTTGTCTGATGATGCCTTCGATGCTGTTGAGGGGTGCTTGTTTCTTTTTGTATGCTGCCAATAATTTTTCAATGAAAAGTTGCGGAGAAAGGAGTCCGATGTTGAGCAGTGGAGACATGACGCTGTGAAACAAGGTGGACTCTTTCCAGATCATGGCATCTTCATATATACCAAACAGATCCAGTTTTTCATGGATGAACTGCTCCAGTGCTTTTTCTGCATCTGCATGTGTGCAGGGGTAATAAACTTTCTCTTTATTATATGAAAAAGGAGCAGTTGATGTACCTGTATTCTTTTTGAAATATTTTTCAGTGTAGGTGATGGCTTCATCAATCCATTGATTGGATTTGAAAAAGTGAATGGGTGGAATGGGAGTGTTTTTTGGAATTTTTTTCCTGTTTTCAACGTCGTAGGTCCAGCTGCCTCCTTCCGGTTGGTTGTTTTTGTCAATCAGTATATTCCTGCTTTTTCTTTGCTCTGTGTAAAAACCAGTTTGATAAAAAGGCCTTCGGGTACCCAGCAGTTCAACATCTGTTTTTTGATTGTTGATGAAGTTGGGACTTGGCAGGAATTCGATTTTTATTTGCAGTTTTTTTGTGCTTTGCTCAAGTTGCTTTTCCAGCCAACAATCATGGGGATCGTACAATGCTATATGATTGAAATGGGATTTGCGAAGTTTTTCGATCAAGAATAAGATCTTGCTTTCTTTTTCTGTGGCTTGGATATATTGAACATGCAGCTGCTGAGATTGAAGCAGTTCCTCGTAGTATTTCATCGAGGACCTATGCAGGATGATTTTTTGCTTATGAAAATTGTATTGATTGAAAAAGAGATCGCTCTCGATTAAAAAAATGACATCCGAATTCTGAAGAGGGGAAGTGTCTTTGAACAGTTGATGTGGGAATACCAGGAAGGCCTTCATGCAGACATTAACAACTGATCGGCTTTTCGGTTCGATTGGGATCAGAAGGCTATTTCAAATTTGACTTTGACTTCATTGTCAACCTTGGTCAGCATGAAAGAGGGCCTTTCGATTTTGAAATCCTCCAGCAGAAAGATGAAGTTTCCGCTTACGACGGTTTCCTTTTCTTTCTTTTTGGATGTTGCTTCGAAGGATGTTTCTTTTTTGATTCCGTGAAACTCCAACATGCCTTTGACGAGCAGCTTATCTTTTGCTGTTTCGGTGACAGAAGTGGATTGAAAAGATATATTGGGATATTTCAGCGATTCAACTACTTCGAGCATGTGCGCATCCCTGTTGGAGCTTTTTGAATCAAACGAACTGACTTTTGCAATCATGGCCACTTTCTCAATTTGTCCGTTTGCATTCAACTGCACCAGTCCGTTCAGTTGATTGGAGGTTCCGTCCCACGCATGCATGATATGATTCATGGCATATGTGATCGTGGATTTGTTTTTGTTGAACGGAAGTTTGGTTTGAGCTATGGATACAAAGGGGAGCAACGCAATCAATATCTGGAGTATGATTTTCATGGGTTAAAATTTTATGCTGATGATGGCTGCTCCAAAACTGGCAAAGGTTGTGATGGCTGCGGCCCTGTGCAGTGATCTGGGTCCGTTTTCTGCCAACACATTGGTGGCAATCATCCCGGCCATATGTACCACTGCTAACCACTTGTGCAATCTGATGGCTGAAAGTTTTTTGTCTCTGTTGATCAATGGGGGAGGTGTAAAGAAAGACATGGCAGCAGTTGCTCCATATGATATGTTTACTGCCGTTGCGAGGTTTTCATGAATTTCATAATTCCTATAATTCCCTTTGTAGAGTTGAGATCCTGTAATGCCTTGTCCTGCCATGCCTCCCAATGTGATGAATCCAAGCACTTGATGGGCCACCAGCATGGCTCTTCGGACTTTCAATTCTTTCTCTCTGTTGGCTGTATTCAATTGTATGATCGGCCTCATCAGTCCCTTTTCTCCCCACAATACTCTCTGTGTCAACAGCATTCTAGGTGGGAGCAGCTGGTTGCTGGTATCAGTTGACTCCTTGAGTTCTGCCAATAAATCTTCTTGTGCCAAGGCAACTTGAGCGAAAAAAAACGTGAGAAAGAAAAGTACTTTGTTCATGTGTATAGATTCAAATGCAATTTAACGAATGCTATTGAGTGAATATTCAAGGAAATGGTAAAGTTCCTGGATTTGTTTGTCATAACTTTGACTTACACTATGCGTATAGGTTTAAAAATTTGCGTGCTGTTTTTGTTCCTTTTGTGTTCATGCTCATTGTTTGCGCAGGTTACCAAAGTTGTCAACGATCATATTTGGATTTCTTATGTTGGAGTTCACCCCATCAACAAGAAAACTTCACTGCATGCCGAGGTTTCATTGCGCAGAAATGAATACTTAAGAAATCCCCAGCAACTGCTTTTCAGAACTGCTTTGTTGAGCAATCTGGGAAAGGGGTGGAGTGCGGCAGCGGGGTATTGTTTTGTAGAAACCTATCCTTACGGGGGGATGCCCAGCAAATCGGCTTTTCCGGAGAACCGCATCTGGGAGCAATTGCAAATGCGCAAGCAGTACAAGCAATTTGAATTGATGAGCAGATTGAGGATTGAACAAAGGTTTGTGTATCAGCCTGTATCCTCCGGTACCATATATAAACCCGGACCTGCTGTGTATTCAACCCGATTTCGATTGATGCAGAGGGTTTCATTGCCCATCAATGGATCAGTGATCAAAGACAAAGTGCTCTATGCAACTGCATTGGATGAACTTTTTTATGGTTTTGGTAAGCAAATAGGTGACTATCATTTTGATCAAAACAGGATCTATGCCGGCATTGGATATGTACTGCCTTCATTTGGTAGAATAGAGGCTGGGTACATGCATCAGCACATTGTAAGAGGTGCAGGTACCAAGGTTGAAAACAACAGAACCATTCAAATCAATTTTCTTCCTAACTTTTCAATATTTGAAAATAAAATTGATTAATTGTTTTGAATCCTTTCTTTAAGAAGACTCATCAATGTCTTGCTGTCAGGTGAATTTTTGAAATTGGATGCTCTCTCACCAAAAATCCAAAGTGTATAGGGTAATTCTTTCTGGCTTTTCAATTCTTGTGGTATGACATCGTCGTATCCGCCTTTCTTTGTTTTGATGATAACCACGCCGTTTGCACCTCTTACACCATAGATGGCTGTGGCAGAGGCATCTTTCAATACTTCAACGGATGCGATGTCATCTGGATTGATGCTGCTGATATTGTTGATGGGTACATCATCTACGATGTAGAGTGGATTGGAATTTGAATTGACGGATGAAATACCTCTTACCCTGACTTTTGGAACACCTCCAGGTGAGTTGTCATTGCCAACATAAACACCAGATGCCTGTCCCTGCATTTTTTGAACAAGTGTTCCGCTGGTAGCAGAAAGCTGTTTTTGATTAATGTTGCTTTTGCTGCCATTCGATTCATCCGCAGCAGCAACTTTATTTTTTTTCGGCACCCATTCAATCCCTATACCCATTTCACCATTTGCACCCACGCCTTTCCTGAGTGCAATCTTTCCCAATTCATTCAATGCCAAAACAATGGTATCGAATATGGGTTTTCCGGTAATGAAGTCATTCGGATCTGTGTAGTATATCAGCAAATTATCTCCTTGCAATTCAAATTTTCTCAATGCATTGGATTCCTGAACGCTATTGTTGATCAGTGCAAGTGAACCCAATTTTGAAAAATGTTTCTCAAGGGTGGTTACAATCTCAACATCCTGGCTGCTTTTGTTCAGCTGTGCTATTGCTGCATATGATAAAACAACGCATAAAAGAAAGGTTGATATTTTTTTCATGTTGTTATTTTTATTTGAAATTACAAAAAACCTGAATGCTTGAAAACAATTTAACAAATCAGTTGATGGCATATTGCTGGAAGACAATTTCGGCCTTCCCTTTGTTTAACATCGTTTTGTCGATTTTCTGATTTTTGGGATCGGCATTGTCAAAATCCAGTGTCAACCCTTTTGGAATTTTGTAGTCCTTCGCGTTGAAAGTAAACGTAACCCTGTCGGGCAGTCCAAATTGGATGTATTTGCCATATTGCATATCCATTTCATAGGTGCCTTCATCTTTTGTGGTTGTACTGCTTTTCTCCACGACAAGATCTGCCTCGTTGATGTATATAGTTGATAGTACGATGTTGGATTGCTGTGAAGTTGGCAACAGTCTTACAACCCGTAGTATTTTTTGCTTTACTTTTTCTGTTCCTCCATCAATTGCCGTGAATTCGTTGGAGAAGATTTTTTGCAGTGAAATCGCATCAACACCTTTTGGTACAAATGTCACGCCATTGTTGCTTTTGATGGTCAGCTCGTTGGGTTTTTTGTATTGAATTTTCACTTTTGCAATAGGTATTTTCAAATAGGCAATTGATGTTTTCATTGTACCTGTTGCTTCGTACTTATTGATGTTATCAAGTTTATTTTTGACTTTTTTAATCAAGCTATTAACATCTTGCGCTGATGCATGCAAGACAGCTAATAAGGATACAGCTAAGAGAGTAGGGTATTTCACGTGCTTCATGATAAGATGTCTTTTCTTTTGAAGATATATATACTGATCAGCATCAATGCGCCAATATGAGCAAATAATATCATCAAACTGTTATGGATGGATCGCATATTTTCAATGCTTCCTTTGATGGGAATGCCATCTTCTGTTGTGGCAATGTAAAAGAATCCTTTCCATCCCACCAGATAGCTTGTAAATAAAAATGGCTTTACATTTTTATCAATCACCGGGATATTCATGTTGGATACGATCGTAAAAACCAATACGATGCAAATGGTTGTAATGATGGGTCCGATTGAATTTTCCGCAAACAAGGAGAAAAAAATAGCAAGGGAAACAATGACGGTCAGCGCCACTGCCGCATAGCCAAAGGCAGCAAGGTACCTCCAAACGATATCGTCCTGGGCAATTTGCATGATTTGAGATACTTCACCTGCTACGCGAAAGACCAGCATATCGCCGGATCCAAAAATCCACAAACTCAGGATCAACGAGAAGAATGCCATCCAGATCAATAGTATGATGGTATACATGATGGATGCCAGAAATTTAGCCATCAATATTTCAGTTCTGCTGATGGGTTTGCTCAATATCAGTCGCAGGGTCCCCATGTTGGCTTCACCGCTGATGGCATCGCCTGCAACCAAGGCAACGAGTATTGGCACTTGCACCAGCAAAGTATTGAGTATGATATAGCACATGAAATATCCATTCATGGCATGTTGTTTGTCCAATTGAAAACTGTCGTTGATGCCTTGCAGCATGAGGTTCATATAATTTTCACCATCTGCCTTGAAGGCAAATTGAAAGATCAATACAATAGCTGAAATAGCAACAAAGGAAATATATGTCCTTGGGCGCTTACTGATTTTGAATAATTCTATTTCAAGCAGTTTCCACATACTCAACTATTGGTCAGTTTTAAAAAGTAGTTTTCGAGGGAATGATTGGATTGGACATTTGATACAGCGACGTATTGATCAACGAGAAACTTAACCAGCAATGGGATTTCTTCTTTTGCCATTTCAAATTTCAATTCATTTTGCGCGATAAGCTTTTTAGACCAAAGGCTTTCTTGTATCAGGCTCATCGAATGTTGCAGATCTTCTGTTTCAATGCTGACGAGGGTTTTTGCAGGATCCAGGAGTTGTCTGACTTTGCCTTCAGCTACTTTTTCACCTTTGTGCAGGATGATCATGCTATCGGCCACCATTTCAATCTCGTTCAACAGGTGTGAAGAGACCAGGACTGTTTTCCCTTCATTTTTGCTGAAATGACCAATCAGATTTCTTATTTCCGTGATCCCCTGCGGATCGAGTCCATTGGTGGGTTCATCCAGCATAATAAATGCAGGTTCATTCAGCAATGCTATGGCAATCCCCAATCTCTGTTTCATTCCTTGGCTGTATGACTTGACCTTGTCTTTGCCCCTGCCCTTCAATCCCACTTTTTCAAGCAATGCATCCAGTGCTACCAAAGATGTTGATCGGCCAAAAATTTTAGAAAATATTTTTAGGTTGTCATAACCGCTGAGGTAACGGTAAGTATCAGGTTTTTCAATGATGGCACCGATATTACTCAGTATAAATTTTTCATTTCCTTTCAGTGGTTTGCCAAAAATGTTGATTTTGCCTGAGCTGGGTTGAATCAGGGATAAGAGCATGCGCATGGTTGTGCTTTTCCCGGCACCATTTTGTCCGAGAAACCCGTAAACACTGCCTTTTTCAATCTGGAAGGAAATACGTTTGACTGCTTCGAAGCTTGCAAATGATTTTGACAGTCCCTCAACCTCTACAATATTTTGTCCCATCATAGAAACAACAAATCAGGGGCAAGATGGTTGATTAAAACACCAGATCATTTGACTTTTTCTGCATTGCTTACAAAGGCGAGCTTTTTGCTGTCGGGCGACCAGGAGTTGACATTCATGGTGCCTTGTCCACCGTACAAATGAGCTATCACCCTGGGTGCGCCTCCTGCTGCAGGCATGATGCGCAGCATGACTTTCTTGTATGAAGGATGTGAGTCGGGATCGATATCTGTTGGGAATGAAATGATGGAGATCCATTTGCCGTCTGGGGAAATGTGCGGGAACCAGTTATTGTTTTCATCGAAAGTCAGCTGCTCTTTTTCTGAGCCGTCGGGTTTCATTCTCCAGATTTGCATGGTGCCCGACTGATTGCCATTGTAATAAATGTACTTGCCATCAGGCGAGTATTCACAACCGTCTACGTGTCCCGTGGTGTTTTTTGTAAGATCTTCTTCTTTTCCCGTCTCTACATCCACCTTATAAATATTGTATATTTTCTTTCCATTTCGCTGTGCAACAACCACTACTTCTTTATTTCCTGGAGCCCATCCATGCCAGTAAGATGGTGTTTCTTTGGTTACAAGTTTAGGTGTTCCGCCTTCCAATGGCAGGACAAATACTGCTGAACTGTATAGTTTGTCCTCAGGCTTTTGACTGCTGATGGCCAGCATTTTTCCATCAAAAGAAATCCCATGGTCATTGTTGTTTTTTACAACATCGCCTGTATGTAATTTTTCAAGCGGACCGCCTCTTACAGGAATTTTATAAAGCAACCCTCCATCATTGAACAGAAGTTTTTCACCGTCAGGCATCCAATTGGGAGCTTCAAAGCGATGTGCAGCTTCATGAACAATCTTTCTGACACCTGTGTTTATTTCAATGGTTTCAAGTCGACAGTTGAACACTGCCTCTTTTGTATTGAGTGTTTTTTGGATCACCGGATTGGGATGGTAGGTATAGGGAACTGGCTTATCAATCCTTGTATTCCAGATTTTGACAGCAGACTGCTTATCTGCATCCGTGGATTGGATAAAGAGTCCCGCGAATACTTCGTTTCCAATCTCAGGGATGTTCTCTTCTCCTACCAGTTGAAGCGGTTCGCCATAGTTGGCAACCCGCATGCTGTAACGACTGCCAATTCTCTCCAATTGAATCGTTTGCATATTTTTTTTGGGGAACATGGTTGTATTCAGTGGATTCAAAATACTGTCATTTGTTTTTTTCCGCCACTTCATATACATGATGCCTTTGTCATTTCTGCATACAGAAAATTCTTTGCTATCTGGAGCAAGAGATGTGCGAACCATCCAGCCGAATTCATTTTCAGTTGAAGCATTGTTTGGATCGATGGAAAAATCAGCCGTCAAAATAAAATCACCCTCTATTTTTTTATAGAGAAAATGAACATCATCACGGTTTTTTTTATGCTCAGCTGATCCTGCTGAAATCAAATAATATTGTTCTTCCTGGTTGTAATCAGCATTTCCTTTGCGTGAAAGGTTGCCAATGTCTGCTGCGAAAGAGAAAATACCGAGGTTTTTATGTTGGGAGATGGCTCCGGATGACAAGAAGAGGAGGACGAAGAAAATATTTTTCATGATTTCTTTTTTACAAACAACCACTACTCAAAAATGATTTTTCCGAATTTTTCAAAGTCATGAAAGTTTTTCCTGGTAGGCATCCAACTCCACTGACTTGAATTGTCGTCGTAATCTATTCTGTAAAAATTCGCTCTCCAGGTTGTACCTGAAACAGGGGGCACATTTTGCAATGGAGCAAGCAATGTGTATGGGATAAAAAATTCTGCTGTCCAGGATGTAATATTTCCGTTGGTCTTATTGATGGAGGCTGCATGACGGGTGAGACGATCACCTTCATAATGCCAGGGTCTCCATCCCAGAAATTTTCCGTCGTAGTTGGGGACTAAAATCGGTAATTCATAATTATACGGTGAGAGTTCATATTCGAAATAGATATTTGATTTTTCGTTAGGCCAAAAAAATACTTCTACCACATCCTCATTGTAAATATCAGCAAAGTCCTCCCTGAGGGTGGATGTAATGACGCTGTCTTGTGAAACATAGAGGCAATAAATCCCTTTTTCAGAGTATAGGATTTTAAATTGGCTGGCGTATTTTTTATTTCCTTTTCTATGGGTCAATTGCACAAAGGAAGTTTCTTTCCAATTGGCAGCATCTCCTTTTCCGCTCACTTCAAAATCCTTTGTTTTCTTAATGCTTAGTATTCCTGCATCTTGAGAAGGTATTTGCGCCTGCACACATATACTGAAAAGGAGCAGGGTGAAAAGCAGTGATGATATTTTCATGTTCATTTATTTGCGGAGCATCGGGAAAAGTCTTCTGATGTCTTCTTCTGTTGGCTGTGCGCCGTATTCACATATTTCAAATGCTTCCACGTATTTGACTTGTTTTGCTTTTTCTTCTCCATACCATTTGACAAGTGAGGCTCTGAATTCAGGTTTGATGGTTTCTTCGTATCGTTTCATCAGCCATTGAAATCTTTCTTCTTTGCCTGCGGGGACTTCTTTTTCATAATGTCCAATCCAGGGCATCCACTCATAAAACTGAGAAACGTGTGCATCCAATCCAGAGATTTTCTTTTTGTAAACAGAAGTAATGTCTACAGCAATATCTGGTCGGAAAGGGTTGGGTCTTTGAAAATTATCTCTTGTGTACAGAAAGACCGGATTTTTTCTGAGTGCAGGTACATCGTAGGCAATGTTGGGTACAGCAACCATGTATGCTGCATCTTGCACGAGCACACCGGTGTATCTGTGATCTGGATGGTAATCATTTGGCCTGGGCGCAATGACTACATCGGCATTCCATTCTCTTATTTTTCGGATGATCTGCAATCTTACTTCCAAGTTTGGCAGCAACATACCATCATGATTGTCCAGTACATCATAGGCAACGCCCAATCTTTTGGCAACTTCCTGCGTTTCTGCATACCTTCTTTCAGCGAGTGCTTTGCCTTGAATTTTATGGTGACCCGCATCGCCGTTGGTAACCGCAACAAATTTTACAGCATGGCCCATTTCAGCGAGCAGCGCAGCGAGTCCACCGGCATCACTGTCACAGTCATCCGGATGAGCACCAATGACGATGATCCTGCTTTTTTCCTGGGCTATATTAGAATAAGCTGCAAGCAGCAAAGTCAGAACAAAAAAAATTTTTTTCATGGCAATCTGTTTTATGTCAATAGACTATTTACAATACAGTAAGTTAAGAAATTCTTACTTTCATAAAAAGTAAAATAATGGAAGTTCACCATCCCCACGGGCACCATGGGCCTAAAAAATGGAAGGAGTACATCACTGAATTTTTAATGCTGTTTGCTGCGGTAAGTTTGGGGTTTTTGGCTGAAAATATCCGTGAGGGCTTTATAGAAAGGCATCGATCACATGAATTGGCCATTGCCTTGAAAACGGATGTTGAGCAGGACGTAGAAAAGATCAAGGCGTTGATTATTAATCGAGAGGAAGTATTGGTATCTGCGAAGCGTGCTGTAAACGACGTTGAGGAAAATGGCTTCAAGAGATCGGATGTGGTTCAGTATCGGAATTTATTGCGTACCGCTTATTATTGGTCATATTTCGAGCCTACTACCGCAAATTTAGACCAGATCATCAACTCAGGATCTTTGAGGTATTTTAAAAACAAAGATTTGATCAGAGCAGTTTCTAATTATAGAAATCTGATCAATGTAGTTGAATCAAGAAATGAAAGAGAGAAGCAATATTTCTATGATGTAATGCAACCCATCGTGGTCAATTATTTAAATTTATCACCCATGGATACGGTACATTTTACAGGGAATATAACTCCCAAAGATTTTTTCTATAAAATAGACTCAGGGCATATAAATATAAGAACGAAAGACCTGGTATTGTTTGATAACAGTCCTGAAACAAGATTTAAAGTGTTAAACGCCTTCAGATCATTTAGTGTTAATCTGACAAATACCATTCGTATTTTCAGCAAATCATTTTTGCTGGAGGCCGAAAACTTGGTTAAGCTGCTGAACAAAGAATTAGAAGATTGATCAGTGTTGGTATTCGTTCAATGCCTCAATCAACTGCTGGCCTTTGTTTTTAACCCTTGATAGATTGGCAATGCTGATCCGCATAAATGTTGTTCGTTGGAAAAGTTCGCTTGCAAAAATCTCTCTGGCCTCATCTGTTATATATTTCGTTTTTAGACCATCTTCCATTTCCTGTTGGTATTTTTTCTGTAAGACTTTGCCCACATCTCCAATCGAAAATATCTTAGCGTAAACAGGCGGATTTGAACTGATAAAGAAATCTGCCGGGAAATGATTTTTAAGTTTATCCCAGTAGTTAAGCCACTGGTCTTGTTCTTGAGTGAAACTTCTAAATTCTGCAACATCAGCCTCCATTTCATATTCTGTTATTTTATCAATCAACACAGGATCTTTGATGTAGCGCAATGATCCGGAATTTTTCATCTGATCGAATATCCGTTTATCATTTGCAAATCGGTAAATCCACAAACTCATGTTCTTGCTGATGTCATACAGTGAGATCTTTTGTTTCTTATTTCTCAAAGCATACATCAATGAATCATAGTAGTTCAGCAATGGCATATCCTGCTTGATCACTGAGTCAATCAAATATTCATTTTTCCCTATTTCTATTTTAAACATTTCTATGAATTCCTCTGCCCTGTGCTGCTCAATTTGTCTCTCTCTGTAGTTCTCTGCCAGGAATCCGATGCTGACTGCAGCGAAAAGCATTAAAAACTCTGTAATATATTCTTTCCAGTTTTTGGGGGCATGGTGTTTGTGATGGACTTCCATTTTATTGAAGTTTAATCAAAGATATAATGAGATAAAAAAGGAGTAATATACTAAAAATCAATAGAGAGCCAAGCTGGATCAACGAAAAATAGATAATCGCTTTTTTCCTGTTTAATCCATAAAAGTTTCTGATTGATTTATACCCGTAATAAAAAATCCAAAGAAAAAACAGCGGTGAAATTGTATTTATCATATCAAGCCCTTTGATCGATCCAAGAGCATCTAAGATTAATTTTAAAAATATTGCTACGTAATTAAATATATAGTTGTGAGCGATGAAAATAATATGCCCAACAAAACCGATTTCTTTCTTTTGATAAAAAATTAGATTAAGCCAAAGCGCAATCAGTGGCATTGAAATGAAAAATAAACTTGAAAAGTCGTGTATGAAATTATTTATCAACTCATTGAATGCTTTCTTGGGGTTCTTTTCAAAAAGATTGATCAATTTGATTTCCTGCTTCACAAAATATTGTTTCAATTTTCCATCCCTTTTGTCTGGACTCAGTGTCTCTTGTTTTTTCTCATATGCATGGACTGTTTCATATTTATTTTCATCCACCATAAAATTCAATTGAATAGAATCTTCTTTATTTATGTTGCCATTGGTTTGCAGTTTATCTTCAACCGAGGCTGTAGGGATAAAAAATGTATTTAAAAAGAAGAAAAAAACAGCTGATGTAAAAAGGTATAATTGAATAGGTGGGAGGTATGTTGATCTTTTTCCTGCGAGGTATTCTAATGTGAGTTTACCCGGGGATTGGATGAGCAGTTTTATTGTGTTGAAGAATTTACCATCAAAATGTAGGATTGTATGCAGTGTATCGTGGAATAAATCCTTGATCTCCATTTGTGGTACTCTGTTCAATTGTCCACAATCACTGCAGTATTTACCTTTTACCTCTGCGCCACAATTCAGGCAATTATTTTCATCTCGTATAAATGAACTGTTTGACATCGATCAATGATTGATTGCAGATAAAAATTTTCCAATCAGTTCGTTCACATGTTTGTTTTCAATCCATCTCGCAACGATGACCAATTCGTTTTCGCGATCAACATAAATCATATTGGTACCATTTCCAATATGTGCATAGGCAGATTCGGGTGCAGAAGGAAATTCTTTCTTTGAAGTATTTAAAAAGAAGTTCATGAATCCGTAGCCCGGATTGGCAGGAGTAGGAGTAGTAGATAAATCAATCCATTTTTCTGAGATCAATTGTTGATCGTTCCATTTGCCTTTGTTATAAGTAAGCCATCCAAATCTGGCCATATCCATTGCACTGATAAATAATCCACCACCAAAATGTCCGCCGCCACTGACAGACTGCATCAATTTCCCATCCATGACAATCCAAGAGTTCCTGTATCCCGTCCAATGCCACTCATTGCTGGCGCCAATGGGTTCCATGATCTTTTCTCTCAATACTTCAGGAAGTGATTTGTGCCATACAGCTGTTGCAGCGAGTGCCAATGCATTTACACGCGTGTCGTTGTATTTATACACCGTGCCAGGTTCATTGTGTTTGCGGTTGATCCATTCAAGTGGTTTGTCGTTCGGACGATCAGCCCAATCTGGTTTGCCCCAGAGCACACCTTCCCAATCACTTGTTTGTCGAAGCATATGATCCCATGTGATTTTTCTGTTGTGTTCAGATTCAAACGGTCTCAAAAACTGCGGACGTCCGATTTCATCACCCCCTCTATATGGATTGGGGTTAAAGGGTTCAATGATGGGTACATAATCGACTACTTTATCATGGATGGACTTTATCAAACCTTTGTCCACTGCGAGTCCCACTGCAGTTGAAACAAAACTTTTGGTTACGCTGTTGGTTTGTTCTGTAAAATGAATATCACCCCAGGAAGCAACCATGTACCCTTTGTAAATCACCACTCCACTGGTCGCTTTCCGATCGGCAAATGGTCCCAGTGCATCACTGAAAGGCTCTTTGTAAAAATTATAAATTTGGGCCAGTTCCTGGTTTTTGGGCATTGCGTTTTCGTGCGCGATGGCAAATGAGATGGCATCATTCAACTTGGTTTCGTCTATGCCCATTGCAGCGGGACTTCTTTGCTCCCATGTTCCCTTGGGGGGGAAATAGATGTTGGGGGGAGTTGACTTCTTTTGTGCAAAGGAGATTTGGCTGATCAAGAGCCCTATTAAGAGTAGTTGCTTCATGTATAATTATTGATTTGAAGTTAATCAAGTTCGCTAATTTGAACTCAATAAAATTCGATAATTTCATCAACCAAGTTCAAAGAAACAATATGAAAAAAACAATCCAACTTATTGCCATTACCATTTTTTGTTTTTTTGTTCAAGTCTACGGACAGAAAAAAACAACTGAAAAATGGGAGTCTATGTTCAATGGCAAAGATCTGAAGGGTTGGACACCCAAGATCCGCAACTATCCTGCAGGAGAAAATTTTGGCAATACATTCAGGGTAGAAGATGGTAAACTGGTTGTGAGGTATGATGCGTATGACAAATTTGATGAAAGATTTGGTCACCTATTTTATGAAAAGCCTTACCATTATTACAGGATTCGTTTGGAATACAGATTTGTAGGTGATCAGGCCAAAGATGGACCAGGATGGGCTACCCGAAACAGTGGAATCATGGTACATGGACAGACGCCGGAGAGCATGGGACTCAAGCAGGACTTTCCTGTTTCCATAGAGGTGCAATTGTTGGGTGGAGATGGGAAAAATAAAAGAACAACTTGTAATCTATGTACACCCGGTACACATGTTGAAATAAACGGCAAACTTGAAAAAGCGCATTGCATCAACTCTACATCAGAAACCTATCACGGTGATCAGTGGGTGAAGGCAGAGGTACTTGTATTGGGTGATTCTGTTGTGAAACATTATGCAAACGGACAAGAAGTGCTGGTATACATGAAGCCGCAAATTGGCGGAGGCAATGTCGATGGACAGGAAATTGTATTTGGTACATCCGGTCAGATGCTCAAGGGCGGTACCATATCACTGCAGAGCGAGAGCCATCCTGTTGAATTTAAAAATATTGAAATACTCAACTTAGAAGGTTGTATGGATCCAAAAGCATCCAATTACAAATCTTATTATATCAAGTCCAATCCATCTGATTGTAAGTACAATAAAAAGTAGATTATGAAAAAATATCTCGTTGGCATTTTCCTTTTAAATGCGCTTGTTTCAATTGCACAACAGCGCCCCCCTGCACCTCCAGCTGCTGCACCTTCTGCGCCTGTTCCGGAGGCAAGACCCAATCCTGCCAATATTCCATTTAATCCCGATCAATCGGTTACAGCAGACCACGAGGTAACCATAAAAGGTGTGAAGGTTCCTTATAAAACCAGCACTGGAATGATGCCGGTATGGGACCCCGAAGGAAAAGTGCAGGCAGGCGTTTTTTATACTTATTATGAAAGATCCGATGTCAAAGACCGCGCAGCAAGGCCTTTGATGATATCATTCAATGGAGGTCCAGGTACCGCTTCATTGTGGATGGAACTTGGATATACCGGTCCTCGTATATTAAATATCGATGATGAGGGGTATCCTGTTCAACCCTATGGCTTGAGAGACAATCCCTATTCATTGTTGGATGTTGCAGACATTGTATATGTAGATCCCGTCAATACAGGATTTTCAAGAGCTGTCAGCAAAGACATTCCAACCTCAAGATTTTTTGGCGTCAATGCCGATATCAAATACCTCGCAGAGTGGATCAATACATTTGTTTCACGCATGAACCGTTGGGCTTCACCAAAATATTTAATTGGTGAAAGCTACGGGACAGGAAGAGTATCCGGACTCGCATTGGAATTACAAAACAATCATTGGATGTTTTTCAATGGAGTCATCCTGGTTTCACCTACTACATTGGGAATTGAGCGCGATGGACCGGTAGCAGCCGCACTTCGTTTGCCATATTATGCAGCAACCGCGTGGTACCACAAAGCCTTACCATCCGACTTGCAGCAAAAAGATTTGACCGCCATGCTGCCAGAGGTGGAGAAATTTACGGTTGATGAGTTAATTCCTGCATTGACCAAGGGCGGATTCCTGGAAGAAAACAAAAGAAAAGAAATAGCAGCTAAAATTTCCAGGTACAGCGGCATCAATGAGAAAGTGGTTATACAAAATAACTTAGATGTAGTCCCCTCTTTGTTCTGGAAAGAATTATTAAGGGATAAAGGATATACTGTCGGAAGACTGGATTCCCGCTATAAAGGGATTGATAAAAAAGACGGAGGAGAACAACCCGATTTCAATGCAGAATTGATTTCGTGGGAGCATTCATTCACTCCTGCCATCAATATGTATTTGCGCGAAGAGCTTAAATTCAAAACGGATTTAAAGTATTATGTTTTCGGACCCGTGCAACCATGGGACAGGAGTGGAGACCAGACAGGAGAAAATTTAAGAAAGGCGATGGCTGAAAATCCTTATCTGCATGTGCTGATTCAATCCGGTTATTATGATGGCGCTTGTGATTATTTCAATGCCAAGTATAACATGTGGCAATTGGATCCTAGCGGAAAAATGAAAGACAGGTTGAGTTGGGAAGGATACAGAAGCGGACACATGATGTATCTCCGCAGACCTGATTTGGAAACCAGTAATGAGAGTTTGAGAATTTTTATCAAGAAGACAACCCCAAAGCCTGGCCAACCTGCAAAATATTAACTTTCAACTGTCAACTGTTAACCGTTAACAGTTGACAGTTATACTTCAGCAACGTTGATTTTCTCTGTAGGGTTCATGATATAGGTGAGCATGCTTCCATTTTTGTAAAGTTCTACAATGCGGTATCCCCTATAAGCAGTGCCCCAATTTCCTCCTACATGGCTATCCCATACATATGGAATATTGTCTTTCCATTTGATGCCATCCTGATCATGCTCATGTCCATGAAATACAGCCTTCACATTTTTTTGTTTTTTTATCAACTCCTGAAACTCAGGTGAGTCAATACCGTTGGCTGTCCACTTGATAGGAGGTATGTGAATAAAGAGCAGAATATTTTTTGCATTTCTGTGTTCTTCAAATTTTTTGGAAAGCCAATCCAAATCCGGGGGAAGATATTTTCCTTGTTTATTTGACGTGGTAGCAAACAACAAAACATTGTTACCTATTACATGATCAAAATTCAATGGTGATTGCCAACTGTTTTCCCATTCTTCCTTTGTGGCCATGTCGTGATTGCCCTGTGTTACAAAGTATTTGAATGGCAGTTGATCAAAAGTTGATTTCAGCTTGGAAATGTAACTGATGTCATCATGTACCAAATCTCCATTGAAAACACAAAACTCAAAAGGGTCTTGGCTATGAACGGACTTGATATGTGATAATGCGGTGTCCAGCATTTCCTGATAAGCTGTTTTAGGCTGGCCAAAATGTATGTCTGATGCGATGGCAAAACGAAGAACAGGTTTTTTGTTTTCAAATGCACTCAGGTCAGTGGCAAATATAGATTTGCTGTTTAAAACAATGACTGCAGTGGAGATGCCTTGTAAAAATTTCCGGCGATTCATGCTTGAGAATTTAGCATGAAAGATAAATTATTTTTTTGCGTTGCCGCCAAATACTCTTTTAAGTAATTCTGAAGTTCTCGCAAGCGGATTTTTTCTGATTTGTTTTTCTTCTTCTCCGATTTGATAAAATATTCCACTTACGGATTTCTCAGTTACATAAGCGGCCAAATCAGGGTTGATCTTCTTGAGGCTTACTTTGTTATATGCGTTGATGATGGTACTCCAATGCTTGGTGGCATTGACTTTGTCGAGCGATTTTTCAATGACAGGTCTGAATTTGTTGAGGAGTGAAGCAGTGGTAGCCTTTCTTAAATACTGTGTTCCTGCCGTATCGCTTCCTTTTATAATCGAAACAACATCTTCTACATTCATAGACTTCACTGCATCGATGAAAATCGCAGCTGCTTCTTTGCATGCATCCTCAGCACCCCTGTTCATGCTGAGAATGGCCTCATCCACCTGATTGCCCAAACCAAGGGTTCTCAAAGTTTTTTCAACTTTTTCGGCTTCGGGCGGCAATACGATTTTCAGGATTTCATTTTTGAAAAATCCATCTTCTTTTGAAAGAGCGCTTGCTCCTTTTTGAGCACCAATGATCAGCGCTTCTTTGAGTCCGGCGATCATATCTTCTTTATCAGAAGTTTTGGCTTCAGTAATGCCTAGTGTCTGATTCGCTTTTTGCAGAATTCCTTTGAGTTGTGCAGTACTGCTTAAACTGATCAATGCAAATAAAACGGTGATGAGTGTTTTCATGGTAGGGCTATTTTCAGGATGTGAAAATACTCCTCCCTTTTGATATCGTTCTGTTAATTTCGATGTCCTCGTTGAAGATAACTATATCAGCATCCATTCCTTTTTTCAGGGAACCGATCTGATGATCGAGATGTAAAATTCTGGCGGGTGTAGCTGTGATCATTTTGATGGCATCAACGAGTGTGACACCTGCTGTTTCTGTCATTGTTTTGATCAATCTGTTGGCTGTGGCCGTACTGCCTGCAAATGCTGAATCATCCATCAGTTTGGCTACACCATCCGCTACCTTTACATCCATGCCTGAATGGCAATTGCCCAATTTGTAGATACCGTTGGGCATGGCGGCACCTCTCATTGCATCTGTGATCAATGCGATGTGATCAGGTCCCTTTATTTTAACAATCAGTTTCAGCAGTGCTTCAGGAAGATGTATGCCGTCTGCTATGATTTCTACATCAAGATCATCATGTAAATATCCGGCTTCAATGACACCGGCATATCTCAATGCATTTTTTCTGACAACCCCAGACATGGCTGAATAAAAATGGGTGAGCAGTGAATATCCGTTTTGGTAGGCAATTTTGGCTTCATCATAAACTGCGTCCGTATGTGCCATGGAAGCGATGATTCCTTTTTTCTTCAATATTTTTCCCAATTCAATGGCTCCTTTTTTCTCTGGTGCGATGCTCCATCTTTTGATGTGTGGGCATCTTTCCAGTATTTCCATGTATTCTGCGGGATCTGGATCGCGGATGTATTGTGGGTCTTGTGCACCTCTCTGGTTGATGGAAAAATAGGGGCCTTCCAAATGGATGCCTACAAATTTTGCACCCATGCATATTGATCCGTGCACTTGGTTGTACACATCAAGCGTTCTGAGAATTCCCTCTTTGTCGGAGGTGAGCGTTGTTGCCAACATTGAAGTGGTGCCAAATCGGGAATGTGTTTCTGCTACCTTTTCAAATGCATGGATGGATTCATCCATGAAATCGAATCCGCCACCTCCATGCACATGAATGTCTATGAAACCGGGTGCAACAAAAGCTTGGTTGGCGTCGATCTCTTCAAATCCTGCTGAGTCAATCGATGCACTTTCGATTCCAAGTATTTTTCCATCCTCAACCAACACTGTTCCATTGGGAATGATGGTATGCTCAGTGATGATCCTGGCATTTGATATTTTAAATTTCTTATTTACTGTTTCCATTTTTTGATGGTATGACCTTTGATTGCATAAAAGAACAAATATGCATAGCAAGGTAAGAGTATCCAATATGCCTGTTGCACGCCCACGTTGTCGGCTATCGATCCGTAAATCAGAGGGACCAATGCATTCCCGCTCAATCCCATGATCAGCAGGGATGCACCCAGTTTTGTAAATCTTCCCAATCCATCCAATGCCAAGGGCCAGATGGCTGCCCATACAAGAGAATTTGCGAGTCCCAGTAAAACAACAAACCAGATTGAAATGGACGCATGGTACCCAAGGAAATGAACCTGCGCTGAAGTCATTGTAATCAGAAAAGTAAGCACCAGTCCTAGTCCCGTACAAATTCTAAGTGCATTGACCTGTCGTATGTATTTTGGTATGGTGATGATTCCAATGATATATCCAATGATGGTTGCTGTCAACACATATGCGGGGAATAATTTTGCCTCCAAAAGCGGCATATTCATGGATAGCCCGTAATTGATGATCGTATCTACAGAAATAATTTGTGCCCCCACGTGCAGAAAAATCGCAATGGCACCAAGGATGAGATGGGGAAATTCAAAAATGGTTTTCTTCTCTGCATTGGCATGGGCTGTTTCATCATTTTCCTTTTCCGTATCTATTTCGGGCAAAGGAGAAAATCTGACCAGGAGTCCCAGGCAAAACAAAACCGAACCCACAACTGCATAAGGTTTGATGACTCTTCGGATCAACTCATCCAGCAAGGGAGCTTTTTGTGAAGCATCCATGGTATTGAGTTGGGCGAACAAATCAGTGTCTGTTGCTTTCAACACTACAGCAGCAAAGAGCAAAGGGGCGATGATGCCTGCTCCTTTGTTGAAAATTCCCATGATGCTGATGCGTTGGGCTGCGCTTTCCTTTGGACCCAAAATCGTGATGTATGGGTTGGCGGCAGTTTGCAAGATGGCCAATCCTACGCCAATGGTAAAGAGTCCAAGTAAAAAAAGCTCATACGTTCTTCCCAGGGCAGCGGGAATAAAAATGAATGCACCCGTTGACATCAGAAAAAATCCTGTCATCATCCCTTTTTTAAATCCCACACTTTTCAAGAGATAGCTCGAGGGCACTGACATCACAAAATAAGAAATATAAAATGCAAATGTTACGAGGTAGGATTCAAAGTGATTCAGTTCACAGGCAATTTTAAAATAGGGGATCAGTATTGAATTGACCCATGTAACAAATCCAAAAATAAAAAACAGTATCCCAATGATGAGGATGGAGATGGTGGTATCTCTTTTTGAAAGCTGCTGTGTAGACATCTTTATTTTTTTAACAATGATGCTGAATGTTTGTCCAGCAAAACGGTACAGTTCGAGTGATTTTGCAAAATACTTGCAGGGAACAAATTGGAAACTGCTCCATTGAGGCAATTGTGCACGGCAAATGATTTTCTTTCATCCGGTACAGAGCAAATGATTTCATTGGATTGCATGATTTGATGTATGGACATGCTGATTGCTTTTTGGGGAACAGCTTCCATCGACTCAAACCATCCTTCGCCCCACTGTTGTTTCCTGCATGCTTCATCGAGGGCTACTACAATATAAGGATCAGTGGTATCGAAATCTGCCGGAGGGTCATTGAAAGCAAGGTGACCATTTTCTCCGATGCCTACCAATGCCAGATCAATGTTTACCTGACGGATCAGTGTATTCAATCTTTCGCATTCAGCTGTCGGTTCATTTTCGCCATTGATCAGGTGAAAACTTTTCAAGGGACTTACCCGATCAAGAAATCTTTCAGTCAGGTATTTTCTAAAACTTGCTTTGTGTGAAATGGGGATGCCGATGTATTCATCCAAATGAAACATGTTCACCCTCCCCCAATCGATCGAAGCATCTTCAGTAAGGATATTTAAAACAGGGAACTGGCTTGTTCCCGTTGCCAGTATAATGTTTGCTTCTCCCTTGCTGTTGATGGTTTCTTTTATTTTTTCTGCAGCGCGTTTTCCGGCAGCTTTTCCAAGTTCAGCTGCGTCTTCAAAAATCTCAATCTTCATTAAGCAGTTTTAAATTTTAAGAAATAACTTTTTGTCGTACAGGAATTTAAGAAAAATCCATTTGATGGCGACTCCCGTAAAGGCAAGCGCAACAGCGTTGTATGGATCTCCCATCAGATCGGAAAGCCATTGAAAAAAACCCTTGTTTGTATATCCCCATTGTATGAACTTACCCGACATATAAATTAAAATGGAGTTCATGCCAATGACCCTGAAGAAAAATGCCCATCGACGGATTTGTTTCACATCGATGATATAATAAAAGAGTGTGAACAGAAGGAGGTTCCATCCGGTCGTGTACAAAACGAAGGAGCTGGACCACAAGTTTTTATTGATGGGGAAATCAATGTTCCATATAAGTGCAAGTGCCAGGGAAATACATCCAGCTGCCAACATGGCTTTGACCTTTCCATGTTCATTGACCGTGCTATTTTTCAGGTAACTCCCAGTCAATATCCCCGCAAGTGAGGTGGCGATGGCAGCAATGTTGTTGAAGAGTCCAACTGTATCATGTATGCCACGGGAAAGTTTTCCTGGGAGGATGCTTCTGTCAACATAGGATGCAAAATTTCCTTCCTCCGTCAAATCTCCCATGGGGAATCCCGGTGCTGATGTGCATTTTAAAATCAGCCAATAGCCTATCAACAAGCCTCCGAACCAGATGATCCTGGACTTTTTTTCTGCATATAAATAAATGATACAGGAAAGCGTATATCCAATACCGATGCGTCCCAAGACGCTCATGAACCTGACATCAGCAAGTGCTCTGATCATCAAACCATTGTTGTATATCAATCCCAATAAAAAAAGGATCAATCCTCTTTTGATGACTTTCCAGAGCAATTTTTCTTTGCTTGCGCCATCCTGCAGTGATTTGTCAATGGAATAGACACTGGAAATTCCCGATACGAACATGAAAAGCGGAAAGATCAGATCATATGCATGAAATCCATTCCAGTAAGGATGTGTAAACTGATTGGAAATGGCATTCCAGAAGGGGTGATGGGTTGCTTCAGACAAGGTGTGAAATACTTCTTCAGCACCGATGATCCAAAACATATCAAATCCCCTGAGCGCATCCAATGAATAGAGCCTTCTTGTCAGCTCGCTGTCTTTCAAGCGAATATCCATTGTTTAAATTTTAGGTTCCCAGCCCTTTTCGTACTCTCTGCTCCAAAGTTTCATTGCTTCTTTGTCATTCAGAATTCTTCCGTTGTTGGGATCCACTTTTAAAGCACGACCAGTGCGTTGGGAAATATTTCCCAGTTGTACAAGTAGTGTACTTTGGTGTCCACTTAAAATATCAGAATTCAATTTTGCTCCACGTTTGATGGCATCAAAGAAATTTCTGATGTGCAGAGCATCCAACTCCATACCCGGACCCGTTCTGTCGAGTGCATTGGCGACGATGTCGTTCTTGACTTCCTTCACCAACTTGCTTCTGAGATCAAATATTTTGTATGCGTTGCCGCTTTCTATCAGGAGTGAACCTGTTTCGCCGTAGAAAATGACACCTACGCTGCTGCCTTCTGTATTTTTCCCGTTGCAGGATCTTCCTTCCCAACTGATCAAGGTATTGTTTGCAAATTCAAGATCGATCACTTGTGTATCTGGTGTTTCCCAATCATCCTGGTAACGGTATCTGCCACCTGCTGAAGTCACGCGAGTCGGGTATTCCACCCCGAGTCCCCAACGTGCCAAATCCACCATATGTGTTCCGTTGTTCAATGCCTCACCGGTTCCCCAATGCCAGAACCAATGCCAATTATAGTGAATGAGATTGTCCTTGTATTGCTTGCGCGGTGCGGGTCCCTGCCATAAGTCATAATTCAGCCATGAGGGCACCTCTGCTGTTTTGCCGATGCCGATGGATTCACGGTTATTGGTATACCAGGTTTTTGCGTAATAGGGTCTGCCAATGGCTCCAGCTTTCAATTCGCCCATTGCCGCAATGACATTCGGCCAGGATCTTCTTTGGTTGCCCATTTGAAGCAATTTGTTGTGCTTGGCAGCTGACTTTACAAGCATTTCACCTTCGTTGGGATTGTGGCTGCAGGGTTTTTCCAGGTACACGTGTTTGCCTGCAGAAACAGCCAGCAATGCAGCAGGCGCATGCCAATGGTCTGGTGCGGTTACGATCAGCAAATCCAGTTGAGGATCTTCCAGCGCTTTCCTGAAATCTCCTTCGGCTTTGGGTTTTTTCCCTTGTACTTTTTCGATGGCTGCAACACATTTATCCATCGCGCGCACATCCACATCACATACATACATCATCTCACATTCTTTCTGAGATGCAAAATTGCTTCCCACTGAAAATCCCCTGCTGTTTACACCCATCACGGCTGCAGTAATTTTTTCATTGGAACCAATGATGCGACGATACTGACTGGCGGAAAATCCAGGGAGCACTCCTCCAAATACAATGGCTGCAGATGCTGCAGATGTTTTCTTGATGAAATTTCTTCTGTTGCGACTCATGATGTAAGTTTTAGTGACTGAATGATTTGATTTGCTTTCTTGGTATGTGATTGAAGAACGTGTTCGAGCAGGATGCTTGCGCCATTTTTTCTTTTGCTTTCATGGGCAGCTTCCATGAATGTATAAATCTCAATTGTTTCCTCAGGTGATACAGGAACCGTGCGGGTTTGAAAGAAGTCCAGGATATGTTTTAAGAGGTTGTCATATCCCTGAAAAGGACCCAGCACCATATTGCCTGTTTCTCCAAATGCAGTTCCTCCATAATCATGTTTGCCTGTTCTTGTTCCGCGAAATGTTCCCACTCTTCCATCATTCCATTCGCCCACTACAATTTCAACATCCTTGTTCGAAGTTCTTTTGATGTGTTTGCATCCCATGCCCATCACTGTATACAGCAATTCAACGCCGTGAATGCCATACCAGAACAGGTCGGGGTGTGTTGCTTCGAGGGTAGCCGGACTGAAGCAGTCGGCTCCATACACTTTGCCAATTTTTCCTTTGGCAACCTGTTGAGCTGTTTCCATGTAACGCAATGAGGAGCTTGAGAATACAGGCACATTGAATTGATGGGCCAACTTGTAAATGGCAATCGTATCGGCCAGGGAAGCAGCAACCGGTTTATCGATGAATACGGGTTTGCCAGACTTGAATACTTCCAAGGCCTGTTGGAGATGAGGTCTACCATCATTTGTTTCCAGGCAAACAAAATCAACTTTGCTCAATAATGCTGCAATGGATCCTACAATTTCAACTCCATATTTTTTCACCTCTTCTGTATAACCTGCAATTCGCTTGACGGATGATTCAATGTCTGCACTTCCATTCGGGTATGCTGAAACAATGCGGAATCCCTGTGCATTCATGCCTGCGCCGTTCAATGCTTTTGTAAATGCAACGCTGTGTGAAGTGTCTAAACCGATGATACCGATTTTACCACCTTGAAAATTGGGTTGACTCCATCCGTTGATTGGACTGCTGATTATACCAGCCCCCAACAATACGGAGGATGAGAAAATAAAACTTCTGCGGCTTTGAAGTTGATGCATAAGGCAAGCGTTGAAAACAATCGATACTAAATTTAATCATATCATTTGATACGACGTGCAAGAGGGTGCATGAAATTTAAACGAAAACGATGGCGTTAAGATGCTGAGCCTATGATGGTGGCTATGTATGTGTTGAGTGGTTTCTGTTGAATGGTTCCAGGTTGATCAAATTGAACAACAGCACCTTCTTTCAGAATCATCAGGCGATCTGCCCAGGGCAGTATTTCATTTGGGTGGTGGGATACCATGATGCAGCTGAGGTTTTTTTCATGAAAGAGCTGATCTACCACACCATGGATGATTTTTTTATTGATGCCATCGAGATTTGAAAAGGGCTCGTCCAGCAATAGCAATGAGGGGTTGCCGATCAATGTTTTAGCCAATGCAATGCGCTGTCGTTCTCCTCCTGAAAGCTCATTGGTTCTGCGTTTCAACAGGTGATCAATTTTACACAAATGATAGATGTGCAAGGCCTCTGCCTCATCTGTTTTGGCATGCATGTCCAATATTTCATGGACAAAATAATTATTCAGCAATTCGAAATGTTGTGAGAGGTATCCGATCTTGGGATGACCTGGAAGCAGAACCTCATCTGGTCCCTTTACCCTTGATTGTTGAAAATAAACATTGCCCGATGTAGGCTGAAGGAGTCCCGCGATGATTTTCAACAAGGTAGTTTTCCCAGAACCCGTTTCTCCCATCAGTCCAATTTTTTCTCCTTGTTGCATGGAGAAGTCGAGCTCCATCAGAACGGTGCGTTCCTGCTCAACTTTCAATACATGCGCTACAACCAGTTCTTCCATAATTTTTGCGAAGATGCAAAGCTACTTCCAAATTTTAGTAATTAGTTGTTCGTGAGATCAACTATCACAATAAATAAGTAAATTGATTAAATAATGTGTAAATATGAATAAGTCCTTTTTTATTTTACTATGCGCCTCGTCTCTTCTGTTTTTTAGGGGTGGTACAATCCACGCTCAAAAAAAATTTGACGACAAACAATTGACAGCATTGAAAACCCAACTCTCAGAGTCTGTTGGCAAAAGAGCCAAAGATATTCAGGTCATGGTTGATCAAATCTTCAGTTATTCCGAGCTGGGATTTCAGGAGTGGGAGACTTCTGCTTTCATTACTTCCGTTTTGGAAAAAAATGGTTTTACTGTTGAGAAAGGAATTTCTGGTGTTCCAACAGCTTGGATGGCAAAGTGGGGATCAGGTTCGCCTGTAATTGCGTTGGGCAGTGATATTGATTGTATTCCAAAGGCTTCTCAAAAACCTGGTGTTGCTTACAAGTCGCCAATTGTAGAGGGTGCACCCGGACATGGTGAAGGGCATAATTCAGGACAAGCTGTAATTATTTATGCTGCTATTGCCATGAAAGAATTGATGCAAAAAGAAAAAATTCCAGGAACCATTGTGATTTGGCCTGGGGTTGCAGAGGAGCTGGTTGGAACCAAGGCTTGGTACATCAGAGATGGGTATTTTAAAAATATAGATGCATGCATATTCACACATGTGAGTGGAGATTTTACCTGTGATTATGGAGACAATGGTGGAAATGGATTGGTGAGTGTTCGATTTGATTTTGAAGGAGATGCAGCACATGCTGCCGGAGCTCCATGGAGAGGTAAGAGTGCATTGGATGCTGTGGAGTTGATGAATGTGGGATGGAATTACAAGCGTGAGCATTTAAAGCCAACAAACAGATCACATTATGTAGTTGTGGATGGTGGCGATCAGCCAAATGTGGTTCCATCTAAAGCAAGTGTTTGGTATTATTTCAGAGAAAGAACCTATGAAGACATCAAAGCCAATTATGATGCAGGAATAAAAATTGCTGATGGTGCAGCAATGATGTCTGGCACATCCGTATCTCGCCAAATCCTGGGAACTGCATGGCCAGGTCACTTCAACAAGCCTCTTGCGGAAGCCATGTACGCAAACATTAAAAAGGTGGGTATGCCACTATGGGATGACAAAGACCAGGCAATGGCAAGAGCAGTTCAAAAATTAGTTGAAGCGCCTAAAAAAGATAACTATGGGAAAACAATTGATGGATTGAGAAAAGAAGTTGACAGCATCAAAGGGTCTGTTGCATTTTCCTGGGGTGGAGGATCAGATGATATTGCTGATATTTCATGGAATGTTCCAACAATTGTTTTGCGTTTCCCAGCAAATATCCCAGGAACCAAAGGACATCACTGGGCAGATGCAATCGCTATGGCAACTCCCATCGCACACAAAGGATCTACTGCAGGTGCAAAAGCAACAGCGATGACATTGTTGGATTGCTTTACCAATCCGCTTTTGATTTCTGACGCAAAAAAATATTTCAAAGAAGTGCAAACAAAAGATGTTCAGTATAAACCATTCATCACAGAAAAAGATCCTCCTGCTATTCATTTGAATCAAGGGATCATGAATCAGTACAAAGAGCAGTTGAAGAAATTTTATTATGATCCTACTAAGTATGGGACATATTTAGAACAATTGGGTATTGAATATCCCATGGTAAATAAATAAAAGTAGCATCATGAAGAATAAATTTAACCGAAGAAATTTTTTAAGCTCTACCGCGTTGATCACTGGAGGAATTGCATTGCCTTCATTTCAAGTTGATGATGAACTTCCAGCTTCAATTCGTCATCTTAAACCAATGACGGATGATATTGTTCCAATTACAGTTGCTGAAAGAAAACAAAGAATCGCAAAAGCACAGGAACTGATGGCGAAAGAAAAATTGGATGCGATTTTTATGGAAGGCACAACAACATGTTTCTATTTCACTGGAATGAGATGGGGACAAAGCGAGAGAACATTTGGTGTTGTAATTCCTGCAAAAGGTGAGATTGCTTACGTATGTCCTAAGTTTGAAGATGATCGCGCCAAAGAATTGATCAACACTGAATTTGGGGCTGAACTGCGTTGCTGGGAAGAACATGAGAGTCCTTACCAGGTGATATTAAATATTGTAAAAGACCGCGGTATCAAATACAGGAGAATCGGAATGGAGGAGCGAGTACGCTTTTTTATTGCGGACGGCGTACGAAAAGTTGCAAGTGGATTTGAAATCGTAGATGCAACGCCCGTAACAGCAGGCTGCAGAATGTATAAAACCAAAGCGGAGATTGCATTGATGCAAAAAGCAAATGATGTAACTATTGAAGCTTATAAGGCTGCATTTGCAACAATCGTTCCTGGGATGTCTCAGTCAACACTCTCTGTAAATATTGCAAGCGCATTCAGAAAATTAGGGTACAATGGTGGAGCAAGTGTTCAAGTTGGTAAGTATTCTGCACTGCCTCATGGTAGCATTACACCTCAGACGATAAGAGAAGGAGATGTTGTGATGGTGGATGGGGGGACAAGCTGTGAAGGGTATGCATCAGATATTACCCGCACCATCGTCGTTGGCAAACCAACCCAACGACAAACCGATGTTTGGAATTTGGAAAAGAAATCACAGGATGCTGCATTTGCAGCCATGAAGATTGGTGCACCGTGCGAAGCAGTAGACGCAGCTGCGAGAAAAGTTATAGAAGATGCCGGCTTTGGGAAAAATTATGGATTACCAGGCTTACCGCATAGAACGGGGCATGGTATTGGTTTAGAGGGGCATGAATGGACAAATTTTGTAAAGGGTAATACCACCAAAATAGCACCTGGCATGTGCTTCAGTGATGAACCAACAATTTCAATTCCTGGTGAATTTGGTATACGCCTGGAAGACTGCGTTTATATTGGCGATGATGGTCCACATTTTTTTACCAAGCAAAGTATTTCAATTGAACAACCATTTGGGTAAATTAATTTTATGATCAAGAAAATTTTATTAAGCTTCCTGGCAATTATTTTGATTGTCGTTGGTCTCACCTTCACTAGTCGTTTTTCACACTTAAGAAATTTTGCAGCCTGGGGCGTGCATACAATTCATGATTACAAGACACATCCTACCAGGTTGGTAGAAAGTGGAGACCATCCACAGCCTTGGTTGTTTGACTCTGCTTATAACAAAAAAGAAATACCAAAGAATTTGATGGCCATCATTGACTCCAATGATACCCATGCTTTCCTCGTGCTACAAAATGGAAAGTTGGTTTATGAAAAATATTGGGATGGCTATGATACTGCCAGATTAAGCGGATCTTTTTCTGCTGCTAAGAGCATCATTTCTTTATTGATTGGAATTGCATTGGACGAAGGCAAAATAAAGTCTCTTGAAGAACCTGTTGCTACTTATGTTTCTCATTTTAAAACAAACGGACTTGAAAAGGTACGTATCAAGGATTTACTGACAATGAGTTCAGGTACCAATTATAATGAGGCAGATAAAGGATATTTCAGTCTCAATGCTTATGGCTATTATGGAGATGATGAAGAATATATGGTAAGTAAAATGGAAAGAAAAGAAGATCCTGGAGTATATTGGCAATATAGAAGCGGCGATACTCAGGTATTGGGATTGGTTATCGAAAAAGTGTTTAATCAATCAATTTCAGATTTGGTATCAGAAAAATTTATGAAGCCAATGGGATCTGAAGTTGATGCTTTGTGGTTGCTTGATGGATCAAAAAAACATGAAAAGGCTTTTTGCTGCTTCAATGCTGTGGCAAGAGATTATGCTCGATTTGGCCAATTGGTTTTGAACAGGGGTAAGTGGAATGAAAAGCAGATCGTTTCTGAAAAGTATATCAACGAAGCAACTGCACCTGCCAGTTATTTAAAGGACAGATATGAGAATGATAGCCCAGTTGATTTTTATGGGTATCAGTATTGGATTGTTAATCACAGTGGTGTGCGTGCCGTAGCACAAAATGGGTTGTTTGGGCAGTATGTATATATCATTCCTGAAAAAAATGCAGTTATTGTTAGATTAGGTGAATCTAAAGTAGTCAAGCCTATTCATCATCATCAGCCTGAAAATTATACATATATTGACGCTGCCCTCTCGGTGCTGCAGTAATATCTAGATAAAAAAGCCAGATTTAAATCTGGCTTTTTTATCTAGAGTATTAGAGCGTCTAGTTGTTGTGTTTTGTACAATAGGTTATAATCTGAAATTGATTTTCTCAAGGCTTCCAGATTTTTCTTTTGTGTGTTCCATTCATTTTGTAAATCTGAAAGGCGTGTTTTGATACCTTGGGTTATTCGAGGGTCTGGTGAGTCGGCCAATCCTTTGATATTGAAAAATTCCGAATTGATTTTACTTGGCCAGTTGATAACATCTTGTCCGTTTTGAATTCTACTTTCAACTATATTGGATTCCCATCCTTCAATTTTTTTCAATAAAGTTTTCGCCTCATCCAGAACTTTTTCGGCACTCAATTTTTCTTTCAATACATCAACCTGATTTTGTAATTGCTTTTTGACCCCTCTGACTTCATTAACTGTTTTATGTATTTCGATGATATTGGCAACAATCGTTTTCAAAATACGCTGTTGTTCATCCCACTCAGCATCGGTTGCCTTGATATGGGGGTTGCTCAATAGAGTGATTTCTGTCTCAGCAGAACCATTACTCGTTTCAAGCTTGGCCTTATACTTTCCTGGTTTTACTGCATATCCATTGTAAGTGCCCCATACGTATACTCCTTTCACATCTGGACTCACTTGATCTACCCTATAATCCCACAAAAATCTATTATGACCTTTGGCAACTGGAATTATTGGGACAGGTGATGGTCCACCAGGATATTTACTGTATGATTCATCTTTTTTATTGGTATATGTCCTGATCACGTTTCCAGATTCATCACTGATGATAAGTTTTACCATTTCACTATCCAATGACGCCGGAAGGAAATAATCAAGAATCACTCCTTCTGGTGCATTTTGCCCCGCACTATATTTTTCTTCTGGCAATCCATTACCTCCTCCAAACTTATAAGATGGTTTTGGTGAAATGATTTTTACAGAAGATGCATCTACGTATTGTTGAATGGAACCTAAATCATCCAAAATCCAAAAAGCTCTTCCAGCTGTAGAGGCTATCAAGTCATTGTCTCTGATGATCAAATCGGTTACTGGAACTATAGGTAAATTTCTTTGAAAGATTTCCCAAGTCAATCCACCATCTCTTGATAAATAAAATCCCCTCTCACTGCCCGCGTATAAAATATTTTTATTTTTCCTGTCTTCTCGAATCACTTTGATAAAGTCATCTGCCTTTACACCATTGATAATTTTAGTCCAGCTCTTCCCATAATCTGTTGTCTTGTATGCATAAGCATTGTAATCATTGAACTTGTATCTGGTTGCAGCAATATAAGCTGTTCCTTTATCAACTGATGATAGTTCAATGCTGTTGATTTGTGATTCAGCTAAATCTGAAGGTGTGATATTTGTCCACGTTTTTCCTCCGTCCATGGTGATCTGCACAAAACCGCAGTCACTTCCTGTCCATATAACTCCTTTTTCCAATGGAGATTCTGCGATATAGAACAAGGTATTATAATTTTCACCTCCTGCTCCCTCATTGGTAAAGGGGATCCCACCTGGACCCTGTTTTGATTTATCATTGCGTGTAAGATCCGGACTGATTACTTCCCAGCTCATACCGCTATTGGTTGATTTCAACAACACATTTCCACCATGATAAATTGTTTTTGGATCATGAGGAGAAACAACAATGGGTGCATTCCAGTTGAAACGATATTTCATGTTGCGTGGTTCAATCGCAAGATTCATGGTTGGATATGCCTGTATGTCTTTACTTTCATTTGTGTTTGTATTCAACACTTCTATGTAACCTTGATAGCAGCCTGCATAAATCAACGAAGGGTCGTTGATATCAAATGCAGGAAAGGCGGATTCACAGCCAGGGCCTATGCTCCAATCTCTTTCTGTCAAAATTTGTCCGTTGTTTCTGCTTGCAACTATCACAGAAGTATTGTCTTGTTGACCTGCGTACAATTTATATGGAAACAAATTGTCTGCATTTACCCTATAAAATTGTGCAGTTGGTTGGTTCATGATTGAAGACCATGATTTGGTATTGTCATATGTAATTTCTGCTCCACCATCATCAGCAAGTGCGATCACTCCATTGTATTGTGGATGTATCCATAGATCGTGGGTATCACCATGTTGTACTTTCACCGGTACAAATGTTTTTCCACCATCAATCGATTTCATCATAGGAGCATTTAGCACAAATACTGTATTTTCATTTTTTGGATCTGCAAAAACTTCCATGTAATACCAAGAACGTGAACAGATATCCTGATTGTTGGAAAGCAATGACCAGTTTTTCCCTCCATCATCTGATCTGTATAAACCAGATTTTGATTTCTCGGTTTCAATAATTGCAAAAACTCTGTTTGAGTTGGCGCGTGAGACACTGATGCCTATTTTACCCATTTGTTTTGGTAACCCATCTGTTAGTTTAATCCAGGTATTTCCCTCATCGGTTGATTTCCAAATGGCAGATCCAGGGCCACCGCTGGAAACTGTCCATGGAAACCTTCTGTGTTCCCATGATGCAGCATAGAGTATTCTTGGGTTGTTCATGTCCATCGACAAAGAAGAAATACCAGTACTGTCATTGATATATAAAACTTTTTTCCATGTAGCACCGCCATCAACAGATTTATAAATTCCTCGATCATTGTTTGGGCCGTGCACTGTTCCCTGTGATGCTACAAAAACAACATCGGCATTTTTTGGATGAATAGCAATATCAGATATATGACGTGTTTTTTCTAAACCGATATTTTTCCAGGTCTTTCCTGCATCGGTAGATTTGTAAACACCGTTTCCATAACTAGTCATTACACCTCTTACTGCATGTTCGCCTGTTCCAACATAAATTACGTTTGGATCTGATTCAGCAACAGCGATATCTCCAATGCTTCCTACAGAAAAAAATCCATCAGAAATATTTTTCCAACTGATGCCGCCATCTTCGGTTGTCCATACTCCACCACCAGTGTATCCTGCATAAAATTTCTGATCATTGTTGATCACTCCGCTTATAGCATTGGCACGGCCCCCTCTAAATGGACCAACATTTCGCCATTTTAAATTTTTGAAAATAGAGTCAGGGCTCGCTGTTGGAATTATTGACGCAACTTCTTTTTTCTTTTGTGCCGTTGCAAATAAAAGGCTGCAACTAAATAACATAATGAGCAACTTTCTCATAACGATGATTTGAATAAAAATTTTCAATTAAATGGTATTGAAGATATAAAAAAAGCTCCACCGAAGTGGAGCTTAACACATAATTGTGTGATGTGAAATCTTATTTTTTGATTTCCCAACCTGCTCTGTAATTTCTGGTTACAAATTGATTGGCTTCTTCAAAGTTGGTAATCTTCATGTTGTTGCCATCCCACAGCAGTTTCTTTCTTCCATAGAATTCGAAACCATTTCTGCCCATCGCATTTTTCACTTCTCTGCGCAGCATATAACTCCTGATCGCAAGGTTGCCCATCAAAACTGTTTCTGTCAACGGACCAGAATAGTCGAATGAGGAGGTAAGTGCTTTGTGCTCTTTGCTGTTGAATCCTGCTTTACAAGCTTCGGTCCAATAAACCTGATGTCCCCATTCAGGCAAACCTTTCGGCGCATTTGGATCGGGAGCAGGCATGGTAATTCTTTCCCCGTTGTTGAGGTAAATTTTAGGATTGTTTCCGTACATGCCAATGACCATCACACCTTTTGATCCATGCAGATAAACTCCATTGTCACCACCTGAATCTGGGCTCAATGGTTCGTCGGCTGGGATCTGATCTGGGTGGAATGGCTTCAATCCTCCATCCATCCAAACCATCTTCAACTGAGATTTATTTTTCTTGGTTTCAGGGAATTTGATCTCTACCAAAGCAGAAGGAGGGCATCCTTCAGGAATGAATTCAGGTGTCCAGTCTTTGATGAAAACCTGTCCCACACTGCATTCTACTTCAGTTGGATATCCCAATCCCAAGATTCTAAAAGCAGAATCGATGGTATGACATCCGATATCTCCCAATGCACCGGTTCCAAAATTCCACCATCCTCTCCATTTGAACGGATGATACAAAGGATGATAATCTACATATTCAGCGGGACCGAGCCAGGTATTCCAGTCCTCAGGTGCCATGGATGCAGGCAATGTTGGTTTGTCTTTTGGCACGGGGATTCCCTGTGGCCAAACAGGACGATTGGTCCAGATTTCTACCTTGTGCACAGGTCCGATCAAGCCTTTGTTGAACCAGTCAACTGCTACTTGCTGATGCGGATTGGATGAGCCCTGATTGCCCATCTGTGTGACTACTTTGTATTTTCTTGCTGCTTCAGTCAACATCCGTGCTTCAGCAATATTGTGCGTAAGCGGCTTCTGCACGTACACGTGTTTTCCCATTTGCATGCAGGCCATCGCGGCAAACGCATGAAAATGGTCAGGTGTTGAAATCGTTACTGCATCAATGTCTTTACCTGATTCCTCCAGCATTTTTCTAAAATCTTTGTAGCGCTTTGCATTGGGGAATTTATCCACTGCAACTTTTGCTCTATCAAAGTCAACATCTGTCAACGCCACAACATTGCAGGCTCCATTGTTGTATGCATTGATGATATCCGACTGTCCTTTTCCACCTGAACCAATAGCAGCAATATTCAATTTATCACTAGGGGCAGTATAGCCCTTCCCGATTACATGACGGGGAACGATAAAAAATCCGGCTGCTGCAAGTGAACTTTCTTTGATGAAATTTCTTCGATTTTTTTGTTTCGACATAGCAAGCTTTTTAATGAATGATGAATACCTAAGTTACAATTCGAGCGGAAGATTTATTACATTTAGATGAATAAAATTTTTGGATGGCCCGGCGGAAGGTTGGATGACATTGCGGCTTCTTTTATTGCGCAGCAGGGCATACCGCTTATTAAATTATTGCTCATGAGAATCAAATTATTCCTGTTTTTACTTGTTCATGGTATGCTTGCTGAAGGTCAAACCTCCATCAATCCCGAGTTGCTGAAAGGCTCCTGGCGGGCGTCCTGGATTACCTGCCCCAATGTTCCACAAAGAGATTATGGGGTCTATCATTTCAGGAAAAATTTTTCCATCGACAGCCTGTCGAAACAATTTATCATTCACGTCAGTGCCGACAACAGGTATCGCTTGTTTGTCAATGGCGTAGCAGTTTGCAGCGGTCCTGCGAGAGGCGACCTTTACAATTGGTATTTTGAATCCATCGACATCGCACCCTATTTGCGAAAAGGCTCCAATACCATCGCAGCCCTTGTTTGGAACATGGGTGTTCATGCACCTGTTGCACAGATATCCAATCAAACTGCCTTTGCATTGCAGGGGAATGGAGAAACAGAGAAAATAGTCAACACCGATAAAACCTGGAAAGTTTTGCGCGACAGTTCGTATTTGCCATGCTCGCTCGACAACGGTGCAAGGGTGAAATCGTACATGGTGGTTGGACCGGGCGATCAGGTGGATGCCTCCAAATATCCCTGGGGATGGGAGTTGCCTGCTTACAACGATGATGCATGGCAGAAAGCTATATCCATCGGCAATCCTGTCAATGTTGGCTACGGTTCGGATAATTTATGGAGCCTTCAACCCAGAAATATTCCATTGATGTTTGAGAAAATGCAACGCATTCCAAGTGTTCGCAGAACAGAGGGAATGCAAATAGGGAATGATTTTCTTACAGGCAACAAACCTTTGATGATACCCGCCAATAAAAAAGTTTCCATTTTACTGGATCAATCATTCAATACCGTTGCATATCCTCAACTGGTTACCAGCAAGGGTAAAAATGCTGAAATCAAATTGAGTTATACCGAAGCTTTGTTGGTAGATACCAACTCCGCAAAATACAAAGGTGTCAATGTCAATGGCCCACAAAGAAGAAAGGATTTTCAAAAAGGAAACCGCAATGATGTTGACAGCAAACTTGTTATCGGCAACTATGATATTTTCATTGCTGACGGTGGAGAGCAGAGAGTTTTTCGTCCCCTTTGGTTCAGAACTTATCGATATGTACAGGTAGACATCACCACAAAAGATGAGCCTTTGCTGATCAATGACCTGTATGGAATGGCAACAGGCTATCCCTTTGAAGTGAAGGCATCATTCAAATCCAATGATTCCTCCCTGCAACAGATTTGGGACATTGGATGGAGAACTGCACAGCTCTGCGCGGGAGAAACCTATTTTGATTGTCCCTATTATGAGCAGCTTCAGTATGAAGGCGACACCAGAATCCAATCATTGATTTCATTGTATGTTACCGGAGATGATCGTTTGATGCGCAAGGCGATCCTGGATTTTTATCATTCGCGAGTGCCAGAGGGACTCACACAGGGACGCTACCCAAGCAGTCGATTACAGGTTATTCCCCCTTTCTCCCTTTATTGGATCAGCATGCTCCATGATTATTGGATGCACCGGAGTGATTTCAAATTTGTTGAGCAATTTTTGATGGCAGCAGCTGGTGTATTGGATTGGTATGAGAAAAAAATTGACCAGCAAAAAAATATGTTGGGACCCATGAAGTGGTGGAATTTTGTGGACTGGAACCAAAAGTTTCCTGGTGGAACGCCCGATGGAGCAAACGATGGGAACTCCTCTGTGGTTACATTTCAATATGTATATACTTTGAAACAAGCTGCTGAGTTGTTCAGTTTTTTTGGCAAAACAAATGAGGCCAATCATTACAAGCTGCTTGCAGACAAATTGGGAACATCTACTTTCAATGCATGTTATGACCCGAAAAAATCAGTTATTGCAAATACACCCATAAAAAATACTTTCAGTCAGCATGCCAACATCATGGCTATTTTATCCGGCAGTGTTCCAGCTGCATTGCAGCAAAAAATCATGATGAATACATTGACTGATACTTCACTCAGTCAAGCTACTTTCTATTATCGTTTTTACCTGAACAGGGCTTTGAATTATACAGGGAATGCGAATAAGTATTACAAGGAGCTTAAACCATGGAGGGATATGATTGATCTTGGTTTGACAACTTTTGCTGAAGAGCCAGATCCAACACGCTCAGATTGTCATGCATGGAGTTCGAGTCCCAATTACGATTTCTTTGCAACCATCTGTGGAATCACTCCATCGAAACCCGGATTTGCTGCAGTGCGCATTGCACCTGCATTGGGCGAGTTGAACCATGTGGTAGGCAGCATGCCTCACCCAGCGGGTATGATCAATGTTGAAATCCGGAAAAAAGGTGATGCCGGGGTCATAGCAGATATCACATTGCCTGAAAATGTTCCGGGAGCTTTTTATTGGAAGGGGAAGTTAGTTCCGCTTCGCTCGGGTCATCAACAAATAAAACTCTGATCAGATTCTTTTGGCAAATTTTTGGGCTTTCAATGAGAGTTCTGTTGCAAGGAAACAATGTGCCTGCGACATGGCCGTTTCGGTTCTGTTTACTACATCGTCCACAAACATTTTCCCGAATGGGAGCTGCACATCTCTGCAGTCAATGTACTTTGTTTCCTGGTTATTGGCATAGTAGAGATGGTTGCCACTGTCATAGCGGGCAATGTCAATATTTTTTCTGATCTCAATGAATCCTTCGGTTCCTAAAATGGTCAATCTTCCATCGCCCCAGGTTTTCAATCCGTTCGGAGTAAACCAATCCACTCGGATATAACCTTGTCCACCATTGCCTTTCAGCATCACATCTCCAAAATCTTCAAAATCAGGTTTATCCGGATGGTTGACATTTCCAATTTGGGAGGCTACGACTTCTGCACTGGTCGAATTGGTGAAGAAAAGAAATTGATCAAATTGATGAGAGGCAATATCTGTGATGATTCCTCCAAATTTCTTCTTGTCCCAAAACCAGTCCGGCCTTGATTTTGGATTGATACGATGTGGACCCAGTCCAATGGTCTGAATGACTTTCCCAATCAATCCCTGCTTGACAAGTTCACCTGCTTTGATGGTTGCCTTGTTTTCAAAGCGTTCACTGAACATGATTGCATAGATGCGTTTGGTTTCTTTCTGCACTTTCTTTACCGCAGCCAATTGCTCAAGTGTGGTGATGCCTGGTTTGTCTACCAGGTAATCTTTGCCGTGTTTCATGACTTCGATTCCAAGCGGACCCCTTTCAACAGGAATGCCGGAGCTGAGGATCAGTTGAATGGAATTGTCTTCCAAAATTTCCTTTTCACTAGATGCAACTTTTGCCTGGGGGAATGCCTTTGTGAATGCTGCTACCAATTCCGGTTCTTTAGCGTAGACTGCTACCAATTCTCCACCGCCATTGATGACGGCATTGCACATGCCATAAATATGGTTGTGGTTGATGTTGATGACGGAGAATCGGATTCTTTTCTCTGCAACAATTTCATCTGGGTTGGCATGGGCAAAGGAAGACAGCAATGGCATGCCGCTTGCAGCGATGGTTGATTTCAAAAAAGTTCTTCTTGGAAACATATATTCAGTTTAAATATTTTTAACTCATTCTAAATTACGGATTCAGTATTCAACTGCTTGGTAAAATACGAAATCGATTTATTTGATCAGGTAATCAATGATCAATACACCGATGAGTCCCATGACAGATACAATCGTTTCCATGATGGTCCAGGATTTCAGCGTTTGTTTGATGCTCAGGTTGAAATATTCTTTGAAAAGCCAGAATCCGCTGTCGTTTACATGAGAGAGGGTCAGGCTTCCGGAGCCCACAGCCAATACCATCAAACTGGGATCGGTATTGGTGGCAACCACCACGGGCGCTATGATGCCAGCAGTAGTGAGTCCGGCTACTGTAGCCGATCCCATGGCAACTCTGATGATCGCGCTGATCATCCATCCCAGCAGCAGGGGGGGCATTTGCAATGCTGTGAATGCTGCTGCGAGTTGTGCACTTACACCGCTTTCAACATATACCTGTTTGAGCGCCCCTGCACCTGAAACGATCAAAATGATCATCAACACATCTTTGATGGAATCTGCATAGGTTGACATGATAGATGAGATAGAACTGCCCCTTGAGAGTCCCAAGGCAACTGTTGCATACAACATGGATACGAACATTAGCATGCTTGGATCTGAAACAAACTGGATGAATCCGGGTGACTTGCCTGCAGTTGGATTCAGGTTGAAGTAGGTAGTAATGAGTAAGATAAAAACAGGGAGCAGACAGGTGATGATGCTGTTCATGAATCCCGGCAGCGCTGCCTGATCAATATCCTTAGGTTTGAATGTCTGCAAGGGTTCCACATCCATTTTTTTCAGAGTATTGGCAAAAAGCGGACCCGCAACGATGATGGTTGGAATCGCAATGCATATTCCATACATCAAGGTTTTGCCCATGTCTGCATGCAATTGATTGACCAATGCAGCAGGCGATGGATGGGGCGGAAGGAGTCCGTGTGTGACAGACAAAGCTGAAAGCATGGGAATGCCTACGTATACTGCTGGGAGTTTGAGGCGGTATACAATAGAAAAAATCAGGGGGACCAGCAAAACAAAACCCACGTTGTAAAACAGTGGAATGCCCACAATGAATCCGGTCAATACCAGTGCCCAGGTTATTCTTTTTTCACCAAACGTTTTCAGCAGCACATCGCTTATTTTTTGTGCAGCTCCCGATTCTGCGACCAGCTTGCCAATCATTGCGCCAAACAGGATCACCATCAGGAGGGATCCTAGGGTGTCTCCAACCCCTTTTTGGATGGCAAATGGAATTTTCTCCAATGGCATTCCCAGGAGGAGTCCGCCTGCCAATGAAACAATGATGAAAGAAATGAATGTATTGCATTTCAGCCAGGAGATCAGCAGAATCAGCAGTAAGATGCAAAAGGCAATCGTTATGAAAAGCATTGCGTGAATATATTAGGGCAAATATTTTGCCATTATAAAACTTTAAGTAATTTAAGCATTCTAAATAAATTTAAACGGTTCAAAAATTTGCTGTTATGAAAAATAGAAGGTCATTTTTACAATTATCCGCACTCGGCATTGCAGGTGCAGTTGCACAACCATCTTTTGCAATGGAATCATTTGATGCTCCCACTGAATTTCCACTTGGATTTGCTGGATATTCTTTTGCAAGATTTGACATCGACAAAATGATATCCATGTTGCAAAAGCTCAACGTGAAAAACTTATCATTGAAAGAGATTCACTTGCCTTTGAACAGTTCAACTGAAGCCATCGAAGCTGCCAAGAAGAAATTTGCCGATGGAGGAATCAATGTATATACTGTTGGTGTAATATACATGCGTTCAAAAGAGGCCGTGGATCAGGCTTTTGAGTATGCAAAAAAAGTAGGAGTTGAAATGATCGTCGGGGTGCCGAATCAGGAGTTGCTCAGTTATGCAGAAGCAAAAGTCAAGGAAACCAATATTCGTCTCGCGATACACAACCATGGTCCGGAGGATAAGTTGTATCCATCTCCTAAAGATATTTACGACCGCATTAAAAATTTTGACAGCCGCGTGGGACTCTGCATTGACATTGGCCATACCCTCCGTGCAGGTGTATTGCCTGAAAAAGCGGTGAAAGAATACCGCGATCGTTTGTTTGATTTGCACTTGAAAGATGTAACGGCCATGGCAAAGGATGCCAAAGTGATTGAAATCGGACGCGGTGTGATCAATTATCCTGCATTTATGGAGGCGCTGAGAAAAGTCAATTATAAAGGAGTCTGCAGTGTTGAATATGAAAAAGACATGACAGATCCATTGGTAGGTATGGCTGAGTCGGTTGGATTTGTGAAAGGCATCATGCGCGGTTGATTTCTGTATGAATATCGGTCCACATAAAATTCTGGCAGATCACTCATTTGTTTTATTGGTCGAGGACGAAAAAGGAAACAAGGGACTGCTTTCGAATAAAAGTTTTGCAAAAGGAGAAGTCATTTCTCCTTTTTTTGCAAGAGAGGTATTGGATGTCCCTACATACATTACTGTTCAACTCAGTGATTCCGAGCACATACTACTTGGACCTGAATTTTTACAGTATACGAATCACAGTTGTGATCCTTCTGCGTTTTTTGATACGACTGAAATGAAGCTAGTGGCATTGAAAGATTTACACGTCGGTGACCCCATCACTTTTTTCTATCCCTCCACTGAGTGGAAAATGGACAGGGCATTTCAATGTCTTTGCGGAGCACCCAACTGCATTGGTAAGATTCAAGGGGCTTTCTACCTGTCTCCTGATCAACAGCAACACTACAAGCTGAATAATTTTATATTGCATAAAATTCAGGAATCAAATGCAAGTAAGCAATCAGATTAAAAAAATAATATTTTCTGTAATCTTTTTGCTCTCACTCTTTTCCTCTCATGCTCAAAAGAGAGATAAAAAATTAGAAGATAAAATTGCAGCGCTTGTTCAGGGGTTCAACGGAAGCATCGGTGTATATGTAAAGAGTCTTACAACCGGACAAACAGTCTCCATCAACGGGGATACTATTTTCCCGACAGCCAGCATTGTGAAAGTCCCGATACTGATCGGCATCATGGACCGCATACATAAAAAAGAATTGGATTATCATCAGAAGTTGGTCTGGTATGATACGTTGAATTACGATCCGGGAGAAGACATTGTTGCCTACCTCAAACCTCAAACAGAAATTGAATTGAGCAAAGTGATGATGCTGATGATGACCATTTCAGATAATACCGGAAGTTTATGGCTGCAAAGCATTGCAGGAACAGGCAAAAAAATCAATCAGTTGTTGGACAGCATGGGATATCATGCAACGCGTGTAAACAGCAGGACACCCGGCAGAGAATCTGACAGAGCGGTATATGGCTGGGGACAATCAACGCCCAATGAAATGGGACGTATGATGGAGGATATTGTAAAAGGAAAAGTTGTCAGCAAAGCAGCCAGCGACCAGATGCTTCGCATCATGGGTCGTCAGTACTGGGATGAAGAAGCCTTGTCAGCCATTCCTGCTGGTGTATTTGTTGCTTCCAAGAATGGAGCCGTCAATGCCAGCAGAAGCGAGGTGCTGTTTGTAAAAGGAAGACATCCGTATATTTTCAGTGTATTCACCAAAAACAACAAAGACATCAGCTGGGGGAATGAAAACGAAGCCTGGCAGCTGACTAGAAAATTATCCAAACTGTTGTGGAATCATTTCAATCAATAATCAAATGAAAAAAATCTCATTGTTGTTTTTTGCTTGCATTGCATTGTTTGCATGCAACTCATCCCATCAAGCGGATGCACTCTATGTGAATGGAAATATTTGGACAGGCGACTCATCCAATCCAACTGCCACCGTGATGGCAGTCAAGGAAGGGAAGATTGTATATGTAGGGAGTGATGCAGCCGCATTTGATGCTGCAGTGAAAATTGATTTGGGTGGGAAGATGGTCGTGCCGGGCTTTACCGATAATCATACCCATTTTTTATCTGCAGGCTATGCGCTGTCCAGCGTGAAACTGAAAGATGCCATGACCAAGGATGAATTCATTCGGCGCATAGGTGATTATTGCAAACAGCATCCCGGTGATGCGTGGATCAAAGAGGGCAGTTGGGACAATGAAAACTGGGGAGGGGAATTGCCCAGCAAAGAGTGGATTGATTCGGTTTCTGGCGATCATCCCATTTTCATCAGCCGATACGACGGACACATGGCGTTTGCCAATTCAAAAGCAATGCAACTTGCAGGGGTGGATGCAAATACTGTTTCTCCAGCAGGTGGAGTAGTGGTTAAAAATGCAACAGGTGAATTGACCGGATGTTTCAAAGACCAGGCAATGTCATTGATCGACAGAGCCATTCCTGCTCCCAGTGAGAGCGAATTGGAAGCTTATTACAAAGCTGCAGCGGAACATGCATTGGAGAGAGGCGTTACACAGGTATGCGACATGGGTTCCTATGGAGGCTGGGCTGATTTGGAAACCTACAGAAGGGTTGCATCCAAGAACAATGCATTGATCAGAATGTATTCGTTTGTTCCACTCGCCACTTGGTCCAGACTTGATTCATTTGTTCAAAAAAATGGAAGAGGCGATGATATGTTGAAGTGGGGTGGATTGAAAGGATATGTTGATGGTTCACTGGGATCAACAACTGCATGGTTTCATCAACCATACCTGGATGATCCGAAATCACATGGATTAACCATTACGGACACAACTGATTTAAGGAATTGGGTATTGGGTGCTGACAAGGCAGGATTGCATGTTGCTGTCCATGCCATTGGAGACCGTGCGAATGATTTTATTTTAGCCGTTTATGCTGAGGCACAAAAATCAAATGGATCGCGCGACAGAAGATTCAGGGTAGAACATGCTCAACACATTCAGTTGGGTGCCATTCCACATTTTGCCAACCAGCAGGTAATTGCTTCCATGCATCCTTATCATTTGTATGATGATGGAATTTGGGCGAACAAGCGACTGGATGAAGAAAGATTAAGGGGTACATATGCATTCAAAGAGATGATGCATGGAGGCGTCCGGGTAACGTTTGGATCAGATTGGCCCGTTGCACCCGTCGATGCCATGTATGGTATTTATGCTGCCGTGACCAGACAAACGGGGGATGGAAAAAATGAAAAGGGCTGGTATCCTGATCAGAAAATTGCTGTAGAGGATGCATTGAAGGCATATACGGTCAACAATGCTTATGCATCTTTCATGGATGGGAAAACCGGAATGCTCAAAGTGGGCGCCTATGCTGATTTTGCTGTATTGGAACAGGACTTGCGCAAAATAGATCCGGTTCAAATAAAAGCTGTAAAAGTGGTCAGCACCGTATTGAATGGCAAAGAGGTTTTCAAGCGAAAGGATTAGAATGTTCAGCTCTGCATTACTTTTTCTGCTTTTTTGATCATGTCTTTTCTGATCATGTATTCAAAGTATCTTTTGTCGCTTTCGCTTCTGATGCTTTGTACCAATGGTTCGTCCCAATCTGAAATCAATTTGAATTTTTCGTTAACGGCATTGAACACCTCACTTCTTACTTTCTTTTGGAGTCCGATGTTTTTGTCTTTTACCCCCAACACATAGTTGATCTCATTGATGGTGGCTGTTTGATTGGATTTTGATTTTTCCAACAGCATTTGAATAAGTGCTTTTTCGATATCTGAAAATTCAAATTTGAAATTCTTTGTAAGTTGATTGGCTGGTTTTATAGATGCTATTTTTTTATCAAACCATCGTTTAGCCAAAGCAACAATCAATATGATGGCAATCGCTCCACTCAGCATCCAGATCCATCTGTAATCTTTGATAGGGCTATAGATGGGTTCACCGGTGTTCTGAAATGTATCTAAATCAAGTTGAAGAGAATCCACTGTGCCTTTTTGCCTGTCAATCAGGTACAGTTGTTTATTCAAATGGTAGACCGCATTCACATCAGTTATGCGCATGTATAGCTGACCGATCAGGTTGTCATTGAGTTTTAAAATCTTATTATTGACATAATCAAATAAATAAAGCTGTTCGAATGCCAATACCATCAATCCTTTTTTGGTACTTAAACACAAAGTGGCATCTTTTAAAATATCGATTGACTGTTTTGAACTTTCCCCCAATAATTTCCAATCTCTTGTATTGAGGTCAAATTGATAGGCCAGCGGGGTTATTTTACCATATTGATAAATATTTTCCTTTAACCCGGCATTTATTTCTGATCGGTAGGGTACATATAAATGATTTTTTTCGGAATCAAACCAAGCGGTAATGATTTTGAAAATCTGTTGTGGGACTTCTATATTGGTTTTGATGATGCTCCATTCACGGCTTTTTTCGTCATATTTTCTGATGAGTCCACTGCTCTTCCAGAACCCATAACCACCGTAGTTGTAAATATCTTTCCCGCTGATAAAGTTGAAAGCACCAAGGTTGTAATTGATATTGACTGTCTTGTCAATTCTCTTGAAACTTGCCAGGCTATCATTCAGCCCAACAAGTTTGAAAATAAAACCAGTTCCATCGAATCTTATGAAAATACCATCCGGTGTTTTGTAGAGAATTTGTTCTTTTTCAGGGTAAACTCCAATGGGGATGTCTAAAAAAACCGATGCTTCTTTTGATCTAATGGGGTACAGATATTCTTTGGTTTCGAGAATGGTTTTCAAATAATTGATCTTTCTGCTGAAAATCAGTGAATCACTGATTTGCGAAAAGGTTATTTCTCGTTGGAGCAGCAATGCAGAAACCAAAAGCAATAAATATTTCATAAAATATTAAATATCAAATATTTAAAAGGTAATTTCCTATATATTTTATTGATAGTCTGATATAAATATAGGCAATAACCTAGAAATTATCCAGTTACATAACCTGCATATGATGTGAATGATTAATATGTTTCAAATTCGTAATGCGTTTATTCTGTTTGTCCTATGATATAAATATATCTACGCTGATTTATGTTTAGGCACCTATACAAACCCATGTTTTAACATGGGTTTTTTGATGTATGGTAACCAAGCATGGACATACCTGACTAATTTTACACCCTTAAAAATATGCTATGAGTAAATTGAAGTATGCTGCGTTTTTGTTTTTTATACTGATTTTGACCCTGCCTTCTTTTTCCCAGTTGGATATGAATGCGGGATTGCCAACCGATCCCAAATTGATGATGGGCAAATTGAGCAATGGTTTGACATATTATATCCGTGAGAACAAGAAACCCGAGAAAAAAGTTGAATTGAGATTAGTGGTCAAAGTTGGATCCATCGTAGAGGATGATGATCAGCAGGGATTGGCCCATATGGCAGAGCACATGGCATTCAATGGAACCAAAAATTTCAAGAAAAATGAAATCGTGTCCTATCTGCAGTCCATTGGTGTTGAATTCGGCAATGATTTAAATGCGTACACTTCATTTGATGAAACAGTATACATCCTTCCCATTCCAACGGATCAGCCTTCAAATCTGGAGAAAGGTTTTCAAATTCTGGAGGACTGGGCACATCAGGTAACCTATTTTGATGATGACATCAACAGCGAAAGAGCAATTATTCTGGAAGAGAGTCGTCTGGGTAAAAGTGGAGATGAGCGAATGTTCAAAAAAATCTATCCTGAACTTTTCAAGGGCTCGCAATATGCAAACAGATTGCCCATTGGTGTTGACAGCATCATCAAGCATTTCAATCCCGATGCTATCAGAAGGTATTACCGTGACTGGTATCGTCCGGAGTTGATGGCGGTGATTGTTACTGGAGATATCAGCAAAGAAGATGCATTGACATACATCCAAAAGCATTTTGCTGGCATTCAATCATCTGGCAATCGCCCAAGAAAATATTTTGATGTCCCTCCATATCAATCATCCAAGGCGATGGTGGTAACCGACAAGGAAGCAACCGGATTTGAATTTGGCATTGTTTATCCCGCAATGCCTTTCAAACGTGCAACCAATATCAAAGAATACAAACAGGAAACGATTCAGTCACTTTATGCTTCGATGTTGTCCAACAGGTTACAGGAGCTGGTTAGAAAAGAGAATCCCCCCTTTGTATTTGCTTATGCAGGCTTTGATGGATATGCAAGAAATTTCAAATCATTCATGGTTCAGGGAAGTACCGGAACCAATGATGTGCAAAAGGGGATAGATGCTGCTTTGACGGAAGTGGAGCGATTGAAGAGGTTTGGATTTACTGCAGCAGAATTGGAGCGGGCCAAAAAGAATCTTTTGAGCAATTATGAAAAAACATGGAACAACCGCGATAAGACCGAATCAGAAAATTACGCCGCCGAATACATCAGAAATTTTGTTGAGAATGAACCCATACCTGGAATTGATTATGAATTTGAGTTGATGAAAAAACTTTTACCAACGATTCAACTTGCAGAAGTCAATGCAGTAACCGATGTATACAAGAATGAAAAGAACAGATTCAGTTTCGTAATGGGTCCGGATGCTTCCAATATCAAACTTCCATCAGAAGCGGATATTGTAAAGCTGCTTGATGCAAGAGCATCTGATGCAAGCATCAAGCCATACGAAGAAAAGGCAATCGCTGCATCATTGTTGCGTGTCGTGCCAACATCCGGTAAAGCGATTGCAAGCGCGAAAAATGCAGCACTCAGCACTACAGAGCTTACACTTTCCAACGGTGTAAAAGTAACGTTGAAAAAAACCGATTTCAAAGATGATCAAATCTTGCTTTCTGCCACACGCTACGGTGGCACCACCCATTATGGATTGATAGACAAGTACAGTGCAGAAAATGCAGTGGCCATTGTTTCCAGCATGGGGGTTGGGGAATTCAGTCCTGTTGATCTTGGAAAGTCACTCGCAGGAAAAGTAGCCTCTGTTCGTCCGGTGATGAGTCAATACAGCGCCGGATTCAGTGGAAGCAGTTCAAACAAGGATGTGGAGACGATGTTCCAGCTTCTTTACTTGTATGTTACATCACCCAGAAAAGACAGTGGCTTGTACAATTCTTACATGCAAAGGGCAAAGGCCCAGGTCTCGATGTTGAAATCGAATCCGCAAATTGCATTTATTGATACATTGTATACAGCCATCTACAATGGCAATCCACTTGCTCCAACAACGGTGCCCAAGATGGAACACTTTGAAAAAATTCAATTGGCAAGGGCCATCGATATTTACAAAGAGCGACTTGGAGATGTGGGTGGAATGCATTTTACCATTGTCGGAAGTTTTGATGAACAAACAATGATTCCGTTGCTGGAAAAATACATTGCCTCATTGCCGGCCAAGGGAAAGTCGCAGTTCATCGACAACAAAGTCAGCGAGTTTACAGGAGTCAAGAATTTTCAATTCAAGAGAGGAAAAGAAGATAAAAGCCTGATTCTTGGGATTTTGCATGGCGAACTGCCATATTCTGAAGCCAATGCTCTGAAATTACTCGGACTCAGTGACGCACTGAATATTTTGATCATTGAGGAAATGAGAGAAAAAATTCAGGGAATTTATGGTGGAGGTACCAATGCGTCTTTGGAAAAAATTCCCACAGGCAAGTATCAAATGGTCTTGCAGCTTCCCTGCGGTCCGGATAAAGTCGATACCCTGATCAGTGCTTTCACTGCAGAGTTGAAGCGCATTGCAGAAAAGGGCTTGGATCAATCCTATGTTGACAAGATCAAGAAGGCCTGGATTGAAAAGAGGAAAGTAGACATCAAGAAAAACGAATATTGGCTTTCTGTTTTGCAATCCCTTAAAAATGGGGAGAGAACGGTTGACCGCATCTTGAATGGCGAAACGTATTTAAATGCATTTTCTGTAAAAGATTTGCAGGATGCCGCCAAGATTGTGCTCGCTTCCAAAGGGAAAATGATGGCAGTTCAAATGCCTGAAATTTCGAAGAAATAAACAGTTTTCAGAGGGCCGAAAGGCCCTCTTTCTTTGCTGTGGCTTACGAAATAGGGAATAAAATCCTAAATTCAAGGCTGCATCTTGTTGAAGCTGATTCTGCAAACTAGTTTTGCGGACTCGAACATTTGTTGGAAATCACTGTTAATCTATTGGTAACCAATTTGTTCATCGTTTCTGTCGTAGTTCTAAATTATTCAGATGGCAAATCCAATTCAGTCAGTTTCCCTCAGCGGGGCACTCAGGAAGTTTTTTCAGGTCATTCGACTTGAAAAGAAGGAAGTATCTGCTATCTACTTTTATTCTATTTTGAGCGGTTTGATTCAGTTATCGCTCCCTCTTGGCATTCAAGCAATCATCAATTTTGCACAAGCAGCTGCAGGCTCCGGAAGGTTACCCATTTCCATTGGTATTTTGATTGCATTGGTACTTGGTGGAGTGCTGGTTGCCGGAATTTTGCAGGTGAACCAAATGAAAATCATCGAAAAAATTCAGCAGAGACTTTTTACCCGTTATGCATTTGAATTCAGTTTCAAAATTCCTCGTGTAGATTCCAATGCCATCAATCATTATCATCTGCCGGAATTGGTCAATCGATTTTTTGAGACTCCAACCCTACAAAAAAGCTTATCAAAATTTCTGTTGGATATACCAATGGCCATCATTCAGATCCTGTTTGGATTGATTTTACTTTCCTTTTATAATCCAACTTTTATTTTTCTCGGACTTTTGTTGTTTGTACTTCTTTACTTAATCCTTTATTTCACTGCAAAACAGGGCCTGGTTCAATCAATGGCAGAAAGCGATTATAAGTACAAAGTGGCTGCATGGATGCAGGAAGTAGCCAGGGCATTCAAAAGTTTCAAGATTTCAGGAATGTTCAATCTTCACTTGAAAAAAACAGACTACTATTTAGATGGGTATCTAGACGCAAAAACAGCTCATTTCAAGATACTCGCTACACAATACTGGAGCCTTATAATTTTCAAATTGCTGATCAGCGCGGCCATGCTTATCATCGGCTCGGTTTTACTGGTCAATCAGCAGCTCAATGTTGGTCAGTTCATCGCTGCCGAAATTGTAATTTTATTGATTATCAATGCTGTTGAAAAACTGATCCTAAATCTTGAAAACGCCTATGATCTTCTGACAGGCTTGGAGAAGATCAGTAAAATAACAGATCAGCCAATTGAGCCAGAAGGCAATATAAAGTTTGTCCCAACTGCCAATGGGGTTTCTCTTGATGCGCATGGCATTGATTTCTCATATGACGAAGGACATGCTGTGTTGAAGCAGATCAATTTCAATATTTTACCCGGACAGAAAATTTGCATCATGGGAGATGCAGCTTCCGGTAAGTCAACCCTGATGGAATTGCTGACTGGTTACCTGAAAACTTTTGAAGGAAACTTGCTTGTCAATAATATTCCCATCAACAATCTCGACATAGATTCTTATCGCAGGCATATCGGGGTTTTCTATCATGAACAGGATATTTTTCAGGCAAGCCTTTTCGAAAACATTTGTATGGGCAATGGGGATGTATCTGCATCAGAAATCATGCAGTTGGCAGATGTCATCGGACTCAAAGAGTATATCAATGAATTGCCCAACGGGCTGGATACAGTGCTTGAGCCTACTGGTAAGGGTTTGAGTACAATCATCGCAAAAAAAGTCTTGCTTTTGAGAACCATCGTCAATCGGCCTTCCTTGTTATTATTAGACGAGCCTTTTGAGTTGGCCGGTGCAGAATCAAGTAAAAACATCTCTAACTACTTGCTCACTTTGAAAGATATAACAACTGTTGTCATTACTGGATATATTCCTTTTGCAAAAAACGCCGATATAGTTATATGGATGGATCATGGGAAAATACTTCACATAGGTGCGCCAGCTGATGTATTCAATAAATTGAATATCGCATGAAAAAATTAAATGAATCCATATTAAAACAAACCGGTTTCCAACCAAACTCTCCTGATAAAATTTATAGGGCACATAAAAACAGCAATGTCAAAAAATGGTTTTGGGGCTTTTTTATTTTTCTGCTCTTTTTTTTAATGCTTCCCTGGACCCAGAATATATCTACAAACGGAAGTGTTACGACCCTTTATCAGGATCAGCGTCCACAAGAACTCAATTCCATCATTCCGGGCAGAATTGTCAAGTGGTGGGTGAAGGAAGGTGATTTTGTAAACAAGGGGGATACCATTTTGGAACTTGCAGATGTAAAGGATGAGTACCTCGATACGAATCTTGTACAAAGAACAGAAGCACAGCTGGAAGCAAAGGAGCAAAAAATTATTTTCTACAATGAAAAAATCAATGCAATTGTAAATCAAATACAGGCGGTTGAAAATGGCCGGGATCTGAAACTGAAATCACTCGAAAACAAACTTGAGCAGTTCAAAAGAAAACTAATCAGTGACAGTGCTGAAGTAGTTGCTGCTGAAATGGAAAACAACATCGCCAACCAGCAATTGATCAGGGGTAAGCAGATGTTTTCACAAGGAGTCATTCCGTTGACTGAATTGGAAAAGCGAACGGCACAGCACAATAAAACCATGGCTGTTTTTACAGAGAAGCAACAAAAGTTCCTCAATACAAAGCAGGATCTCATCATTACCAAACTCGAAATGAACGAAGTGCAGCAAGAGGCCGCTGACAAGATATTCAAATCCAAAAGTGAAATCGCCATTTCCAAAAGTGAAATTGCCACTACTGGCGGCGATGTAGCCAAAAATCAAAATCAACTCTCCAATTATATTACCCGTGGTAAACAGCGTTGGTTGATTGCTCCCCAAAGTGGACAAATTATCAACGCCAAAAAATCAGGTATCAATGAAATTGTAAAAGAAGGTGAAATGATTGTTGAGGTGGTTCCAACCAAAATAAATCATGCTGTTGAATTGTTTATTGAGCCGATGGATTTGATACTCGTCAATATTGGTCAGCCGGTACGCATCATATTTGATGGATTTCCAGCCATTGTTTTTTCAGGTTGGCCCACAAGCAGTTATGGGACATTTGTAGGAAGGGTGGTAGCCATTGAAACCAACCGAAATCAAAATGGAAAATTCAGGATTCTTGCCGTACCGGATTTAAATGAAAAACCCTGGCCAAAAGAATTGAAAATGGGTGCAGGTGCAAAAGGTTTCGCTTTGTTGAAAAACGTTCAAATCTGGTATGAGTTGTGGCGACAAATCAATGGCTTCCCGCCAGATTATTACAAGCCCAATTATAACCAATCTGCCAGTGATACGGAGAAAAAATGAGGATGAATAGAAGATTTTTACTACTTGTTCTATGTTCGATGATCTCTTTTTTTGAATTGAGATCCCAGTCCATGACCTTGTCACTCGACAATGCATTGAACATCGTTAGGAAGTTTCATCCTGTTGTCAATCAGTCCAATTTGATCATTGACCAGGCATCTAATTCCTTGCAGGCTTCCAGAGGTGTATTTGATCCAACCCTGCTGGTTGACAATGATCGCAAAACATTTGACAACAAACGCTACTTCAATTATTACAACCCTGAATTGCGCATACCCACCTGGTATGGGATTGACTTCAAAGCAGGCATTGAAAACAATGTAGGTGACAGACTGAATACTGCATTGACTCCCAATCGAAGCGCTTATCTGGGTGTATCACTTGATCCCCTTCGCGGATTGATATACGACAAACGCAGAGCGGCAGTGCAACAGGCCAACATCATGGTAAAATTGACGCGACAGGAACAACAGCTCGCTATCAACGATCTTTTGTTTGAAACTACGGAAGCATATTGGGAATGGGTCAACGCTTATCTGGTAAACCGCGTTTTTCTATCTGCTGTCAAAACCAATGAATTTCGATTTGATTTTGTCAAGAAGGCTTTTCAACAGGGCGACAGGGCGTCTATTGATACAGTGGAGGCACTTTCACAGTTGCAATTGGTTCAAACCCTTCAATTACAGGCAGCTTTGGATCTGCAGAAAGCCAGATTTTTTCTGAGCAACTATTTCTGGACAGAACAAAATCAGCCATATGTATTTGGTGAAGAAGTGGTTCCCGATACTTCCGGTGCACAATTCAATCCCTCTCGGGTTCAACTTCCTGTGTTGGAAAAAATGATTGAGGCGGCCATGTTGGAGCATCCTAAATTGAATGCAATCGACAGCAAGCGCGATGTACTTGAAATAGACAGAAAAGTTAAAACGCTGGATCTGCTGCCCAGTTTTAAAATCAATTATAATTTTCTGGACAAAGGTTACAATGTGCCTGATGTTTTCAAACAAACTTTGTTTCAGAACAATTATAAATATGGAGTGTCATTCGGTTTGCCACTGCTGCAACGCCAGGCGAGAGGAGAGCTCTCCAGAACAAAAAATAAAATTTCTGAAATTGACTTCAGCAGAAAATTGACAGAATTGGAAATCCAGAACAAGATCAAGAGTGTTTTTGCAGAATCGACTTCACTGATGACTCAAGTCAATGTTTCTGAGCAAAATTTTCTGAACAACAAACAATTGCTCGATGCAGAGAATATGAAATTTTCCATGGGTGAAAGCAGTATGTTTCTTGTGAATGCACGCGAAATCAAATTGATTGAGAGCGAGCAGAAATTGATTGTGCTCAAAACGAAATTCTTCAGAAGCATCATTGCCAATCAATGGGCAGCGGGTCTGCTCAGATAGACTTGATCACGATGTGCTTTATTTTTTTTCTCTTCCAGGTATATGTGATATGAATGTTCCCATCATTCGTTTGCATGACGGTGGGGTAAGAGAACTCTCCTTTTGGCTCGTTTTCCAAAACCAGGACTAGCTTCCAATGGATACCGTCATTTGAAATTGCAACATTCAACGGTGATCGGTCACTCCATCCATCTTCTTCATTTTTTCTCGGAACAACATGGTTGTACACCAGCAAGTGTCGACCATCTTTCAGTGTTATGGCATCGATTCCTGAATTCGGATTGGGAATCGAGGTTTGACTCAGTACTGACCAGGTTTTGCCATTGTCCTTGCTCCATGTTTGGTTTACTGTTCCATTGGTGCTTCTGCAAAGTGCCTGCAGTGTTGAGGCATCGTGTCGCAGGATGGAAGGTTGGATGCCTGTTATGGGTTTCGCATCATTCAGATCCGGACCTTTCTCCCATGTTCTGCCATTGTCTTTGGTATATTCAAAATGCACCTTCCAACCATCTTTTTCAGTACTGGTTGGACAAACAAGTGTATTTCCAATCAACAGCGGTTTGTTTTTAATGGGACCCAATATTCCATCAGGAAGCTGTTCAGGTTTGCTCCAGGTAACCCCATGGTCATAACTTCTCACCAGCCAGCCGGTCCAATCAATTACCCTTGGTCCAATTTTGTAAAAAAGAATCAACTCGCCTCCTGGTACCTGATACAACACTGGGTTGTAACAAGCATACCGGGTTTTTTCATTTATTCTTCCTTCTGCCGCTATGGCTGGGGCCGTCCATTGATTGTTTACCCATCTGCTTACATAAATATTCACATCATTGTTTCCTTCCCTCGTTCCACCAAACCATGCTGTAACGAGTCCCGCGGGTGTTTCTTCAATCGTTGATGCATGACATTGAGGAAATGGTGCAGTTTCGTAAATAAATTCATCTGCAATGATTCCTTTTCTCAAGCTGTCGGCAATTTCAGCTCTTTTTACCTGTGAAAAAGAGGTTGCAGATGCGATCAATCCAATGAACAAGAAGAAATGTTTCATATTATATGTTGATAACCAGAACTGGTATTTTTAAATTATGTCTTACGCTGCTTACGGTTTGTCCGTACACAATATCTTTCAAACCTTTATGGCCATGAGAACCAATGACCAGGAGATCAATATTATTTTCTTCCACGATCCTTACAATTTCACTTACACGGTCGTTGTATCCCAAACAAGCTGTTGAAGAAATATTTTTCAAAGAAAGCTCAGCGGCATAATTCGCCAATCTCTCTTGATCGTTTCTCGTTTCCATATCATCTACAAAATCACCCATGATCCTGGTTGCAGCACTTTCCACAACATGTATCAGAAAATATTTCGATGAAGCATTTCCCTGTCCGAGTGCATGTGCAATCAGCTTTTTATCATCTCTGCTGAAATCAAGTGCGACACCTATGTTTTTATAGACAGGTACTTCAAATGGAATGGATCCATCTGCTTCAGGATGCAGTTTGATTTTTTCATCTTTTTGTTTGTTGATCAGTGGATATACAATCGCAATGATCAAGAGTGCAAGATATAGGAGTCCGCCGAACAGGATCAAGATTTTTACAAGGGTGTTGTCGGATTCAGCAAAGTATTGCGTTGCTTGTTCAAACACCATTCTGATGTTCAAGTACACCAGGATGGTAGTGATCAATGATGCCAAAGCAATGATGTAGGGCTTGATAGCAAAATCCCCCATTTTATTTTTGTCGCTTGTAAAATGGATGAGGGGGATGATGGCAAATCCCAATTGAAGACTCAACAGCACCTGACTGAAAATCAGCAATGCATCTACATTTTCTTCTCCCTTGATCAAAATAACCAGCAAGGCGGGAACAACGGCAACCAAACGGGTGATCAGCCTTCTCACCCAGGGAGTGATTCTGAGGTGCAGGTATCCTTCCATCACTATTTGTCCTGCGAGCGTACCAGTGATGGTAGAGCTTTGTCCTGCTGCAATCAATGCAATGGCAAACAGCATGGGTGCCAAATTGGTACCGAGAATGGGTGCAAGCATCTCATGTGCCTGTTTGATTTCAACTACGTCGTTTCTCCCAGTTTTATAAAAAGCAGTCGCAGACAAAATCAAAATGAAAGCGTTCACAAAAAATGCAGCATTCAATGCAATGGCGCTGTCAATAAAATTCAATTTCAGTGCTTTCTTGATTCCCTCATTGTTTCTTTTGATTTTTCTGGTTTGAACCAATGCGGAGTGGAGATAAAGATTATGGGGCATTACTGTTGCACCAATGATGCCAATGGCAATGTACAATGCCTCTTCATTTGGCAGACTTGGGATAAAGCCCTTGGCGATTTCATCCAACTGCGGTTTTGCAATGAACATTTCAGAGAGAAAACTGAATCCAATGATGGCAACCAGACAAATGATGAATGCTTCCATTTTTCTGATACCCAATCGTTGGAGCAAGAGAAATAAAAAAGTATCAGCGACAGTAATCAGGATCCCCCATATCAAAGACAATCCGGTCAGTAACTGAATTCCTATGGCCATTCCCAGGATTTCTGCCAAATCAGTTGCTGCAATGGCAATCTCTGCCAACACATAGAATATAAAATTGACATAGCGCGGATAGGTTTCCCTGTTTGCTTGTGCGAGGTCTCTTCCTCTCACAATGCCGAGCCGTGCCGACAAGCTTTGCAACAGCAATGCCATCAGATTGCTCATCAGCAGAACCCAAATCAGGGTATATCCAAATTTGCTTCCACCTGCCAGATCGGTTGCCCAATTGCCTGGGTCCATGTAACCGACACTTACAAGATAAGCGGGACCAAAAAACGCCAGTATTCTTTTGATGCCATTGCGTTTTCTGGTATCAACACTCTGATTGACCTCCCCCAATGATGTAAATTCCTGATGAAGATTTCTTGCCATACCGTATACGAATCTAAAAATAATTTAGGCTCAACAGATAAATAGTTGCGTTAACTTTAGTCAAATATGCTTTCCAGATGAAAATTGAAAAATTGGTTGGTCCCATTCCTGCTACTTTCACTCCCATGTTCCCTGATGGACTCGTGAACTATGATCTTATAGAAGAATACTATGCACTGCTGATCCGCAATCACATACAAACCATATTCATCTGCGGAACAACTGGTGAGGGTGAGTTGTTGACAATGGAAGAAAGAAAAACGCTGACAGAAAAATGGCTGTCTGTTTCTAAAGGCAACAAAGATTTTAAAGTCATTGTTGTTGTAGGCTCCAACAGAATTCCTGAAGCAATTGAATTGGCCCAACACGCCTACCAAAATGGCTGCTATGGCATCTCCTACATTTCCCCCTATTATTACAAGCCATCTTCTGTTGCCGAGCTGATAGCATGTTGTAAACAAGTTGCAGATTCGGTCCCCCATGTACCTTTCTATTATTATCATATACCTATTCTGACCCAGGTGCGATTTCCGATGATTGACTTTATGGAACAGGCCAGCCATGTCATTGAAAATTTTGCAGGCATAAAATATTCAGATGAAGACCATGTAGATTTTTTGAAATGCCTTGAATACCGCGAAGGAGCTTACAACGTATTTTGGGGAAAGGATGAAACACTCTTGAGTGCTTTGTCCATTGGTGCTGTTGCAGCCATTGGCAGCACCTATAATTATATGTCACCTCTCTATACTGAGCTGATCAAGGCTTTTCAATCAAATGATATCCAATCTGCAAAATCACTTCAGTTGCATTCCATCGCAATTGTAAATCTTTTGAATACCCACACAGGTCTTTCAACCGGAAAATATTTCATGCAATTACTTGGGGTTGACTGCGGACCCAGCAGGAGTCCATTGAAAAATCTTTCAGATGCCGATAAGCAAGTCTTGCAAGAGAAATTGAATGAAATTGGATTTTCAAATTTCTCCATGAAATGAAACACCGCCGTTCTTACCCGTGGATCGTTACAGTCATGTTGGCCTTCGTTGCCATGTTGAACTATATTGATCGTCAGATGATTTCTACCATGCGACCCGCCATGCAGGTCGATATACAGGAACTGATGCTTGCAGCCAATTTCGGGCGACTCATGGCAGTTTTTCTCTGGGTATATGGAAGCATCAGTGCGTTTTCAGGAGTCATAGCAGACAGGGTCAATCGAAAATGGCTGATCGTAGCCAGCTTGTTCATATGGTCAACGCTCACCTTATTGAATGGTTTTGCTTCAACATTCGATCAGCTCTATTTACTGAGGGCACTGATGGGATTCAGCGAAGCATTGTATTTTCCTGCTGCGCTATCTTTGATAGCCGACTACCATGATCATCGCACCAGGTCAAGAGCAGTAGGTATTCATGCAACAGGAATTTACCTGGGACAAGTATTTGGTGGATTCGGAGCAACTATTTCCAAAGCATACTCATGGCAAAACACTTTTTTATTGTTCGGTATCATTGGGATGCTGTATGCGGTTGTCTTGATATTTTTTGTGCACGAGAAAGAGCGAGAAAAAAGTGAGACCGGTTTTCCGTTAGGAGCACACCTAAAGTCGTTGTTTACCTCCTTGCCGTTCTGGATCATTCTCTTGTATTTCACCATTCCTTCACTGCCTGGGTGGGCTATAAAAAATTGGGCACCTACTTTGATCGCCAGCAGTCTGCATTTGGACATGGCAGTTGCGGGGCCATTGACTACTATCTCCATCTCTCTCTCTTCTTTTTTCGGCGTACTTATCGGAGGAACCATGGCTGATAAATGGTACCAAAGCAATCCCAAGGGAAGGATGTACACCAGTGCTATGGGACTCGCACTCACCATCCCCTCTTTGATACTGCTTGGTTTTGGATCCAGTTTTCTGCATATCATTACTGCTGCTGTAATCTTTGGACTCGGCTTTGGGATGTTTGATACCAATAACATGCCGATACTTTGTCAATTCGTTGATAAAAATCAACGGGCTACCGGATATGGTTTTTTAAACATGGGGGGCATATTTGCAGGTGCCATCATCACTGATTTCTTGGGTAAATCAACCGATGCAGGCAATCTGGGCAGGGATCTTGCATATCTCTCCTCTGTTGTGTTATTGATTATTGTCGTTCAGTTGATATTCCTGAAGCCTAAAAAATTATAATATGAAGAGTGTATATTTTTTATTGATCTTATTCTTTTTTCAATCCAATGCGCAAGAGGTCGTTGTATTTGAGTCAAAAGAAGGAGGGTATGATTTTTTCCGCATTCCTGCCATCGTACAGATTTCGAATGATCACCTGATGGCATTTGCAGAGGGGAGGGTCAATGGATCAGGCGACTTTGGTAATATAGACATCGTTTATAAAACAAGTAAGAACGGCGGGAATACATGGTCTAACCTGCAAGTATTGATTGACAATAAAACACTGCAGGCAGGGAATCCTGCTCCTGTGATGGATTTCATGGATCCACTGTATCCTTCAGGAGTACTCTATTTGTTTTACAATACCGGCAACAATCATGAAAACGAGGTTCGAAAGGGGAAAGGAGTGCGGGAGGTATGGTTCGTTAAATCAACTGATCAGGGTAATACATGGTCTGATCCAATCAATATTACATTACAGGTGCATCGCCCAAACCAACCTGATTTCAATTCACAGTATTCATTTAAAGAAGATTGGAGAAGTTATGCTATTGCACCCGGGCATGCATTGCAAATAAGATCCGGCAATTATGCAGGCAGATTGTTTGTACCAGCCAATCACTCATATGGAGAACCGCAGCGTGCATTTCAAGATTATCGTGCACATGCTTTTTATTCAGATGATCACGGAAAGTCATTTCAACTGTCTGCAAATGTAGAGCTGCCCGGCTCCAACGAATCCATCGCTGCTGAAATTTCGAATGGGGGAGTTCTGATGAACATCCGGAATCAGTTTGGTTTTCCAAAAAGCAGAATTCTGGCATACAGTTCAGATGGAGGTAAGAGTTGGGATAGTTCTTATTATTCCAGTTTGTTGAAGGATCCGGTTTGTCAAGGATCCATGATTGGTATTGCAAACAAGCGCAAAAGCTATTTGCTGTTTTCAAATGCAAACGCTGTAACCACACGCGACAGTCTCAGTATACATATCAGCAAAGATGATGGTAGGAGTTGGAATCTTGCTCAAGTAGTTACAACAGCGCCGGAGGCATTCAAGGGTGATTGGTCGGCATACAGCGATTTGGTTGATGTTAACAAACATTCAGTAGGGATATTGTTTGAACGCAACAAGTACAAGGAAATTGTTTTTAAAAAAATACCCAAGAAAACAATTATAAATTAAACCAGTAGGTGGCTTTCAATACAAGCGCACTTCCCTTCGATCTGTAAACATCTGCATAATAGTTATCCGTGTATACAATGAAAAGATCAGATGCCGGTGCGAACCTCCATTGAAAGCGGACGTTCATATTGATGTTATTGATCTGATTGTTGTATTGAATGAGGGTAGACAAAAACAATGATCTGGTAAACGTGAGATCAATTTTTGGTCCAATTAAAATCAAATCTCTGCTCGTATATGGTTGGGGGAATCGCAATCTGTTAAATGAGAATACAGACGAAATACTTCCATAGGGCTGAATTCTGTAGTTTACTTCAGCATCCAGGTTGACTCTTGATCCATTGAAATATTGTCCGGCTCTTGAATTCAATCGTGCTGCAATTTTTTTCCTTTGATCCGTGACCAGGCTGCAGATAAACGACACATAGTCATATGATGTATTTGCCTTTAATTTCTCACCCCCAGAATTGGTTGGATCAAAGTCATTGGTAAGTTTGGTATAATCTTTTCTTACCCTCATCAGAAGAGTCACATAGTTTTTGTATTGAACATTGTAGAATATATTAACATCATAGTCGGTTACACCGATGGTAGGGAATATTGTCAGGTCATAATCAAACATGGGTCCCCATCTATTGACACGTCCCCGTTTGGGATAAAACTTAGGCTGTACGTAACCGGCCAATTTATAAAATCCTGCTCTTCTGAGGTATCCAACTTCGGGATTGAAATTTTCGCCAATGTAGTATGCAGTCTGCTTCGCTTCAAAAAAGCGTTTATTGTAAAACATCGTAGTCCCGAAAACAGCATTGTCGTCCGTTTTCAATGGATCGAAAGATTTCATGAAGAAAAACTTGCCGTTCCACACATTGCTCTTGGAAGCAAGGTTGTAATCCACTCCGGCCACTCTGTTAAAATCTTTGACACCAATGCCATCCTTGTTGGTAAGGATGAAACTCAGGTTCGATCTGCCGAATACCCTTTGTTGCAAGCTGAGCACAGAATAGTTATAAGCAGGTTCATTGATTTCAGGGATGGCTGCAGACTTCATGTCTAGCAATCCAATTCTCAGGTTGTCATTTATTTTTCCGCTGAGTCGAAAACCGGCATCAATCTTATTTTGAATATTTTGTCCAGTGCTTTGATCTCTCGTAACACCAATTCTTCTTGAAAAAAATGGACGCAATCCATCCATTCCAAAATTGGCAAAGAGATCTGCATTTTCCAGAAAGAATTGCCTTTTTTCAGGGAATAAAATTTCAAATCGATCCAAGTTTGTCACCTGGTTGTCTACTTCCACCTGAGAGAAATCTGGATTCACGGTAAGATCAAGATTCAGGGAAGAGCCAATTCCAATTTTTGCATCACCGCCAAAAGTAAGATTCGAGGAATTTGCATACTTGTTTGAACCGGGAACAGGTTTTCTGAATGTACCCGGAGAAACATACGGAATGAGTGACATGTTGACTCCCTTCTTTTCTATCGGTGTTTCAAATATGATTGGCTTTGAGTATGCAAGTGAAATAGGTGTAAACTGATTCGGCACCCTCGACCAGCTGGATCTCTCCGTATTGTAACTGTCGAGCTTGTAAAAATTGATCAGCCATTTATTTGTTCCATTTCGGTAGCGGATGGTATTCAGGGGGATGGCCATTTCAGCCGTCCAATACGCGTCTTCAATTTTTGCTTCACTGTACCATTTATTGTCCCATGATAAACTGAGATCTTCTCCCACCACTCCTCCATTTACAACGAGTCCCTCTCTTTGCACACCATAGGGATTGATGCCAAACGAGAATGCATTCATGCGATCCATGAATGGATCGATGCTTACCACAAAAGCATCGAATGCTTCTCCACGAAAATCTCTTTTCAATGAGGGGGTTGTGTAAGGTTGGTTTTTGATGGACTTGAATATTTTCGCAGCGACGTATAAAAATTTTTCGTCGTATGCTACCATGATTTCCTGCTTTGCCTTGCTGGTGAGCGTATCGGTCGGAAAGTTTTGTATAAAATAGACGGTCTTTTGGGCATCCTTCCAGGTCTGTTCAGAGATGATGCCGTCAATTTTTATGGGGTCAATGGCTTTTTTAGCGTGGTAACTGGTATCCAGTTGATCCTTGATGGAAGTGTAAGGGACTTGCTGTGATTTTGCAGAGAAACCAGTGGCAACGGATAAAAGTAAGAGAAAAAAACCGCGATTCATGTTAATCCACAAATGTAACACTTATGTAGTATCTGTGACAAAAGTCATGTTGATTCATTTGGTGGGTCAGTAATTTTGTATACAAACAAACCGGTGTATATGACATCATTCAAGTCATTGATTCATAAAAATATTTTGTACATCTTGGGAGCAGTGGTTGGAGCTGTGGGCGGCTTCATGTATTGGAAATGGATTGGCTGTGTGTCAGGCACATGTAAGATTACATCGAGTCCGATCAACAGCACCCTGTATTTTGGTTTACTAGGTTCATTGGTTTTCGGATTGTTTAAAAAGGAGCAGTAATATGGAAGCGACTTCAACTTTTGGAGATATCATCAAAGGATCCAAACCTGTATTGGTCGATTTTTTTGCAGAGTGGTGTGGCCCATGCAAAATGATGGCGCCTATTTTAAAAGAATTGAAAGATGCTGTTGGCGAAAATGCAACCATCATTAAAATTGACGTGGATCGAAATCAGGCACTTGCTCAACATTTTCAGGTTCAGGGGGTTCCGACATTGATGGTTTTTCAACACGGACTTGTCAAATGGCGACAATCAGGAGTGGTGCCGGCAAAACATCTCAAGCAAGTGCTGGATGGATTGGTATCATGACTGAATCATTTAAGAGAAAAGTACATCTTTGACTTTCTTAAAAAATACAGGCACCTCATTGAGGGGGTCCTTCATTCCGAGTGTTTCGATTGGAATTGTTCCGTGGTAATCAGAAGCTTTGATGATGTTGCAGAGTCTTTCAAGATCCATTGGTGTTTGTATGCCGTTGATCAATAACTTTTCTTTTAGTTGCCAGTTCACGGCAAGTGGGACTGATTGTTTGATTTCCTCATATGGATCCTCTGCGATGAAATTACCAGTATCCAAGACAAGCCCCAGCCATTCACTGTTCATGGATTTGATCAATGCATGACATTCCCCTGATGTTTTCAGAAAATCATTGTGGTTTTGAATGCCCAAAATGACTCCATGGGATGCGGCTTCCGGCAAACACTTGTCCAGCGACCATTGAATGTTTCCAAGGATTCTTTTTCTTTCCTCACCGGTATAATATTTTTTGGCTGTATAAATTCTTAAAACAGGTGCACCCAGTTTGGCAGCAACCTCAATCCATCTTTTTACCAGATCTATTTCTTTTTCAAGCTCTGCTCCTTTGTCAAATGAAAATTCATTTCTGATGCCCGTACCGCTGATTTCAAGTCCGAGTGCATGCGCTTGTCTTTTGAACGTATAAATTTCATCATTGCTCGGAGTGCCTGGGTATGTTGAAAAATAGTATCCTGTAAAGTCAATTGCGTCGAACCCGGTTTGCTGACAGAAATCCAACAATGCAAGGGGACTGATTTTTTTCTGCACCAGCCAATCATTGAATGAGTATGCATTCAGACTCAGCTTGAATCTCTGTTTTGTTATAATTTGTTTTGGCAATGAAAAAGCCCTTGTCATTGATAACAATGGAAGGGCCATCAGAAAATTTCTTCTGTCAAAATTTTTCATATCAGATAGTTGACATGTCAATGACAAATCGGTATTTGATATCACCTTTGATCATTCTCTCGTATGCCTGGTTGATGGACGACATTGGAATTTTTTCAATTTCTGCATAAATCTTGTGCTCATAGCAAAAATCAAGCATTTCTTGGGTTTCTTTGATGCTTCCTATCATCGATCCAATGATGCTTCTGCGGTTTTTGATCAAAGCAAAAGGCAAAACTTTTGGATTGTGTTCAGGCAATCCTACTACCAATAATTTTCCCTCCAGTCCCAATAAATTTAAATAGGGGGTATAATCATGGTCAGCCGAAATCGCATCCAGCACAACATCAAAGCTTGAATCGTAAGCTTTCAATGCCTCAGCATCTTTTGCCAGTACAAAATGATGTGCTCCTAATTTATGTGCTTCAGATACTTTGGCTGCGGATGTTGAAATCACTGTAACTTCTGCTCCAAAAGCGACTGCAAATTTAACTGCCATGTGTCCGAGTCCGCCTAAACCCACCACCGCAACTTTCGTACCTTTTTTAACGTTTGCGAATTTCAGCGGAGAATATGTGGTGATACCGGCACAGAGCAATGGTGCAACACCTGCAAGATTTTCCTGTTCCTGTATGTTCAATACATAGTTCTCATCTGTAACAATTTCTGCAGCATATCCACCCATCGTTCTTTTGCCTGAACCATTTCTTTCAAGAGCATTGTAGGTGCCGGTCATCCCTTCTTTACAATACTGTTCATAATTGTTCTGGCAGTTGGGACAAACACGACAGCTGTCTACCATCACACCGACACCAACTGTTTGTCCAACTTTGAATTTTGTGACACTTGTACCAATGCCTTTTACTTTTCCAACAATCTCGTGTCCGGGTACCACTGGATAAACCGTACCACCCCATTCATTTCTGGCAGTATGGATATCTGAATGGCAAACACCGCAATACAATATTTCTACTTGCACATCGTGTGCTGAGAGTTCACGTCTTTCGATGTTCAATGGACCCACATCGCTTTTGCTATCTTTTGCTGCGTACGCTTTAACTATTGGCATGATTCAATTATTTGGTGGCTAAATATTTTTTGGGGTCTTGCAAAAACGCATCCTTGCATTCTGCTGAACAAAATCCATATGCTTTTCCCTCATAATGACAAGTGTCTGAAATTCCAGCTGTCACGGGCATTCCGCATGCATAATCTTTCTCGTTCACGACCATTGCAGGCGTAAATCGGGAAGTATCTGATGCTGTCACCTGCATTTCAGTTGTATTGGCTGCTTGCTCCTTGCAGGCCAATAAAGCAGTGAAAATCAAAACAATAATCAGCAGGCGTTTCATGAGTAGGGAATTGAGTGAGATAATTTGCGTCTGTGACTGCAAAATTGCTATACATTGTCTAATTTTCAATACTCAACCTGTCTTTTTTATGTCAGTTTTTAAATCTGTTGTTCTAGGCTTTGCATCCGTGCTCATGTTGATGCCTGCTTTTGCCCAAAAAAAGACAGGATCTCCTGCACCGATCGGAGTATTTGATTCCGGAACAGGTGGACTGACTGTCCTCGAGGCCATGCTGACTTTGGATGCGTTCAACAACAAGACCGGAAAACCCGGATCAGATGGGAAGCCTGATTTCCAAAGCGAATGCTTTCAATACCTCGCAGACCAGGCCAATATGCCATATGGCAACTATGCGGGAGAAAATAAAACCAAATTGTTGCAGGAGCATGTTATCAAAAACATGGACTTCCTGCTGAAGGCCCAATATGATCAGCCTGCAACCAATGTGCAGGCGAAAAAAGAGGGAGTAAAAATGCTCGTGCTTGCCTGCAATACAGCTACTGCATATGCATTGAATGAAGTAAAAGATTTTTCCAAGTCACAACAGAAGAATATTCCGGTTGTAGGCGTTATCAATGCTGGGGTCAAAGCTGCCTTGGCCTATCAATCAACACATCAAAAAGGAACCATTGGTGTTTTTGCCACCGCAGGAACCGTTGCCTCAGATGGGTATCCCAAAACAATCCTTGCCATGGCCAAGCAATTGAACATGCCTGCGCCGAGCATTGTCAGTCAAGGTGGATATGGCTTGGCAGACGCGATTGACCGCGATTACAGTTTTTTTGCTGAACAAGTAACGGGATTGAGAAATGATTACAAGGGACCCTCTTTGAAAAACAGTCAGTATAAAATTGATACAACATTGATGGGTGTGTACAATTTCAAGCGCGATGGAAATAAATTGTTGTGTGAATTTGATGACAAGGGAACCTGTTTGGATATTCAGCTGAATGATCCTGAGAATTATGTGCGTTTTCACCTCGTTTCGCTGCTGGAAAAAATGAAACAGCAACGGTATACGGTCCCCATGAATACACTTATCCTCGGATGTACCCATTATCCTTTCATGCGCGATACCATTCGTCATGTATTGGATGAGTTGTATCAGCTGAAATCCAATGGCAGCTATCTTTACAGAGGTGTATTGGCTGAACATGTAGAGTTGATTGATCCTTCAGTTGAAACAGCCAAAGAAGCGTATATTGAATTGAGAAAACTGCAACTTGAAAACAATGCCGGGTCGAAGCAACATCATTTTTTCATTACCATCCCCAATAAAAAATTAACTGAAGTCAAATTGCAGGATGATGGATGGTTTACATATGCATACAAATATGGAAGAACAGAGGGGCAGCAGAAAAAATATGTAAACTATGTTCCATTCGATCAGCACAATATTTCAACGGCAACATACGAGAGAATCAAACTCGCATTGCCCAGCGTATACAAACAAATCATCCTTTCAAACAAATAGAAAAGAATCAATATGAAAAAACAGTTATCTCTGGTGATGGCATCATTCATCTTATCGGTTGTTGTCTTCGGTCAAAAAGACACCAGTTTCACTACCTATAAGAACCTTCCTCTCAAAGCAACGAGGATGTTTGAGTTAAAAACCAATGAAGGTACCTGGACGTCTATCGATGTGAGTCCGGATGGCTCTACCATTGTCTTTGACATGATGGGCGACTTGTATACCATTCCATTCAATGGCGGGAATGCAACGCAGATCACGCGCGGACTCGCATTTGACCAGCATCCGAGGTTCAGTCCTGATGGTAAAAAAATTCTCTTTGTTTCCGATAAAAGCGGTGCTGAGAATCTCTGGTATATTGATACCGAGAAAAAAGATACTGTTCAACTTACCAAGGAGACCAATCAAAATTTTGTTTCTGCCGAATGGATGCCTGATGGCAATTACATTGTGTATTCAAAAGGCCGCAGAATCAATAAGCTATTCATGATTCACAAAGATGGAGGTGCAGGAACACAATTGATCAGCGAGCCTGCTACCCTCAAAACAATTGATCCCGCTGTCAGCCACGACGGGAAACTGATTTATTACTCATACAGAACCGGTTCATGGAATTACAATGCGCAACTGCCTCAATATCAAATTGGCGTTTACGATAAAAGCAATGGGAAAACTTCCAGTCTTACTTCCAAATATGGAAGCGCATTCACCCCTGTACTATCATCTGATGGTAAATGGTTGGTGTACGGCAGCAGGCATGAGGACAAAACAGGACTCATCATCCGCGAATTGAAAACAGGAGATGAAAAGTGGTTGGCATATCCAGTGCAGCGGGATGATCAGGAATCCATTGCAGTGTCTGGCGTTCTTCCTGCCATGTCTTTTACACCGGATAATCAATTTCTGATTGCATCTTTTGGTGGCAAGATGAACAAGATTGATATCAGCAATGGAAATATTTCAAACATACCGTATTCAGTGGATGGGAAACTGGAGCTGGCATCAGAAGTGTTGTTCAAGTATCCCATCAAGGACACCTCATTTGCGCTTGCAACCCAAATTCGGGATGCTGTTCCATCTCCTGATGGTAAAAAGCTCGCATTCACTGTTCTCAATAGATTGTATGTGATGGACTATCCCAATGGCAGTCCGAAGCGACTTACCAGCAACGATTACACAGAGGCACAACCTGCATGGAGTCCGGATGGAACGAGCATTGTATTCAGCTCATGGAATGCAGGTGGCGGACAATTGCAGTCCATTCAATCCAATGGTACAGGATTGAAAAAGCTGACCAATGTAAATGGACTGTTCCAGGCACCGAGGTATACCATGCGTGGAGATAAGATTATTTACTCAAGAGCACCCTATCAAAAATTCAAAGACGCATTTGATCCCGGATACGATGATCGCGAAGATGTTCTGGCTTGGATAGATGCAAATGGAGGCGAAGAGCATGTTATCGATAAATCCAATGGAAGGTACAATCCTCATTTTGCTGTCAATGATGAAAGAATTTATTTGAACGCAAGTGGTAGTTTGGTTTCCATCAAGTGGGATGGAACGGATGAGAAAACTCATGCAAAAATTACCGGGATCGTCACCTATGGTTCAGTACCGACACACAATGGGAAACCTTCTACAGATCCGTGCATCATTCCTGAAGAGCTGAATGATGGGGATGCAAAAGAAAACAATCCGCCTTCACCAGCCAGTGAAATTTGGTTGTCACCCAAAGGGGAGAAAGCCATTGCAAAAGTCAACAACAATGTATATGTGGTCACAATACCACAGACTGGTAAAACAACGAATATTTCTGTGGCAGATGCTGCCAATGCTGAATTTCCAGCGGTTAAATTAACTGAATTGGGTGGTGAGTTTCCCTATTGGGAAGCAAGCGCCGAAAAAGTTCATTTCAGTCTCGGTGCTGCTCATTTTGTATATGATCTCAACAAATCAAAAGCATTGGATGACAGTTTGAAGTTTGCAAAAAAATTGGCAGAGCAAACAAAATCAACTGATACTACCAAAAAAGCGGGTCCCAAGAAAGAAGACCCCACATACAAACCTGAAGAAACCTGGGTGAAAGTATTTTATAAAAAAGACATTCCTTCTTCAGCCATCCTGTTGAAGGGTGCAAGGATCATTACGATGAAAGGGGATGAAGTAATCAATGGTGATGTATTGGTGGTTAACAATAGAATTCAATCTGTTGGCAAAGGCATCAAGATACCTGCAGGAACCAAAGTGGTGGATGTTGCAGGAAAAACAATCATACCCGGATTTGTGGATGTGCATTCCCACATGTGGCCATCCTGGGGAATTCACAAAACACAGGTTTGGATTTACGCAGCCAATTTGGCATATGGCGTTACCACTACACGCGATCCACAAACTGCTACCACAGATGTGTTGACATATGCTGACATGGTGGAAGCTGGAGAAATGGTTGGCCCCAGGGTTTATTCGACCGGTCCGGGAGTAGGATACTGGTTTTACAACATCAAAGATTCAGCACAAGCAGAGAATGTTTTGAAACAATACAGCAAGTACTACAATACCCAGTATATCAAAATGTATTTGACTGGAAATAGACAAACCCGGCAGTGGATTATCAATGCAGCAAGAAATCAAAAGCTTATGCCGACAACCGAAGGTGGATTGGATTTCAAATTGAACATGACCAACTTATTGGATGGTTATCCAGGGCATGAACATTCTATTCCCATTTATCCTTTGTACAAGGATGTAACAAAAACAATTGCCGATGCAAAAATGGCTGTAACACCTACCTTGTTGGTTTCGTATGGCGGACCATGGGCGGAAAATTATTATTATGAAAATGAGAATCCATACAGCAATAAAAAATTGCAATTCTTTACACCATATGAGGAATTAGCAGCCAAATCAAGAAGAAGAGCAACTTGGTTCTTGCCAGAGGAACATGTATTTCAAAAACATGCCAAAAGCATGAAATCAATTGTTGAGCAAGGCGGATTGGCGGGTATAGGAAGCCATGGTCAATTACAGGGACTTGGATTCCATTGGGAACTTTGGTCGATGCAAAGCGGAGGGATGAGAAACATCGATGCCCTCAAAGTTGCAACCATCAAAGGGGCAGAGGCATTGGGACTGGATAAGGATTTGGGCAGTATAGAAAAAGGAAAGTTGGCTGATCTGATTATTTTGGATAGAAATCCACTCGACAATATTCGAAATACCAACGCCATTAAATATGTGATGAAGAATGGAAGATTGTACAATGGTGACAATGGAGATGAAATAGCTCCCGCCACCAAAAAGCTCGAAAAGACGGAATGGACGGATAAGGCACCTGTGAAAACCACCAATGTGGAGGATTGAATTTCTTTTAGTAACTTATATGATTAAATCATTTGCCATGAAACAATCAACGATTGCCTTCCTTTTTATAGCATGCCTTTTTTCACTTTCATCCTTTGCACAAGGTCCGCGTGTATTGGTGGTTACAGCACATCCTGATGATGAAACCGGATTTTCTGTGACCATGTTTAAGATCACCAAAGAACTGCATGGGGAGGTTGATATGGCAGTGATGACAGATGGTGGTGGTGGGTTTGCAGATTCTCAGCTTGGTGCTGTGTATTATGGACTCAACCTTACTGATTCCATGGTGGCGAGAACGCATCTGCCATTGATCAGAAAGCAGGAAATCACCAATGCAGCCAAGATCATGGGTGTGAGAAATATTTTTTTCATGGAGCAGGAAGATGACTATTATACGCTTGATATCAATCCATATATTTCAGGCAAAAATTGGGAAATAAAATATGTGGAAAGAAGAATGGATAAAATTTTAGCAGAAAGACAATACGACTTTGTCATTACCATGTTGCCCCATCCTGGTCAACACGGTCATCATAAAACTGCTGCACTGATGGGCATCAGAGCGGTTCAGCGCTACAAGGGTGCCAACAAACCCATCATCATCGCCGGAAGTCCTGCACGTGCAGATGCCAAGCCTGTTGAATTCACGATGTTGGAGGGATATCCCGAAACCAAAATAAGTCCGACTGCCCCAAGCTTTACCTTGAACAGGGCATTCAGGTTCAAGGAAAATGACAAGGTCAGCTACAAAATTGTGGCAGACTGGGTTATTTCTGAATACAAGTCACAAGGCGCGATTCAGGAAAACGGGATACACAGAACTGACATGGAAGTATACAGGTATTATGACCTGAATGATCCAAGTGGAATTGCAAAAGTTAAGAAGTTATTTGACGATTTGGCGAAAAGTGGATTTGCCGCTCCAACAAAATAGTTTTTCATGAAAAATATTTTTGTGATGCTTGTTCTTGCATGTTTTATTTCATGCAAGAACAAAGAGGAAGTTTTTAACCCATCATTCAAAATGATTCCATCTGAGAAGTTTCTATTCAAGTCATTTGTCGATTGCAATATGGCAGAGGCTTGGATTGGAGATACCCTGCGCATTTTTGCAGGTAAATATGGTGAAGATCCGGTTTGGGGCGATTCTAAAGAGTTGGAATTCGCCAGTGGTAAAAACGCAGATGAAGTTTTTTTAACACCTGCTGAACAATTCATTGATCCCATCATGCCTCCGAATGTAAAGCCCACCGAAAAGGGACTGCATGGAGCTGTTTGGTTTGAAACTGTTTATCAAAACTCAAAAGACCCCACAGGCAAAACACTGTATGCCATTTATCACAATGAAAATTATCCGGCCACACTGCCTTACAATGCAGCAACCGGTGAGGGGTATATAGATACATTGTGGCCACAGGGACTCACCGATGCAAGTTCAGCTGCTGCTGTTTGCAGAATTGGCGTCATGAAGTCTACCGATGGCGGACACTCTTGGGAGAACAAGGGAATCTTTATCGAAGACCTTCAGCCAAGAATGATTTTGAAACCACATAATAATTCCTTGACATTTGCCGGTGGTGTAGGTGATCCATCTGCGGTTGCAAGTGGGGATTATCTGTATTTATTTTACGGTGAATATGGATATCCTGGAGTATACAAGGCTGATCAATATGATTCAGTTTTTGAAGCGAGTGGTCAATGCATCAGCATTGCCAGAATCAAAATAGCTGATCTGGATGATCCAGTTGGCAAAGCGAAAAGGTGGAATGGCAAATCTTTTGAAGCTGATTACAATGGAATTGGTAAACCCATACAATCACTGTTGATCCCTGCTGCAGAAAAAGGTGGAGCTGCTTCCAGAGCGGGAGGTAATTTTTATTGGGGTCCATCGGTGAGCTGGAATGAATATTTGCAATGCTGGGTCATGATGATGGGAAGGGTAGAGGGACAAAAATGGATCGGCGATAAAATTTACATTTCATTCAATAAAAACAAAGATTTGGGTGTGGGAGATCATTCGCAGCAATGGTCAAAGCCCCAACTGATATTGCAAAAGCCTGGTCATATCCTCTGGTATCCATCATTGCAACCCTTGAATACAGCGGAAGATATCAAAGAGAGAAGAACCTGTTTGAAGTTGGGCAAAAAAGCAAGGCTTTTTGTCAAAGACATGCAGGGACCCCAAGCCGATTATATCTCTGAATACATCATTGAGTTCGAAAAAAAATAATCACTTTACAGCAACAGCTATTTTACTGTCAGCTGTTCCATAATAGAGCAGCCACTTGTTGTTGAAGTGAACCAATCCCTCAATGAAACAGACTTCATTGACTTCCCCAATTTTCTCATAGTCCTTATCGGGTTTGATAAAATAACTGTTGGTACGATTGATCAACCTGTAAGGCGCAGCAGCATCAAACAAAGCTTGTCCAGCACTGTAAGTAAACTTCGGCAACGTACTGTCATTGAAGTTGGCAGCATTGCTTCCATTGTACAGGAGCAAGATGCCAAACTTAGTAAGCAGTGCATAGGGACCGGGTTCGACGAGTCGGCTGTCGTGGTATCCCATTCTCGGATGCAAGACTGCAATCAACTTTTTGGATTCTTCATTTTCTGCTGCTGTCCAGTGATACAAATCATCTGAATAAGCCATGAAAAGATTTGTATCTCCGAAATACATCCAATACTTGCCTTTGATTTTTGTGGCTGTTATTTTTCCGTTGATCTCTTTACAAACAATGGAGCCAGACTTTGACCAGGTATGGATGTATTTTTCACCTTTTAGTACGGGTCCCATTTTCTCCCAATGCAACAGATCTTTCGAAAATGCAAAACACAATCTGGCTGTTTTCCCATCATAGGCCGTATAGGTAAGCATGTATCTACCGTCTTCCGTGGAAACGATGCGTGGGTCTTCAATCCCTCCTTTCCATTCATATTGTAAGAGACTGTCCTGATCAGGATACAGAATAGGTGTCGGATTTTTCTTAAAATGAATACCGTCCTCGCTGATGGCCATTCCCAATCTGGATGTCCCCATGCTGTCTTGCGCTCTGTAAATCAGGTATATTTTATTGTCCTTTACTAAAGCAGTCGGGTTCAAAACATTTTTTTCTTCCCAATGAATGGGTATGTTGCTGATCGGACAATCAAAGACTTGAGCAGTATCTGGTTTCAAAATTGGATTTGCGCTATCGATTTTCACAAACCCTTCCATGGTCCAGGGTTCTTTCGAATCATCTTTGCTCTTGCAAGAAAGGAGCGTCAACGAAAAAAATATTCCAGTCAGAAAGAATGCAATCGGCTTCATGATTATATTTATGATTCTTGCAAATGAAAATAAGATTAATTTTTT
>VFQT010000274.1_pt1 | contig 81199 bp, 89 predicted proteins | sample 3512381 | NCBI WGS metagenome assembly VFQT01 (sample SAMN10412376, study PRJNA504923) | tailings metagenome | isolation source: Relicate 2 Philex TSF3 active mining site | place: Philippines: Tuba, Benguet | collected 2017-08-29
ATGCCACATAAATGGGGTCAGACACCATAAAACTATGACCGACGGAGTTGAATGCTTCCCTCGACAAATTGATAGGCATAAATGGGGTCAGACACGATAAATTTGTTACCCTGACGTCCATCTCCTTTCCGAAGAGTTCGCCATGGCCCGTTTTCCCCGCTACGTCATTCCCGGCCAGCCGCAGCACATTATCCAGCGGGGCAACAACCGCCAGGTGATCTTTGCCGCCGAGGCCGACTTCCAGTTCTTCCGCGATGCCCTGGTCGATGCGGCCGGAAAGCACGGCCTGGCGATTCATGCCTACGCGAATTTATCGTGTCTGACCCCATTTACATCAACTGAAGACCATTCTTTCGGAGAAGGTTTATTTACATCAAAGCCGCTTGTAGGCGGTGGTGTTGGCGAAACCCGACTTTTGGGAGCGTTTCTTAATTCAGTGTCAAAAGTGCACGACTGGATGAATCAGACGCTAACTGGCGTATACGATGCGAATCCAATTTCTGCGACATACGGAGGGGCACTGCCGGGAAGTGCACTGCGTGGGATTGTAATCGATGCGATTAGCACCGCCGGTATGATTCCTGCGGCAGCGTTTACCGCGAGAGCGCTCTATAACAACCCACTTAGAGTCAAATCGAAATGATGAGATTTTTGCTTCACGTTGTTCTATGGCCGATCATGCTTTTGATGCTAGCTGCATGTCGACTTGATCTGCCAAGTTATAACCCACAGGGATATCGTTTATACGAAAGTGGGCAGGGCAGATTTTCTTTTGATGTGCGGTCAGATAAATTTCGTGATTTAGGTGGCGCTCGCAGTCCAGAGATGATTAGGCTGATGGAGAGTGAGCTCTCAAAAGGGGGGCTTTGCCCACGAGGCTACATCATCCTTAGTGATGGTGGCGGCAAGGGTTACTACTATATTTCTGGACGGTGCAAAGAATAGATAGGGTCAGCACAATAAACCAAACATAAATGGGGTCAGACACGATAAATTTGTTACCCTGACGTCCATCTCCTTCCCGAAGAGTTCGCCATGGCCCGTCTTCCCCGCTACGTCATTCCCGGCCAGCCGCAGCACATCATCCAGCGGGGCAACAACCGCCAGGTGATCTTTGCCGCCGAGGCCGAATTCCAGTTCTTCCGCGATGCCCTGGTCGATGCGGCCGGAAAGCACGGCTTGGCGATTCATGCCTACGCGAATTTATCGTGTCTGACCCCATTTACACGCACACCTGCTGCTGACGCCGGATGCGCCGAACGGCATCTCGCAAGGGATGCAGTCGCCGGGGCGTCACCCTTGACGTATTACGGGACACGTAATACACTTGGCAGGTGATCAAATCCTTTCGCTTGGCCGAAACGGAAGCGCTGTTCAGCGACCGGCAGGTGGTCCGCTTCAGGGCCATTGAGCGACAGGCCCGCCGCAAGCTGTTGTACCTGGCCCAGGCGCGCGTGCTTCGGGATCTGATGGTGCCGCCCGGCAACCGGCTGGAGGCGCTCAAGGGCGATCGCAAGGGGCAGCACAGCATTCGCATCAACGACCAGTGGCGGATCTGTTTCCGCTGGTCGGATGGACATGCTTACGACGTTGAAATCGTGGATTACCACGCATAGGAGATGCCATGGCAGCCAAATTGCTGGACCCGATTCCGCCGGGTGAGATTCTGTACGAGGAATTCATGAAGCCGCTGGGCGTGAGCATCAATGCGCTGGCGCGCGAAATCGCCGTGCCGCCCAATCGCATCAGCGATATCGTCAACGGCAAGCGCTCAATTACGGCCGACACCGCGCTGCGGTTGGGCAAGTATTTCAGTGTTTCCCCGGAAACCTGGTTGGGCCTGCAGGCCGACTACGATTTGCGGGTGGCGAAACGCACGTCCTGGCTCAAGGTGGAGCCGCGGGTGCGGATGCACGCGGGCGAAGGCTGACGCCCGGTACGTCAACCGCGGTTACAAGCGCAGTGCCAATGTCCGGGACGGGCGCTTCAAATCCGGCCTGATCCAGGTCTGACGTCAGTCCTTGAAGCGCTCCAGCTTCGCCTTCCAGGTATCCGACAGCATGCAGGGCAGCCAGGCTTCGTTTTCCGCCTGCAGTCCGCCCGACAGCATCGTTTCCTGCGAGGCGTTGAGCGCGACTTTCGCCTGCAGCACGGCGATGCGCGGGTTTTTCGCGATCGCGCGCGCCACTTCCATCGCCGCCGGCATAAGCTGTTCGCGCGGCACCACGCGCAGCACGATGCCCATCCGTTCGGCTTCCGCGGCGTCGACGTGGCGCCCGGTCAGGATCATCTCCTTGGCGCGCTGCAGCCCGATCAGGCGGGGCAGGCGCTGGGTGCCGCCGGCACCGGGCAGGAAGCCGAGCGTCACTTCGGGCAGGCCGAAGCGGGCGTTGTCGGCGGCGATGCGCAGGTCGCACTGCAGCGCCACTTCAAGACCGCCGCCGAGGCAGTAGCCGTTGATTGCGGCGATGGTCGGCTTGGCGATGCTGGCGATCACGTTGATCCACCTGCCGCGGAAGAAGCGCCGCTCGTCGTACATCTCTTCGGTGCTGCGCTGGCCGCGTTCCTTGAGGTCGGCGCCGACGCAGAAGGCGCGATCCCCGGCGCCGGTGAACACGATGGCACCGACATCGGGGTCGGCGTCGAGCCCGGCGCTCAGCGCGATGAGTTCCTCGCGCAGGCGCCGGTTCAGCGCGTTCATGACCTCGGGCCGGTTGAGGGTGACGACGGCGACGCCGTTGTCGATGTGGACGGTCAGGACATCACTGCTTTTGCTGGACATGCGGGGCCTCGGGTTTTCGCGGATGGGTTCTCGGACCCCGGATTTTAAGGCTTGTGCCATTGCCGCCGCCGGCGTCCGGCCCCGGGTGGCGACGGGTGGGGTAAGCGGTTAAAATACAAGGCCTTTTTCGGTGCCAGTCGCCCCGCGCGACCACGCTGCCATGCCGCTGTTTGCCTTCGGACTCAACCACCAGACCGCGCCGCTCGATGTCCGCGAGCGGGTGGTGTTTGGCGCCGAGCAGCTGACCCAGGCCTTGCGCGACCTGGTCGACCGCCGGCCGGTCAGCGAAGCGGCGATCATCTCTACCTGCAACCGTACCGAAATCTACTGCTCGACCGCGGAGCCTGGCGCGGCGATCGACTGGATGGCCGGCTACCACCGGCTGAAGCCCGCGCAGATCCAGCCCTATCTCTACGAACTGCCGCAGGCGCGCGCGGTCAAGCATGCCTTCCGCGTGGCGAGCGGCCTCGATTCGATGGTGCTCGGCGAGCCGCAGATCCTCGGCCAGTTCAAGACCGCGGTGCGTTCGGCCGAAGCCGCCGGCACGCTGGGCTGGATGCTCAACAAGCTGTTCCAGCGCACCTTCTCGGTCGCGAAGACCGTGCGCAGCGAGACCGAGATCGGTGCGAGCACGGTGTCAATGGCCGCTGCCGCGGTGCGGCTCGCGGAGCGCATCTACCCGAGCATCGCCGAGCAGAGCATGCTGTTCATCGGCGCCGGCGAAATGATCGAATTGGCGGCGACGCATTTCGCCGCGCACCATCCGCGCAAGATGACTTTTGCCAACCGCACTCAGGCGCGCGCGCAGCAGCTGGCCGACCGCTTTTTCGGTCACGTCATTCCGCTCAACGACATCGGCGCGCAGCTGGCGCTGTACGACATCGTGGTCAGCTGCACCGCGAGCCCGCTGCCGATCATCGGCAAGGGGCTCACCGAAAGCGCTTTGCGCGCGCGCAAGCACCGGCCGATGCTGATGTTCGACCTCGCGGTGCCGCGCGACATCGAGACCGAAGTCGCCGCGCTGGATGACGCCTTTCTCTACACCGTCGACGACCTCGGCCAGATCGCGCGCGAGGGCATGGACCAGCGCCAGAACGCGGTGGCGCAGGCCGAGGTGATCATCGAGAACCAGGTCTCGGATTTCATGCACTGGCTCGACAACCGCGCGCTGGTGCCGACCATCCGCGCGCTGCGCGACACCGCCGAGCGCGCGCGCCGCCACGAGCTCGAGCGCGCGCAGCGGCGGCTCGCGCACGGCGCCGATCCGCAGCAGGTGATCGACGAATTGTCCCGTGCGCTGACCAACAAGTTCATGCATCCGCCTTCGCACGCGCTGAACCATGCCGCCGAGGACGAGCGCGACGAGCTCGCCGCGGTGATCGCGCGGCTCTACCAGATCCAGCGGCCCGAGTAGCTGCCGCAGGCGCCCGCGATGCCGGCGGGCGCGCGTCCACACCCCGACTCCGATGAAACCCAGCATAGCCGCCAAACTTGACCAGCTGTCGATGCGCCTCGATGAGGTCGGCCGTCTGCTGACCACCGAGAACATCACCGCGGACATGGACAACTACCGCAAGCTGACGCGCGAACACAGTGAACTGGAACCGGTGGTGGGCCTGTACCGCCAGTACCAGGGCAGCCTCGCCGACCTGAAAACGGCACAGGAGATGGCGAACGATCCGTCGATGCGCGAATTCGCCGAGGCCGAAGTCGGCGAAACGAAGGCGCGCATCGAAGGCTTCGAGACCGAGCTGCAGAAGCTGCTGCTGCCGCGCGACCCCAACGACGAGCGCAACATCTTCCTCGAAGTGCGCGCCGGCACCGGCGGCGACGAGTCGGCGCTGTTCGCCGCGGAACTGTTCCGCATGTATGCGCGATATGCCGAGCGCAAGCGCTGGCAGGTGGAGATCGTCTCGGAAAGCCCGTCGGACCTCGGCGGCTACCGCGAGATCATTGCGCGCATCGTCGGCAATGGCGCGTATTCGAAACTCAAGTTCGAATCCGGCGGCCACCGCGTGCAGCGCGTGCCTGTGACCGAAACCCAGGGCCGCATCCATACCTCGGCCTGCACGGTGGCGGTGATTCCCGAGGCGGATGAGGTGGGCGATGTGGTGATCAATCCCGCGGATCTGCGCATCGACACCTTCCGTGCCTCCGGCGCCGGCGGCCAGCACGTCAACAAGACCGACTCGGCGATCCGCATCACCCATCTGCCGACCGGCCTCGTCGTCGAATGCCAGGACGACCGCTCGCAGCACAAGAACAAGGCACGCGCGCTCGCGGTGCTGGCGGCGCGGCTGAAAGACAAGCAGATGCGCGAGCAGCAGTCGAAGGAGGCGGCGACGCGCAAATCGCTGATCGGCAGCGGCGACCGCTCCGAGCGCATCCGCACCTACAATTTTCCGCAGGGCCGCGTTACTGATCACCGTATCAACCTGACGCTGTACAAGATCGCGCAGATCGTCGACGGCGACCTCGATGAACTGGTCGATGCGCTGGCGGCGGAACACCAGGCCGGGCAGCTTGCCGAGCTGGCCGCCGAGCAATGATTATAAGTATTTGTTTTTATTGATATATTTATATCATGCCGGGCGCCCTGAGGATTGCCGACCTGCTCGCCGAAGCGCAGGCGCTGATTGGCCGCAGGGAGGCGCGGCTTCTGCTGCGCCACGTGCTGCGGCGGGACGAGGCCTGGCTGATCGCGCATGACGACGAAGCCTGCGCGGCAGCGGATGCGATCGCTTTGCGCGCGCTCGCCGCGCGCCGCAGCGCCGGCGAACCCGTGGCCTACATCACCGGCACGCGCGAATTCCACGGCCGTGAATTCGCGGTGAATGACGCGGTGCTGATTCCGCGGCCGGAAACCGAGATGCTGGTCGAGCTGGCCCTGCAGCGCGCGCCGCGCGGCGCGGCGGTGCTGGATCTCGGCACCGGCAGCGGCTGCGTCGGCGTGACCCTCGCCGCCGAGCGGCCGGACCTGCGGGTGACGCTGGTCGATGCGTCTCCCGAGGCACTGGATGTCGCGCGGCTCAACGCACATCGCTGGGCCGTGACCAACACCGGGCTGCAGGCCAGTGACTGGTTTGCGGCACTGGGCGACCGGCGTTTCAATGTGATCGTGTCCAATCCGCCGTACATCGCCGACGGCGACAGCCATCTTGCGCAGGGCGACCTGCGCTTCGAGCCGCGCCTGGCGCTGGCTTCCGGGGCCGATGGACTCGATGCCATCCGCCATATCGTTGCACAGGCGCCGGCGCATCTCGCGCCCGGCGGCTGGCTGCTGTTCGAACACGGCTATGACCAGCAGTCCGCCTGCACGGCGCTGCTGGCGCAGGCCGGTTTTCGCGAAGTGTTCTCCGCGCGCGACCTCGCCGGCATCCTGCGGGTGAGCGGCGGGTGCCGCAGGAGCGATGCCGATGGCTGAAGACGGACGCGACGACGACGGCCGGATCGCCCGCCAACAGCAGCAGATGGCCTGGCTGCGCGGACTCTACGAGGGGCATGTCGCGCGCTTCCGCGCGGCGGTGCAGGGGGCCGGTGCGCAGTCGCCGCTGTCACTGGCCCGCGCGGCGCACGCCGAAATGGATGATTTGCTCGCGCGCGACCGCAGCCTGTATCCCGGCGCCGGGGCGGTCCGCTGCACGCGGGGCTGCAGCCATTGCTGCCACGGCCCGGTCGAGATCTGGGCGCAGGAGGCGGCGCTGCTGGTGGAGCATCTGCGCGTGGCCGGGCTTGCGCTCGATGTCGGGCTGCTGGAACGCCAGAGCCGTTACAGCGTCGACAGCTGGCGCGAGCAGCCGCCGGCCGACCAGGCCTGCGTATTCCTCGGCGGGGATGGGGCCTGCACGGTGTACGAGGTGCGGCCCAATACCTGCCGCAAACTGATGGTGACCAGCGATCCGCAGCACTGTGATATCGGCCGCGGCGAATACGAACGGATCGAGCGCCGTTTCAGCTGGGAAGCGGAGATGCTGGAATCGGCGGCGCTGGAGGTGTTTGGCGTGCAGCTGATGCCGAGGGCGCTGCTGGCGGCGCTGCCGCACGAGGACGTCTGAGGCGGCGTTGCCGTTGACCGGGCAGTCCTGCGCCGTTACACTTAAACCCGATTAATTTGGTCAAGTTAAGGAGTTGCAACATGTCCGTGCAAGACACCATCAAGAACCAGGTCACCGGCCACAAGGTCGTGCTGTACATGAAGGGTTCGCCCGATTTTCCGCAATGCGGCTTTTCGGCCAATGCGGTAAACATCCTGCGCGCCTGCGGCGTGAACGAACTGTTCACCGTCAATGTGCTGGAGAACCCTGAAATCCGCCAGGGCATCAAGGAATACGCCAACTGGCCGACCATTCCCCAGCTCTACGTCAATGGCGAGTTCGTCGGCGGCTCCGACATCCTGACCGAGATGTACCAGAGCGGCGAGCTGCAGAAGATGCTGCAGTCCTGACCCGGTCCTGCCATCCAGCAAAAGCCGGCGCAAGCCGGCTTTTTTACGTTTGCAGCTGCTGCCAGGCGAACTGCACGAGCAGGATCAGCGCCATGGTCAGCAGCATGCGTCTCATCCAGATGCGGTAGGTTGCACCGTCGATGCGGCTGCGCACGCGCGAGCCGTAGAGGCTGGCGATGGTGGCGATCGCCGCCAGGGGCAGCGTCACCAGCCAGTGCATTGGCGTGGCGATGCCGCTGACGGCGAGGGTGACGAACTGGGTGGATTTGCCGACGAAAAAGGAAATGTTCATCGCAGGCACCAGCAGCAGCGGCTGCAGGCCGATGCCGAGGTAATAGATGATCAGCGGCGGTGCCGCGATGTTGGCGGTGGTTTCGCACAGGCCGCCGAGGAAGCCGAACAGCAGGCCGGATGTTTTCTCGTTGCGCTTCATCACCGCCCATTGCGACAGGCCGAGGCGGTCGAGGTTCAGGTAGAACAGGATCACGCCGGCGAGCAGCAGCGCGTAGGGAAACCCCGGAAACAGCACGAACAGGCGGGCGCCGGCGGCGGCGCCAAGCAGCGCGACGATCGAGATCCACCAGAAGCGCAGCACGACGCCGCCGAATCCGGGGCTGCGCACGATGCTGACAATGACGGTGGCGATGCACGGGATCAGCACCATCACCACGGCGAACTGCATGCTGGTGGCGGCGGCGATCAGCGGCGTTGCGACCATCGGGAAGCCGAGGCCCAGCGCGCCCTGGATCCAGCCGGCGACGGCGATGACGACCGCGACGTACGCGATCACCCAGGGTGACAGGGTTTCGAGGCCGGTCACCGGTCAGTGCGGCGTGGCTTCGCGCGCGCGCTTGAGCGCCAGCGCCACCACCTCGGCGATGTGCAGCGCCTGGCGGTCGGTGCCCTGCGAAATCTGTTCGCGGCAGCTGTAGCCGCTGGCGACGATCATGGTGCGCTCATCGGCGGCGCGCACCGCCGGCAGCAGCGCGGCTTCGCCGATGCGCATTGACACCTCGTGGTGTTGCGGGTGGAAGCCGAAGGCGCCGGCCATGCCGCAGCAGCCGGATTCGGGCACCTGCGCGCGGATGCCCAAACGCTTGAGCAGCGCCATTTCGGAGGTCATGCCGAACACCGCCTTCTGGTGGCAGTGGCCGTGCACCAGCGCGTCGCCGCCGAGCTGCGGCGCCTCCCAGTCGTCGATGCGCATCAGGAAGTCGCTGAACAGCTGGCATTGCTTCGACAGTGTTGCCGCGCGCGCATCATCCGGGAACAGGTTGGGCAGCTCGTCGCGGAACACCGACAGGCAGGCCGGTTCCAGGCCGATCACCGGCACGCCGGCGCTGATGTCATTGGCCAGCGCATCCATCACTTCGCGCAGATAGGCGCGCGCGGTGTCGAGCATGCCGAAATCGTACAGCGGCCGGCCGCAGCACAGCTGTTGCTGCGGGATGCTGACCGTGTAGCCCAGTGCTTCCAGCACTTCGACCGCCGCAGCCGCTGAGCCCGGCTGGAAGTGGTTGTTGAAAGTGTCGGCCCAAAGGATGACACGGCCGCGATGGCCGGGGCCTGCGGCAGTGCGGCGGCGCGAGAACCATTTGCGGAAACTGCGGCGGGCGAATTTGGGGATTTCCCGTCCCTGGGCAACACCGCTGCCGAACTTCAGCACCGCCGACAGTCCTGGCGTTGCCGCCAGCAGGTTGACAATGCGCGGGGCGATGGAGGCAAGTTTCGCCCAGCGGTTGATGAAGCCCATGGCGTACGCCTGCCGCGGGCGCAGGCGTCCGAGGTAGTGGTGGTGCAGGAACTCGGCCTTGTACGAGGCCATGTCGGTGTGCGTCGGGCAGTCGCTCTTGCAGCCCTTGCAGGCGAGGCACAGGTCAAGCGCCTCGCGCACGGCTTCATTGCGCCAGCCGTCGTGGATGATTTCGCCGCGCAGCATTTCTCCGAGCAGGCGCGCGCGGCCGCGTGTGGAGTAGCGTTCTTCACGCGTGGCGCGGTAACTCGGGCACATCACGCCGCCTTCATGCGCGCGGCACTTGCCCATGCCGACGCAGCGCTCGATCGCGCGGTTGAAGCCGCTGCCTTCGAGGCTGCGGTAGGCGAAGGCGGTGGCCGGGCGCAGCGGGTTGTAGTCGGGGCCGTACTTCAGGTTTTCGTCGGCGCGGTAGGGGTCGATGACCTTGCCCGGGTTCATCCGGTTGTCCGGGTCCCAGATCGCCTTGAACTCGCGGAAGGCCTGCATCAGCTCCCCGCCGTACATCACCGGCAGGAACTCGGCCTTGGCCTGGCCGTCGCCGTGTTCGCCCGAGAGCGAGCCGCCGTATTTCACCACCAGTTCGGCCGCTTCGCGCAGGAAGCGGCGCCAGACCCGGATGCCTTCCGCGCTTCGCGTGTCGAAGGTGATGCGGGCGTGGATGCAGCCGTCGCCGAAATGGCCGTAGAGCGAAGTCTGGTAGCCGTGGCGGTCGACCAGCGCCTGGAATTCGCGCAGATAGTCGCCCAGCCGCAGCGGATCGACCGCGGCGTCTTCCCAGCCGACCACGGGATCGGGTTCGCCGGCATGGATGGTCAGCGCGGTCGCGGATGCGCCGGTTTCGCGGATGGTCCACACCCGTTCGCACATCGCCGGATCGGTGATCAGCCACGATGACGGTTTGACCTTTTCATCCGCCATGCCGGCGTAGTGATCGACCAGCGCCTGTGCCTGTGCCGTCGCGCCATCGATCGTGTCGGCGCCGAACTCGATCATGATCCACGCCTTGCCTGCCGGGAGCAGCGCGATGTCGTCCTTGCGCAGGCCGCGCTCTCGCAGGCCGCCGATGATGCGTTCGTCGAGGCCCTCGGTGGCAATCGGCTTGAACGGCAGGATTTCGGGCACGGCATCACCGGCCAGATAGATGTCGGGAAAGCCCAGCACCAGGATCACGCGATGCTGCGGACTGCTGACCAGTCGCGTGGTGGCGCCCAGCGTGAACACGCAGGTGCCTTCGCTGCCGACCAGTGCGCGCGCGACATTGAAACCGTTTTCCCGCAGCAGCTGGTCGAGGTTGTAGCCGGAGACGCGGCGCTTGATTTTCGGGAAACGCGCGCGGATCAGGTCGGCATACTTGTCGCGCAGGTCGCGCAGCCGGCGGTAGATTTCGCCGCGACGGCCGCCCGCACGGATGATCTGTACCAGTTCGTCTTCGCTGGTCGGGCCCACGGTCAGGCGAAGGCCGTCATAGGTGACGATGTCCAGCGTCTCGATGTTGTCGACAGTCTTGCCGGCCATCACCGAATGCGCGCCGCAGGAATTGTTGCCGATCATGCCGCCCAGCGTGCAGCGGCTGTGGGTCGCCGGGTCGGGGCCGAAGGTCAGGGCGTGCCGTTCCGCGGCATCGCGCAGCGCGTCGCACACGGCGCCGGGTTCGACCCGCGCCGTTTTCGCCACCGGGTCGACGTCAAGCACGCGGTTCAGGTATTTGGTGGTGTCGATCACCACCGCGACATTGACGCACTGCCCGTTCTGCGAGGTGCCGCCGCCGCGCGGCAGGACCGGCACGCCGTGTTCACGGCAGATGTCGAGGGTTTCGATGATGTCTTCGATGCTGCGCGGAATCACCACGCCGATCGGGATCTGGCGGTAGTTGGAGGCATCCGCCGAGTAGGCGGCGCGGGCGCCGGTATCGAAGCGCACTTCGCCCCGGATGCGGCGGGCCAGTTGTTCAGCCAGTTGTCCGGGATCCGCCGCGACCGGCAGGCGAAGACCATCTGCGGGGGCGTTCACTTTGGCTCCGGGGGCTGGGGACGGGGTTTCGGATACGGCATGCCCGGGCGATTGTAACGTGACCTGGAATCCCCGGGAAATCGCTGCCAAAACAATGGCTTGGAATGCGCCTGTAACCGGGGGCAAAAAATTAAATCTTTTTAAAACAATGAGTTAGGCCTGATCATGCAAGCGTTTACACCGGGTGCCGGGCCATCGTATCATTCGGGGCTCCCGGCGGCGTTGCCACCGGCGAGGACAGTTTTCAGGTAGTCGCGCTGCCGTGCCTGACACGACGCGCGGCGCGCACATCATCTCCGGAGGACAATTCCCATGAACACGATGTCGGACAGCAAAAACATCGCCAAGGCCAGCGCCGGCGGCAAGGTTCGCATGACGCCTTCCGAGGCATTCGTTGAAACGCTGGTGGCCCAGGGTGTCAAGGACACGTTCGGCATCGTCGGCTCGGCCTATATGGACGCACACGACCTGTTCCCGCTGGCCGGCATCCGCTTCCTGTCGGTGGCTCATGAGCAGAATGCTGCGCACATGGCCGATGGTTATTCGCGGGTCACCGGCAAGCACGGCGTGTGCATCGCGCAGAACGGCCCGGGCATCACCAACTTCGTCACCGGCATCGCCGCCGCCTACTGGGCGCATTCGCCGGTGGTCTGCGTGACGCCGGAATCGGGCAGCCTGAGCATGGGGCTGGGCGGCTTCCAGGAAACCGAGCAGATGCCGATCTTCTCGAAGATCACCAAATGGCAGGTGCACGTCAATTCGCCGCTGCGCATCGCCGAGCTGACCGGCCGCGCCTTTGACATTGCGATGGCCGAACGCGGTCCGGTGCAGGTCAACATCCCGCGCGACTATTTCTACGGCGAGGGTGAATACGATATCCCGCAGCCGCACAAGCTCGAGCGCGGCGCCGGTGGCCCGGAGTCTCTGGATGCCGCGGCGAAAATGCTCGCAAAGGCGAAGTTCCCCGTGATCCTTTCCGGGGGCGGCGTGATCATGGCCGGCGGCATCAAGGAATGCGCGGCGCTGGCCGAGTACCTGACCGCGCCGGTGGTCAATTCCTACCTGCACAATGATTCCTTCCCGGCGAGCCATCCGCTGTGCTGCGGACCGCTGGGCTACCAGGGGTCGAAGGCGGCGATGAAGCTGATCTCCCGCGCCGACGTCGTGCTGGCGCTGGGCTCGCGGCTGGGACCCTTCGGCACGCTGCCGCAGCACGGTCTTGACTACTGGCCGAAAAACGCCAAGATCATCCAGGTGGATGCCGACGCGCGAATGCTGGGCCTGGTCAAGAAAACCACCATCGGCATCTGCGGTGACGCCAAGCTCGCGGCGGTGGCGCTGCTCGAGCGCGTCAAGGCGATTGCCAAGATGACGCCCAACAAGGCGCGGCTGGCGGAAGTGCAGAAGGAGAAAAAGGCCTGGGCCGAGGAGCTCGACAAATGGCCGTCGCCCAACACCAAGACCCGCATCGGGCCGCGCCAGGCGCTGGCGGCACTGGCGCGCGCGATGCCGAAAAACGCGATGGTGGCGACCGACATCGGCAACGTCTGTTCGGTGTCGAACAGCTATCTGCATTTCGAGCAGGCGCCGTCCTTCCTCGCGGCGATGAGCTTCGGCAACTGCGGCTACGCCTTTCCCGCCGTGATGGGCGCCAAGGTCGGCCGCCCGGACCGTCCGGCGATTGCCTATGTCGGCGACGGCGCCTGGGGGATGAGCCTGAACGAGGTGATGACCTGCGTGCGCGAGAAAATCCCGGCGATCGCGGTGGTGTTCAACAACGGGCAGTGGGGCGCCGAGAAAAAGAACCAGGTGGACTACTTCGACAACCGCTTCCTCGGCACCAACCTGCAGAACCCGAACTTCGCCGAAGTGGCCGAGTCGATGGGCGCGCAGGGCCTGACGGTCGAGCACGTCGACGAGGTGGGTGACGCGCTGCGCGCCGCGGTGCGTTCGAACAAGCCGACGGTGATCAACATGATGCTGACGCAGGAACTGGGCGACCCGTTCCGGCGCGATGCATTCCGCCAGCCGCAGCGCCTGCTGCCGAAGTACCGCAAGCACAGCGCCAGGCAGTACCGCTGAGCCTGGCGACGGGCAGGAAAAAGCCGGCGCAAGCCGGCTTTTTCTTCCGATGAAGACACGATCCAGCAAGGCGGCGCGGCTCGAGGACGTGGCGCGGCTCGCCAAGGTGTCGACCGCGACCGTGTCGCGCGCGCTGACGCTGCCGCACAAGGTCAAGGCGCGCACCTTGGAGCGCGTGCAGCAGGCGGCGCGGCAGCTGGGCTATGTCGCGCACGGCGCGGCGCGCGCGCTGGCTTCGCGGCGCACCCACACCATCGGCGCGGTGGTGCCGACACTGGACAACGCGATTTTCGCCAATACCATCCAGGCGCTGCAGCGCACGCTCGACGTTTCTGGTTACGTGCTGCTGCTGGCAAGCCACGACTTCGACGCCGCAATCGAAGCCCGCGTGACACGCACGCTGATCGAACGCGGCGTCGATGGCCTGGTGCTGCTCGGCACCACGCATCATCCCGACATCTACCGCATGCTCGAATCGCACAACCTGCCCTATGTGCTGACCTGGGCCTTCGACGAAAGCGGCAACCATCCCTGCGTCGGTTTCGACAATCGCGCGGCCGGAACCCGGATCGCCGATCACCTGCTCGACCTCGGCCACCGCCGCTTTGCGATGGTTTCCGGCATCACCGCGCACAACGAGCGCGCCCAGGAGAGGCTGGCGGGCGTGCGTCACGCGCTGGCGGCGAGGGGCATCACCCTGCCGGCATCACAGGTGGTCGAAAAGCCGTACACCCATACCGGCGGACGGGAAGGCCTGCGTGAAGTGTTCGGCGCAAATGGGCATCCGACCGCTGTAATCTGCGGCAACGACGTGCTCGCCATCGGCGCAATCGCCGAGTGCCATGCCCGCGGGCTGAGGGTTCCGGAGGATGTGTCGGTCACCGGCTTCGACGATATGGAAATGGCTTCGCTGATCACGCCGGCGCTGACGACCGTCCGTTTCCCGGCCGAGGAGCTGGGTGTCTACGCCGCGAACCACCTGCTGGCGCGACTCGAAGACAAGGCGGTCGAATTGCGCAGCAAGCTGCCCACCGAGCTGGTCGTGCGCGACAGTTCGGCCGCCCCGAAGCAGCCGGCTTAAGTCAAGCGTCAAGCCGGACGCGCAAGCTGCAAGGGCAGCAGCAGTTCGGCAATCAGGCCCTTGCCGGCATTGTCCCGCAGTTCCAGCCTGCCGCCATGCAGATCGACGATGCGCCGGGTGATGGAGAGTCCGAGGCCGCTGCCGGCCTCATGATTGCCCAGCACGCGGAAAAATCGCTGGCCGGCCTTCTCGCGGTCTGACGGAGAAAGTCCGGGCCCCTCGTCGATCACGGCGACTGCCGACTGGCCGCCCGCGTTCCGCACAAGGATCTGCACGCGGCTGCCCCCGGGGCTGTAGCGCACGGCGTTGTCGAACAGGTTGCGCAAGGCGATGCGGATCAGGTCGCTGTTGCCGGGTACCGTGCATGGATCGCCCTCGCCGAACTCGATTTCCACCCCTTTGCGCAGAGCTGCCGGCGCCATCTCGGCCACCACGCCCCGCGCCAGTGCGCGCAGGTCAAACACTCCGGGTGAGCCGGCAGCGTTGTCCGGTTCCAGCCGGGCCAGCGTCAGCATCTGGTCGACAATGCGCGCGGAACGGCCGCAGCCGGCAATGACATTGTCCAGCGCGCGCTTGCGTTCTTCGTCAGTGGCTGCGGCGCGTGCGACCTGGGCCTGCGTCATCAGCGCGGCGATCGGCGTGCGCAACTCGTGCGCTGCATCCGCTGTGAAGCGGCGTTCGTGCTCGATCAGCTTGCCGACCCGTTCGAACAGGGTGTTCAGGCTGTCAATCAGCGGCATGACTTCCTCGGGGGCATCCTGAGGCTGCAGCGGCTCCAGGCTGGCCGCCTTGCGCTGCGCAACCTCGGTGCCAAGCCGTGCCAGCGGATTGAGTGCCCTGGCCACGGCGATCCACACCAGCACGCCGAGCAGGGGCAGTGAGATGAGCAGCGGGAGCAGCAGGTTCAGCGTCAGGGCATGGGTGATGTCCTGACGCGAGTCGATGCGTTCGGCAACCTGCACCAGATTGTCGTGGCGAGGAGTCCAGGCGCTGAAGACACGCCATTCGTGTCCATCGGCAACGACGTTGCTGAAACCCGTGAGGTCGGTTGAAAACAGCGTGTTCGGCGCGTTATTTGAGTGAAGCCGCAGCTTTTTTCCGCGCTCCCAGAGCTGAAAGGCAACGCGATGGCCTTCCTTGAACTGCGGCGCATGTTCGATCTCGATTTCCTCAAGGTCGTGTTCGGCCTGGGCGAGAATCAGCGATGCGGACTGCGCGAGGTGCGCGTCCAGCAACTCCTCGCTTTCATGGCGGACCTCAAGATAGGCGTACACCACGATGCCCGACCAGATCACGCCGATCAGCGTGAGCAGGGCGGCGACCAGGCGCGTTTTCAGCGAGTAGCGATGATGCGGCATCAGTCCTTGGCGATCATGTAACCGACGCCCCTCACTGTGCGGATGACATCCTGGGCAAGTTTTCGGCGCAGGTGGTGGATATGCACGTCAATCGCGTTGCTTTCCACTTCTTCCCCCCAGCCATACAGGGCGTCGCCCAGCTGCTCGCGGGTCAGCACGCGTCCGCTGCTGAGCAGCAAGGCGTGCAGCAAGCCGAATTCCCGGGCCGGCAGGTCAAGTGTCTTGCCGCGATACTGCACGACCCGGGATGCCGGATCGAGCTCGATGCCTGCGCCCCGCAGCACGGGGGCGGGGGCATCGTGCGCACGGCGGATCAGGGCACGCAGGCGCGCCGTCAATTCATGCAGGTCAAACGGCTTGACCAGATAGTCGTCGCCGCCGGCATCCAGTCCCCGGATGCGGTCGTCGACGGTGTCGCGGGCGGTCAGGATCAGCACCGGAATGCGGTTGCCGTTGCGGCGGATGCCGGCAAGCACCTCCATTCCCGATTTTCTCGGCAGACCGAGATCCAGCACGACGGCATCATGGCCGCCGTTGCGCAGGGCCAGTTCGGCGGAGACGCCGTCATGAACCCAGTCCACGGCGTATCCGGCCTGTCTCAGTCCGGCTTCGATGCCATCCCCGAGCAGTGCGTCGTCTTCGACCAGCAATATGCGCATTTGGCCAGTCTAGCGCCTCTGCTGGTGATTTTCATGCCCTGCCCCGGCTGATGCGGTATTGGTGCCCGGCATGACGTAGGGTTTGCCGAACAACCAGAATCCGATCACGCATGCCAGCAGCGCCGCGGCGACGATCCGATGGGGGGTGCGGATGCCCTCGGCAACGGTGCCGGTTTTGCGCCCCGTGATCATTCCCGCAACCAGGTTTTCAGCATGGCGCAGGCTGCTGGCGATGACGCCGGCAATGTGCAGCAGCACGACGGCAAGCATGGCATTGGCGGCACCCTCATGAAATTCTTCAAGCCATTCACCGCCGAGTTCATTCTGGGTGGCGTAGCCGGTGATGCCGGCGATCAATGCGAGGCCGAGCAACAGGTAGATGGCCCAGCTGCCGGCCGGATTGTGGCCGACATGATGTTCGGGCCTTGCGCCGAGCAGCGAGCGCAGATAGGCGGCCACACGGCCCGGGCCGAAGGCAAATGACCCGAAACGGGCGTAACGCGAACCGATGAAGCCCCAGGCAACCCTGAATGCGATCAGGATCAGCATGGTGTAGCCCAGCATGATATGGATGTCGCGCCAGCGCTCGGAGTCTCCGGTGATGAACGCGCCGGCGAAACAGGCGGCAAGCAGCCAGTGGAAGACGCGCGTTGGCAGGTCCCAAACCAGGATCGATTGTGCGGACATGACGGGCTCCTATCGCGGGATGCGGATGCCGCGTTCGCGGTAATCGCCGTTGTCGGTACCAGTGTGGCAGGCGGCGCAATTGGCGGCGCTTTTGACGGCCGGGCTTTTCCAGGTTGCGGCATCAACCTTGCGGTGTTCGCGCAGGAACCAGGCGGTTTCGCTCACGCGCAGGGTGGTCTCGCCGGCGATGCCGCGCTTGCCGCCGGCGTATTTTTCGAGAAATGCGCCGATCTCTGCGGCGGCTGACGCATCGACCGAAGCATCGGTGCCGAAGTGCCTGTCGAGCCCTTTCATCAGGCGCTGCCATGACGCGGCCGGCAGAAGCTGTGCCGGATAGGCGACGTGGCAGGAGCCGCACTCGGATTTCCATTTGGCGTTGCTGCCGGCGAATACATCGTCGGCAAGGGCTGCACCCGGCATCGACAGGCAGCAGATCAGGGACAGTGTGATTGCGGACAGTGTTTTCATGCGTTATCCCCTGTTCAGTGTGAGCAGATATTCCAGGACGTCGCCTTTTTCGGCGGCGGTGCATTGCCGTCCGAGCACGTCGTTGCAGTTGCGCTTGAACCACTTCTCGGTTTTGGCCGGATCGGTAAAGCGGCTTGCATTGGCGGCTGGCGCCAGCGGCGCAATGATCTTGCCGGTGACCGCGTGTTTGCCGTCGCTGACAGGACGCGCGCCGTGGCAGCTCGCGCAGCTCCACTCCCTGCCATGGGTGCTTTTGAAGAACTGCTCGCCGCGCGCAGCCGACAGGCTGCCGAAGCCGGGGGCTTCGGCTTTCGCCGCGGCGGCGAAAGCCTGGCGCATGTCGGCCGGGGTGGCAGCGAAAGCAGGGCCGCCGGAAATGCCTGCGGCGAGGAGTGCCGCAAGGACGGGATAAATACGGTAATCCATGATCGACTGCTCCGAAATGGTGACGGAGGCAGTGTGCGATCGCGGGATTAAGGCAACATTAAGCGGTACAGGTGTCCGAAGCGGACGGCGGGGGGTATGCCCCCGTTCGGGGATCAGGCCAGTGCCTTGCGTGCCTTGGCGATTGCCGCCTTGACCCGTGCCGGTGCGGTGCCGCCGATGTGGCTGCGGCTTTTCATCGAACCTTCCAGCGTCAGCGCATCGAACACGTCGGCGCCGATCAGGCCGGAGAACTGGCGCAGCTCCTCGATCGACATGTCGGAGAGGTCGCAGCGCCGGGTTTCCGCCTGGCGCACCGCCTGTGCCACCACTTCGTGCGCTTCGCGGAACGGCAGGCCTTTCTTGACCAGGTAGTCGGCGAGATCGGTCGCCGTGGCGTAACCTTCTCGCGCCGCCGCGCGCATGGCCTCGGGCTTGACCGTGATGCCGCCGACCATGCCGGCGAACACCGCCAGGCTCATCAGCAGCGTGTCCATGGTGTCGAGCAGCGGCTCCTTGTCTTCCTGGTTGTCCTTGTTGTAGGCCAGCGGCTGGCCCTTCATCAGGGTCAGCAGCGCGACCAGATGGCCGTTGACGCGCCCGGTCTTGCCGCGCACGAGTTCAGCCACGTCGGGGTTCTTCTTCTGCGGCATGATCGACGAGCCGGTGCAATAGCGGTCCGCGATGTCGATGAAGCCGAAGCGCGGGCTCATCCACAGGATCAGTTCCTCGCTGAAGCGGGACAGGTGGGTCATGGTCAGCGCGCCGGCGGAGACGAATTCGATCGCGAAGTCGCGGTCGGACACCGCGTCGAGCGAGTTTTCGCAGACGCCGTCGAAACCCAGCTCCTTCGCGACCATCTGGCGGTCGATGGGGAAGGAGGTGCCGGCCAGCGCCGCGGCGCCCAGCGGCAGGCGGTTGACGCGCTTGCGGCAGTCGGCGAAGCGCTGCGCGTCGCGCGACAGCATTTCGTAATAGGCCAGCAGGTGGTGCGCGAACGAGACCGGCTGCGCCACCTGCAGGTGGGTGAAGCCCGGCATCACGGTGTCGGTGTGTTTTTCCGCGAGGTCGAGCAGTGCGCGCTGCAGGCCCTTGATCAGCGTCAGCACGTGGTCGATGCCGGCGCGGACGTACAGCCGCACGTCGGTTGCCACCTGGTCGTTGCGCGAACGCCCGGTATGCAGCCGCTTCCCGGCGTCGCCGACCATGTCGGTGAGGCGGCGCTCGATGTTGAGGTGCACGTCCTCGAGGTCGAGCGACCACGGGAATGTCCCGTTGCGGATTTCATCGCCGATTGCGGCGAGACCCTGTTCGATGGCAGCGAGGTCTTCGGCGCCGATGATGTTCGCCGCGCGCAGCATGCGTGCATGCGCGATGGAGCCCTGGATGTCGAATTCGGCAAGGCGCTGGTCGAAGCCGACCGATGCGGTGAAGCGCTTGACCAGGTCATCGACCGGCTCGCTGAAGCGGCCGGACCACGGTTTGGTGGTGTTGGGTTTGCTGCTGCCTGCGGAAGGTTTGTCTTTTGCGGACATGGTGTTGCGGACGGCCTGTGGGTGGGCCCTGCTAGAATGAAACTGCCATGACGCGGAGTATAAATCATAACGCCCACAGCAGTGCCCTGCCGGACTTCCGCAATCCCGGGATCCTGTTGCGCATACTGCTGATCGTGAACGGCGTGGCGATCCTTGCCGCGCTGCTGCAGGTTCCGGCACTGCGGGACTGGCCGGGGCAGATCACCGCGATCGCCATGCTTGTCCAGCCGCTGCTGTTGATCAGCCTGTTGCTGCTGGCCGCGCTGGGCCCGTTTCTGCGCCGGTTGTCCTACCGGGCCGGCGTGCTGGCAGTCATCGCCATGGAGGCGGCACTGACCGCGCTGCTGCATCACGCCAGCCAGTGGACCTTTGTCGTCGAGCCCGCTTCGCTGGCGCGATGGCTCCTGATCGTGGTCGCGGTCACCGCGCTGCTGCTGGCTTACTTCGACCTGCGCGGTCGGGCGCTGTCGCCGGCCCTGGCGGAGGCGCGGCTGCAGGCGCTGCAGGCGCGCATCCGGCCGCATTTCCTGTTCAACAGCATCAACGCCGTGCTGTCGCTGGTGCGGCAGGAGCCGCGCCGGGCGGAGACGGCGCTCGAGGACATGGCCGGGCTGTTCCGGGCGCTGATGGCCGACAACAGGAACCTCGCGCCGCTGGCCGACGAAATCGAGTTGTGCCGCCAGTACCTCGATCTCGAGCAGCTCAGGCTCGGCGAGCGGCTGCAGGTGGAATGGCACGTCGACAAGATGCCGCGTGACGCGCTGGTGCCCCCGCTGGCGCTGCAGCCGCTGCTGGAGAATGCGGTCTACCACGGCATCGAGCCGAGCGAAGGGCCCGGCGTGGTCAGCATCAGCATCTATGCGCTGCGCGACCGCCTCCACGTGGTGCTGCGCAATCCCTACCGCGCCAGCGGCGACCATCACGCCGGCAACAAGATGGCGGTGGGCAACATCCGCGAACGCCTTCAGCTGCACTTCGACGTGGCGGCGGAACTGACCACGCGTGTCGGGGACAACAGCTACGAGGTGCGCATTGCCATGCCGTACGTGAAGGCGCAGCCATGAATGCCGCGATTCCGCTGCGGGTGCTGATCGTCGATGACGAGGCGCCGGCGCGCAGCCGCATGCGCGACCTGCTGGCGGACATCGGCGACGCCTGTCCGGTGACGGTGGCCGGCGAGGCCGGCAACGGACGCGAGGCGCTGGAGCTGGCGCAGGCGGGCGGCATCGACCTTGTGTTGCTTGATGTGCGCATGCCGGGAATGGACGGCATCGAGGTGGCGCAGCACCTGCAGCAGATGCCGGAGGCGCCGGCCGTGATTTTCACCACGGCCTACGATGCCTACGCCATCCGCGCCTTCGACCTGCATGCGGTGGATTACCTGCTGAAACCGATCCGCGCGTCCAGGCTGCAGGAGGCGCTGCTGCGCGCGGCCGGCGTCGCTCTGCCGAGAGCCGGCGTGCTGCGCGAGCTGCAGCGTGCGCCGCGGGCCTGCCTCAGCGCGGCCGAACGCGGCAGGGTGCACCTGATCCCGATTGAAGATGTGCTGTATCTGCGAGCCGAACTGAAATACGTGACCGTGCGCACTGCCGCGCGCGAGCACCTGATCGAGGAGTCCCTGACACGGCTGGAACAGGAATTCGCAGGACGCTTTGTGCGGGTGCACCGCAACTGCCTGGTCGCGCGTGCGGCGATCCGCGGTTTCGAGCGCGTCGGCGGAGAACCGGGCGAGGGGCCGTGGCAGGTACTGCTGGCCGGACTTGATGAGCGCATTCCGGTGAGCCGGCGCCAGCAGCATATCGTGCGCGAACTGGCGCGCTGAAGCGGATTCAGCGAGTGCGCATTGCCACGAGACCGGCTTCGATGGCCTGCTCGATGTAGAGCCGGTAGAAATCCTCGGTGAGCAGGCCGGTGATCGGCGGGGCGACCGGCTTGCCGTCGGCATCGAACACGATCAGCGTCGGCACCCGGCGCACCCTGAAGGTTTTTGCAAATGCGCGATGGGTGGTGGCCGCGCCGGAGAAATCGCGCATCGCGGTGCCGCGATCGACGTCGACTTCCCGGATCAGCACGCGGTGTTTCCACTGCGGGTCCGACTGCAGCGGCAGCAGGTGATCGCGGCGGGCGATGGCGCAGTACGGACAGGACTGCTGCATGAAGGCGACCAGCATCGGGGTGCGCCGGGCGCGGGCCTCGGCAGCCAGCTGCGCGAGATCGTTTGCCGGCTGCAGCTGGGCCAGCGCGGGGGCAGCGCCAAGCAGGGCGCATGTTACAATCCCGCACCGAAGAAATGAAAAAATATTCAATATAATCAATATGATGCGATTTATATGGTGAGGCAGGCCTTTGCCCGGGAAGCAGGCTCGGTGGTGATCGCCACGCGGGAGTCTGCGCTCGCGCTGTGGCAGGCCCGGCATGTCCAGGCCGAACTGCAGCGATTATATCCGGGGCATTCCGTGTCGATACTCGGCATGACCACCGAAGGGGACCGCAATCTGGGCAGCTCACTGGCCAAGATCGGCGGCAAGGGATTGTTCGTCAAGGAACTGGAGGATGCGCTGGCCGACGGCCGTGCCGACATCGCCGTGCATTCGATGAAGGATGTGCCGATGCATCTGCCGCCGGGTTTTGCGCTGGCGGCGACGCTTGAGCGTGCCGACCCGCGCGATGCATTCGTATCAAACCGTTATCGCGGCCTGGCGGATCTGCCCGTGGGTGCCCGTGTCGGCACATCCAGCCTGCGTCGCGAATGCCAGTTGCGCGCGAATTTTCCGCAACTGCTGATCGAGCCGCTGCGCGGCAATGTACAGACCCGGCTGCGCAAGCTTGACGAGGAACAGTACGACGCCATCATCCTTGCCGCGGCGGGTCTCAAGCGGCTGGGTCTTTCCGATCGCATCACTGCGCTGCTCACGCCCGCGCAGAGCCTGCCCGCGGTCGGCCAGGGGGCGCTCGGCATCGAATGTCGCGAGGATCGCGGGGATGTGTTCGAACTGCTGGCGCCGCTGGTGCACGCGCAGACGCGGCAATGCGTGCTGGCCGAGCGGGCCTTTTCGCGCGCGCTGGCCGGCAGCTGCAACGTGCCGCTGGCCGGTTTCGCCGAAATCGAAGGCGGGCAACTACGCCTGCGCGGACTGGTCGGCGCGCCCGACGGCAGTCGGGTGATCCGGGGCGAGGCTGCGGGTGATCCTGCGGCCGCCGAGAGCCTCGGCGAGACGCTGGCTGCAGAACTCAGAAGCCGGGGCGCTGCCGATATCCTCTCCGCCCTCGCGCAGCAGCCATGACGGTCGCGCTGCCGCTGGCCGGTCGCGGCATCGTGGTCACCAGGCCGGCGCATCAGGCGGCGGGGCTGGCTGAGCTGATCCGTGCCGCAGGCGGCAATCCGATCCTGTTCCCGGTGCTGGAGATTCTTGACACCGAAAACCTGCAGCCCCTGCTCGATGCCATAGCCCGGCTCGACGATTACCGGCTGGCGGTGTTCATCAGCCCCAATGCGGTGGTTCGCACGATGAATCAGGTCGCAGCGAGACGCGCCTGGCCTGCGCATCTGCGTGTTGCCGCCGTCGGCAAGGGCGGGGTGAAGGAGCTCCGCCGTTTCGGCATCACCGGGATCATCGCGCCGGATCGCATGTTCGACAGCGAACACCTGCTGGCATTACCCGAACTGCAGGACGTCAAAGGGCAGCGCGTCATCATTTTCCGCGGTGACGGCGGACGCGAACTCCTCGGCGACACGCTTTCGGCGCGCGGCGCGGTGGTCGACACCATTGAATGCTACCGGCGCGCGCAGCCGCGCGTCGATGCCGCTCCGCTGTTGAAGGCCTGGGCGCGCGACCAGGTGCACGCGGTGACGGTTACCAGCAGCGAGGGCTTGCGCAACCTGTTCGAAATGGTGGGCAAGCTTGGTCAGTCATGGCTGCGGCGCACGCCGGTGTTTGCGCCCCATCCGCGCATCGCCGCCGCAGCCCGGGAGCTGGGGTGCTCGATTGTCGTGGACAGCGCCCCCGGCGACGAAGGGCTGATCGACGCGCTGCGGCGGCACTTCGGCGCGGCTTGACGCCGCGCCCCGCATGCTATCCTCGGACTCATGAACGACAGCGCAAACAGCGGCAGCGAACGCAGCACGACCGCTCCGCAAGGAGCGGCTCCCGGCGCCGGGCCTGCTGGCGCGCGTTCCCGCAGCACGCTGTCCGCCGCCGCACTGATGCTGGCGCTGGTCACCGCTGTTTTTTCCGGCTACCAGTGGTACCAGGATCGCGGCAGTGACGATGCGTTGCGGCATGAACTGGCGCGGCGGCTGGCCGACATGGAAGCGCAGAACAAGGAAGCCGGCGCGCGCGTGGCGCAGGCTGCCGCCGCGTTGCGCGAAGCCGAGGTCAAGCTCGGCGTGCTTGAAGCGCGGCTGGCCGAATCGCAGAGCCAGCAGATCGCCCTGGAAACGCTGTACCAGGAACTGTCGCGCAACCGCGACGAATGGGCGTTTGCCGACATTGAACAATCCGTGCTTCTGGCCAGCCAGCAGCTGCAGGTCGCGGCGAATGTGCGCGCGGCATTGATCGGGCTTGAAAACGCGGAAGCCCGTCTGCAGCGAATCGACCAGCCGCGGTACGCCGGGTTGCGCCGCGCGCTGGCGCGCGATATCGAGCGGCTCAAGGGGCTGCCGCTGGCCGATGTGTACGGCATCAGCGCCCGTCTCGATGACGTTATCGCAGGTCTGGACCGGCTGCCGCTGGCGATGGATGCGCACGCGCGGCCCGAAAAGGCCGCGCCGGCTGCCGCTGCCCCGGACGCGCCGGCCTGGGAACGCATGCTGCGCGAAATCTGGCGGGAACTGAGCCAGCTGGTGCGGGTGCAGAGCACCGGAGTCCAGGATGCAGCGCTGCTGGCGCCTGAGCAGGCGTTTTTCCTGCGCGAAAACCTCAAGCTTCGCCTGATCGGCGCGCGGGTGGCGGTGCTGTCGCGCGATTTCCAGAGCTACCAGGTCGATCTGCGCGCCGCGCTGTCGGCGCTTGAAAAATATTTTGACCGGGGCGACGCTGCGGTTGCGGCGACCACCGGAACGCTGCGCAAGCTGCAGGCCGCGCAGGTCCGTGTCGAGCTGCCCGATCTCGCGGAAACGCTGGAAGCGTTGCGCAAGCTGCGCCTGCCGCGCGCGAAGCCGGCAAACTGAACCGGCCGTCATGCGCTGGCTGATCTGGATACTCGGTCTGTGTGCTCTGGCGACGGCGCTGACATTGCTGGCGGTGAACAACCCGGGTTATGTGCTGATCACGCTGCCCGGGCATCGCATCGAGATTTCGCTGGGGTTCGCCGTGGTGCTCGCGGTGTCCGGATTCGCAGCCGCATACCTGCTGCTGAGGCTGCTGGTGACCGCCGTCGAATTGCCCTCCCGCGTGGCGCGGTTCAGGGCGGCCCGTCGCAACGAGGCGGCGCAGCACGCCCTGAACGAGGCCTTGCGTGAATTTTTCTCCGGGCGTTTCGCCCGCGCCGAAAAGGGGGCATCGCGCGCCATCGAACTCGGCGGGCCGCAGGATGTCGCGCTGGTCGTCGCCGCGCATGCCGCACACGGGCTGCGGGCGAAGGAACGGCGCAACGCCTATCTCGACCGGCTGGCCACCGATCCCGCAAAGCCGGATCCCGTAAGGACCGTCAGCGAGGCGAAGATGCTGCTAGACGACCGGCGTCCGGAGGACGCGCTGGCCGCGCTGGCGCGCCTGCCGGTCCGGCATACCGCCGCACTTCGGCTTGAATTGCGGGCACGCCAGGGCATCGGCCAATGGGATCTGGCGCCGGCTCTGATTGACCAGCTCGAAAAGCGCGGCGTGTTCAGCGCCGACCAGGCCGATGTCGAGCGCCGCCACGCATGGCGCAAAATGATCGAACGCCATGCTGCCGATGCGACGGCCCTCGCGGAGACCTGGAAGCGGGTGCCCGAGGCGTACCGGCGTGAAACCTCGATCGCCGCCGAGGCCGCCCTCGCATTCAACGGTTTGTCATTGTGCGCCGAAGCTCAGGCGATCATCGAGCGCAGCCTGGATGCGGAATGGGACAGCGGCCTGGCCGTGCTCTATGGCGAGTGCAGTTCGGAGGATGCGCTGCGGCAAATCGAACGCGCAGAACGCTGGCTGCGTGAGCACCGCGAAGACGGTGCACTCCTGCTGACGCTGGGCCGGCTCTGCGCGCAGCAGCAGCTCTGGGGCAAGGCGCAGAGTTATTTCGAGGCGAGCGTCGCTGTCGAGCCGACCTATTCCGCGCACCTTGAACTGGCGCAGCTGCATGACCGGCTGGAACGCGCCGATGATGCGCGCAAACACTATCGTGCCAGCCTGGAACTCGCGGTCGGCCAGATCCGCAGGGCCGGCGGCGGCCGGCGCCGCCGCCTGATCTGAATCTCGTTGCCGGAATTCAGCTTCCGCCGGATGCTGCCGGCGTGAACGCGTCGGCATAAAACGCGGATTCGGGCAGGCCGCAGCGGCCGCAGAAATCGCGGCGCGCGCTTTCGATCATTGCCGGCGCGCCGCAGGCGTAGACCTCATGCCCGGAAAGATCCGGGAGATCTTCCATGACCGCCTGGTGTGCAAGCCCTCGCCGGCCGTTCCAGACATCTCCCGGTGCGAGGTCCGAGAGCACGGGTATGTAAGCAATGCCGTGTTCGCGCTGCCAGGCTTCCGGCAATTCGTTCAGGTACAGATCGGCAGGCCGGCGGGCGCCGCGGTAGAGGACCAGCGGCCGCTTGATGTGGCTGTGGATCGCGTGTTCGATGATGGCCTTGATCGGCGCAAAGCCGGTGCCGCCAGCGAGCAGCACCACCGGCTTGCTGCTGTCTTCGCGCAGGTGGAAGCTGCCGAGAGGCCCTTCAAACCGCAGGATGTCCTTTTCCTTCATGCGCGAGAACACATGCGTGCTGAACGGACCCCCGTAGTTGCGCAGGTGCAGTTCCAGCAGGCCGTCGTCATGGGGCGGATTGGCCATCGACAGGCTGCGCCGGGTGCCGTCCTTGAGCAGGATGTCGATGTACTGCCCCGCGAGGAACTGAAGGCGTTCGGCTGCGGGCAGCCGCAGGCGGATGCGCATCACGTCGGGTGTGAGCAATTCCAGCGTCTGCACCCGGCAGGGCAGGATTTTCACCGGGATATCCCTGACCGCTCCGATTTCCCGGCACTCGATGACCAGCTCGGAGAGCGGGCGCGCCTGGCAGAACAGGGCGGCGCCAAGCCTGCGTTCGGCCGCGGGCAGCACGCTGTCGAGGGACTTGCCGTGATCGACGCTGCCCTCGATGACCTTGCCCTTGCAGGAGCCGCAGGCGCCGTTGCGGCAGCCGTAGGGCAGCATGTAGCCTTCGCGCAGGGCGGCTTCCAGTATGGTTTCGCCTTCCTCGGCCTGGAAGACGTGGCCGCTGGGGCGGATGGTGATTTGCCGGGACATTGCGGGATTTCCGGGATTCAGTGACGGGCGGCTGCGCTAGAATTGGACACTATATGAAACGCCTGCTGATCATCGGTTGTGGCGACGTCGGACTCCGTGTCGCGGCGCTGTTGCGTACGCGCTGCCGCATCTTTGCGCTGACCCGCGATGCGCAACGCCGCGCCGGATTGCGCGATCACGGTCTGACGCCGTTGACCGGGGATCTCGACCAGCCGGCGACGCTGGATGTGCTGGCCGGGCTTGCGCACGATGTCATCCATCTCGCGCCCCCGCCGGCAGCCGGAATCGCCGACACCCGGACCGCACACCTGATTGCGGCACTCGGGCGGGGGCGCAGTCTACCACAGCACTTTGTGTATATAAGCACCAGCGGCGTCTACGGCGATTGCCGGGGCGCCCTGGTGGATGAAACCAGTCCGTTGCGCCCTCTTACCGATCGTGCGCGCCGACGCGCCGATGCGGAGCGTCGCCTGCGGGAATGGGGCGCCCGCACCGGCGTCAGGGTCAGCATACTGCGGGTGCCGGGCATCTATGCGGCCGACCGGCTGCCGGTCGCGCGCATCGAGCGCGGCACCCCTGCACTGCTGCCGCAGGACGATTCATACGTCAACCATGTGCACGCCGATGATTTGGCGCAGATGGTGGTCGCGGCGCTGCATCGCGGGCAGGCCAACCGCAGCTACAACGCCAGCGACGATGCGCCTCAGAAAATGGGTGATTATTTCGACCTGGTTGCCGACCGTTTCAGTCTGCCGCGTCCGCCGCGCGTTGCTCGCGCCGAGGCGCGCGCCGTGCTGCCTGAAACACTGTATTCATTCATGAACGAGTCGCGCCGCCTGACCAACCGTCGTGTCAAGCAGGAATTGCGGGTGCGCCTGCGCTATCCGACCGTGCACGAGGGTATCGCCGCGGCCCTGCCGGAGCAGCCGCGTGCCCGTTGACGCCACCGACGTGCTGCTGGTGTTCACCGGCTTCCCCGACGAGGCGGCGGCCCGGCAACTCGCGCGCCATGTGGTCGATTCCGGGCTGGCCGCCTGTGCCAGCGTGCTGGCGCCCTGCGTGTCGACATACCGCTGGCGCGGCGAGGTCGAGGAGGCGACCGAGGTACCGGTGCTGATCAAGACCGCCGCCCGGCGCTATTCCGAACTGGAGTCGGCGATCCGTGCCCTGCATCCCTATGAACTACCCGAGATCGTGGCGGTCCCACTGGCGCGTGGCCTGCCGGCCTATCTGGAATGGGCCGTCACCGAAACCCGCGCCGACGCCTGATCCGGTTCCGCCAAGCATACCGCCACCATTTCCCGGTTTTGTCCATGATGATCCGCCGCCTGTTGTTGCTGATGCTGTTGCTGTGCAGCGTTGCCGCGCATGCTGCCGAAGCAGACCTGCTCGAGCCGGAGAAGGCGTTCGCATTCAGCGCGCGCGTGGCGGCGCCCGACGCGATCGAGGTGCGTTACGCGATCGCCAAAGGCTATTACATGTACCGCGACAAGTTTCGCTTCACTCTGGAACCCCCCGGGCTGCTGGCGGGGGAGCCGCGCCTGCCGCCGGGAACGATCAAGAAGGACGAGTTTTTCGGCGAGGTGGCGGTGCACCGCGACGAAGTGCGCATCCTGCTGCCGCTGCAACCGGATGCACAGGCCGGACGTGTCGTGCTGACCGCGGTGTCGCAGGGTTGTGCCGACGCCGGAGTCTGTTACGTGCCGGTCGAACAGAAAGCCGAACTGCGGCTCGACGGGGCCACGGTAGCGGCGGTTTCCGGCGGTGAAGGCGCGCTCTCCGGATTGCCGAAGGGCGGGCGCGGAAGCGCGGAGTCTTCCGCCCGGGGCGAAGATGCGCTGATCGCCGAACTGTTCCATGGCGCGACCTGGCTGGTGATTGCCAGTTTCTTCGGTTTCGGGCTGCTGCTGTCGTTCACGCCCTGCGTATTGCCGATGGTGCCGATATTGTCCGGGATCATCGTCGGGCGCGGCCAGCACATGACCCGCACCCATGGATTGCTGCTGTCCGGCGCGTATGTGCTGGGCATGGCCATCACCTATGCACTGGCCGGCGTCGCCGCCGGTTACTCGGGCGCCATGCTGTCCGCCGCGCTGCAGAACGCCTGGGTGTTGGGCCTGTTCGCGCTGGTCTTCGTCGTGCTGGCGCTGTCGATGTTCGGTTTTTACGAGCTGCAGCTGCCGAGCGCTTTGCAGACCCGGCTGGCCGGCGCCAGCGGCCGCCTGCATGGCGGGCACGTGACCGGGGTGTTCGTGATGGGCATGCTGTCCGCGCTGATCGTCGGCCCCTGCGTGGCGGCGCCCCTTGCCGGCGCGCTGCTGTACATTTCCCAGAGCGGGGACGCCGTGCTGGGCGGCAGTGCGTTGTTTGCGATGGCGCTGGGCATGGGCGTGCCCCTGCTCGCGGTCGGCGCCTCCGCGGGTGCGCTGGTACCCAAGGCCGGTCCGTGGATGGAAAGCGTCAAGCGCTTCTTCGGCGTATTGCTGCTCGCGGTCGCCATCTATCTGGTGTCACCGGTGATTCCGCTGGCCGTGCAGATGCTGGCGTGGGCGGCGTTGCTGATCCTGTCCGGTGTTTATCTGCGCGCCATCGACCCGCTGCCGCCGCACGCCCATGGCATTTCGCGCATCGGCAAGGGGCTTGGCATCATCGCGCTGGTTGCCGGGGTGGCGTATGTGATCGGCGCACTGTCCGGAAGCCGCGATGTGCTGCAGCCGCTGTCAGGGCTGCGTTCCGCCGGCGGGGCTCAGCCGGCGGGGCCGCCCGTCGCATTCCAGCGCGTCGGCAGCATCGCTGAACTGGACGCTGCAGTGGCGGCGGCCAAGGGCCGGACGGTAATGCTCGATTTTTATGCGGACTGGTGTGTGAGCTGCAAGGAGATGGAACGCTATACCTTTACCGACCCCGCAGTGCAGTCGCGGCTGTCCGGCATGGTCAAGTTGCAGGCCGATGTGACCGCCAATACCGGGGACCACCAGGCGCTGCTGCGCCGCTTCCGCCTGTTCGGTCCGCCGGGAATCGTGTTTTTTGATCCCGCAGGCGGCGAAATCCAGGGGCTGCGGGTCATCGGTTTCCAGTCTGCCGATAAATTTTCCGCGGTGCTTGATCAGGCACTGTCGGTCCGATGAGCCCGTTGCGACGGGGATTGCTGCTGGCTGCGGTCGGAGGCCTGGCGGCAGGAGCCGGTTACCTGACCCATTTGTGGCGGATCGGCGGACTGGGTTCGGCGGCTGTGCCGGGTTCCGGGGAAAGCATCCTGACCGCGCGCCTGACCGGACTGGATGGCTCACCCCAAACCCTGTCTGCCTACCGTGGGCGCATTCTGATCGTCAATTTCTGGGCGACCTGGTGTGTCCCATGCCGGGAAGAGATCCCCCTGTTTGTCAGGTTGCAACAGGAATATACGGCTAAAAGTGTCCAATTTGCCGGTATCGCAATCGATCAGGTGGATAAAGTGCAGAAATTCGCTGACGAGTTCCGGATCAATTACCCACTGTTGATTGGGGGCATGGATAGCCTGGAATTGTCGCGTCAGGCCGGAAACAAGGCAGGCGTGCTGCCTTTCACGCTGGTGTTGGGACGCGACGGCAATATAGCGGTTACCCTGGTGGGCGGGATATCCGAGGCGCGCATGCGCGAGGCACTGGACCCGCTACTTTGAAATTCCCGGAAGACAGGGTTTATTGCGCCAGAAACGCAATCCGTTACGCATTATCTGCGGATTATTGCGTATTAAAAGTCATTAAAATACGGTAAATACAGCTAATTTCTGCTTATAGGGCATCCGCTTGCTGGTGATTCGGTGGCCGAAACCGAGTCGGTTCGCAAGTCCTTGGATGTCGTCGGACAGGTTTTCCGGCGCTTTCAGTCAAGGCGTTACAGTGCCGGCAATGACACGGCACAGGCCATCAAATTTTGTTAAATCCACTTATTTGATGGTCTTTTGTGGACAAAATAACCCAACTTCGTGCAAAATTTACATATTGGGTTGGCGAAGTGCGGGTAAGGCCAGCTGAATTTGCGATCATCCACTGGCGGCAACTCCACCGATTATAAACGGGAAGGTCATGAGCAGTCCCAAACAATTGTTGTTGCTGAATGGACCGAATCTGAATCTGCTCGGCACGCGGGAGCCCGGCATTTACGGAGCCACCACACTGGCTGAAATCGAGGGCCGGCTGCAGGATCGGGCGAACTCGGCCGGGGTCAAGCTGGAGACGTTCCAGAGCAATTCCGAAGCCGAACTGGTCGAACGGGTGCAGGCGGCGGGCAGGGACGGCACGGATTTCATCCTGATCAATCCCGCGGCGTTTACCCACACCAGCGTCGCGCTGCGCGATGCGCTGGCGGCAGTGGCGGTGCCTTTCATCGAAATCCATCTGTCCAATGTGTTTGCCCGCGAAAGCTTCCGCCGCGAATCCTATTTTTCCGACATCGCCGTGGGGATCATCAGTGGTCTCGGGCCTGCCGGATATGAACTGGCGCTCGATTACGCGCTGCGCCACAGCAAAAAGAAGGGCTGAACAATGGATTTGCGAAAACTGAAAACCCTGATCGATCTGGTGCAGCAGTCGGACATCGCCGAACTGGAAATCACCGAGGGCGAGGAAAAAGTGCGCATCAGCCGTTTCAGCGGCGCGGCAGCCCCGGTGGTGGTGGCCCATGCCCAGCCGCAGGTGATCGCGATGCCGGCGGCGGAAGCGCCGGAAGCCGCCGCTGCGGCGGTGGCCGAAGCGGCACCTGCGGAGGCCGAAGGCCATCAGGTCAAATCGCCGATGGTGGGCACCTTCTACCGGTCGGCCGCGCCCGGGGCAAAACCCTTCGTCGAAGTCGGCTCGCCGGTGAAAACCGGCGAGACTGTCTGCATCATCGAGGCCATGAAACTGCTGAACGAGATCGAGGCCGACTGTGACGGCGTGATCAAGGCCATCCTGGTCGAGAACGGCCAGCCGGTCGAGTATGGCCAGCCGCTGTTCATCATCGGCTGAACGTTTTAAACACCTGTCGCAGATGGCGCAGGGCGGTTCTCCGGCGGCGGATCGCCGGGGTCACCGCGGCGCCGGGGACACCCTGAATCCATGTTCGACAAAATTCTCATAGCCAACCGCGGCGAAATCGCGCTGCGTATCCAGCGCGCCTGCCGTGAAATGGGCATCAAGACCGTGGTCGTGCATTCCGAAGCCGACGCCGAGGCCAAGTACGTGCGCCTGGCCGACGAATCGGTGTGCATCGGACCGCCGCCGTCGAGCGGCAGCTACCTCAATGTGCCGGCGATCATCAGCGCGGCCGAGGTGACCGATGCCCAGGCCATCCATCCCGGCTACGGATTCCTGTCCGAAAACGCCGACTTTGCCGAGCGTGTCGAGCAGAGCGGCTTCACCTTCATCGGCCCCAAGGCCGACACCATCCGCCTGATGGGCGACAAGGTCAGCGCAAAAAACGCAATGAAGAAAGCGGGCGTGCCGGTGGTGCCCGGCATGGATGGCGCGTTGCCGGAAGACCCCAAGGAAATCGTCAAGATCGCGAGGCAGATCCGTTACCCGGTGATCATCAAGGCGGCGGGCGGCGGCGGCGGACGCGGCATGCGCGTGGTGCACACCGAGGCGGCGCTGATCCACGCGGTAAACACCACGCGTTCCGAAGCCCAGGCGGCCTTCGGCAATCCGTCGGTGTACATGGAGAAATACCTGGAGAAGCCGCGCCACATCGAAATCCAGGTGCTCGCCGACAAGCACAAGAACGCGCTCTATCTCGGCGACCGCGACTGCTCGATGCAGCGCCGCCACCAGAAAATCATCGAAGAGGCGCCGGCGCCGCTGCTCGATGCGCGGGCGCGCGCGAAAATCGGCGAGCGCTGCGCCGAGGCCTGCCGCAAAATCGGTTACCAGGGCGCCGGCACCTTCGAGTTCCTGTATGAAGGCGGCGAATTTTATTTCATCGAGATGAACACGCGCCTGCAGGTCGAGCATCCGGTGACTGAATGCGTCACCGGTCTTGATCTGGTGCAGTGGCAGATCCGGATCGCCGCAGGCGAGAAACTGGGTATCCGCCAGAAGGATGTCGCCACCAGGGGGCACGCCATCGAATGCCGGATCAATGCCGAGGATCCCTACAAATTCACGCCTTCGCCCGGGCGCATCACTTCTCTGCACATGCCCGGCGGCCCCGGCGTGCGTGTTGATTCGCATGCCTACAGCGGTTATTACGTGCCGCCGAACTATGATTCGCTGCTAGGCAAGATCATCACCTACGGCGATACCCGCGAGCAGGCGATTGCGCGCATGCACATCGCGCTGTCGGAGATGGTCATCGACGGCATCAATACCAATCTGCCGCTGCACCGTGAACTGCTCAGTGACACCGCATTCCGTCGGGGCGGCACCAGCATCCATTACCTCGAAGAACGCCTCGCCAAACTGACGCGAGCCGAATAGCCCGGCGCGCCACGACCGGAATTCCCGATGCCCTGGCTCTGCGCAATCATCGAAGCCGCCGAGGAATCGGTGGAAACCCTGAGCGATGCCCTGATCGACGCGGGCGCCATTGCAGTCGACGTGCAGGATGCGGCGGCAGGCACCGCCGAGGAACGCCCGATTTTCGCGGAGCCCGGAGAAGCGCCGGCGGGAGGCTGGCGGATTAACCGGGTGGGCGCGCTGTTCGAGGCGGATGCCGACCTCTACGCCGCGGTTCCTGCCGCACTTGAAGCATCCGGACTGGCCCCTGCAACTGCGTTCCGCATCGAGCGTGTCGAGGACGAAGACTGGGTTCGCCTGACCCAGAGCCAGTTTCATCCGATACAGATCACGCCGCGCCTGTGGGTGGTCCCGAGCTGGCACGAGCCGCCGGATCCTTCGGCGGTCAACATCGCCCTCGATCCGGGCGTGGCTTTCGGCACCGGCGCGCATCCGACGACGCGGCTTTGCCTGCGCTGGCTGGCCGAAACCGTCACTCCGGAAGCGGATGTGCTGGATTACGGCTGTGGTTCGGGCATCCTTGCCATCGCCGCGATGAAGCTGGGGGCCGCCAGAGCCTGCGGCATCGACATCGATCCGCAAGCCGTGGCCGCAGCCCGGCTCAATGCACGGCAGAACGGGGTCGAGGTGTCGCTGGCCACTGCGGAACAGGACGTCGATGGTCCTGCGCAGATCGTGGTCGCCAACATTCTTGCCAATCCGCTGACCGTGCTTGCGCCGCTGCTGGCCCGCCTGACGCGCAAGGGCGGGAGGATCGCGCTCTCCGGCATCCTGATCGAGCAGGCGGATGCCGTGCTGGAGGCCTATGCGGCGGATTTCGACATGAGACGTGTGGCGACCGACGAGGGCTGGGTGCTGCTTGCAGGAGTCCGGCGCTGAGCCGGTCTTTTGCCAGCGCCGCTGCCCCGGTATTGCTGCCTTGGGTATCATTGTCCGCATGATCGCCACAGAAGCCCCTGTCCTGAACCAGCGATGACACCCGCCCCATCAATGACCACACGCTGTGCGCATTGCCGCACGGTGTTTCGCGTGAACCCGGGCCAATTGCAGGCACACGGCGGGCAGGTGCGTTGCGGCCGCTGCCTGCAGGTGTTTGATGCCCTGGCCGCCCTTGCGCCGGAACCGGCCTTGTCCGAAGCAGGCGAAGCGCAGTGGCAGCCTTCAGCCGTGATGCAGGAGGCCGCTCCTGCAACGGCGGGAACGCCTGAACCGGTTGCGGCAGAGGCGAGCGGACCGGTGCCGCATGAATCCGCAGAACCCGTCATTGCAGAAGCGCCGGACATGGCGCCTTCAGTCTCGCTGCCGGAGGCCGGCGAAGCGGCGCCTGTTGCCAATCCGGATGGCGCTGCAGTCGAGCTGGAGGATCTGCTGCCCGATCCGCCGCCGGCGCCGTATGACGACCTGCAGCCGCAAGCCCGGTTGCATGATTCCGCGGACGTTGCGGCAGCGGCACCGCAGTCAGTCAGCGAAGTCGATGCCGACAATCCTTTTGTGCAGCCGCCTGCCGGAATGCCGCCGGCGCAGCGGCGCCGGCGACTGCTGGCCGCCGGCAGCGTACTGCTGGCCGTGGTGCTGGCCGGGCAGGCGCTGTTTTTCTATCGCAGCGAAGTCGCCGCCAGGCACCCGCTGGCCAGGCAGTGGCTGGGCGAACTCTGCGCGTCAGCCGGATGCACGCTGAGCCTGCCGCAGCGCCCGCAGTCGATCCTGATCGAAGCCTCCGACCTGCAGGTGGCCGATCCGGCGAATCCCAACCGCATCCAGCTCACGGCGACCCTGCGCAACCACGCAGACCATGACGTCGGATACCCCGCCCTCGATCTGGTGCTCACCAACGTCAACGACCACACGCTGGCCCGGCGCATTTTTCTGCCCGCGGAGTATGTCGGGGCCGGGCGCGACCTGCAGGCAGGTATCGCCGCAAATGCGGAAATGACCGTGCGTCTCGCGCTGGACACCGGTAATCTGGGCGCCGCCGGTTTTCGCCTGGCGGTGCTGGCGGCACCGCGCTGAGTCCGGGCGGCGATCCCCGGTCGAACATCTCGATTTCCATGCACCTTTTTTGGACATTTCACGGAGCGATCGATGCCTAATCCAGACCATCTGAAATACACTGTGAACCACTTGTGGGTGCGCAGGGAGAATGATGGTTCTGTGTCCGTCGGCATCACCCATCATGCCCAGGAGCAGCTCGGCGACGTGGTGTTCATTGAAAGCCCCGCGCCGGGGCGCCGGCTGAGACAGGGTGAGCCCTGCGGCGTGATCGAATCGGTAAAGACAGCGTCGGACCTCCACGCGCCGGTAAGCGGCGAGGTTGTCGCGGTCAATGCCGAATTGGCGGATTCACCGGAACGGGTAAACGCCGAACCCTACGCCGCCTGGCTGTTCCGGCTGCAGCCGGAACAGGCGTCCGACATAGAAGGCTTGCTGGATGCCGCGGCCTATCAGAACATCGCCGAGGCAGGGCAATAAGCAATCACAATTGCGGCGACCTGGCTGAACCGGACACGGCAAACGGGACCGGTCGGCATCAGGTTGGCGCCATCATCGGCAGAAGGACTGCGACATGCCTGACCGTGCGGGACCGGACGAAAGTCCGTACAAGGGCAAAACCGGCTTGCGTCGGATCTGGAATGCGCTGTTCTATTCGATTGAGGGCTTGCGCGCAGCCCACCGTCATGAAGAGGCGTTTCGGCAGGAAGTGCTTCTTGCGCTGTTGCTGGTCCCCGCGGCACTGTTTATGCCGGCAAGCGGTGCCGGCAAAGCATTGATGATTGCTTCGGTGTTGCTGTTACTGATTGTGGAATTGCTGAATTCTGCTGTTGAAGCCGCAGTGGACCGAATTTCCCTGGATGATCACGCGCTGGCGAAGCGTGCCAAAGACATCGGCAGCGCGGCAGTCATGCTTACCCTTGCCAATGTGCCGCTGGTCTGGGGACTGGTGCTTTTTGGCTGATCGTGTAGCATGATGCGGGGACAAGAAAACAAAAAATCACGTTATAAAACAAATACTTAAAATAAATCCGCGCGATGTCCGGCGCCCACGGAGCCCCTGCTGATCCGATCGGCCATTGATCGGGGCAGGTTATTTTTTCAGCGCATCCCGGATTTCGCGCAGCAGCAGCACATCTTCGGGCGGCGCCGCGGGTGCGGCGGGCGTCACGGCTTCCTTCTGTTTCAGGCGGTTGACCGTGCGGATGAGCAGGAATACCGCGAAGGCGACAATCACGAAACTGATGCATGTGTTGATGAATACGCCGTAATTGAATGTCACGGCGCCGGCCTTTTGCGCCGCGTCGACACTGAGGTAGGGTCCGGGGCTGGCGCCATCACGCAGCACGACGAAGAGATTGGCAAAATCAACCTTGCCGAGGAGCAGGCCGATCGGCGGCATGATCAGGTCCTTGACCAGCGATTCGACGATCTTGCCGAATGCGGCGCCGATGATGATGCCGACGGCCATGTCGACCACGTTGCCGCGCATCGCGAATTCCTTGAATTCCTTGAGCATGTCTGGATTCCCTCGCTGAAGTGTTGAATTGTTGTTGCCGGCGTGCCGGGCCGGTGCGCCTGATTATGCGTCAGACTGCGGTGCAATCCAAAGCGTCGCCGGGTGGAGACAGCCGGGCATTGTTATAATCCGCCACACTTTTTCCTTTAACTTCAAGGCTCCAGCCGATGTCCACCCTGATCTGCGGTTCGATGGCATACGACACCATCATGGTGTTCCGCGACCGGTTCAAGAACCACATCCTCCCTGACCAGTTGCATATCCTCAATGTGGCATTCCTGGTGCCTGATATGCGCCGCGAATTCGGCGGCTGTGCCGGCAACATCGCCTACACGCTGCAGATGCTGGGGGGGGAGGCGCGCATCATGGCGACGGTCGGCGACGATTTCGCGCCCTACGACGAGCGCCTGCAACGCCTCGGCCTGTCGCAGGACCATATCCGGCTGGTGCCCGGCACCTTCACCGCACAGGCCTTCATCACCACCGATCTCGACGACAACCAGATCACCGCCTTCCACCCTGGCGCGATGAATCACGCGCACGAGAACCATGTCGCCGATGCCAGGGGCATCAAGCTGGGGATCGTCGCGCCCGACGGCCGCGACGGCATGATCCGCCATGCGCGCGAGTTTCATGACGCCGGCATACCGTACATTTTCGATCCGGGTCAGGGACTGCCGATGTTTGGCGGCGCGGAGCTCGAGGAGTTCGTGCGTCTTGCCGACTATGTCACGGTCAATGACTACGAGGCGCAGATGCTGCAGGAGCGCACCGGCCGAAAACTCGAGGAACTGGCGAGACTCGTCAAGGCCGTCGTGGTCACAATGGGGGCCAAGGGCGCCGTGGTGCATGCCGGCGGTAAACAGATCGTGATCCCGAGCGTTAAACCCGAGGCGGTGCTCGATCCGACAGGTTGCGGCGACGCCTTCAGGGCGGGCCTGCTCTACGGGCTGGCGGCCGGGGCCGACTGGGAACTGACCGGCCGGCTGGCATCGCTGATGGGCTCGCTGAAAATCGCGCAGCGCGGCGGCCAGAATCACCGCTTTGACCGCAGTGAAGCCGCGGACAGGTTCCAGCAGGCCTTTGGCATGAAGTTCTGGTAAACCCGACCGGCCATACAGGAGCAGCAGACATGGACAGACGATTGCAGGTGGCGGCGGCAGTGCTGGCGGCGGCAATGGCCGCCGGCTGTGCGCAGGGCCTTGGCGGTGCTTCCTACTCGCGTGAAGAAGCCCGGCGTGAGCAGAATGTGCGCATGGGCGTCGTCGAGAGCGTGCGGCAGGTGCAGATCGAGGGCACCCGAACCATCGTGGGGCCGGCCGCGGGCGCCGTGGTCGGCGGCATTGCCGGCAGCACGGTCGGCGGCGGGCGCGGATCCGACATCGCCGCGGTGCTCGGTGCCGTGGCCGGCGGCGTTGCCGGCCAGGCCATCGAGCAGGGCACCACGCGACGTGCCGGCGTCGAGGTCACGGTCAAGCTCGACAGCGGTGCGCTGGTGGCCATCGTCCAGGAGGCCGATGAAACCTTCAAGCCGGGCGAGCGCGTGCGCATTCTTTCCGACGGCCGCACTTCGCGCGTGACACACTGACTGCAGGCGGCGGTGACCGCAGTATTGCCGCGGTCACCGATTTTTCACCAGATCTTCACCGCCCTGTAATCCGCCAGTCTTAGGCTCGATCCCGTCCAATCACGACGGAGACGTGCCAGATGCTGGACCATTCCCTTGAAATCCCGCACGCGCGCAGCGCAGGCGCGGCGGCGCTTACGCTGTCATTTGCCCGCAGTGCGGTTGAAGTCATGGAGGCGCAGCGCCTGCGCTACAGGGTATTCGCGGAAGAGATGGGTGCGCGCGTGCCCGGCGCGGCACTCGGCATCGACTGCGACCTCTATGATGCCCATTGCGAGCACCTGCTGGTGCGCGATGCCTGCAACGGGGAGGTTGTCGGCACTTACCGCCTGCTGCCGGGGCCGAAGGCGCGTGCGATCGGCAGCTTCTATGCGGATGGCGAATTCGACATGACCCGACTTCGCCACCTGCGCGATGACACGGTCGAGATTGGACGTTCCTGCGTGCATCCCGACTACCGCACCGGCGCGACCATCGGCCTGCTCTGGTCCGGGCTGGCCGAATACGCGGTACGGCATGGGTACCGCTACCTGATCGGATGCGCGTCGCTGAGCATGGCCGATGGCGGCCGCGCGGCGGCGGGCATCTACCGCCGCCTCGGCGACAATCATCTTTCGCCTGCCGAATACCGCGTGTTTCCGCGCTGCGAGCTGCCCCTGGCTGCCCTTGACCGCGATGTCGATGCACTGCCGCCGGCGCTGGTCAAGGCGTATCTGCGCGTCGGCGCATGGATCTGCGGGGCGCCGGCCTGGGATCCCGATTTCAACACCGCTGACCTGCTGATGCTGCTGCCGTTGTCGCGGATGAACCCGCGTTATGCCCGCCATTTCATGAAGTCATGAAAGGCGTGCAGTGCGCCCACCTTATAATGGCCGCCATGGGGGGGCGAACCGGGACAACGATGGTCACGCGCGGCCTGCGCCTTGCGCGCGTTGCCGTGCATTTGTTGCGCGGCCTGCTGACTGCCGCGCTGTTCTTTCCGTTTTACTCGAGGTCGCGGCGTCGAAAAGCCATCCGCCGCTGGTCAGGCCGGCTGCTGCACATTCTCGGTGTGCGCCTGCGGCTGCACGATGCGCCGGCCCGGATCAGGCCGCTGATGCTGGTAGCCAATCACGTGTCCTGGCTCGACATCTTCATGCTCAATGCGGCCATCCCGGTTCGCTTCGTTGCGAAATCAGAAATCCGGGGCTGGCCTGCGATCGGCTGGCTCAGTGCCAGGACCGGAACGCTGTTCATCGAGCGCGGACGCCGTCGCGACACGGCGCGGGTGAACCGGCTGATTGCCGAAGCGATGCTGGAAGGCGACGTGGTCGCCGTGTTTCCTGAAGGGACGACCAGCGACGGTTCGCAGGTGCTGCGTTTCCACAGTTCCCTGCTGCAGCCTGCACTGATCGCGGAGGCCGGGGTGCAGCCCGTCGCGCTGCGCCTCGCCAATGGCGACGGATCCCTGTGCACCGAGGCCGCATACGATGGCGATAAAACGCTGTGGCAATCGCTGCGAATGATCATCGCGGAGCCGGCAATTGATGCCCATGTGCATTTTCTGCCGCTGCTGGCAAGCGATGTCCTGCATCGCCGCGAACTGGCGCAAGCCGCACAGGCGGCGGTCGCTAGTCGCCTTCTGCGTTGACCCCGGTGCAGTCGCACTGGAACAGCCGGCGGTCTTCCAGCCGCAGCGCGGTGAGCCGGCGGCCCCACACGCAGCCCGAATCGAGGCCGAACAGGTCTTGCCGCTGCAGCAGTCCCAGTGCCGCCCAGTGGCCGAAGATCAGGGGCGTGCCGCGGCTGGCGCGGCCGGGTACGTCGAACCAGGGCAGGTAGCCTCCGGGCATGCCCTGGAGCCCGGTCTTGTGCGAAAACTCCATCGTGCCTTCGGTCGTGCACAGGCGCAGCCGTGTCATCGCATTGACCACCACGCGCAGGCGTTCGTAGCCGAAGTGCGCATCGTCCCAGTGCGCCGGCTCGTTGCCGTACATCCGGTTCAGGAACTCGCCGTAATCCGGGCCCTGCAATGCCGCCTCGACCTCGCGCGCCAGACCCAGCGCTTGCGCGATGGTCCACTGCGGCAGCAGTCCGGCGTGCACCATCGCGAATCCGCCATCGGCATGCATCAGCCGCTGCCGGCGCAGCCAGTCGAGCAGCTCGTCTCGATCAGGAGCAGCCAGCAGTTCATCAAGGGTGTCGCCGCGGTGCGGCTTGCGCACTCCGGCAGCCACCACCAGCAGATGCAGATCGTGGTTGCCCAGGGTCACGACGGCACGGTCGCCGAGCCCGCGCACGAAACGCAGCACCGCCAGCGTCTGCGGGCCACGGTTGACGATGTCGCCTGCCAGCCAGAGACGGTCGTGCGCAGGATTGAAGCGCACAGTGTCCAGCATCCGTCGCAGCTCGTCGTAGCAGCCCTGGATATCGCCGATCGCGTAGGTGGCCATGTTGTACCTGCCTCAAACAAAAAAGGCGCAGCCGGGCTGCGCCTTCGGAATGTGCACGGGGGGTCTATCGTGCCTGGCCTGTCAGGTAATCGACGGCGGCCTTGATGTCGGCATCCGCCAGCGAGGCATTACCGCCCTTGGGCGGCATGGCACCCTTGCCCTTGATCACAGAGGCATACAGCGCATCCATGCCGGTCTTCAGGCGCGGTGCCCAGGCGGCCTTGTCGCCGGTTTTGGGTGCGCCGGCCACGCCTGCGGCATGACAGGCCGCGCAGCTGGAGTCATAGACGCTTTTGCCCTTGCCGGCATCACCGCCGGCTGCGGCCGGTGCGGCGGCTGCTACGGTGGTTGCGGCCGCAGCCGGTGCGGCTGCGGTTGCCGCAGGTGCCGCGGGTTCCTTCCAGTTGGCGCCCGACTGATTGGCCATGTAAACGATGGCGCGCGCGATTTCGATGTCGCCGATGTCGGGGTTGCCGCCCCGTGCCGGCATCTGGCGCACACCCTTGATCGCGCTTGCGGTCAGCGCATCGAGGCCGCGGCCGGTAAGCTTCGCCCACGCCGCCTTGTCGCCGATCTTGGGCGCATTGAGAGCGCCCGAGGCGTGGCAGGCAGCACAGGCCGCTTCGACCACTGCCTTGCCCTCGCGTACCTGCTGCGCGCCGCCAGCCGCAGCCACCACGACTTCGCCGGCCGGCTTGATGCGCCGTGCCACGGCTTCCTCATGGGCGGCTTCGGATTCCGGCGCTTTTTTGCCCCCGGTCACCAGCTGAGCCAGCATGATGATGATGGCGACAGGAATGACAAACGCCAGCACGACGGCAATGATCAGCTGTTTCGGCGTTTTGATCGGGGAGGAATGTTCCGTTGGCTGGTGTTCGCTCATTGCGATGTCCCGGCAATTCGTCAAGGAAAAGGGAAGCGCGGATTATACGGCATTGCCCCGCCGGGTAAAACGCCGCCGGGAGGGGGCGTGCTAGAATCAGGCCCGCAACGCGCCCGTAGCTCAGCTGGATAGAGTACTGCCCTCCGAAGGCAGGGGTCGGACGTTCGAATCGTCTCGGGCGCGCCAAATTCGCAACCCACGCCAGACTTAATGCCACCACCCGTAGCCTGCGATGTACTGATCGTCGGTGGCGGCCACAACGGCCTGACCTGCGCGTGTTATCTCGCCGCCGCCGGGCTCAAGGTGCGCGTGCTTGAACGGCGGCCGGTGGTTGGCGGAGCGGCGGTCACCGAGGAATTCCACCCCGGATTCCGCAATTCAACCGCAAGCTATACCGTCAGCCTGCTCAATCCCCGGGTCATCAGCGATCTGCGGCTTGCCGAACATGGCCTGCGCATCGTCGAGCGGCCCGTATCCAATTTTCTGCCGCTTTCCGCCACTGACCACTTCAAGGTGGGCAGTTCACTGGAGGCCACGCAGGCCGAAGTCGCGCGGTTCTCCGCGGCCGACGCCGCGAAGCTGCCGGCCTATTACGCGATGCTTGAACGCGTCGCCGGCGTGTTGCGCGAGCTGGCGCTCGAAACCCCGCCCAATGTCGGAGGCGGCGTCGGCGATTTTCTCGCGGCGATCAGGGCGGCGCGCAAGTTCAAAAAGTTCGACATGGCGGCGCGGCGCGACGTGCTGGACCTGTTCACCAAAAGCGCCGGCGACCTGCTCGACGCCTGGTTCGAGTCGGCGCCAATCAAGGCCGCGTTCGGCTTCGACGCCATCGTCGGCAATTTCGCCAGCCCCTATGCGCCGGGCACCGCCTACGTGCTGCTGCACCATGTGTTCGGCGAGGTCAACGGCAAGCGCGGCGTCTGGGGGCATGCCATCGGCGGCATGGGCGCGATCACACAGGCCATGGCAGCCGAGGCCGTCGCCCGCGGCGTGCACATCGACACCGGCGCCGAGGTGGTCAGCGTGTGCGTCGATTCACGCGGCGCGCAGGGCGTGCAGCTGAAGGACGGGCGCGTCATCGAGGCGCGATGCGTTGCTGCCAACGTCAATCCGAAGCTGCTGTATCTCGAGCTGGTTGATGCGCCTGCGCTTGACGCCGATTTCCTGCGCCGCATCCGTGCATGGAAATGCGCTTCGGCCACTTTCCGCATCAACGTCGCGCTGCGCGAACTTCCGGATTTCACCTGCCTGCCGGGAACAACAGCTGCGCCGCATCACCAGTCGGGCATCATCATCGCACCGTCGCTGGCCTACATGGAGCAGGCCTATTTTGATGCGCGAACCCATGGCTGTTCGCGCGCGCCGGTGGTTGAAATGCTGATCCCGTCCACGGTGGACGACACGCTGGCGCCCGCGGGGCAGCATGTCGCAAGCCTGTTCTGCCAGCATTTCAGCTACCGGTTGCCCAACGATCTGTCATGGGACGACATCCGTGAAGATGCCGCCGACCACGTGATCGATACCGTGACCCGGTACGCCCCGAATTTCAGGGATGCGGTAATCGCACGCAAGGCGCTGTCGCCGCTGGATCTCGAGCGCGAATTCGGACTTACCGGCGGCGACATCTTTCACGGCGCGCTGACGCTGGACCAGCTGTGGAGCGCCCGCCCCGTGCTCGGCCATGGTGATTACCGGTCGCCCGTCCGCCGGCTGTATCTCTGCGGGTCCGGCACCCATCCCGGCGGCGGTGTGACCGGATTGCCGGGCCGCAATGCGGCACGCGAAATCATCCGGGATTTCAAGCAAGGACTTTACAAGGACAAACGGCGATGATGGCGACGATGGGGGTGAAGACGCTGCGCGGCCTGCTGCTGGCACTGGCCTGCGCGGTGCTGCTGGCTGGCTGCGGCGGCGGAACGCCGAAGATGGCGAAGCTTGCACCGAATGACGTCGTGCTCGCCTTCGGCGACAGCCTGACTTACGGCACCGGCGCCAAACCCGAGGAAAGTTATCCGGCGGTGCTGGCGCAACTGACCGGCCGCAACGTGGTACGTGCCGGCATGCCCGGCGAGCAGACCGCCGGCGGATTGCAGCGTCTGCCCGGCGTGCTCGATGAACACCGACCGAGACTGGTGATCGTCTGCCTTGGCGGCAATGACATGCTGCGCAACGGTGCGCCGCAAAATATCGAGAACAACCTGCGCGAAATTCTCCGGATCATCAAGTCTCGCGGCATCGACGCGATGCTGGTCGGCGTTCCGGCGCCGGGGCTGATTACCAGCGCGCCGGAGTTCTACGAAAAGCTGGCGAAGGAATTCGGTATTCCCTACGAGGGCAAGGTCGTCACCAGCGTGCTGTACAGGCCGGAACTGAAGTCCGATCCGATACATCCCAACGCCGATGGTTACCGCAAGATGGCCGAGGCCATCGCCAAGCTGCTGCGTGACGCCGGGGCGATATAGGACATGACCGCCCGCAAGCATTCAGCCGCGCGGCTGACCGCCACGATGTGCGGCGCCGAGGCGCTGTCGATGACCGGTTTTGCCGCCTACACCACGCTGCTGCCGCTGCTGCAGCGCGAATGGGACATGAGCAACTCCGAAGCCGGCGCGATCAGCGGCTTCATGTTCGCCGGCTACATGCTGTCGGTACCGGCGCTGACCAGCCTGACCGACCGCATGGATTCGCGGCGCATCTACCTCGGTGCCTGCGTCATCGCCAGCATCGGCGCGGCGTTCTTCGCGTACTTCGGCCAGGGTTTCTGGACCGCGGCCATCGCCCAGTTCCTGATCGGCGCCGCATTGGGCGGCACCTACATGCCGGGGCTGAAGACGCTGACCGATCATCTCGAGGGCGCGGCGCAGTCGCGCGCCACCGCGTTCTACACCGCGAGCTTCGGCATCGGTTCGACGATTTCGATCCTGGTCGCCGGCAAGCTCGGCGCGACGCTGGGCTGGCACTGGGCTTTCTGGTTCGGCGCGGCGGGTCCGCTGCTGGCGGGCCTGCTGGTTACTTTCGCCATGCCGATGGGGCGCATGCGTCCGCCCGCACAGCATGCCACCGCGCTGCTCGATTTCCGTCCGGTGCTGAAGAACCGCAAGACGCTGCCGTACATCATCGGCTACGCCGCGCACAACTATGAACTGTTCGGCCAGCGCTCATGGATGGTGGCGTTCCTGGTGTTCTGCGCCGCACTGCAGCCGCAACACGCGCCGATGGTGCTCAGCGCGGCGACGCTGGCGGCGATGATCAACCTGCTGGGCCCGGTGTTCAGCGTCACCGGCAACGAGCTGGCGCTGCGCTTCGGCCGCAGCCGCATCATTTTCCTGTTCATGACCCTGTCCGGCGTCATCGCCTGCCTGATCGGCTACACCGCGGCCTGGCCCTGGTACATCGTGGTGCTGCTGATGATGGTGCATTACGGCGCGATGCTCGGCGACTCCGCCGCGCTGACCTCGGGCGCGGTGGCGAGCACCCCGCCGGAAATGCGCGGCGCGATGATGGCGGTGTATTCCTTCCTCGGCTTCAGCACTGCGTTCCTCGCGCCGCTGGTGTTCGGCATGACGCTCGATCTGGCCGGCGGCAACCAGAGCGTTGCGGCGTGGGGGCTGGCGTTTGCCAGCATCGGCATCTTCGGCGTGTTCGCACCGCTGGCGCGGTGGTGGTATCTGCGGCGCGCCTGAAATATCAATAAAAACAAATAGTTATATAAACAGTACTCCCCGGACTGGTCAATCGGTGGTGCGCGGGCTGGCTTTCGGAGCAACATGGAACCATAATGGTTTCGTTACGGTTATCCGGCGAGAGCAGCCATGCCCACCACGTTGACCCTGAAAAACATTCCCGATGCGGTGTACGAACGGCTCAAGCAGTCCGCCGAACTGCACCGGCGCAGCCTGAACAGCGAGGCCATCGTCTGCCTGGAGACTGCGCTGGTGCCGGTGCATGTGCGGCCCGCCGAACGGCTCGCGCGCGCCCGCGTGCTGCGCGCTGAACTGCCGCTCAAGCAGTACGAAGTCGAGAACGTCGATGCCCTCAAGCGGCAGGGCCGCCCATGATCGTGGTGGACACCAACGTCCTCGCGTACCTGTACCTGCCGGGAGACCGCACCGCGCAGGCCGAGGCGCTGTACGAACGCGACGACGCCTGGGCAGTGCCGGTACTGTGGCGCAGCGAGTTCCGCAACATCCTCGCCGGCTACCTGCGCCGCGACCAGCTGCAGTTCGAGCAGGTGCTGGAGATCCTCGGTGAAGTGGAGGCATTGGTGGCGGGACGCGAATACGAAGTGTCGTCGCTGGACGTGATGGAGCTGGTGCGCGGCAGCGACTGCTCGGCCTACGACTGCGAGTTTGTGGCGCTGGCGAAAAGCCTGGGCGTTGCACTGGTGACGGCGGATGCGAAACTGCTCAAGGGGTTTCCGCGGGTGGCGATGTCGCTGGATGCGGGCTGATCAGGAATTGTTGCGGTTGTTGGTCTGCAGGCCACACGCGCTCTTGCGGAGACAAGAACCTGTATTCCACTACGTTTCATACAGGCTACGCTGGCTATCTCTGCTAATTACGCCGTAGATGGTGGCGCAACTCTTGCTCAATCCCACTAATATCTTGTTTTATCTTTTGATTTAGCTCGTTCTGCACATCGTCGGGTGAGGCTGCCGCAATGCTTCGCATTTCTTTTCCGAAATCTCGATCTTCTTTGAAAGTTTGTCCACCAGATGCCTTATCACTAAGAATGGCATCAATAGCAGCATTTAACTCTCGTAGACGCTGACGAAGCGAATCAGTCTTGGTTCGAATATCTGAACCCCATAATGCTTCAGCCTCAAGCGTGTTGGCATCATATTCTTGGAGCGCACCCCAAACCGGAGTCCATCGATTCTTGTAGATGTGAGCCCATGCACGTGCTTCCTCATCATCAGTGATACGGGCACCCATAGCGCCTTTGTATCCCTCCGGAAATTCGTGAGCACTGTAGAAGGGGTTACGGCAGGTACGAATTGCATCACGTAGCCGATATGTTGATCGAATCAAGTTTCGCGCTGCTTCAAAGTGTGCTTTACCTTCGAGTTCTTGGCGCCATTTGCGCAGACCGAGAACCGCCACAATTGCAGTAGTTATGGCGGCCAGGCTTAGGAAAATATCCTTAGCTAGGGTGACTATTTCGGCGACAGTTATGCACATTGAATACCAAAAATAAATTTTGATCGGGGAAACTGCAGTGTATCCCGAGATTAAAGTTGATTACTCTGAAGTTTGAATTACAGAACTTTGTGCGCTCTCTACCGCTTCCCGGTATAAAACTCCGGCCACCTTTCCAGCACCGCCGGCGCGTCGTCCTTGTAGATGTGGCAGGAGTTGATCTGGTACGGTTTTTTGCCGGTGGCGGGCTTGCTGGCGTTATGCGCTTCGCGCGCGCGCCCTGTGGCCTGGAAGGCGGTGGTGCCCAGCGGGCCCAGCAGTTCGACCAGATGGGTGCAGCCTTCGGTGCCGCCGACGCGTTCGTTGATGGCCTTGCGCCAGCCGGGGCCGATGGTCAGGCCGATCAGGCGCTTGTAGTTCACCGCGATGTTGCCGCAGAGCTCGTACGGGCCGCTGTCGGTGACAGCTTCGACGTCGTGGATTTTCAGGTCGAGGTCGATGGTCAGGCGCAGCCACATGTTGTGTACCGGATCACCGGGCTTGCGCTCACGGCCGCCGTCGCGCCGCGAGTGGGTGTAGGTCTTGGTGTCGGTCAGGTGGCCTTCGATGTCCCACAGGCCGTCCTCGCGCTCATACCCTTTGCATTCGACGGCGCGGGTGTGTTTCAGCGTGCGGGGGGCGGGGGCGGGCAACGGCATGACGCGGACTCCGGTTGTCAGGGGTTGGTTTGCGCGGCGGCGCGGCGGGTGGCCACGGCGGCCAGCACTTCACGTTTGCGCACGGGCGAGTAAGTTGCCCAGTAGGTGATTTCGTTGAGCGTGCGATGGCAGCCGATGCACAGGCCCTGCTCGTAATCCATCAGGCAGACATGCACGCAGGGCGAATCCTCGTCCGTTGGCATGCCGGCCTGTGCCATCACGCGGCCTTGGCGCTGATCGCCCGCGCGACGCGCGACAGCGTCGGGCGGCCGAGCACGCCGCAGATGTATTCGCCGGCGGCGATCAGCTTGGTCATGTCGACACCGGTTTCGATGCCGAGGCCGTCGAGCAGGTAGAGCACGTCTTCGGTGGCGACGTTGCCGGTGGCGCCCTTGGCATACGGGCAGCCGCCGAGTCCCGCCACTGAACTGTCGAAGGTGGCAACGCCGCATTCCAGCGCCGCATAGATGTTGGTCAGCGCCTGGCCGTAGGTGTCGTGGAAGTGCCCGGCGATGCGCTCGATCGGAATGTGCTTCGCCACGGCTTCGATGACGCTGCGGGTCTTGCCGGCGGTGCCGGTGCCAATGGTGTCGCAGACGGTGATTTCATGGCAGCCCATCGCATCCAGCCCTTGGGCCACGTGCACAACCGCGGCGGGATCGACTTCGCCTTCGTAGGGGCAGCCCAGGCAGACCGAGATGTCGCCGCGCACCCGGATTCCCCGGGCAATCGCGGCCCGCGCCACTTCCTCAAAGCGGGCCAGGCCCTCGTCGACCGTGCAGTTGGTGTTGCGTTTCGAGAAGCTTTCGGTGGCCGCGCCGAACACCACGACCTCTTCCGCGCCGGCGGCAATGGCGGCATCCAGCCCCCTCATGTTGGGCACCAGTACCGGATAGTTCACGCCGGGCTTGCGGCGGATGCCGGCCATCACCTCGGCGTTGTCGGCCATCTGCGGCACCCACTTCGGCGAGACAAAGGCGGTGGCCTCGATGATGGTCACGCCGGCATCCTGCAGCCGGTGGATCAGTTCGATTTTCGCGGCCGTCGGCACCGGCGCTGCTTCGTTCTGCAACCCGTCGCGAGGGCCGACTTCGAAAATGCGGACTTTTTTCGGCAGTGCCATGGCGGTGATCTCCGGCGGGCCTAGCGTTTCTTTTTGGCTTTGGCCATTGCGCGTTTGGCCTTCGGTGCTTCGGTCCAGGACGGCTTGCGTTTTTCGAGAAATGCTGTGAGGCCTTCCTGCGCTTCCGGCGTGGTGCGGAGCTCGGCGATGCCCTCTGCGGTCTGCCGCACGATTTCCGGGCCGATCAGGCTGTGCGCACTGCGCGGGATCATCTGTTTGACGGCGTGCATGGCCTTGGGGCCGCTGGTGTAGAGCTGGCCGAGCATTTCACCGACGCGTGTGGCGAGGTGTTCCTCTTCGACGAGGTCGTGCACCAGGCCGGTACGCCAGGCTTCGGCGCAGTCGAATTCTTCGCCGGACAGCATGTAGCGGCGGGCGTGGCGCTCGCCCATCGCGGCGATCACGTACGGGCTGATCATCGACGGGATGATGCCGATTTTCACTTCGGACAGGCGGAAGGTCGCGGTGCGCGCGGCGATCACGATGTCGCAGGCTGCCACGATGCCGCAGCCGCCGCCGCGCACGGCGCCGTGCACAGCGGCAATGGTCGGCTTGTTCAGCGCATACAGCAGATGGAACATGCGGGCCGATTCCGCGGCGTTGCGCTGGTTCTCGGCCTTGGTGAATTTGGCGCTTTTGCGCATGTGGGCGATATCCGCGCCTGCGCAAAAGCTTTTGCCGGCGCCGGAGATGACCACTGCGCGGATTGAATTGTCCGCGGCAATGTCTTCGAGCGTTTCGGTGAGTGCTGCCACCATCTCCGGATCGAAGGCGTTGTGCACATCGGGGCGATTGAGGGTGACGGTGATGTTGCCGTAGTCGTCAGTCTGGGTCAGCACCCGCGCGCTGGCGGTGGATTTGCTCATGTCATGTCCTCAAGGCCGGATCGGCGGAGTGTGTGGCGTCAGCGGGTTGTCCGGGGCGCAGCGCTGCCGGACCTGCACGCACGATTATACGCACCACGGCCACTGCGGACGCCGTGGTTTCCACCGTGTGGATGGGCGGTGCAGGCCGGTCTGTCATGCCGCCGCGCAGGCAACGGCTTTCATCGTCGTGCAGCAACCGCGGCCAGCGCCATTTGGTACAGGGCGAACATGCTGTCGTCAAAGCAGGCGAACACGATGCGTTGCAGATCCTGCCCGCCGACTATTGCTGCCGCGCATTCACGCGTTGCGACCGCGACGGCCTGTTCGGCCGGATAGCCGTAAACGCCGCAGCTGATTGCCGGGAAGGCAATGCTCCGCATGCGATGTTCCGCGGCCAGCGCAAGGCAGGCGCGGTAGCAGGAGGCGAGCAGCGCCGCTTCGCCGTGGTCGCCGCCATGCCAAACCGGGCCGACGGTATGGATGACATGCCTCGACGGCAGCCGGAAGCCGGGCGTGATGCGCGCCTCGCCGGTTCGGCAGCCGCCGAGCCTGCGGCAGGCTTCCAGAAGCCCGGGCCCGGCGGCGCGGTGGATGGCGCCGTCGACACCGCCGCCACCGAGCAGCGTGGGGTTTGCGGCGTTGACGATGGCATCCACCTGCAGCGTGGTGATGTCGACCTGCTGCGGTTCAAGGACGGTGCCGGGTTTGGTCATGATCCGCGCATTACCAGGGGCCCCGGGCCAGCCATTGTTCGACCTGGTCCAGACGGTCCGCGCCCCAGAACGGCTCGTTGTCCACCACGACGAACGGCGAACCGAACACGCCGCGTCCAATGGCCGCGTCGATTTCCGATTTCAGGCGCGCCTTGACCGCAGGATCGTTCAGCGCCTGCGCCAGCACCTTTGAGTCATGGCCCAGTGTCGCTGCGATGCCGAGGGTGATTTCCGGGTTCGAAATGTCGCGGTCTTCGGCAAAGTAGGCGCGATAAAGGGCCTGTGCCAGTGTCCGCGCTGCAACCGGGTCGCGGTCCTGCAGCCAGTAGTACGCGCGGCAGGCGGCGGTGGTGGCCACCGGGAAACGGCTCGGCATCCGGAACGGCACACCGGCCAGGCGCGCCGAGCGCTGGAGGTCGTGCACGGCATAGCTGCCTTTCAGCGGGATGTTGACCAGGGGTTGCTGGCCGGTGACCTTGAACACCGCGCCAAGCAGGATCGGACGCCAGTGGACCGTACGCCCGTGGCGTCCGGCCAGATCGTCGATCCGGGCTGCTGCCAGATATCCGTAGGGCGAGGAAAAATCGAAATAGAACTCGATGGCGGGAGACATCATGATGGGCAGATGGGTGTCAAGGAGGCAGGCTTACGTTTGGGGAATTCAGGCATAAATATTTGATTTAATTGCAAAATTTGAATTTCATTTACGTAAGCGTAAGCTATGCTGCGGTGCTAGGCGTTGGATTCTTGCGGCCGTCCGCTTCGGCCAGCAGGCGTTGGCACTGGGTTGCGAAAAAATTGATTTCATTGAGCATGACCTCGACATCCTCGCGCTGCTGTTCCAGCTGCGCCCGGCGGCGTTCAAGCTTGACCGCGAATTCCTCGAGCTGGCGGCGTTCGTCGTTGGCGAGGTCGTACAATTGGAACAGTTCACGTAGCTCGCTGAGGGAAAATCCCAGGCGTTTTCCGCGCAACGCGAGTTTGAGCCGAACACGATCGCGATGGCTGTAAATGCGGTTGACGCCTTCCCGTGTCGGCGTGACCAGTCCCTGGTCTTCGTAATGCCGCAAGGTGCGGGTGGTGACGCCGAATTCCTGGGCCAGCTTGCTGATGGTGTAGGTTTTGCTCATTGTGCTATGCAGCAATCGAAGGTAAGATGGAGATAAATTCCGTCTGTGTTTTTATATCATTGCCTTTACGTAAACGTCAATATAGGCAACGTGCAAAATCCCAAACTTAGACCTGAACAGGCCGCCCATGACCGCCAAACAAATGCCGAAAGCCGAAAAGAATCCGCAAGCCGGAACGCCCCCCCTGGATCACGAAGCGATGGCCCGGCTGTATGCCGAGATCGTCGAAAAAAGCGGCAACCTGCTGGGCAAGTTCATGAACCGGGCCGCCGGTCAGGGGGTGCCCGCGATTCAGGATGAACTGGGCATCGCCAAGGCCTTCTTCGAGGCTTGGGGAAAGGCCTTCTCCGACCCGCTGCGCGTCGCGGATCTGCAGATGAAGCTGTGGCAGGACTATCTGTCGCTGTGGCAGAACTCGATGCTGAAGATGATGGGGCACGATGCCTCGCCGGTTGCGGAACCGCACAAGACCGACCGGCGTTTCCGACATGACGACTGGGAAAACAATTTTCTTTATGACTATGTGAAGCAGTCCTACCTGATCGCAGCGCGCCATCTGCACCAGTCGATGTGCTGCATCGAGGGGCTGGACGACAAAACCGCCAAGAAAGTCGATTTCTACACCCGCCAGTACATCGATGCGCTGTCGCCGTCCAATTTCCTGCTGACCAATCCGGAGGCCATGCGTGAAACCGTCAACTCCGGCGGCCAGAACCTGATCAGGGGTCTCAACAACCTGCTCGAAGACCTGTCGCGCGGCAACGGCGAGCAGCTGCGCGTGCGCATGACAGACAGCGAAGCCTTCAGCCTCGGAGGCAACCTGGCCACTACCAGGGGCAAGGTGGTGTTCCAGAACGACATCATGCAGCTGATCCAGTACGAGCCGCTGACCGAGAATGTGTATGCGACGCCGCTGCTGATCATTCCGCCGTGGATCAACAAGTTCTACATCCTCGACATGCGCGAGAACAATTCCTTCGTACGCTGGGCGGTGGAGCAGGGCCACACCGTGTTCATCATTTCATGGGTCAATCCGGACGAGAGGCTGTCCCACAAGCGTTTTGAAGACTATCTGACCGAAGGCTCGCTGGCGGCGCTCGACGTGATCCGCGACATCACCGGCGAAGCGAAGGCCAACGTGATCGGCTACTGCCTCGGCGGCACGCTGCTCGCCTGCACCATGGCCTGGATCGCCGCGCAGCAACAGGAGCGCATCGCCAGCGCGACCTTCTTCGTGACCATGATCGATTTCGAGAAACCGGGCGAGCTGGAGGTGTTCATCGACGAGCAGCAGGTCGGCGCGCTGGAGCAGAAAATGCGTAAACGCGGCTATCTCGAGGGTGCCGAGATGGCAACCACCTTCAACATGCTGCGTGCGAACGACCTGATCTGGTCCTTCGTGGTCAACAATTACCTGCTGGGCAGGGATCCGTTTCCCTTCGACCTGCTGCACTGGAACGGCGATTCGACGCGCATGCCGGCAGCGATGCACAGCTTTTACCTGCGCAACATGTACTTGAAGAACCTGCTGCGCGAACCGGGCGGCATCACGCTGGCCGGCGTGCCGATCGACATCACCCGTTCGCGCACCCCGGCCTATTTCATCTCGACCGTCGAAGACCATATCGCGCCCTGGCAGTCGACCTACGCCGGCGCGCGGCTGCTCCAGGGTCCGGTGCGCTTCGTGCTGGGCGGATCGGGGCATATCGCCGGCATCATCAACCCGCCGGCTGCCGGCAAATACGGCTACTGGACCAGCGAGCAGTTGCCGGCGCGGGCCGAGGACTGGCTGTCCGGCGCGAGCCAGCATGCCGGATCATGGTGGACCGACTGGGGTCAGTGGGTGGCGGGCCACGCCGGCGCCAGGATTGTCCCGCGCGTGCCCGGGAGCGTTAAATACGCGCCCCTGGAGGACGCGCCGGGTTCCTATGTGCAGCAACGCATCGGATAATCCGCTTTTCACAACGAGCGGAGTCCGCGATGACTTTCAGCAACCTGCTGCTGGAGCAGCCTGAAGCCGGCGTTTACCTGCTGACCGTCAACCGGCCGCAGTCCCTCAACGCCCTCAACGCGGCAACCCTGGACGAACTGACTGCGGCCATTGCGTGTGTCGGCGCGGATGCCGCCGCGCGCGTCCTGCTCGTCACCGGTGCCGGCGAAAAGGCGTTTGTGGCGGGTGCGGACATTGCCGAAATGCGCGGCCTCAGCGCCGGGCAGGCGCGGGCGTTTTCGGCAAAGGGCATGCGCGTCATGCATGCGCTTGAAGCGCTGCCGCTGCCGGTGATCGCGCTGGTCAACGGATACGCCCTGGGCGGTGGCTGCGAACTGGCGATGGCCTGCGACTGGATCATCGCGTCGGATCGTGCCGTGTTCGGCCAGCCTGAAGTCAATCTTGGCATTCCCCCGGGGTTCGGCGGCACCCAGCGCCTGTTGCGGCTGGTCGGGCGCGCCCGCGCACTCGAACTGGTGATCACGGCAAGGCAGGTCAAGGCCGACGAGGCGCTGGCCATAGGGCTCGCCATGCAGATCGTGCCGGCCGCCGCCCTGCGCGAGACCGGGCTTGCGGTCGCCCGCAGCATCGCCGCCAAGGCGCCGGTAGCCGTGCAGCTTGCCAAACAGGCCGTGCAATGCGGTCAGGATCTCGATCTCGGCAATGCCTGTGCCCAGGAGACCAGCCTGTTCGCGCTGGCTTTTGCAACAGCGGACCAGAAGGAAGGCATGAACGCCTTCATCGAAAAGCGCGCAGCCCGGTTCAACGGCGAATAGGGCTGTGTCGCCGTGCGCCGATGCTGCAGCGCACCAGCCATCGCGCCCGAGATTTTCAGGGCAGAAGTTATAATTATTCATCCCATAGCAACACCGGATCGGGCACCATAAGCGCCCGATTGTGTTGAGAAAAACCGCCCCAAAAAGGTATCGTCCATGGACATGAATGACCTCCAGCGGGATCTCGATCCCGAAGAGACCCGCGAGTGGCTGGAAGCCCTGCAATCGGTGCTTGAACGCGAGGGCCCGGACCGTGCGAACTATCTGCTGGATCGCCTGGTCAACGAGGCGCGCCGCGCCGGCGCCTATATTCCATACAACGCGAATACAGCCTACCTGAACACCATTCCGCCGGAGCGCGAGGAGCGTTCCCCGGGCGACGCGGTGCTGGAGGACAAGCTCCGCGCGCTGGTGCGCTGGAATGCGATGGCCACGGTGGTGCGCGCGAACAAGGAATCTTCCGAGCTCGGCGGTCACATCGCCAGCTTCGCCTCGGCGGCGACACTCTACGACGTCGGCTTCAATCATTTCTTCCGCGCGGCGAATGACAGCTTCCTCGGCGACCTGGTCTATATCCAGGGGCATTCGGCGCCCGGAGTCTATGCCCGCGCGTACCTCGAGGGGCGCATCACCGAAGAACAACTCAGCAATTTCCGCCAGGAAGTCGACGGCAAGGGACTGTCGTCCTATCCGCATCCCTGGCTGATGCCCGATTTCTGGCAATTCCCCACGGTGTCGATGGGCCTGGGTCCGCTGATGGCCATCTACCAGGCGCGCTTCATGCGTTACCTCAAAGACCGCGGCATCATCGAAGCGCAGGGCCGCAAAGTGTGGGCATTCATGGGCGACGGCGAAATGGATGAGCCCGAGTCGCTGGGCGCGATTTCGCTGGCCGGCCGCGAAAAACTCGACAACCTGGTGTTCGTCATCAACTGCAACCTGCAGCGGCTCGACGGCCCGGTGCGCGGCAACGGCAAGATCATCCAGGAACTCGAATCCGATTTCCGCGGCTCCGGCTGGAACGTGATCAAGGTCATCTGGGGCTCGTACTGGGACCCGCTGCTGCTGAAGGACAAGACCGGCATCCTGCTGAAGCGCATGGAAGAGTGCGTCGACGGCGAATACCAGTCATTCAAGTCGCAGGATGGCGCATTCGTGCGCAAGCATTTCTTCGGCAAGTACCCGGAGCTGGCCGACATGGTGTCTAACATGTCGGATGACGACATCTGGCGCCTGAACCGTGGCGGCCATGATCCGCACAAGATTTACGCGGCCTATGCAGCGGCGGTGAAGCATACCGGGCAGCCGACGGTGATCCTGGCCAAGACGGTCAAGGGTTACGGCATGGGAGAGGCTGGCGAGGGCCAGAACATCACCCATCAGCAGAAAAAGATGGGTACCGCGTCGATCCGCAGCTTCCGTGACCGTTTCAACGTGCCGATTCCGGACGACAAGCTCGAGGAGGTGCCGTTCTACAAGCCGCCGGAAGATTCGCCCGAGATGAAGTACCTGCGCGGGCGGATTGCCGCGATGGGCGGGTCCCTGCCGGCGCGCAAGCGCAGGGTCGAGCCGCTCGAGGTGCCGGCACTGTCCGCCTTCGAGGCGCAGCTGAAAAGCAGCGAGGACCGCGAGTTCTCGACCACGATGGCTTTCGTGCGCATCCTCAACACCATCATCCGCGACAAGAAGATCGGCAAGCGCGTGGTACCCATCGTGCCGGACGAGTCGCGCACCTTCGGCATGGAGGGCATGTTCCGCCAGCTCGGCATCTATTCGCACGTCGGCCAGCTCTACACGCCGCAGGATGCCGACCAGCTGATGTTCTACAAGGAAGACAGGGGCGGGCAGATCCTGCAGGAGGGCATCAACGAGGCTGGCGCGATGTCGTCGTGGATCGCCGCGGCGACTTCCTATGCCAACAACGGGCAGATGATGATCCCCTTCTACATCTTCTACTCGATGTTCGGCTTCCAGCGCATCGGCGATCTGGCCTGGGCGGCGGGCGACCTGCGTGCGCGCGGCTTCCTGCTCGGCGGCACCGCCGGACGCACCACGCTCAACGGCGAAGGGCTGCAGCACGAGGACGGCCATAGCCACATCCTGGCCTCGACCATCCCCAACTGCATTTCCTATGACCCGACCTTCGCCTACGAAGTCGCGGTGATCATCCAGGATGGCATGCGGCGCATGTACCAGGAACAGGAAGACGTGTTCTATTACATCACCGTGATGAACGAGAACTACACCCACCCGGCCATGCCGGAAGGGGTGGAAAAGGACATCCTCAAGGGCATGTACCTGTTTTCGGAAGGCAAGGCGAAGAAAAACCAGCCCAAGGTGCAGCTGCTGGGCAGCGGCACCATCCTGCGCGAAGTCATTGCCGGCGCCGAACTGCTGGAAAAGGACTTCGGCATCGCTGCCGACATCTGGAGCGTGACCAGCTTTAACGAGCTGCGGCGCGACGGCCTCGACGTGCAGCGCTGGAACCTGCTGCATCCGGACCAGCCGCCGAGGCTGAGCCACATCGAGCAGTGCCTGAAGGACCGCGCCGGCCCGGTGGTGGCGTCGACGGATTACATGAAGCTCTATGCAGACCAGGTGCGGGCCTTCCTGCCCACCCATAATTTCATCACCCTCGGCACCGACGGTTTCGGCCGTTCCGACACGCGCCGCAAGCTGCGCCAGTTCTTCGAGGTTGACCGCCATTACGTCGCGGTTGCAGCGATGAAGGCGCTGGCCGACCAGGAATTGCTGCCGCGAAAGACGGTGGCCGAAGCGGTGAAGAAATACGGAATCAATCCCGACAAGCCGAACCCGGCGACCGTCTGAGCGGAACGCAGCCATGGCAAATGCAATCGAAGTCAAGGTGCCGGACATCGGCGATTTCAAGAACATCCCGGTGATCGAGGTGCTGGTCAAGCCCGGTGACACCGTCAAGGCCGAAGACCCGCTGGTCACACTGGAGTCCGACAAGGCGACCATGGACGTGCCGTCGCCGGCTGCCGGCATCGTCAAGGATGTCAGGCTGAAGGTTGGCGACAAGGTATCTGAAGGCGCCTTGGTGCTGATGCTCGAGCCCGGCGGCGATGCCCCGGCAGCGGTGGACAAGTCTGCACCGGCACCGGTCGCAGCCTCACCCGCACCCGCTGCGGCTGCAGCAGCGCCCCAGCCGTCCCGGCCTGCACCCGCGCCGGCTGTGGCAGCCGCGCCAATGGCTGCGCCGGTGTCTGCTGCAGTGGATGAGGCGGGTTTCGGCAGGGCGCATGCCAGTCCGTCGGTGCGCCGCTTCGCGCGCGAACTCGGCGTAGACCTGTCACGCGTCAGGGGCAGTGGCCCCAAGGAGCGTGTGACCAAGGAGGATGTGCAGAACTTCGTCAAGTCCGAACTCTCGCGCCCGCGCGGTGCTGAAGGCGGAAGCCTCGGCTTCAGCCTGCCGCCCCTGCAGCCCGTCGATTTCGCGAAGTTCGGCCCGGTCAGCACGCAGCCGCTGTCCCGGATCAAGAAACTGTCCGGCGGCTTCCTGCATCGCAACTGGGTGAGCATTCCCCATGTCACCCAGCACGACGAGGCCGACATCACCGAGCTGGAGGCTTTCCGCAAGGCCCAGTCCGATGAGGCCAAGAAAAGCGGCATCAAGTTCACCATGCTCGGCTTCCTGATGAAGGCCGCGGTGGTTGCGCTCAAGCAGTTCCCGGAATTCAACGCATCGCTTTCACCGGACGGTGAAAGCCTGGTGCTGAAGAACTATTTCCACATCGGCGTGGCGGTCGACACCCCGAACGGGCTGGTGGTGCCGGTGATCCGCGATGTCGACAAGAAGGGCCTGCTGGAGATCGCCAGGGAACTCGGTGAAGTCAGTGCGCGCATGCGCAGCGGCAAGATTTCGCCGACTGATCTGCAGGGCGGCTGTTTCTCGATTTCCAGCCTCGGCGGCATCGGCGGCACGTTCTTCACCCCGATCATCAATGCGCCGGAGGTGGCGATTCTCGGCGTCGGCAAATCGGTGATGAAGCCGGTGTGGAACGGCAGGGAGTTCGCGCCGCGGCTGATGCTGCCGCTGTCACTGTCGTATGACCATCGCGTGATCGACGGCGCGCTTGGCGCCCGCTTCAGCACCTACCTCACGACCGTGCTGTCCGACATCCGCAGGCTTGTGCTTTAATGGGCGTGTGCGCAACCACATCCGTTTCCCGCAGTCCGTGCGGGCGCTGATCATGCCCGGGGGGCGGCCGCGCTGAATGGCTGCCCCGATTGGCATACTCGGCGGTACTTTCGACCCCATCCATCACGGTCACCTGCGCCTCGCGCAGGAGGTTGCCGACAAGCTGCGGCTTGCGGAAGTGCGCTTAATCCCCAGCGGCACGCCGCCGCACCGGGCCTCGCCGGGCGCCCCGGCGGAACACCGGCTGGCGATGGTGCGGCTGGCGGTTGCCGGCAACTCGCTGTTCACCGTGGACGACCGGGAATTGCGCAGGGCGGGCCCCGGCTACACCGTCGACACGCTGCAGGAACTGCGCAACCAGGCGGGCCCCAACCAGTCACTGGTGCTGCTGATGGGCGCCGATGCCTTCCTCGACCTCGCGACCTGGAGCCGCTGGCACCAGCTGTTCAGCCTGGCGCATGTCGCCGTGGCCTACCGACCCGGCTTCCCGGTCGACACCTGGCAGTCGCGGATGCCGCAGCCGCTGGCGGCGGAATACGACGCGCGACTGATGCGCCAGCCGCTGGGGGTGCACATGGCGCCCGCGGGCGGCATCGTGGTGGTGCCGATCGCCGCACTCGACATTTCGGCGACGCTGATCCGCGATGCGACGCGTGCCGGCGCCAATTCCCGCTACCTGTTGCCGGACCAGGTTATCCAATATATTCAGGAACATGAACTTTACACAGGACACTGATGGGCCCTGAAAAACTCGCCAAGATCGCGGTAGCCGCGCTGGAAGACATCAAGGCGCGCGACATCGCCGTGTGCAATGTCCGGAAAATGACCGCGCTGTTCGACAAGGTCATCATCGCCAGCGGCGATTCCAACCGCCAGGTGCGCGCGCTGGCGAACAATGTCTGCGAAGAGGTGCGCAAGGCCGGCGGCCGTGTATTCAGCACCGAAGGCGAACAGGCCGGCGAATGGGTGCTGGTCGATCTCGGCGCGGTGATCGTGCATGTGATGCAGCCCGCGATCCGCCAGTACTACAACCTCGAGGAAATCTGGGGCACGCCGCAGGCGCCGAAGGCGCGCAAGACCGCGGTGCGCAAAACGTCCGCAGCCAAAACCGCAGGCCGCGCCGCGAAGTGAAACTCGCCATACTCGCGGTCGGCCACCGCATGCCGGCCTGGGTTGACGCCGCGTTCGAGGAATATGCGAAGCGCATGCCGCGCGAAATGCCGCTGCAGCTGAAGGCGCTGAAACCCGCCCAGCGCAGCAGTGCCGGCGGAGACACCGCGCGCTGGCTGCAGACCGAAGCCGAACGCATTGCCGCCGCATTGCCGCAGGGCGCGCTGCGGGTGGTGCTGGACGAGCGCGGCCGCAGTTTCCCGACACGTGTGCTGGCCGACCATCTCGGCCGCTGGCGCGGGGAGGGGCGGGACGTCGCGTTCATCATCGGCGGCGCCGACGGGCTTGATGATGCGGTCAAGTCGCGCGCCGATCTGCTGTGGTCGCTGTCACCGCTGACGCTCCCGCACGGGCTGGTGCGCGTGGTGCTGGCGGAGCAGCTCTACCGGGCCGCATCGCTGCTTTCGGGGCATCCCTATCACCGTGACTGACAGGCGCCGGGGCATTCCGCGATGAACGACAGAACCATCTATCTCGCCTCGCAAAGCCCGCGGCGCCGGGAACTGCTGCGGCAGATCGGCGTGTCCTTCGAACTGATCCCGCTGCGTGAAGGCCCTGGCCGCGATGCGGATGTCGACGAGAGCCCGCATCCCGGCGAGTGTGCCGAAGACTATGTGCTGCGTGTCGCCATCGACAAGGCGCGCGCCGCCGCCCGCATTGTCGCCGCCCGCCGCATCGTTGCACGGCCGGTGCTGGCGGCCGACACCACCGTGGTCTGCGACGACGAAATACTCGGCAAGCCGGCAGGCGCGGACGATGCCGTGCGCATGCTGGGCATGCTCGCCGGCCGCCCGCATCGCGTGCTGACGGCCGTCGCAGTGGCGGCCGAAGACGGCGTGCAAACCCGGGTTTCGGAATCGCAGGTCTGGTTTGCCGCGCTCGATGCGGCGGAAATCCGCCGTTATGTCGCGACCGGCGAACCCCGGGACAAGGCTGGCGCCTACGCGGTGCAGGGGCTGGCGGCCGCCTTCATCACCCGGATCGAAGGCAGCTATTCCGGTATCATGGGTCTTCCCCTCGCAGAGACCGCGGATCTGCTGCGCAGCCACGGCATCAGCATTCCCTGAGATTCGCCATGAGTGAAGACATCCTGATCAACGTCACGCCGCAGGAAACCCGCGTTGCGGTGATCGAGCACGGCGTGACCCAGGAACTGCACGTCGAACGCGCATCGGCGCGCGGTTTCGTCGGCAACATCTACATGGGCCGCGTGGTGCGCGTGCTGCCTGGCATGCAGTCCGCATTTGTCGACATCGGCGGCGAGCGCGCCGCCTTCCTGCACGTCGCAGACATCTGGGGCAACCGCGTCAACGGCGAGTCCGGCCTGCCGATCGAGAAACTGCTCAACGAGGGGCAGAACCTGATGGTGCAGGTGATCAAGGATCCGATCGGCACCAAGGGGGCACGGCTGTCGACGCAGATCAGCATCGCCGGTCGCCTGCTGGTCTACCTGCCGCAGGAATCCCACATCGGGATTTCGCAGCGCATCGAGGACGAGGAAGAACGCGTGCACCTGCGCGACAAGCTGCAGCAGCTGATCCCTGAAGACGAGAAGGGCGGCTTCATCATCCGCACCATGGCCGAGACCGCCTCCGACCGCGAACTGGCCTCCGACGTCGAATACCTGCGCAAGCTCTGGCACGACATCCAGGCCCAGGCGCGCACCGCGGCGCCGCTGGCGCTGCTCTACCAGGACCTCAACCTCAGCCAGCGCGTGCTGCGCGACTTCGCCCACGAGGACACCGGGCGGATTTACGTCGACTCCAACGAGACCCACCAGGCGATGTGCCATTTCGCGCGCCTGTTCACTCCCAACGTGGTGCCGCGTCTGGCCCATTACCAGGGCGAACGCCCGCTGTTCGACCTGCACAACGTCGAGGACGACATCGAGCGCGCGCTGGCACGACGGGTCGACCTCAAGTCCGGCGGCTACCTGATCATCGACCAGACGGAGGCGCTGACCACGGTCGACGTCAATACCGGCGGCTTCGTCGGCGGCCGCACATTCGACGACACCATATTCAAGACCAACCTCGAGGCTGCGCAGGTGATCGCGCGCCAGCTGCGGCTTCGCAATCTTGGCGGCATCATCATCATCGACTTCATCGACATGGACAGCGAGGAGCACCGCAACGCGGTGCTCAACGAGTTCCGCAAGGCGCTGGCGAGAGACCGCACGCGGATGACGGTCAACGGATTCACCCAGCTGGGCCTGGTCGAAATGACGCGCAAGCGCACCCGCGAGAGCCTGGCGCACATCCTGTGTGAACCCTGCCCGACCTGTGCCGGCCGCGGCGCCCTGAAAACGGCGCAGACGGTGTGCTACGAGGTGCTGCGCGAGCTGCTGCGCGAGTCGCGCCAGTTTGTCGCGCGCGAGTTCCGCATTCTGGCTTCGCAGCAGGTGATCGACATGTTCCTCGACGAGGAATCGCACAATCTCGCGATGCTTTCGGATTTCATCGGCAAACCGATTTCGCTGCAGGTCGAGTCGGCCTACAATCAGGAACAGTTCGACATCGTCCTGATGTGACAGGATGCCCATCGCGCCGAGGCGAGCCATGGCCACCCCAGAAGCCGCGCAGTTTCCGACAGGCGATCTGCCGCGCGCCAGCGCCGACCTGCGGCTGGTCGCCGAGCAGATGTTCGCGCGCGCAGCCGGCGCCCCGCTGGTCGCCGGCAATGCGGTGCGTATCCTGCGCGATGCGGGAGGGAACTATCCGGCATGGCTGTCGGCGATCGCCGCCGCGCGCCGCTCCATCCTGTTCGAGAACTACATCATCGCCGATGATGCAACCGGGCGCGAATTCGTAGACGCCCTGTGCGAACGCGCACGGGCGGGCGTTGCGGTCCGCCTGATTTACGACTGGATGGGTGCGCTGGGCGTCGGCACCGACCGCCTGCTGCAGCCGCTGGTCGCCGCGGGCGGCATGGTCCGCTGTTTCAACCGGCCGCGGCTGGACAGCCCATTTGGCTGGCTGACCCGCGACCACCGCAAAATGATCGCGGTCGACGGCGAAACCGGTTTTGTCTCCGGGCTTTGCGTCAGCCGCAAATGGCATGGCGATCCGTCGCGCGGCATCACGCCCTGGCGCGATACCGGCATCGAGGTTCGCGGGCCGGCGGTGGCTGACATCGAGCGCGCATTCGCCCAGACCTGGGCTGCGGCCGGGGGCGGTGCGCTGGATGCCGGGCCGGGCGTGGCGGCGCCGGCCGGAGACGTACTGCTGCGCGTGCTGGCCAGCGAGCCCAACCTTGCCGGCATGTACCGGCTCGACCAGATGATCACCGCCCTGGCCCGCGAGACGCTGTGGCTGACCGACGCCTATTTCGTGGGGGTCGCCCCCTATGTGCAGGCGCTGCGCGCCGCCGCACATGATGGCGTCGATGTGCGCCTGCTGGTGCCCGGCGCCAGCGACCTGCCGCTGGTCGGGCAGGTGTCGCGGGCGGGCTACCGGCCGCTGCTGGAAGCGGGCATCCGCGTGTTCGAGTGGAACGGCGCGATGCTCCACGCCAAGTCGGCGGTCGCCGACGGCCGCTGGGCGCGGGTGGGCTCGACCAATCTCAACATCGCCAGCTGGATCGGCAACTACGAACTCGATGTAGCGATCGAGGACCAGGGCTGTGCCCGCTGCATGCAGCAGATGTACGAAGAGGATCTCGGCAATGCCACTGAAATCGTGCTCGGCGCCAGGCACCGCGTGCAGCGTCGCGGGCCGGCCGGTGGGCGCCGCGGTTCCGGCGGGCGTGCCGCGCGCGCGGCCGCGGGCGCCCTGCGCATCGGCAACACCGTCGGTGCGGCATTCAGCAACCGCCGCACCCTTGGCCCCGCCGAATCGGGAATGATGCTCAGCGTGGCGCTGGGTTTCATCGGTTTCGCCGTGCTGGCCCTGCTGTTTCCGCAGGTCATGATTGCGCCGCTGGCGCTGCTGGCGCTGTGGATCGGCTTGACGCTGCTGGTGCGGGCCTGGCGCCTGCGCCGGGGCGGCACGGATTCGGAACCCTGACGCAGCGTCAGGGTTCCGCGAGCGCGGCCGCCCGCGCCGCCGTAGCCGCATCCGACGGCTGGATTTCGACGACCTTGCGCCGTGAACTTTCGCCAGTCCTGATCCTGATCGCTCCTCGCGGCAGTTGCAGCGCGGCAGCAAGCCAGGCCATCAGCGCTGCATTGGCCTTGTCATCGACGGCGGGTGCGGCGATGCGCACTTTAAGCGCGTCGCCGTGCAGGCCGGCGGCGCCGGTGGATTTCGCGTTGGGCTGGGCGTGGATCTGCAGGGTCAGGCGCGCCGTTTCGGGCTGAAAGCGCAGCCACCCGGCACTCATCGCAGCAGGCGCAGCGCTTCCGCCTCGAGCCAGGCCAGCGGCAGTATCAGCATCAGCTGGCAGGCGACGATCAGGAACAGCGGCGACAGGTCGACGTTGCCGACCGGGGGTATGCGCCGGCGGAACATGCGCAGGAACGGGCGGGACATCGCGTCAAGCAGCGGCGCGACCGGGCTTCCGGGATTGACCCAGGACAGCACCGCCTGCAGCAGGGTCGAGAACATCACGATGTAGACCAGCATCTGCACCACCGCGACGGCGGCCACGGCGATGATGCCGATCAGGGCCAGTCCGACCTCGGCGCCGAAGCGTAACCCGCGCAGCTGCAGGATGATCAGCCACTCCAGAAACTGCATCAGCCACGCCAGCAGCAGCGTCGGCAGGTCGATGCCCCACATGCCCGGCAGCATGCGCCGCGCCGGGCGCACCATGAAATCGGTAAGCGCATTGACGAAATCGGCGAGCGGATTACGGTAGGGCGCGCGCACCCATTGCAGGTAGAAACGCAGCAGCAGGGCCAGTGTCAGCAGACCGAAAGCGACCTGCGCGATGAATGTCAGTGCGTTGCCCAGCATGGTCCCCTGTGCTCCCGTCGGTTGCCGTGTTGCCTGCTTGACTTGAAGTGTTCCGCGGCCGCGCGTCTGCGATTGCGCCGCTAAGCCTTGCCCAGTTCGTCGCCGAGTTCGGCGGAGCGTTCGGCGGCGCCGCGCACCGCGCGCACAAACGCCGCCTTGACCGCCGCTTCGTCCAGCAGGCCGATCGCGCGCTCGGTGGTTCCCCCCTTGGAGGTGACGCGGGCGCGGAGCGTCGCGGGGTCGGCATCGCCGGCCTGCGCAAGCCTGACCGCGCCGGTAAACGTGGCCAGCGCGCTGCGGCGGGCGGTGTCGGCGGGAAGCCCGAGTTCAAGCGCAGCCTGTTCCAGCGCTTCGATGAAATAGAACACATAGGCCGGTCCGCTGCCGGAAACCGCGGTCACCGCATCGAGATCGCGTTCGGCGCCGACCCAGAACGTGGCGCCGACGGCGGCGAGCACGCGCTCCGCGTCCTGTTTCTGGGCCTCGCTGATGCCCGGCATGGCATAGAGGCCGGTGATGCCGGCGCCGACCAGCGCCGGCGTGTTGGGCATGGCGCGCACGATGCGTGCCGCAGGGCCCAGCCAGCGGGCGAGATCGCTGCCGCGGATGCCGGCGGCGATGCTGATGACCAGCCTGTCCCCGATCACGGGCGCAAGTGACCGCGCAACATCGCGCAATTGCTGCGGCTTGACCGCGAGCACGATGCAGTCCGCATTGCGCGCAGCCGTCGCGCCGTCGGCCGAGGTGTGGATGCCGAATTGCTGTTCCAGGCGCTTGAGCGCTTCGGGCAGCACATCGACGGCGTGGATGTCGCCGGCGGGCCAGCCCCTGACGATCAGTCCGCCGATGATCGCGGCGGCCATGTTGCCGCCGCCGATGAAAAGGATGTTCATGGGGTGTGGAGGGCTGTCAGTTGGCGGCAGGCGGCAGGCGGGAATCGGGAGGCATCACGGCATTATACGGTTCACCGCTTGTGGCCAACGGTTCATCGTGTGCTGCCTGCGGCCTGCCGCTTCCCGAATATGGCCGTGCCCACCCGCACCAGGGTCGAGCCTTCGGCCACTGCGGCTTCAAGGTCGTCCGACATGCCCATCGACAGCGTGTCCACGCCGCGGTCATCCGCCTGCAACACCTGCAGCAGGCCGCGCAGCAGCGCAAAGCGCCGGCGCTGCAGGGCGGCATCCGGGGTGGGCTCCGGGATCGCCATCAGGCCGCGCAGGCGCAGCCGCGGGAGGGCGCGGATGGCGGCTGCCAGGGCGCGTTCTTCACCGGGGGCTACGCCGCTCTTGCTGGACTCGCCGCTGACATTGACCTGGATCAGCACGTTCAGCGGCGGCAGCTGCGGCGGACGCGCGTCGTTGAGCCGCCGCGCGATCTTTTCCCGTTCGACGCTGTGCACCCATGCAAAGTGCTCGGCGATCGGGCGCGTCTTGTTGCTCTGGACCGGGCCGATGAAATGCCATTCGATGGCGAGGTGCCCGAGGCCGGCGATCTTGTCGAGGGCTTCCTGCACGAAATTTTCGCCGAAAGCGCGCTGTCCGGCCCGCCACGCTTCATCGATCTCGGCAATGCCGAAGGTCTTGCTGACGGCGAGCAGTTGCACGCTGCCCCGCGCGCGATTCGAGACGGCGGCAGCCCGCGCGATGCGGTCGTGTACGGCTTGCAAGTTTGCGGCGATTGTGGTCATAATTTCGGCGCGCTCAGAGGGTGTTTGGCGCATGTTCCGGCGCATGGGTGCGCGCAGATTGCACCCCGCTCAGCCCACTTCCCAGGGAATTATAAATGGACATCTCCGAACTGCTGGCCTTCGTTGTCAAGAACAAGGCATCCGACCTCCACCTGTCCTCCGGGCTGCCGCCGATGATCCGCGTGCACGGCGATGTGCGCCGCATCAACCTGCCGGCGCTGGAGCACAAGGACGTGCACGCCATGGTGTACGACATCATGAACGACGGCCAGCGCAAGTTCTACGAAGAAAATCTGGAGTGCGACTTCTCGTTTTCAATCCCCAATCTGGCGCGGTTCCGTGTCAACGCCTTCGTACAGCACCGCGGAGCCGGCGCGGTGTTCCGGACAATTCCGTCCAAGGTGCTGAGCCTGGAAGACCTCAAGGCGCCGAAAGTTTTCGTGGAGATCGCCAACCAGCCGCGGGGCGTGGTGCTGGTCACCGGACCGACCGGATCCGGCAAGTCGACCACGCTGGCGGCCATCATCAACCATATCAACGAAAATGAGCAGGGCCACATCCTGACGGTGGAGGACCCGATCGAATTCGTGCACGAATCGAAGAAGTGCCTGATCAACCAGCGCGAAGTTGGCCCGCACACGCTGTCCTTCGCCAACGCGCTGCGGTCGGCGCTGCGTGAAGACCCTGACATCATCCTCGTCGGCGAGATGCGCGACCTGGAAACCATCCGCCTCGCGCTGACTGCCGCCGAAACCGGCCATTTGGTGTTCGGCACGCTGCACACGAGTTCGGCGGCCAAGACCATCGACCGGATCATCGACGTGTTCCCGGCCGAGGAGAAGGAAATGATGCGAGCGATGCTGTCGGAATCGCTGCGCGCCGTCATTTCGCAGACGCTGCTCAAGACCAAGGACGGCAGCGGGCGTGCGGCTGCGCACGAGATCATGATCGGCACGCCGGCGATCCGCAACCTGATCCGCGAAAACAAGGTGGCGCAGATGTATTCGGCGATCCAGACCGGCGCCCAGCTCGGCATGCAGACGCTCGACCAGAACCTGACCGATCTGGTCAAACGCAACATCGTGTCGGTCGACGAGGCGCGCGGCAAGGCGATGAACAAGGACGCGTTCCGCTAGGGCGGAGGCGGCAACACGGAATTCACGGGAGCCAGGCATGGAAAGAGAACAGGCAGTCAAGTTCATGCACGATCTGCTGCGGGCGATGGTCTCGAAAAAGGCCTCCGACCTGTTCATCACGGTGGGCTTCCCGCCGGCGATCAAGCTCGACGGCAAGATGACCCCGGTGGCGCAGCAGTCGCTGACCGCGCAGCACACCGCCGAGCTCGCCCGCGGCATCATGAACGACAAGCAGGCCGGCGAGTTCGAGGCCACCAAGGAATGCAACTTCGCGATCAGCCCCGGCGATATCGGACGCTTCCGCGTCAATGCCTTCATGCAGCAGGGCCGCGTCGGCATGGTGCTGCGTACCATCAACACCGCGATCCCGAAATTCGACGACCTGAAGCTGCCGCCGGTGCTGAAGGACGTGGTGATGACCAAGCGCGGCCTGATCATCATGGTCGGCGGCACGGGCTCGGGCAAATCCACCTCGCTCGCGGCGATGATCGGCTACCGCAACGAGAACAGCTACGGCCACATCATCACCATCGAGGATCCGATCGAATACGTGCATGACCACAAGAACTGCGTGGTCACCCAGCGCGAGGTCGGCGTCGACACCGACAACTGGCACGCCGCACTGAAGAACACCCTGCGCCAGGCCCCGGACGTGATCCTGATCGGCGAGATCCGCGACCGCGACACGATGGACCACGCGATCGCCTTCGCCGAAACCGGCCACCTGGCGATGGCGACGCTGCACGCCAACAGCGCCAACCAGGCGCTCGACCGGATCATCAACTTCTTCCCGGAAGAGCGCAAACACCAGCTGCTGATGGACCTGTCGCTGAACATCCGCGCGCTGGTGTCGCAGCGACTGATCCCGAAGAAGGACGGCAAGGGCCGCGCCGCCGCGGTGGAAATACTGCTCAACTCGCCGCTGATCGCCGACATGATCTTCAAGGGCGAGGTGCACGAGATCAAGGGCATCATGGCCAAGTCGCGTGAGCTGGGCATGCAGACCTTCGACCAGCACCTGTTCGACCTCTATGAAGCCGGCGAGATCAGCTACGAGGACGCGCTGCGCAACGCCGACTCGATGAACGAACTGCGGCTGATGATCAAGCTGAACAGCAAGGATGCCAAGGACAAGGACGTGATGACCGGCATCGAGCACCTGAACCTTGTCTGACCACGGCCCCGCTTCGCAGACACGCCGGCCCCCGGGCCGGCGTTTTTGTTGATGGACGCCATTCCCTTCGGCTTCGCCACCTGGGTGGCCTGCGCCGTCATCGTCGGCGTCTCCTACATCATCTTTGGCATCACCGCCTTCGGCGCGGCGATGTTCACGGTGCCGGCGCTGTCGTATTTCTTCCCGCTCGCCTTCGTGCTGCCGATGTGCGTGATCCTCGACGTGTCGGCCGCCTTCGCACTGGGCTCGCGGTTTTCGAAAGATGCCGACCGCGGCGAACTGAAGTGGATGGCCCCATGCTCGCTCGCCGGAGCCGTGGCCGGCGTCACCGCGCTGGTGACCATTCCGCAGCAGGCCACCATCGCCGCCTTCGGCGTATTCCTGTCCGGCTACGGCCTGTATTCATTGCTGTCCGGGGCGCCGCAGGCCGGCATCGCGCGCCACCCCTGGGCGGTGATCTCCGGTTTCTGCGGCGGTGCGGCCGGCACCCTGTTTGGCGTCGGTGCGCCGCCCTATGCGGTATACCTGTCGCGCCGCCTGACCGACAAAGCGGTGCTGCGAGCGACCCTGTCGAACATGGTGCTGCTGTCGACCTCGATGCGCGCGCTGATCTTTATCGTCGGCGGCCTGATGCTGTGGGACCGCATCCTCGGCGCGCTGCTGCTGATGCCCTTCGCGCTGGGCGGCATCTGGGCGGGGCACCGCATCCAGCTGAATGCGTCGCGCGAGGCGCTGCTGAAAGTGATCGGGGTGCTGCTGCTGCTGATCGGCGGGTCGCTGGTGCTGCGCGCACTGCGCTAGTTTTTATCCCGGCGGTGACTGCCCGCCACAATTTCGTACTTGAACAGCCGGCACTCCAGCGCGCCGTTGAACAGCGGCGTGCGGCGTGAAGGCTGCAGCCGCATCAGCTTGGCGATGCGCAGGTCGGCGGTGAGGATGAAGACGGTCCAGCCGGCATAGCGCTGCTTGAGGATGTCACCCAGCTTCGGATACCAAGCCGCGAGATCGTCGAGTTCTTCCATGCGTACGCCATAGGGCGGGTTGGTGATCAGGATGCCCGAGTGCAATGGCGGCTTTGAGTCCTCGAAACTGCATTGCTTCAGCGCGATCACGTCCTGCAGGCCCAGTGCCTCGACGTTGCGGCGGGCGAGTGCGATCGCATCCCCGCTGCGATCGTATCCGTAAATATTTGATTTTATAGATCTATTTTCATTTTCTGCGGCAGCAGCGAGTTGCGCCTGCCAGGCGGCGGTATCGTGGTTGCGCAGCTTTTCGAAGCCGAAGCGGCGGCCCAGGCCCGGCGCGCGGTTGCGTGCCATCAGCGCGGCTTCAATCAGGAAGGTGCCGCTGCCGCACATTGGGTCGAGCAGGGGCTGTTCCGGTGTCCAGCCGGCAAGCCTGAGGATGCCGGCGGCAAGGTTCTCGCGCAGCGGCGCGTCACCGGCGACCGTGCGCCAGCCGCGCTTGAACAGCGCCTCGCCCGAGGTGTCGAGGTAGAACACAGCCTCGTCGCGGGTCAGGAACACGTGGATGCGCACGTCGGGATTGCGCGTGTCGACGTCGGGACGCAGGCCTTCGGTGTCGCGCAGCACGTCGCAGACGGCATCTTTCACGCGCAGGGTGACGAAATCGATGCTCTGCAGCGGGCTTTTGATCGCCGCGGTGTCGACACGGATGGTCTGCTTCGGGCCGAACCACTGCGCCCAGCGGATTTTTTTCGCCGCATTGAAAACGTCGTTTTCGCTGCGATAACGGCAGTGGCCGACCTGCCACAGCACTCGGCTGGCGACACAGCTTTCGAGGTTGGCGCGCCGGCACAGCGCGAATGGTCCGCTGAAGCCGGCGCCGCCGTCGGCGCTTTGCACCCCGGAGGCGCCGAGGGTGCCGAGTTCATCGGCCAGCACGCCTTCAAGGCCGCGTGGGCAGGTCGCGAAAAAACGCTCCACGGTCAGTTCCGTTGCTCGGCGAGGTCGACGTAGACCTCGAAGCGGATGCGCTGCCAGGGGTTGCGCGCCTCGACCAGGCGAACGATGCGCGCCTTCACCGGGGCGCCGCGGTCCATCTGGCGCGCGACGTCGGCGTTCTCGCGGCGCGGCAGGTAGCCGAGCATCTCGCCGCGCCATTCGATCCGTACCGCGTTGGCGTCGTGGGGGTTTTGCGGTTCGCGCACGAGCCGCAGGCTGTCGCCGGTGCGCAGCATCTCCCACAGCGCCTTGCCTTCGTAGTACTGGAAGCCGGCCAGCGGCGATTCCTGCACGATGATGCGGACGTCGGCCGCGAAAGCCGGCGCGGCGGCAAGGGCCGCACAGAGCGCGAGGCGTGCGGCAGTCCGGGACATGCGGTTCAGAACGGCTTGATGACGACGAGGATCAGCGTCGCCAGCAGCACCAGCACCGGCACCTCGTTGAACCAGCGGAACCAGACATGCGAGCGGGTGTTGCGCTTCTGTTCGAATTTTTTCAGCATGCTGCCGCAGGCGTGGTGGTAGCCGATCAGCACTATCACCAGCGCCAGCTTGGCGTGCATCCAGCCGCCGCTGATCAGGCCGAGTTTCGCATAAACCCCCCACAGCCAGAGCCCGAAGGCCAGCGCCGGCACGGCGAGGATGGTCATGAAGCGATAGAGCTTGCGTGCCATCAGCAGGAGGCGTGCATGTGACGCTTCGTTGTCCTCCATCGCCAGGTTGACGAGGATGCGCGGCAGGTAGAACAGGCCGGCGAACCAGGAGATCACGAACAGCAGGTGGAAGGTCTTGATCCAGAGCATGGTGTCGATGTTACTGCAGAAGGCGGCGCCGGGTCAGCGCCAGTGCAATATAGGCGCTGCCCGCGGCATAGGCCGCGAGTACCGCGATGTGCAGCCACCAGGACGGCGGCAGAGTGCCGTTGACCAGCGGCCGGGCCAGAGCCACCGCATGGGTCAGCGGCAGGGCCTGGGCCGCGACCTGTGCGGCGGCGGGCAGCTCGTTGAGCGGGAAAAACACCCCGCACAGCAGCATCATCGGCGTCACGCACAGCGTGAAGTAGTACATGAAGAAATCGTAGCTCGGCGACAGCGCGGTCATGATCAGCCCCAGCCCGGCGAAGGCGAGACCGGTCAGGAAGATCAGCGGAATCACGGCAATGGCCAGCGGCGAAGGTACCAGGCCGAGGGCAGCGGCGACGATCAGCACCGCGCTGCCGGAGAGGAAGCTTTTGCTCGCCGCCCACACCAGCTCGCCAAGCAGCACGTCGTCGAGCGTCAGCGGCGCATTGAGGATGGCATCCCAGGTCTTCTGCACATGCATGCGCGAAAACGCCGAATACATGGCTTCGAAGGAGGCGCTCATCATCGTGCTCGAGCAGATCACGCCCGCGGCAAGAAAGGCAATGTAGGACATGCCGCCGACGTCCTCGAGCATGCGGCCGAGGCCGTAGCCGAGCCCGAACATGTAGAGCAGCGGATCGGCGAGGTTGCCGAGCATCGACGGGATCGCCAGCTTGCGCCAGACCAGCAGGTTGCGCCGCCAGACATGCAGAAAGCGCAGGCTCAACCGGGGCGGGGACCAGTGTCGGGCAGCCATCTCAATCCCTCAGGTCGCGGCCGGTGAGTTTCAGGAACACGTCCTCGATGTTGGCGCGGCGGTGCAAGTAGCGCAGGTCGCCGCGGCCGTCGAGGTCGGCCATCAGCGGCGCCGGATCGCGGGTGTAGCAGAACAGGGTTTCTCCGGTGGCCTCGCAACGCTCGGCGTGGCGGCGGCCGCAGGCCTCCGCCCACTGCTGCACGTTCTCCCCGTAGACCTCCACCACATGCGGTTCGACATGTCCGGCGATCAGCGCGCGCGGTTCGCCGGCAGCGATGATCCGGCCGTGATCCATGATCGCGATGCGGCTGCACAGGCGCTCGGCCTCTTCCATGAAGTGCGTGGTCAGCAGCAGCGTCTTGCCCTGTTTCAGCAGGTTGCGCAGCCGCTCCCAGATCACGTGGCGCGCCTGCGGGTCGAGCCCGGTGGTCGGTTCATCGAGGAACAGCAGCTCGGGGTCGTTGATCAGCGCGCGCGCCAGGGTCAGCCTCCGCTTCATGCCGCCGGAGAGCGTCTGGATGCGGGTGTCGGCGCGGCTGGCGAGCCCGGCGAATTCGAGCAGCCCTGGAATGCGCGCGTTCAGGGTCGCATCGGGAATGTCGAAATAGCGGCCGAATACGCGCAGGTTTTCGCGGATGGTGAAGTCGGGGTCGAGATTGTCGAATTGCGGCACCACGCCGATGCGCGCACGCGCCTCGCGCGCCTGCTGCGGCACGTCGTGGCCGAGGACACGGATGCTGCCGCTGTCGGGGCCGGTCAGTCCGAGGCACAGGCGCAGCGTCGTGGTCTTGCCCGCACCGTTGGGGCCGAGCAGGCCGAAGCATTCGCCCGGCAGCAGCGCGAGATCCACGCCGCAGACCACTTCGTTGCCGCCATAGGACTTGCGCAGTCCGGCAACGGTGAGCGGGGACGCGCTGCTCACGCGCAGTGGCTGCGCACGATCTGCGCGAGCAGATGGAGCCGGCCGTGGAAGAAATGCTCCCCGCCGGGCACCACCACGATGGGCAGGTTCTGCGGCCTGGCCCAGTCGAACACCGCCGCGAGCGGCACCACGTCATCGTGCTCGCCGTGGATCACCAGCGTGTTGGCCGGCACGGCCTCGGCGGGGAAGCGGTTGACGGCGGGTCCGACCAGCAGCAGGCGGTCGGCGGTCACCTGCCGCGCGAGCCGCGTCTGCACGAAGGCGCCGAAGGAGAATCCGGCAAGCAGCAGCGGCAGCTCGCCGAAACGCCCCCTGGCATATCGCGTGACGGCGATCAGGTCGTCGGTTTCGCCGTTGCCGTGGTCGAAACTGCCGGCGCTGGCACCGACGCCGCGGAAGTTCGGCCGGATCACGGCATAGCCCAGACCGAACAGGGTCTTGGCGAGCGTGGTGACGACCTTGTTGTCCTTGCTGCCGCCCTGCACCGGATTCGGATGCGCGATCAGCGCGATGCCGCGCCGGGGCAGGCCCGGATCATTCAGATCGGTTTCCAGCGCGCCGGCCGGCCCGTCAATGACCAGGCGTTCCAGCGTCGCGGGCGGCATCGGACGGTTTTCGGATGTGCTCATGGTGCAGTGCGCGGATACGGGGCATTGCGGCGGCGTGCGCCGTCGCGGTTCAGATCTTCAGCCGTTCGACCACGCGGCCGTGCTGCAGGTGTTCGCTGACGATCTCGTCGATGTCTTCGCGGTCGACATAGGTGTACCAGACCGCTTCCGGATACACCACCAGTACCGGGCCTTCGTCACAACGGTCGAGGCAGCCGGCCTGGTTGATGCGCACCTTGCCTTTGCCCGACAGTCCGAGCGCCTTGACCTTCTGCTTGGCGTAGTCGCGCAGGTCCTGTGCGCCGTGGTTGTTGCAGCAGCGCGAGCCGGGCTCGCGCTGGTTGCAGCAGAAAAACACATGGTGTTTGAAATGGCTCATCGGCAATCGGATTCAGAGCGGTTGGCGGGGACAGGGAACACCGCGGCGCGGTGCAGCGCGATTATAACCGCGCAGCGAAGGCATCATCGGCGCGAATACTTGCGCGCCGAGCCGCGCGAGACCGACACCGGGTATTTGCGGGCGTTGAGCGCCATTTTGCGCCGCGCCGCAGCGAGCAGGTCGATATCCATCACGTCAGTGAGGCGAAGCAGGTAGAGCAGCACGTCGGCGGCTTCCTCCTCCACCGCGCGCCGGTCGGCGGCGGCGAGCCGCGCACTCTGTTCGGGGGTCAGCCACTGGAAACATTCGAGGAGTTCGGCGGCCTCGACGCTGAGGGCCATCGCGAGGTTCTTCGGGGTGTGGAACTGCTGCCAGTCCCGGGCGTCGGCAAAGCGCTGCAGGTCGCGGCGCAGGCTGGCCAGTGTCGGGCGGTTGCGTGGTGCGGGCATCAGGGGTTCTCCGGAATCAGCGGCGGCGGGCAGGGCTGCCGGGCAGACTGAACAGCAGATAGAGCAGGGCCAGGAACGGCCACAGGTCGGACAGCGCGCGGATCATGCTGGTGAAGCTGAGGACATGGCTGAGCCGGCCGGGCACCAGGTGCGGGGGCAGGTTGCGATAGGGGTTTTCCGGGGTGCCGTTGACCAGCGCCACTGCGGCCAGCAGCGCGAGCAGCGCGGCAACGGCACAGCCGCGCGGCGGCAGCCGGGCCAGCAGGAGCAGCAGCACGGCCGCGGCGGCCATGCCCATGGCGAGTCCGGGCGTCAGCCAGACCCAGGGGTTTTCGGCGCGCAGGATGAACAGCGTCATCAGGATTTTCAGCGTGGCGGCGCCGGCCAGCAGCAATGCCAGCGTGCGCCAGTAACCGGAGCCGGTGCCGCGGGCGACGCTGGCGAGCAGCAGGCCGAGCGCGGCCGCATTGAACATCACCACGCCGGCCTCGGCGTAACGGTACGACTCGGGCGTGTAGGCGAACAGTCCGCGCAGCTCGAGCAGGCTGCGCAGGTCGCCATTGCCCATGCTGATCGGCGCCACATGCAGCTGTGTCAGCAGCCACAGGCCGGCAAGCACCAGCACCGCGTCGCCGCGCACGCCGCCGATGAAGCGGCTGTTGCGCAGCAGGGCCAGTTCATCGCCGAGGCGGCGGCCCGGGGCGAACAGCGGCGCGGCCAGCGCGCCCACTGCGGCGCCGCCGCTGTTGAGCAGCAGGTCGACCGCGGAGGCGATGCGCGCCGGCAGGTGCTGTTGCGCCGTTTCCATCGCGCCGCTCAGCACGGCGCCGGCGAGCGTCGCCAGCAGCACTGCGCTGCCCGGTCGCAGCCGCGCGCACAGCGCCAGCGCCAGCAGGAATCCGAGGGGCAGGTAGGCGACGAAATTGAAGATGATGTCTTCAAGGTTGATCCAGCGCGGCCACTGCTGCAGCAGAAAGGCGCCGGGCGGCGTCTGTCCGTATTGCCATCCGCTGAAGGGCTGCAGGCTGGCATAGATGATCACCAGACTGTAAGCTAGCGCCGCCATTGCGGCGACGCGGAAACCGCGCGACCGGAAATCGTGCGGCGTGGCACCCGCTGTGTAATCCGGCATCATCGATGAAATTCTACGATATCTTCAATGGCGACGCCGACGGCATCTGCGCGCTGCACCAGCTGCGCCTCGACGAGCCCCGCGATGCCGAGCTGGTGACCGGGGTCAAGCGCGACACCGGGCTGGTGGCGCGGGTCGAAGCGCGGGCCGGCGACCGGCTGACGGTGCTCGACGTGTCGTTGCGCAGCAACGCGAGGGCTGTCGAACGGGCGCTCACCGCCGGCGCCGCAGTAGACTATTTCGATCACCACGCCAGCGGCGACATCCCGCAGCATCCCGCGTTCAGGGGGCATATCGACACCGCACCCGATGTCTGCACCAGCCTGATCGTCGACGGCCATCTCTCGGGGCGGCACCGGCTGTGGGCGGTGGTTGCGGCCTTCGGTGACAACCTGGTCGAGTCGGCAATCCGCGCCGCGCAGCCGCTGCAGCTGGATCACAGCGAGCTCGCGCGGCTGCATGAACTGGGTGAGGCGATCAATTACAACGCCTATGGCGACAGCATCGAGGATCTGCATTACCACCCGGCCGACCTCTACCGCACCATCGCGCCGTACCGCGATCCACGGCATTTCATGTTCGACGAGCCGGTGTTCGAGGTGCTGAAGCAGGCGGGCGCCGAAGACCTGGCGCGCGCCGAAGAACTGCAACCTGAATTTTCCGGCGATGCCGCCGCGCTGTATGTGCTGCCCGATGCGGCCTGGAGCCGGCGCGTCAACGGCGTGTTCGGCAACCGCCTGGCGCAGTCCGCGCCGAAGCGCGCGCATGCGGTGCTGGTAAGCAGACCCGACGGCAGTTACACGGTCAGCGTGCGCGCGCCGCGCAGCAATCCGGTCGGCGCTGACCGGCTGTGCCTTGCGTTTGCCACCGGTGGCGGGCGGGAGGCGGCCGCCGGCATCAACAGCCTGCCCGCCGGCGATCTCGCGCGCTTCGCGGACGCGTTCCGGGCCGCGTACAAATAATTCAATAAAAACAAATAGTTATAATTTCGCCGTGCGCCGGCTCAGCAAATCCGTCTCGAGCAGCGCGAAGGCGGCGATCCACAGCAGTCCATCCCAGGCATCGAACCACTCCCCCTGCACGAACCAGGCTACGGCCATTGCAGCGAGCGCTGCGTAGAGCAGCCAGGACAGTTGCAGCAGCAGCCGTCGCCGGCGCATTGCCCAGCCGCGGGCGCGCACTTCCAGTTCCAGCACCGCCACCACGCAGATCCACAGCCAGGCATTGAGTGCATCGATCCATTCGCGCTCGCAGAGATAGGCGATCGCCGCCCAAAGCACCGCAGCCGCCGCGATCGCGCGCAGCAGCGCCAGCAGGCGGGCGTTGCGGGGCAGGGCCGACACTGCCGGCCAGCGGGTCTCGACCAGAAACAGCGCGAGCAACGCGAACCAGGCCAGGGCATCAAGCGCCTCGCTGCCGCGGCCCGCGCTCGCGTAGATGCCCGCGTTGCAGGCGAGCAGCGCGAAGATCGCCGGCTGGAGCGCGGAGGAGGGCACGTCCGGCGTTCCGGGCGGCCCGGTCTCAGGCGGCGTGGTGGTGGGGGGGATGCGGGTGCTGCGGCGCGGTGCCGTAGCGCTGCGGCAGCAGCGAACCGATCACCATGCCGGCGGCGGACACCGCGAGCCCGATCAGCTGCGGCGGCACCGGGCTCGCTTCGCCGATCAGCAGTTCGACGAGTATCCACGAGAACAGCCCGCCCAGTGTCGCCGCGAGCGCGCCCTGTGTGGTGGCGCGTTTCCAGAATGCGCCGACCACCAGCGGTATGAAGGCACCGGCGAGGGTGATTTTGTAGGCCGACTCGACCATGTGGAAGATCGACAGCTCGGAGTTCAGCGCGAACAGCAGCACCACGCCGGCGAAACAGACAATGGTGATGCGCATGATCCACAGGAATTTGCGGTCAGAGATCTGCGGGAAGTAGCCCTTGACGATGTTCTCCGCGAACATCACCGAGGGTGCCAGCAGCGTCGCCGAGGAGCAGCTCATGATCGCGGACAGCACCGCGCCGAAAAACAGGATCTGCGCGAACATCGGCGTGTGCTGCAGCACCAGCGTCGGCAGGATCAGCTGGGAGTCCTTTTCCAGAAGTTCGTTGAACAGTTTGGGGTCGATCAGCGTCGCCGAGTAGGCGATGAACATCGGCACGAAGGTGAAGCAGAAGTAGATGGTCGCGCCGAGCAGCGATCCCCAGATCGCGATCTTGGCCGACTTCGCCGAGGTCACGCGCTGGAACACGTCCTGCTGCGGCAGCGATCCGAGCATCATCGTGAACAGCGCGCCGAAAAAGGTCAGCCACATCCAGGGGTCGGGCGGCGGGAAGAACTCGAACTTGCCGGCCTGCGCGGCGTGGTCGATGACGGTGCCTGCACCGCCGGTGAGGCCGCTGATGGTCCAGGCGATGAAGAGCAGCCCGCCCATGCTCACCGTCATCTGCACGAAGTCGAGGATGGCCACCGAGAACATGCCGCCGAAGGTGGTGTAGGTGAGCACGATCGCGGCGCCGATGACCATGCCCAGTTCCGGACTCACCGCACCGTTGGTGATGACGTTGAAGATCAGGCCCATCGCCTTGATCTGGGCCGATACCCAGCCGAGGTAGGAGCCGACGATGCACAGCGAGGTGATCACCTCCACCGTGCGGTTGTAGCGCATGCGGTAGTAGTCGCCGACAGTGAGGATGTTGAGCTTGTAGAGCTTGTTGGCGAAAAAGAGGCCGGCGATGACCAGGCACAGCGAGGAGCCGAAGGGGTCGGCGACGACGCCCGAAAGACCGTCCTTGACGAACTGGGCGGAGACGCCGAATACGGCCTCGGCGCCGAACCAGGTCGCGAACACCGTCGCGGTGACCACCGGCAGCGGCAGCGAGCGCCCGGCGACGGCGAAATCCTTGGTGTTGTGGACCCGGGTCGCGGCCCACAGGCCGATGCCCACCGAGACGGTCAGGTATGCAATCACGAACCACAGCAGCATCGCAGGCTCCCTTTTTGCGGCCGATTATAGCGGCGGACGCAGCAAAAATTACGCCAGCAACTGCAGCGCCAGCAACGCCGCGAGAAGCACTGCCACCGCGGTCAGCAGCTGCCCGTTGCGGCGCTGCTGGCGCAGGATTTCATCGGCCTGGGCGCGCAGCGCGGCGTCGCGGTCGCGGGCCAGGTATTGCTGCGCCAGCCGCGGCAGCTGTGGCAGCAGTTCGCTCCAGAACGGCAGCTCTTCGCCGATGCGGCGTACCAGGCCGCGCCAGCCGACCTGCTCGGACATCCAGCGCTCGAGGAAGGGCTTGGCCGTGCTCCACAGGTCGAGGTCGGGATCGAGGTCGCGGCCCAGCCCTTCTATGTTGAGCAGAGTCTTCTGCAGCAGTACCAGCTGGGGCTGGATCTCGATGTTGAAGCGGCGCGAGGTCTGGAACAGGCGCAGCAGCACGCGGCCGAAGGAAATTTCCTTCAGCGGCTTGTCGAAGATCGGTTCGCATACCGCGCGGATTGCGGTTTCGAATTCCTCGACGCGGGTGCCCGGGGGCGCCCAGCCCGATTCGACATGGGCCTCGGCAACCCGGCGGTAGTCGCGGCGGAAAAAAGCGAGGAAGTTGCGCGCGAGGTAGTGCTTGTCGACCTCGGTCAGCGTGCCCATGATGCCGAAGTCAAGCGCGACGTACTGGCCGTCCGGCGCGACCAGGATGTTGCCGGGATGCATGTCGGCGTGGAAGAAACCGTCGCGGAAGACCTGGGTGAAAAAGATTTCAACCCCGGCGCGCGCGAGCTTCGGGATGTCGACACCCTGCTCCCGCAGCTTCGCCACCTCCGACACCGGCGTGCCGTGCATGCGCTGCATGACCATGACTTCGGTCGTGCACCAGTCCCAGTGGACTTCCGGCACCGCCAGCAGCGGCGAATTGCGGAAATTGCGGCGCAGTTGGTTGGCATTGGCCGCCTCGCGCATCAGGTCGAGTTCGTCCTCGAGGTGGCGCGCGAATTCCGCGACCACCTCGCGCGGCTTGAGCCGCTTGCCGTCCGACCACAGCCATTCCAGCAGCACTGCGCCGGCGTCGAGCAGTGCGACATCCTTGGCGATCACCGTGGCGATGCCCGGGCGCAGCACCTTGATGGCGACCTCGGTGCCGTCGGGTAGCGCGCCGACGTGGACCTGGGCGACCGATGCGCTGGCGATCGGCGCCGGGTCGAAGCGCGCAAACACCTCGCCCGGCGGTTTGCCGTAGGCGGCGGTGAGTATGCGTTCGACGTCCTCACCGGGAAATGGCGGCACCCGGTCCTGCAGGCGGGCGAGTTCGTCGGCGATGTCCTGCGGGATCAGGTCGCGGCGGGTCGACAGCACCTGGCCGAATTTGACGAATATCGGGCCGAGGGTTTCGAGCGCGCGGCGCAGGCGCTGCGCCCGCGGCGCGGACAGGTCGCGCCAGAACAGCAGCGCGCCGACTGCGATCCGCAGCACGCGCACGCGTTCATGTCCGAGCAGGAATTCATCAAGCCCGAAACGCAACGCGACATGGACGATTTTCAGCAGGCGGAGGATGCGCACCCGCGCATTTTATCCGGCCGGGGGGCGGCCGGGGGCTGAAACCCGTGCGGTCAGCCCGCCCTGAGTCGTTCGACCCGCTTCTCCAGTCGGGCGAGGTCATCGCGCAGCGCGTCGACATCGGCGTTGAAGCGGGCAATGTCGGCGGCCGAGGCGATGACGGGCTGTTCCTCGGTCCAGTATTCCGCCAGCGAACGGGCGAAGTTGTCGCCGCTGATGCGCGCCCATTGCTGCAGCGTGCGCGCCGATCCGGCCATGCGGTGGGCGGCAATGTCGCCGAACACGCGCGAGAGATCCTCTTCGGCATCCCAGCGCAGATGGCGCCACAGGTGGTGCACCGCGCCGGCCAGCGCGGTGTCGCCGTCGACGGCGATGTCGCGCCAGGCGCTGTCATCCCCGGCCGCCATCCGCAGCAGCAGGCCCGGCGTCACGCCCAGCGTGGCAGCGGGGACGGTGCCAGCAGGCGCCGGCGCGACTTCGCCGGAGTCGAGGATGACCAGGCTTGCGGAAAACGGCAGGCAGCAGAGGCAGACGGCCTTGCCGGCATGCGGCTTCAGCGATTCACGCGCCCATGCATTGGCGCGCAGCAGATGGTTCAGCGGCGCTCCCGCAAGCGCGTCAAGCGGAGACGCCGCCGCGGCCATGCCGTCAGGCCTGCTGGATGCCCGACACCAGCCAGCCGGTGGAGCCGCGAACCGGCTTCTCCAGATGCCAGATTTCGGCAAAGGGCTGGGGTTCCGCGGCACCGTCTTCACGGATCAGGCCGGAGAAACGCACGCTGACGATATGGAGCAAGCCTTCGGTGACCACCTCCAGCACTTCGGATTCAAGCGTCACGACATCGGTCTTGCCCTGCGCGGCGCCCTCGGATTGCCATTGCGCCTGCACGTCGGCGAGCAGGTCTGCGCCGAGGAAGTCGGCCAGCGCCGCGCTGTCGCGGGCATCGTGCGCTTCCTGCAGGCGGACGAAGTTCAGCCGCGCGTGGCGCAGGAACTCCGCAGCGTTGAAGTCAGCGGGCCAGCGTGCGGCGGACGCGATGGCGGCGGCGACTGAGTGCGCTGCAGCGCCGGACGACGGCATTTGCTGCGGCATTGCGCCGCCCGTATTGCCGCTGCCGGCGTACTGCAGCGGCGCGTCGGCGGCCCTGCCGCGCAGCGCGCGGAAGGCGAACACCAGCACGGCGGCGATTGCTGCCGCGAGCAGCAGCCCTGCAAGCGCGCCGGCGATGCCGTTGTTCATGAACAGTGCCATCAGTCCGGCGCCCATGGCGAGGCCGGCCAGCGGGCCCAGCCACTTGTTGCCGGCGGCAGCGGCCGGTTGCTGCTG
>VFQT010000275.1_pt1 | contig 81145 bp, 79 predicted proteins | sample 3512381 | NCBI WGS metagenome assembly VFQT01 (sample SAMN10412376, study PRJNA504923) | tailings metagenome | isolation source: Relicate 2 Philex TSF3 active mining site | place: Philippines: Tuba, Benguet | collected 2017-08-29
AGTGGGCGCAGAGGGACTCGAACCCCCGACATCTTCCTTGTAAGGGAAGCGCTCTAACCAACTGAGCTATGCGCCCGACACCGGCGCCGAATGCTACCGGCGCACCCCGTGGGCCCATTTCGGGGGCGACTGCGGTTGAGCATCGCGGCCTCCGTCTGCGAGGATGAGACCAGCGGATCGATCCGTGCACGGGGGGAAGATCATGTCGAAGTCCGATGTCGATGTCGTGGTGGTCGGAGCCGGTTTCTCCGGCATGTACCTGCAGAAGCGACTGCGGGACGCGGGATTCTCCTATCGGGTCCTCGAAGCCGGCGGCGACGTCGGCGGCACCTGGTACTGGAACCGTTACCCGGGCGCCCGCTGCGACATCTCCACCACCGACTACCAGTACACCTGGGATCCGGAGCTGCACGAGCAGTGGTCCTGGTCCGAGAAGCACGCCGCCCAACCGGAGATCCTGCGTTACGCGCAGTTCGTCGCGAACAAGCACGACCTCTACTCCGGCATCGATTTCGACGTGCGGGTGAACGACGCCCATTGGAACGACGACACCAAGAGATGGTCGATTCACACCTCCACGGGCGAGACCATCGTCTGTCGTCATTACGTGATGGCCACCGGCTGTCTCTCGGTGCCCAAGGAACCCGACATCCCCGGCGCCGATCGCTTCCGGGGTGGCGTATACGTCACCGGACGGTGGCCCCACGAGGGAGTCGACTTCACCGGAATGAAGGTGGCCGTCATCGGCACCGGATCCTCGGGCATCCAGTCCATCCCCCACATCGCCGATCAGGCGAACGAGGTGGTGGTGTTCCAGCGCACCCCGAACTATTCCATCCCCGCCTTCAACGGACCTCCGCCCCAGTACCGCGTCGATCGCCTGAAGGCCGATCGCGCCGCGTACCACGCCGAGGCCCGGCAGTCCACGTCGGGCGTGCCGGTGAACCTGCCCACCATGTCGGCCCTGTCGGTCCCCCGCGAGACCGCGCACGAGATGCTCGAGAAGGCCTGGCAGAAGGGCGAACTACTCGAACTGGGAACGGTGTTCAACGACGTCGGAATCAACCGGGCCGCCAACGACGTCGTGGCCGAGTTCCTGCGCGAGAAGGTCCGCGCGGTGGTGAAGGACCCCGCCACCGCCGAGCTTCTCTCGCCGCGCAAACACCCCTACGGCACGAAGCGCCCGTGCATGGACACCAACTACTTCGAGACCTTCAACCTCGCGCACGTGCGACTGGTCGACCTGAACTCCAGCCCCATCCGCACGATCACCGAGACCGGGATCGATTTCGGCGACGAGTCCCACGACTTCGACGCCATCGTCTACGCCACCGGATTCGACGCCATGACCGGCGCGATCGTCGGCGTCGACATCACGGGCAAGGACGGTGTCACGCTCAAGAAGAAGTGGGAGCACGGTCCCCAGAACTATCTCGGACTCACCACCGTCGGGTTCCCCAACCTCTTCATGATCACCGGTCCGGGAAGCCCGTCGGTTCTCTCCAACATGATGGTGTCCATCGAACAGCACGTCGATTGGATCACCGACACGCTCGTCGACATGCGCGACGGCGGTTTCGACACCATCGAGCCGACCCCTCTGGCCGAGGAGGCGTGGCGACGTCACTGCACCGACTGCGCCGACATCACCCTGTTTCAGGAGACCGACTCGTGGTACATGGGCGCCAACGTGCCGGGTAAGCCGCGCGTGTTGTTCCCGTACATCGGCGGAGTGGGTCGCTACCGGCGGATCTGCGACGAGGTCCGTGCCCGCGACTACCTCGGTTTCGTCCTCGAAGGAGCAGGTAAGCGCCAGGTCAACGACGGCCCCGTGCGCGAGATCCAGCCCGACGTCGAGATGGTCGTGGACATGATGGCGTCCCTCGGACTCCCGCCGATCGAATCGATGAGCCCGACCGACGCCCGTGCGTTCTCCGAAGCCTCCTCGGCGATGCGTCCGCGGGGTCCCGAGGTGGGCGAGATCGTGGACGGGGTTCTTCCCGGCGCCGGCGGGGACCTGAACTACCGCCTCTACCGACCGGCCTCCCCCGGACCCCACCCGGTGGTCGTCTACTTCCACGGTGGCGGCTGGGTGTTCGGAAGTCACGTCTCCGACGACCCGCTGTGCCGGGCACTGTGCTCGCTGGCCGACGTCGTGATCGTGTCGGTCGACTACCGACACGCCCCCGAGAGTCGATTCCCCGCCGCGGCCGACGACGGGTACGCGGCGCTGACGTGGGTCGCCGACAACATCGCCGCGCTCGGCGGTGCCCCGGGACAACTCGCCGTCGCGGGATGGAGCGCCGGTGGCAACGTGGCCGCGGTGGCGGCGCAGACCGCCCGTGACTCGGGTGGTCCGACACTGCGCGGTCAGTTGCTGCTCACCCCGGTCACCGACGGTTCGCGTCAACATCGGTCCCACGACGAGAACGCGAGTGGCTACGTGCTCACCAAGTCGTTGATGGAGTGGTTCTGGAATCACTACGCCGATCCGGCGGATCGAACGAACCCCAAGGCCAGTCCGCTGTTGGCCGCCGACCTGTCGGGTCTTCCGCCCACGATGATCGTCACCTGTCAGTTCGACCCCCTGCGCGACGAGGGCGACGCCTACGCCGAGGCGTTGGCGGCCGCCGGTGTGCCCGTGCGACACCTACGCGCGCGTGGTCACGTGCACACCTCCATCACGATGGTCGACATGTTGCCCTCGGGCGTCGGACCTCGGCGCCAGATGGCCGAGGCTCTCGCGGGCTTCTTCGCCTGACGGGTATCCACCGTGCGCGGGAGGCGCGCCATTACGGTTTCCTCCATGGCACCTCGTTCCGGAGACGCGGAGAGCGAACTTCTTCGGCAATACCTCGACGACATCGGCACGTATCCGTTGCTGAACGCCGAGGACGAGCGCCGTCTGGCCGCCATCATCGTCCAGGCCCGCGTGGCCCAGGAGCGACTCGACACCGATCCGGCACCCAAGGGTCGCGAGCGCACCGAATTGAACAAGATCATTCGCGCCGGCGATGCCGCGCGTGCCGAGTTCATCCAGTGCAACCTGCGCCTGGTGGTCAGCGTGGCCCGTCGTTACGAGGGCGCCGGTCTCGGACTGCTCGATCTCATCCAGGAGGGCAACCTCGGGTTGATGCGCGCCGTCGAGGGCTTCGACCATCAGAAGGGTTTCAAGTTCTCGACTTACGCCACGTGGTGGATCCGTCAGTCCATCGGGCGTGCTCTCGCCGATTCCTCGCGCACCATCCGCGTGCCCTCGCACGTTCGCGAGGTGTACTCGTTGATCGATCAGAGCACCGACAAGTTGGCCGCCGAACTCGACCGCCAACCCACCGTCGAGGAAGTGGCCGAACTCTCGGGAGTCAGCGCCGAGCGGGTGGCCCTGGTGCGCCAGCACCGTCGCCCGTTGGTGTCGCTGTCCACTCCCCTCGACGCCGAGGGTGAGACCGAACTGGGCGAGATCATTCCCGACGAGGGCGCCGTGTCGCCGTACGAGGCCGCCGCGGCGGCGTTGGAGAAGAGGGCGCTCACCGAGCAGTTGCGACGCCTCGAGGAACGCGAGGAAGAAGTGCTGCGCGCGCGGTTCGGCATCGACGGAGTTCCTCTGACCCTGGCCGAGATCGGCGACAAGATGGGGGTCACCCGAGAGCGGGTGCGCCAGATCGAGGCCCGCGCCCTGGGCAAACTGCGTCACCCCAGCGTGTCACGGGTGTGGCACGAGGGTCAGCGCGCCGCCGACGCCGGCTGAGCCCTACCCGGGAAGTCGGCGGCGAACGTCGATCGCCCGGTCGATGAGGCCCGGGGGCGCCGCCACCGGAGTGCGCCGGGCCGCGTGGTCGAGCACCAGTAGGTCCCTCCCCTGGGCGTCGCGAACCTCCACCCCGGCCTCGACGCAGATCAACGTGGCACCGGCGTAATCCCACACCCCGTGCGCGCTCGGGCTCATGTCGATGAAGGCGTCGACGGTCCCATCGGCCACGAAGCACAGATCGATCGCCGAGGCGCCGAAACTGCGGAACTGTCCCCAACCCGGTGACTCGGGAGGACGACCCGACACCGCCACCAAGGCCCGCTCCCACGTCGGAGTCGTCGTTCGTCGTACCGGATCGCCGTCGCGGTGGGCCCCGGCCCCGCGCACGGCCCACCACCGGGGACCACCGGCTTGATGCGCCACCATCGACACCAACGGCCCTGCGGAATCGACGGCACACAACGAGGTGGCGAAATGCGGCACCCCGCGACTGGCGTTCGTCGATCCGTCGAGGGGGTCGACCACCACCACGATGGCCCGGTCGAGGTTCTCCGACCCGCTCTCCTCCGACAGCACACCACAACCGGCCGCGCGAAGTCGGGTGGTCACCTCCTCGTCGGCCACCAGATCGGCCGCGTACTGCGTTTCCCGCAGACCGGACGGCCCCCAATCGGTCACCGCCGCCAGACGACGACCCACCGCGTCGGCGATCTCGTGGAACAGATCGAGCAGGGACTCCGGCGACACGAGGTCGAGAGTAGTGTCGGGTGACATGGCATTCATCGATGTGGCCGGATTCGTGTCCGACATGAAGAGCCATGCCGTCGATCACGGATTCCACGTGCACGACGAGCGACACTTCGTCGAGACCTACTCCCTGCGTCAACTGTGGGAGGTGGACCTCCACCCCGAGGAGGCCTGCGACGGGCCCATCGATCTGCACCTCTCGCTCGAGGTCGATCCTCGAGCCTTGTTGGGGTTCGAGGACGAGATGGCCAAGCTCGACGACCCCGATGCCGACCCCCCGACCGGCTACGAGTTCCCCTTGCTGTTCACCTGGGCCCTGCCACCGCTGTCGCGCCCACCCGATCTGTTGGTGTTGGCCACCGAGTTGGCCGGACTCGGGGGGACCGAGCTGCCGCTCGAGTTGTCGGCCATCGATTCCACCGCCTCGGTGATCGACGCCCCCGAGAGACGCCTCTCCATCGTGGCCCGGTTGTCGGTGTCGTTGGCCGACGTCTACGTGAACGACGACAGCGCTTTTTGTCGCGTCCTCGAGAAGTGCGGCGACGTGAGCCTCTTCCTCCTCGAACGCGCTCCGGTGTGGGTCGGCGAAGGCTGACGGCCGTTCCGTCGGCCAGAGCCGACAACCCACACGTCGGCGAAGGCTGACGGCCGTTCCGTCGGCGAAGGCTGACGGCCGCGACGAATTCCACGGTGGCCGCGATGCGGCGTGTCAAACTGGGCTCGTGAACGTCGCCGAGCTCATCGACATCCTGCGTGATTTCGATCCGGAGACGATCGTCGAGATGGCCATCGTGGCCCCGGTGTCGCCGGAAGCCGACGAGATCACCGTCGATCAGTTCGAGGTGGAAGGGGTCATGTTGCGCGACCCCGCCGACAGCGGCGGCGAACAGGTGGTGTGGCTCATCGGTGGCGACTCCAACGACGTCGAGGAGTTCATCGACGCCATGGAAAGTGTGGCCGGCGAGGTGCAAACCAACCATCAGGCCGACGTGATCGACCTCGAACGCGCCCACACGGCGCGCCGTTGACCAGAGCGGTCATCGGTGTCGTGACCGGATTGCTCACCAGGTGACCGACTTCGTCGCGCGACAACTCGCGTTGCGGCCCTTTCCGCACGGCACCGCCACCCCGGGTCCTCTGGGCGACCACATCATGGGGATGGCCGTGCTCGGGTGGTTGACCGAGCGGCCGGTGGCCACGTGGGGTGAGCGATGGATGCGAACGGGCTTTTTGCACGCCACCTTTTCGCGCGCCATCGTGGCCGACCAGCCGCTCGTGGTCGAGCAGCACGACGCCGCCGGACTGCTGTCGACGACCTACCGCGACGCGAGCGGGAGGGAATGCGTCTCCGGCGCGGCCACCCTCGCATTCGACACCGAGCGTGAGCCCCTCGTCGACGTGAACGACACGGCGGAGCGAGGCTCGCTCCTCGCCCCACGACGTGCCGAACTCGAGGGAACCACCATGCCGGCGATCTCCTTCGCCTTCGATGCCCGGCGCGATCTGGCCTTTCTCGAGGGCCGGGCCGACGCGATGGCCTGGCGCGAACGGGGTTGGGCCCATCCGGCGTGGCTCGGAACCGCGTCGAACGCGGTCATCATGACCAACGTCGATTTCGGGGATCGCGACGACACGCCCGGACGTTGGGTGCAGGTCGCCGCCGACGTGGCCCTCGTGACGCCCATCCTCGACGGCGACGAGGTGCAACTGCGCTCGCGCATCGGTCGCGTCACCCGTCGTGGCCGAGAAGGACGGCATCTGGTGGCCCATCTCGACGGCACCTTCCGGGTCGGATCCCGCGTCGTCGCCCACCTGCGCAACTCCTTCGTTTTCGCCTCCGTCGAGCCATCCCCCGCACCGCCACACCCCTGAACGAGACTGACGCATGGCCTTCGGACAACCAGCCGGCCCTCCGGCCTCCAAACAACAACTCAACGAGCTACTCGAACTGCTGCAGGCGGCCGGACACGCCGATTTCCGCGACGCCCGCGGACCGATGCAGTTCAACCAACGTCAAGCGGCGGGTCGCTTCACCCGTCAGGAGGCCGACGAACTCATCGACCGTCTACGCGCCGAATCCGAGTTCGAGCAGGCCATCGCCTCCGCTCGCGAAATGCCCCCGACCACGGCTCCGGCTCGTCGCCTCAGCGCCCACGAGAAGGCCGCACGGGCGCTCCCGGACTCGGTGTTGGCCGCCGAACTGCAGAGCCGCGGCTGGATCGTGGTCGAACCCTGAACGACGCCCGCCCGATCACCGATCAAGCGGCGAACAACGGCGACGAGATCAAGTAGTCCGCCGTGGCCCGGTTGCACGCCGTCGGGGTGTCGTAGACCACCGCGATGCGCAAGAGCGCGCGCACGTCGGGATCGTGGGGTTGGGGCTCGAGAGGATCCCAGAAGAACACCAACATGTCCACCTGGTCCTCGCAGATGAGCGCACCCAACTGTTGATCGCCACCGAGAGGTCCGCTGCGTAGACACCGCACGTCGAGTCCCACCCGCTCTCCGAGCAGTTTTCCGGTGGTGCCGGTGGCCACCAGATCGTGCTGGGCCAGCGTCTCCTTGTTGATCCGCGCCCACTCGATGAGAGCGTCCTTTTTGTGGTCGTGGGCGACCAGGGCGATGTTGCGGCGTCGCTGTGCGTTCATCGAATCTCCGTCCGTCGCGACCGACACTAGTGACGGACCTCAGGACGGGACCGTCAACCGGCCGTGTTCGATAGATGGCAACACCAGGCTGCCGAAACGTTCGCATTCGTCCACGTGCGGGTAACCCGACAGGATGAAGGCGTCGATTCCCAACGACCGATAGTCGTTCAACTTCGCCAACACCTGCCGCGGGTCACCGACGATGGCCGCCCCACATCCACTGCGACCACGACCGATGCCGGTCCACAGGTTCGGTTCGACGTAGCCGTCGTCGGCCGAGGAGACGCGCAACTCCGCTTGCCGGCGCACCCCCACGGACTCGCTGTCGAGGGAGCGGGACCGGATCGCCGCGCCCGTCTCGTCGTCGAGAGCGGCCACGATGTGGTCGGCCGCCCGTCGTGCCTCGTCCTCGGTCTCGCGCACCACCACGTGGGCGCGATACCCGAACCGCAAGGTGCGTCCGTGCCTCGCCGCCCGTCGGTTCATGTCGGCGATCAGTTCGACGATGCGTTCGCGGGTGTCGGGCCACATCAGATACACGTCGGCCTCCCGGGCGGCCACCTCGCGGGCCGGTTCGCTCAACCCACCGAAGTACAGCAACGGACTGGCGCCGCTCACCGTGCGCACGCGGGGCGGATCGATCTGGAGGTTCACGAACTCCCCCTCGTGTCGCACCGACTCACCGTTCAACAGTGACCGCAACACCCGCATGGTCTCGGCGGTGCGACGGTAACGCGGTTCACCGTCGAGCGACTCGCCGGGCATCTCCGACGAGATCACGTTGATGGTGAGTCGCCCGTCGAGCATCCGATCCAACGACGCCAGTTGACGTGCCAATTGAGGCACCCACATCTCGCCGCAGCGGACCGCCACCAGCAGTCGGATCGTCGAGGTGCGCTCGGCCATGCCGGCCGCGAAGGTCACCGAATCGATCCCCAGGCCGTACCCCGACGGCAACAGGATGTTGTCGAAACCCCGACGCTCGGCCGTCTCCACCAGGCGCGAGCAGTGCTCCCACGAACTCACCAGATCCGGGTTCGGGACCCCCAACTGCTCGTAATCGTCGTCGCACAACGCGGCGAACCAACTCACCTCACAGGGGCCGATCGCCGTCACGGCAGGCGCTCCCCCGTGGAGGCCTCGATGATGCGATACAGATCGGCACGCGAGAGGTTCACCTCGACGGCCGTGGCGACCGACTGCAGGTGGGCGGGGTTCTGGCTCCCCACGATGGCCACCGGTCGCGACGGATGACGAAGCACGAAGGCCACGGCGACGGCGTCGCGCCCCACACCCTCACGGGTCGCGAGTTCGTCGAGCACCTCGATCAACCCGGCTCTCAGACCGTCACCACTGAGAACCCGACCACCGGCCAACGGACTCCAGGCCAGCGGCACGGCGCCGGTCTCGTTGCACCAGTCCAGGGTGCCGTCGTGCAATGGATCCAGATGGGCCACCGAGAACTGTGGCTGCGTGGTCACCAGCGGGAACGGGAGGTGCGCCTGGATCGCGCGCGTCTGGGACACCGTGTGGTTCGAGACACCGAATCCGCGCACGAGGCCGCGATCGCGCAACGAGATCATGGCCGCGGCCGTTTCGGCGGGGTGGGTGAAGACGTCGGGACGATGCACCTGATACAGGTCGATCACGTCCACGCCCATTCGCGACATGGACTCCTCGCAGGCCCGCGTCAGGTGTTCCGACGAGCCGTCGTAGGGCACCCCGGGGCGGATGCCCCCTTTGGTCGCCAACACCACGCGCTCGCGCAATCCGGGTCGGGCCGCGAACACCCGCCCGAGCATCGTCTCGCAGGAACCGAAACCCGCCCCTCCCCAATCGAAGCCGTACACGTCGGCCTGATCGACGAGATTCATCCCCAGTTCGACCGCCCGTTCCACCAGCTCGGCGTTGTAGCCGGGGTCCGGATTGGTCATGCGCCAACACCCGAAGGCCACGGCCCCCACCTCGTCGTCACCGATCCTGCGCGTGGCGTCCATCACCCGTCCTTCCACCCGTACTCCTGGATTCTCCCATCGGCGGGCGACAACGAGAACTCGATCTCCACCCGCCTCGCGCCGACCATCACCACCACCGAACCCGACGTCAGGCTGGAGGCGCGAACCTGAAACGACGTCACCGGCTCGTCGCCGAGACGATGGCGCGCCTGCGACGCCCGACGATCGAAAGGTTCGTCGAGGGCCACGTTGTCGGCGAACAGTTGGTGGGCCGTGTCGTCGCTCCACGAACGGAGCAACTCCCACAACATCCGCCCGCGCTGCGTCAGTTGCTCGCTCGGCTCGATTCGAGGCGATGCCACCTGGCCCGCCGCATGCAACTCGGTGAGGGCCCGATGGGTGAAGGTGGACATCGGCGCGTAGGTGACGTTGGCGAGCCCGATGACTCCGATTCCACTTCCCTTCGTCCAGCGCATGTTGCTGCCGTACCCCGGCAGCCCGCCGCTGTGTCCGACCGTCGAACCCGTGTGCGGATCGTCGCGCACGAGCAGTCCGAAGCCGTAGCCGCTGGGGGCCGACACGCCGTCGATGCCGGGCTGCCCGACGTAGGTGAGCATCGTCTGCATCTCACGCCGCGACGACGCCCGCAAACGCCCGGTGCCCGAATCCAGGCCGCGGTTCGCCTCGTCCAACCACGACACCCATCGCGCCAGATCGGCCACGGTGCTCCACAGGCCACCCATGGGGGCGATCTCGCCATCGGCCAAGGGGGCCACCCCCTCGTCGATCGCCACACCGTCGCGGACGCGATGCGGTCGTGCCCACACCGCCGCCGGCTGATCCCAGGTGGTGTCGCGCATCGCCAACGGTCCGAGCAACCGCTCGTCCACATGATCGCGCACCGGACGTCCGGTGACCCGACGCACGACGCGACCGATCATGGCGAAACCCAGATTCGAATACTCGAAGGCGTCACCGGTGCGCACGGCGAAGCGGACGCCGCCGGCGTACACCTCGTTCATGAAATCCTCCGACGCGTCGAGATGGCGATCGGCCCACGGATCGTCGGTTGCCAGCCCTCCACTCATGCTCAACAGGTGCCGCAAGGTGATGGGAGGCGAATCGGTGGGACCCAGCACATCGGCCAACTCGGGCGCGTACTCGGCCACCGGGCGCTCGAGCGACAGCACCCCGTCGTCACGCAGACTCAACACCGCGGCCGCGGTGAAGCTCTTGGTCATGGAGGCGATGCGAAAGGGGGTGTTCTCGTCGACGCCGGCACCATGGGATCCCGAGGCCACGAGGGATCCCTGTTCCACCACACCCCATGCCATCGCGGGAGAGCCACATTCGTCGACGCTGCGGCGCGCCACTGGCGCGACGATGGCGGCCATCGACGTCATGGATGGCGACTGTACCGGTGACCGCGTGGGGCGGGCAGGGATCGAACCCGCGACCCAGGGATTATGAGTCCCCTGCTCTAACCGACTGAGCTACCGCCCCAAATGGCGCAGGGTCCGCCGAAGCGGACCCTGCGTTGTGCTCCGAGAGCAGGGCTCGAACCTGCGACCCGCTGATTAACAGTCAGCTGCTCTGCCAACTGAGCTATCTCGGAAGGCGTGTCCGAGGTTATCAGGATCGCCGGTGACGCCCACGGGCGACCTCAGTCGAGGTCGATGGGCTCCTCGTCGGCGGCCGTGAACTCGGCCGCGTCCTTGTCACCCAATCCGGCCGCGATCCGGACCTTTTCGGCCACTTCCACCATGACCTCGGTGTTCTCCATGAGGTAGTTCTTGGCGTTCTCGCGACCCTGGCCCAGTTGTTCACCCTCGTAGGTGAACCATGCGCCGGACTTCTTCACGATGCCCAGGTCGACCGCCATGTCGAGGACCGAGCCCTCGCGGCTGATGCCCTTGCCGTACATGATGTCGAACTCGGCCTGGCGGAAGGGCGGCGACACCTTGTTCTTGACCACCTTGACGCGGGTGCGGTTACCCACGACTTCGGCGCCGTCCTTGATGGACTCGATACGACGGATGTCGAGGCGTACCGACGAGTAGAACTTCAGGGCACGTCCACCGGGGGTGGTCTCGGGCGAACCGAACATCACGCCGATCTTTTCGCGCAACTGGTTGATGAAGATGGCGATGGTGTTGGATTTGTTGAGGTTGGCGGTGAGCTTGCGCAACGCCTGGCTCATGAGACGCGCCTGCAGGCCGACGTGGCTGTCACCCATGTCGCCTTCGATTTCGGCCTTGGGGGTGAGGGCCGCAACCGAGTCGATGACCACTACGTCGAGGGCACCCGAGCGGATGAGCATGTCGGCGATCTCGAGGGCCTGCTCACCGGTGTCGGGCTGGGAGATGAGCAGCTGGTCGATGTCGACGCCGATGGCGCGGGCGTAGATGGGGTCCATGGCGTGCTCGGCGTCGATGTAGGCGCAGATACCGCCGTTGCGCTGAGCCTCGGCCACCACGTGCATGGCCAAGGTGGACTTACCCGAGGACTCCGGTCCGTAGATCTCCACGACGCGACCGCGGGGCAGGCCGCCCACGCCGAGGGCCACGTCGAGGGCCAGGGCACCGGTGGGCACGGCCTCGATGGCCATATTGGTCTTCTCGCCCATCCGCATGATGGACCCCTTGCCGTACTGCTTGTCGATCTGGGCCAAGGCCATGTCGAGGGCCTTCTCACGGTCGTTGCTCATTGCTCTGCCTTTCTGTCTGGTTCTGTGTGGTGTGCTGTCAGGTGTGCTGTCTGGTGTTGCTGGTGATGACACTGGAGACCGTACGAGCGGGGTGTGGCAGGCTTTCGACAGGCCCGTGACCTCGCTGTTTGGCGAATGACAGGAGCGTAACTACGAACGAGTGTTCGGTCAAGCATTGTGGAAACGAACAGATGTTTGCCCTGCTCAGGGCCCCGCACACCGGGGCGATCAGGCGGTGGAGTCGCGGTGGGCGACCACCCACGAGCGGGCATCGTCGGCCTCGGCGACCGAGACGGGCCGGACCCGCAGGTCGATGGCCGACCACAGAGTGTGCGTGAGCGGCCAGGTGCCGACGGGAATCGCCACGGCCGACACCATCAACACCACGTACAAGGTCAGCACCGGGACATCGGGAACGGTGAGCGCGACGGCCACGCCCATCGCGACCATCACCAGGCCGATGTTCAACGTGATCGCCACCGTCATCGATCCGAGCTCGTGCCCGTCGACACCGCGTGTGCGACGCAGACCACAACCGACGCACCGCTCCCCTTGTCGGAAGTACGAGACGAACCACGCCCGGCGATCCCCGCAACGCGGACACCGCCTCGAGACCGCGCGAAGCAACATGCGCGCCAACGACGGCGCCGACTCGGTCACTTGGTGAGTTCGTTGACGAAGTCGGCGAACACGTCGGCGTAACGCAACGCGTCGGACTCGGTGTGCATGATCGAGATCAACCACTGTTCGTCGAGTCCCGGCGGCAAGAGGATTCCGCGGTTGATGCCGTGGATCCACTGCGCGAAGGCCAGATCGAAATCGGTCGCCTTGTAGTCGCGGTAGTTGCGGATGGGCTCGGGGGCCCACGTGACGCAACCCTTGGCGCCGAATTGAATGGTGTGCGCCGGAAGTCCGGCGTCCTCGATGATGTCGTTGCACGCGTCGACGAGCAACTTGTTGCGACCGATGGTGGCCGCGGTGGCCTGAGGTGTGCACACCTCGGACAGGACGGCCTTGGCGGCCGCCATGCACAAGGGGTTGCCGTTGTAGGTACCCAGATGGATCACCCGTCCGAGGGTGATCTGGTCCATGTACTCCCGCTTGCCGCCGAACGCTCCGAGGGGAAGACCCCCACCGATGGATTTGGCCAAGGCGACCAGATCGGGGGTCACCCCGAGGGCACCGGTGGCGCCACCCCATCCGGCGGTGATGCCCGTCTTCACCTCGTCGAAGATGAGCAGGGTGCCGTGACGCTCGGTGATCTCACGCACCGCCTGCAGGTATCCGGAGTCGGGCAGGCAGATGCCGATGTTCTCCATGACGGGCTCGACGATGAAGCACGCCACGTCGTCGTTGGCCAACGCCCGTTCGAGAGCGTCGGGATCGTTGTAGGGGATCACGATGGTGTCGCCCAACACCGCTTTGGTGACGCCCGCCGTGGAGGGAACCGGCGTGGGATTGTCGGCCGGACCGGCGTCCTCCAACTTGGGCTTCATCGAGATCATCACCTCGTCGTGATGCCCGTGATAACCGCCCTCGACCTTCACGATCTTGTCGCGTCCGGTGGCCCCGCGGGCGACGCGGATCGCGTCCATCGTGGCCTCGGTTCCCGAGTTGGTGAAACGCCACATGGGCAGGCCGTAACGCTCTCCCAGCAGCTCGGCCACGTCGGCGTTCAACTCGCACGGGGTCACGAACAGTGTGCCGTTGGCCAACTGCTCGTCCACGGCGCGCCGAACGACGGGATTGATGTGCCCGCTGAAGAGCGCACCGAAGCCCATGTCGTAGTCGACGTACTCGTTGTCGTCGACGTCCCACATGTAGGCCGCGTCGGCCCGCTTCACCACGATGGGGTGCGGGTCGTAGGCCTGGAAGCTGGAAGGCACTCCGAGCGGCAGGACTTTTCGCGCGCGCTCGTTGGCGCGACGGGAGCCGGCGGTGCGCTCTGCGTAGAGAGCGATCTCGCGGGCGGTGATGTGCTTGGCCCTCTCGCCGAGGCGACGGGTTGCGCTGACTGAAGATTCCGTGGTCGACACGGTTAAACACCCCTTCAAGGTTGTGATCACTCTAGCAGGGCCCCACGAGGAGGCTGAGCGGGAGCCGACAAACCCGCGGCGGCGGTGCGAATCACGTCCTGATCTGGCAGAATGACGGGGCACATGGTGGGCGTAGCTCAGTCGGTTAGAGCGTCAGGTTGTGGCCCTGAAGGCCGGGGGTTCGAATCCCCTCGTTCACCCCAAGACATACGAAGTCGCACGTCGGAACCCCCGGCGTCCCCGAGCGGTCGGCGGGGAACGGGAATCCTTGGGTCGCCCGACTCGGGCATCTACACTTGCCCTTCGCGCTAGGCACCTCTAGCTCAACGGCAGAGCAGTGGACTCTTAATCCATTGGTTCTGGGTTCGAATCCCAGGGGGTGCACCAGTTCTCGTCCCCGCGGAACGGAGCAACATGCGAGTGCTCGTGATCCTGGCCCATCCCGAACCCGAATCGTTCGGTCACGCCGTGCTCGATGCCGCGCGAGACGGACTTCTCCGGGCCGGCCACGACGTGACCGTGCTCGACCTGTACGCGCTCGACTACCCCGGTGGTCTGTCGCGCGAGGAATGGCGCGCCTACGCCACCCCGACTCCGGTGCTCGACCCCCTGGTCGCCGAACACGGGGAACTGGTTCGGTGCGCCGACGCGCTGGTCTTCGTGTATCCGACGTGGTGGAGTTCGATGCCCGCCATCATGAAGAGCTGGCTGGAGCGCACGATGGTGATGGGGCTCGCGTTCACGTTGAACGAACGCACTCGACGCGTCGAACCCGGCCTCGGACACGTCCGGCACCTCGTCGGCATCAGCACGTACGGATCTCCGCGTTGGTACGTGAAGCTCGTGAACGACAACGGCCGCCGAACCATCACCCGAACCTTGCGACTGACCACGGGGGGAAAGGCGCGCACCACCTGGTTGCCGCTCTACACCCTCGACGGCCGAACTCCCGAGGCGCGACGGGCGTTCCTCGAGCGGGTTCGAAACACCATGGAGCGTCTGTCGTGAGGGTTCTCGTCGTCCACGCCCACCCCGACGACGAGTCGTTCAACCGCGCGTTGCTCGACCGCGTCATCCGCGGACTGCACTCGGCCCGCCACGAGGTGCGCGTTCGCGACCTCTACGCCGACGGCTTCGATTCCCGATTGACGCGCGCGGAAAAACGCGACCACCTCGCTCCCCCGGACACCAAGGCACACCTCACCGAACACTTCGACGAACTGCGCTGGTGTGAAGCGCTGGTATTCGTCCACCCCACATGGTGGGGTTCCCAGCCCGCCGTGCTGAAGGGTTGGATCGATCGCGTGTGGGCCAACGGTGTGGCGTGGGAACTTCCCGAGGGTGCCAAGAGGCTGAAGCCGACGTTGCGCAACGTGCGTCGCATCGTCACGTTCACCACGCACGGATCTCCGTGGCGCGTGAACGCCCTCCAGGGCGTGCCGGGGCGCCGGATCGTCAATCGCTCGCTGCGCGTGATCTGCCACCCCGCGTGCCGCGCGCGTTGGATCGCGTTCTATGGAATGGATGCCAGCACTCCGGAACGACGCGAACGTTTCCTACGTCGCGCCGAGCGCCGGGCCGCGCGGCTCTAGCGCGCCGAGGCCAGTGCCACGGCGACCTCGGCGGCCACCCGGGCGTTGTTCTCGGCGAGGGCCAGGTTCGCCGGCACACTGCGCCCCGCGGTGGCCTCGCCGATGCGACCCAACACGAAGGGCGTCACCGCGGCACCGCGCACGCCGGCGGCCTCGCAGTCCCGCAGGGCCTTCTCGAGCACGGCGTCCAGGTGTGCCCCGTCGAGTTCGGCCACCTCGGGAATGGGCACCGTGAGCAACAAACCGGAGGCGTCGCGCGAACGGTGACGGTGAATCGACGCCACCTCGTCCGCCGACTCCACCCGGTGCGGGATTCGCAGGCCCGACGACCGGGTGTAGAACGCGGGAAACCAGTCGTGGCGCCATCCGAGAACGGGAACCCCGGCGGTCTCGAAGTACTCCAACGTCCTCGGGAGATCGAGAAACGCCTTGGCTCCGGCCGAGACGGTGATCACCGGATGCGACGCGATGGCGTCGAGGTCGGCCGACACGTCTCCGGTCGACTCCACGCCGCGATGCACTCCGCCGATACCGCCGGTGGCGAACACGTCGACTCCGCCGGCCGCGGCGATGGCCACCGCCGCCGACACCGTGGTCGCTCCGAACTCCCAACCTTGGGCGACGGCCACCGGCACGTCGCGCTCGGCCACCTTTCGTGCCGCACCGAGAATGCGTTCGTGTTCGGTGGGCTCGATCCCGAGGCGCACGCGACCGTCGAGAACGGCCGTGACCGCCGGAACGCATCCGGCCGAGCGAATCACCGCGAGACAACGGTCGAGCGCCTCGGAATTGGCCGGCGAGGGCAGCCCGAGATGGGAGAAGATCGTCGACTCGAGGGCCACCACCGGACGTCCGGAGGTCAGTGCGGCGGCCACCTCGTCGGAGGGAACGACGTGAAGACTCATGAGGGGTTCATTCTCGCATCACGGACGAACCGCGCGACGGTTTCCACGTGGTGCGTGTGCGGGAAAAGATCGAGCACCTCGCAATACTCGAGGCGGTAACCGGCCTCCTCCAACAGTCGGGTGTCGCGTCCGAGCGAGGCCGGATCGCACGAGACCAGGACGAGGATCGGTGCGCCGGTGCCGACCAGAGTGGCCACCCCGTCGGCGCGCAATCCGTCGCGGGCCGGATCGGCCACCACCGCACCACAAGGCTCCGACTCCCATTGTTCGACCGAGGATTCGATCACGCGGGCCCGCCGGTCGCGCAGATTGTGGCGGGCGTCGGCGCAGGCCGACGGGTTCGCCTCCACGACCACCACCTCGCGATCACCCGGGTCGATGGTGACGGCGAACAGACCTATGCCTCCGTACGCATCGAGGAGTGGCCCATTCCCCCACGACGACTCGGGCCCCAAGGCGCCTCGCACGCGGTCGACCAGCACCTCGGCGGCCCGGGGTGACGACTGGAAGAACGACGCGGCCCGAACCCGAAAGCCGATTCCCCCGACCGTCTCGCGGATCGACGCCGTCGGTCCCGTGGCGGTCGCCGGATCGAGTCCGGAATGACCCGGAGGCTCGGCCCACACCACGAGGGTTCCGTCACCGTCGCTCACGCGCAACACCGCCTCGTCGGCCGAGCTCAGTCGTAGATCGGCGAGCACCTCGTTCAACCCGGGGTGCGCCACGAGGCAGCGATCGACGACCACGACCTCGTGACTCCGACGTCGACGGAAACCGACCCGACCGTCGTCGGCCCGTGCCACGCGCACCGTGGTGCGGGCGGCCTCCGACGGCACCTCCACCTCGGGGAGTCGCACGTCGGGCCGTTCGACGCGCCCCAGTCGCACCAACGACTCGTGGACGATGTCCCGTTTGATCTCGCGCTGCAACGGCACCGACGCGTGCTGCAGATCGCATCCGCCGCAACCACGAGCGACGTTCGGACAGGGCGGATCGACGCGCTCGGGGTGGGGCTCGACCACCGTCACGGTGACGGCCCGGGCGTAATCGCGCGACTGCTTCGCGATTCGCGCTTCGACCAACTCCCCGGGCAGGGCGCCCTCGACGAAGACCACCCGACCGTCCTCGAGTCGACCGAGCCCGTCGCCCTCGGCGACCACCTTCTCCACGCGAACGATCACCGTCGTGTCCGCCCGTCGCGTCGCCATCGCCCCGAGACTATTGGGGCTAACGTGACGGCGTGGCCCTGCCGATCCAGATCGTCCCGTCCGTCCTCCCGTGCGACTTCGCCCGACTGGGTTCCGAGATCGAGGCCCTCGACGCCGCGGGCGTCGACCACTTCCAGTGGGACGTCATGGACGGCCAGTTCGTGCCCAATCTCACCTTCGGCCCCGACGTCATCGCGGCCGCGCGCAAGCACACCGACAAACCCTTCGAGGCGCACCTCATGGTTCTCACGCCCGACGTGCTGGCGGCGCGTTATGTGGAGGCCGGATGCTCGCGTCTCATCGTCCACGCCGAGGCTTGCCCGCACCTGCACCGCACGCTCGGAAACATCGCGTCCATGGGCGCCCACGCCGCGGTCGCGCTCAATCCCCACACTCCGGTGGGCGAGGTCGAGCACGTTCTCGATCTCGTCGACATGGTCCTCGTCATGACCGTGAACCCCGGCTTCGGCGGGCAGTCGTACATCGCGAGCATGGAACCGAAGATCGCCGAACTGCGGGGACTCATCGAACGTCGGGGCCTCGCCGATCGCGTGAACATCGAGGTCGACGGCGGTATCGGACCCGCCACCATCGCCGGAGCGGTGGCCGCCGGGGCCAACGTGTTGATCGCCGGCACCGCACTCTTCCGTTACGCCGAAGGACTCGAGTTCGCGGTCAGCGACCTGCGGGCCAAGGCCCTCGCGGCTCGCGGCTGAGGATCGTCACCGCGGCGGTTCGCCGTTCCAGACCCGGCGACCCGAGCGCCACACGGTCAACACCAACGCCCGCAAGGTGGCCAGTCCCAGCAGCCCGCCGAAGACCCACAGGAACGGCAGCAGGATCGCGCGCGCGAGGCGACCCTTGGCGTCGGACAACGGAGCGAGCACTCCGCTTTCCACGGGTCCGGCGTCGATGGTGAGCGTGCGGACCGCATCCTCGACCTCGGGGCAGTCGGCATCGGAATCGTTCATGCCGATGATCTGGCTGCCGCCGAAGAGGGGCTCGGGGTCGCGAACCTTGGAGTACAACGCACCGGTCTCGCCGTCGACACCCACCGCGACGATGTAACTCTCGCCGAGCGCCAGGAACCTCACGTCCTCCTCGTACAGGACGTCGACCAGTCCGGTGGACTCGTACCCTTCGAGCGTGCCACCGCGCACCCGGTCCACCCGATAGCGAGCCGTGCGACGATCGGCCGCCACGATCGTGCCCACGAAGGTCGCGCGCACCGGCGTGGGGACGAAACAGCTGGCCGGAACGGTGTTGCTCGGAGCGGCCACCACCGAAGTCGCGGTGTTCGAGCCGTCACCGGCCGAACCGTCCTCCACCGGCGCCTCCGTCGTGGGAGGGTCGGTGACGGGCGGAATCGCGGCGGACGCGCTGGTGGGCAACCAGGCGGAAGCCGACACGGAAACGCCGACGACGAACGCGAGAAACGTTCCCCCGACAGCGCGACGCGACGACTCCATCGCCGACACGCTAGTGAACCTACCCCCGTCGAGGCGGTCGGTCGATCAGCGTCCCTTGAACGTGGGAACGCGCTTTTGGATCCACGCCGAGATCGCCTCGGCGGTGTCCTTGGTGCTGAAGTTCACCGACTGCGCGATGCCCTCGTCGTCGAGCGCCTCTTCCATCGTCACCTGCATGGCGTTGTTGAGCATGCGCTTGGACTGCGCCAGAGCGATGGGCGGCAAGGCGAGCAATCGATCGCACCATTCGGCGACGAAGGCGTCCAACTGCGCGTCGGGCACCACGCGATTGAGCAAGCCGTACCTGTCGGCCTCCTCGGCGCTCAGGATGTCGGCGAAGAACGCCAACTCCTTGGCTTTGTGCATGCCGATTCGTCGCGGGAGGATCCACGAGCCGCCACCGTCCAACGACAGACCGCGCTTCGAGAAGATCTCGGAGAAGCGCGCGTTGTCGGAGGCCACCACCAGATCGCATCCGAAAGCGATGTTGCACCCCACGCCCACCGCCACCCCGCGCACCTTGGCGATGGTGGGTTGCGGAAGGCGGTGAATCGCCAGGATCGCGGTCGACACCTCGCGCATCGAGTAGTAGTAGTGACCGTGTCGACGGGCCTTGGTCTGCCCGTCGGAGGAGCCGATGCTCGACAGATCGGCGCCGCTGCAGAACTCGTTGCCGGCGCCGGTGAACACCACCACCCGGTCGTCGCCGTTGTGCTGGATCTCGTTCAACACCTCGATGAGTTCCACCCACATGACGCCGTTCACCGAGTTCTTGGTGGTCGGGCGGTTGAACGTGATCGTGACCACGCCGCGGTCTCGATCGACGAGGATGGTCTCGTATTTCTTGGTGGCATCGCTGGAAGAACTCACACCGAGGACGATAATGAGGCAATGGGATTCAACCCCTATCGGAAATTCCGGGCCCGCCGCGCCGACTACGTCTTCGTCGTGGCCGCCCTCGTGGCGGCGGTGGCCCTCGTCGCCTGGGCCTTCACCGGCTGAGTCGATGGCGTCCTCCCGCCGGCGCCTCGGCATCTGGGACGGCCTCTACGGGCCGGTGGAAGTGCGTCGGGTGCAGCCCTATCAAGCGGTGAAGGAATACGTCTGCCCCGGTTGCCACCAGCGCATCCCGGTGGGCCTGGGCCATTACGTCGCCGTGCCCCGCGACGCCCCCGACCTGCGACGCCATTGGCATTACGCCTGCTGGGACCGTCGCCCGACGGGCTGAGTCAGAACGCCGCCTCGATCACTTCCACCGTGGTGCCGTCGTGACCCGCCACCACGCAGGCCACGTCGAAGCGCACGCGCGCGTCGCGCAACCCGTGCTCGGTGAGCCACGCCACGGCCAATCGTCGCAGTCGTCGTTGCTTGTCGTGGTTCACCGCGTGGGCCGGCGATCCGAAGCGGTCGCTGGCGCGGGTTTTGACCTCGCAGAAGGCCACCATGCCGTGCCGTTCGACGACGATGTCGATCTCACCGTCGCGACGTCGCCAGTTGCGCGAGACCACGACGTAACCGCGGGCCAGATACCAAGCGGCCACCAGGTCCTCGCCGTGCGAACCGAGTTCACGATTGTGGTTCAGGCTTGGTCGAGGTCGACCACGTCCTCGCGAGGGAGTTCCTCCACGTTGACGTCCTTGAAACTGAGGATTCGCACCTTGGGGACGAATCGGCTCTTGCGGTACATGTCCCAGACCCATGCGTCGGTGAGCTCCACTTCGATGAGCGGTCGCGCACCGTCACCGGTGACGTTCACGTCGACCTTGTTCGCCAGATAGAAGCGGCGCTCGGTCTCGATGGCGAAGCGGAACATGCCCGCCACGTCCTGGTACTCCTGCGCGAGATGCAGCTCGCGATCGGCCTCGAAGTCCTCGAGATCGTCGGTGCTCAACGGAGGGGTCCTCGACCCGATGTCGTCTGACGCCCGCGTCGCGGGATCAGAAGTCGCGCTTCTCGCGGACCTTGGCGGCCTTGCCGGTGCGGTCGCGCAGGTAGTACAGCTTGGCGCGACGCACGTCGCCCTTCTTCACGACCTCGATCTTGGCGACCGACGGGGTGTGCAACGGGAAGGTGCGCTCGACGCCCACGCCGTAGCTGACCTTGCGAACGGTGTAGGTCTCCTGCACGCCCGAGCCGTGACGGCCGATGACGTTGCCCTGGAACACCTGGATGCGCTCCTTGCCGCTCTCGACGACGCGCACGTGAACCTTCAACTCGTCTCCGGGTCCGAACTCGGGGATGTCGGTGCGGATGTTCTGCAGGTCAACGATGTCGGTGGTCTTCATGGCTACGTCCTCGGTCGGGAGACCGGACGACCCGAGGGGCGCCGGTCACGGCTTGTCAAGGATACGGGCAGGCGGGGAACTCTTCCAACAGGGCTTTCTCCGACTGCGACAGCCCTCCACGGGCCTCGATCAGGTCGGGGCGCGCCACCAGGGTGCGGTGGAGGGCCTGGGCCAGCCGCCAACGCTCGATGAGGGCGTGGTTGCCCCCTCGGAGCACCTCGGGCACCGTCCAGCCCCGAAAGTCGGCCGGACGGGTGAAATGGGGCTCCTCGAGGAGCCCCGAACGCCCGAAGCTCTCGCTGACCGGACTCTCGGCGTTGCCCATGGCCCCGGGCAGGAGTCGGGTGACGGCCTCGATGATCAGACAGGCGGCCACCTCTCCCCCGTTCAACACCACGTCCCCCACGCTGATCTCGCCGTCGCAGAGGTGCTGGCGCACGCGATGGTCGACCCCTTCGTAGCGACCGCAGAGCAGGCTGAAACCCCCACCGGCGTCATGGGTGGCGGCCAACTCCTCGGCGAGGCGTTGATCGAAGCGTCGCCCGCCCGGGCTGAGCAGGTACAGCGGACGGGGCGGGTTCGCCGCTTCCACGGACGCGAAAATGGGCTCGGCGCGCATCACCATGCCGGCGCCACCGCCGAACGGGGCATCGTCGACGGTGCGGTGGACGTCGGTGGTGTGCTCGCGCGGATCGTGACAACGCAGATCGAGCACACCGTTGTCGCGACATTTGCCGAGAAGGCTCTCCGAGCAGAACGAGTCGACCATGGACGGGAAGATGGTGAAGACGTCGACGCGCATGGTCACTCCCCGTCGTCGAACACGTCGAACAATCCGGCCGGCGGATCGATGAGGGCGGTGTAACCGCCGTCGGCGTTCGGCCTGACCGACACCACGAAGATCACGGGCACGAGCGCGCCGCCTTCCAGTTCCAACAGGTCGTTGGCCGGGTTCGCCACCACAGCCACACAGCGACCGTGACGGGTGCCGTCCACCGAGACCACCTCGGCCCCGATCGCCTCGTGCACCCACACCGCGTCCGGATCGTCGATGGGTTCGGCCCAGATGACCCGGTTCACCAAACGTTCGCAAAGGTTGCGATCGTCGACTCCCACGAGCGACACCACCCAGCGGTCGGGACCGGTGGAGAACATCGGAGTACTGGAAGCCACCTCGAACCACGATCCGGCCCACAGTCGTGCGCCACGGGCCACCCGCTCGTCGCGATCGGTGCTGAGTTTGACGTAGATCTGACCCCGAACACCGTGAGGCCGTCCGAAACGACCGACCTCGAGCAGGCCTGCGGGCCGCGAGGTGGATTCGGATTCGGTGGTCACGGCGGTGTCCCGTGAACGCGGATCAGTCGACGAAGTCGACGTCGACTTCGTGGCCATCCTTGGCGGCGGCGGCCCGCACGAGGGTGCGGATGCTCTGCGCCGTGCGACCGCGACGTCCGATGACCCGGCCCAGATCGCCGGGACCGACCTTCACTTCGAGGCGCAGACGATGACGACCCTCGGTCTCTTCCACGCTGACGGCGTCAGGATCGTCGACGATGGAACGGACCACGTGGGTGAGGACGGCGACGGCCGTCGGAGTGGAGATCTGATTGGCGTCGGTCATCGCGCCGACGTCACTTGCCGCGGGCGCTGGTGAACTGAGCCCACGCACCCGAGATCTCGAGGAGCTTCTTCACGCGCTCGGTGGGCTGAGCACCCTTCATGAGCCACTGCACGGCCTTGTCGTTGTCGATGTTCAACACCGACGGCTCCTGGCGCGGGTTGTACTGACCGATGATCTCGAGGAACGCACCGTCACGGGCCGAGCGGCTGTCGCTGGCGATGACGCGGTAATGAGGCTGCTTGGTCTTTCCGACGCGGGTGAGACGCAACTTGACTGACATGCGGTGATGACTCCTGACTGGGGCGCCCGGGGACCAGCCACAGGCAGACGAGGAAGGCTAACCGCCCTCCCCGCCTTCCCCAACGCCCTAACGGGAAGGAGGAAAGCCCGGGAAACCGCCCCCGGGACCCCCACTCGGACCACCACCGGGTGTCCCGAGACCGGGCAGGCCTCCGCCGAGGGCACCCAGACCGGCCAGGCCGGCCATCTTGCCCTTCTTGCCCTTCTTGCCCGGGGCCATCGCACCCATGCGCTTCATCATCTTTTGCATCTCGGAGAACTGCTTCACGAGCCGGTTCACCTCGGCGATGGACCGTCCGCTTCCGGCCGCGATGCGCTGACGGCGGCTGCCGTTGATGATCTCGGGTTTGCGACGCTCCTCGCGGGTCATGGAGCGGATGATGGCCTCCACGGGCTTCAGGTCGTCGTCGCCGATCTTGGCGTCCTTCAACTCCTTGGGCATTCCCGGCATCATCCCGAGAAGTCCGCCGAGCGGTCCCATCTTCTTGAGCGACTGCATCTGCTCGAGGAAGTCGTCGAGGGTGAATTCGCCCTCCAGCAACTTGGCCGCCGCTTCTTCGGCCTGGTCCTTCTCGAAGGCCTTCTCGGCCTGTTCGATGAGCGTCAGCACGTCGCCCATGCCCAGGATGCGGCTCGCCATGCGATCGGGATGGAACTGATCGAACGCGTCGAGCTTCTCCCCCGTGCTGGCGAAGGCGATCGGGCGGCCGATGACCTCCTTCACGCTGAGGGCCGCACCACCGCGGGCGTCGCCGTCGAGCTTGGACAGGATCACGCCGTCGATCTGCAAGGTGGCGTGGAAGGCCTCGGCGACGGTGACGGCATCCTGGCCGGTCATGGCGTCGATGACGAGGAAGGTGTAGTTCGGGGTGATCTGATCGGAGATCCGACGGATCTGCTCCATCATCTCGTCGTCGATGGCCAAGCGACCCGCGGTGTCGACGATGAGCACGTCCTTGCCCAGTCGACGGGCTTCGGCCAGACCGCGCGTGGCGGTGTCCACCGGATCGCCGGGCTCGCTGAACACCGGCACGTCGATCTGGCGACCCAGCGTGCGCAACTGCTCGACCGCGGCCGGTCGCTGCAGGTCGGCGCCGACCAGGAGTGGGTGGCGTCCCTGCGACTTGAACCAACGGGCCAACTTGGCCGAGTTGGTGGTCTTGCCCGAGCCCTGCAGACCGGCCATCAACACCACGGTGGGCGGACGGCTGGCGTAGGTGATCTTGAGCGTCTCGCCACCGAGGATGTTGGTCAGTTCCTGGTTGACGAGTTTGACGACCTGCTGACTCGGATCGAGGGCCTTCGACGACTCGATTCCGATGGCACCCTCGCGGATGCGCGCCACCACGTTGCGCACCACCGAGACGTTGACGTCGGCTTCGAGGAGGGCGGTGCGGATCTCCTTGAGCACCTCGTCGACGTCGGCCTCGGTGAGGCGACCCTTGCCGCGAATGCGCTTGAAGATGCCGTCGAAACGGTTGGACAGATTGTCGAACATGACGGGGTCAGGCTACCGCCGACCCGAGTGGGGGTTCCCGTCGTGGTTCCGGGCGGGTTTCGCGCGCCGAGGCGTCACGAAACCCGCCCGGAACGGACACGGACGAGAACGTCAGCCCACGGTGGAGACGGTCACCACGTCGTCGACGATCGTCAGGTTCACCCGGTCGCCGCGGTAGTCCATCGTGATCGGGAAATCCTCTCCGTCTCGCGACACCACGCGCACGTCCCAACCCTTCGACAGGGCCGCTTCGGTGGCCTCGGCCTCGCTCGAACCCACGAGGGCCGCGGCGTCGACATCGGCGATCACCGCGTCGGACGAACCAACCGCGGGATCGATCGCCGGCTCGATCACGGCCGGTTCCACCGCGATCGGCTCGGCCTGCTGCACGTACTCGTCGGGCATAGCCGACACCGTGTACCGCGGGGTGTATCCGTACTCGTCCTCGGCCGCGATGAAGGAGTAACCAGGAACGAGGTAGATCGAACCGTCCTGACCGTAGAGCATGACGAGTTCCTCCTCGACGGCCACGATGGTCACCTCTTGCACCTCCACCTCGACGGGCACGTCGGTCGCGGGCCCGTCGGTTCCGGTGTCTCCGACGATCGTTGCGTCGGTGACCGGCTCGGTGGGCACGGGAACGTCGGTGGCCGGAACCACCTCGCCCGACTCGGCGACGGCCACATCATCGATGGCCAAGCCGACGCCCCCACGAACCATGGGATTCGCGAACTGCTCGTTCAGACGCTCGAGTCCCGCCGCGGTTCCGATGCGCGGGTACTCGGCCCCGGGAACGATGTCGCCGAGGAACCCACTGGCCCAGGTGACGGCACCCTCTCCTCCGAAACCGATGGTGACCGTCAAGGGACTACGAACTCCGTCGATCAACAGGTAGCCGTACACCGACGAACTCCATTCGTCCGCGTAGGACTCGAGCACCATGTCGTCGGCGTCCAGGCCCATGTCCGACACCAACGCCGCGAACAACGAGCGCGCCTCGTCCTCGGATGGCACGTTGGCCGGAGGTTCCGGGTTCACGCACTCGACCGGCTCCGACGAGACCGTGCCGTCGGGCGACGCCTCGACGGCGCAGCCCCGATTCATCATGGACTCGTCGTACTTCGGGGAGAAGTACCAATAGCCCGTGGCGTCACCGGACGCCCACACCGAGTCGGTGCTGCCGTCCTCGCTTCCGATGCGGTAGCCGCCACCCACGTCGGCGCCGAGTTCGACGACGTCGCCCGACACACCGAAGACCGATGCGATGGCGGTGACGTCGTCGGCCGAATAGGAACCCGCCGACAACGAGTACGACTTGGCATCGGAATCCAACGCCGGCAGATCGGCGCCGGCCACGAACTTCATATTGTACGGAGCCCACATCTTGCTCTCGCTGGCTCCGGCGGCCATGTCGGCCGAGGCGTTGGGGGCGCCGCCGGACAGGCCGGTGACCACCAGCACGGGAGGGCCCGAGGCGTCGGGGTCGTCGCCGCAAGCGGTGGCGATCAGTCCGAGGACCGCGAACATGGGAAGGGTGAGTGAGGGAACGTGACGTCGCTTCATACCCATCAGACGATGCCAGACACCGGTCCGGTTCCCGCTTCGTTCGGAAAGATTTTCGGCCAAAATCGACGAACGGGACCGTTGTCCCCGAAGCCTCAGGCGCCGAACAGGGCCGCCACGAACTCGTCGGGGTCGAACTCGGTCAGGTCCGAGATCGTCTCGCCCAGACCGACCAGCTTCACCGGGATACCCAGTTCGGTTTCGATGGCGAAGACGATGCCACCCTTGGCCGACCCGTCGAGTTTGCTCAACACCACCCCGGTGACCCCGGCGGCCTCGGCGAACTCTCGGGCCTGGGACAGTCCGTTCTGGCCGGTGGTGGCGTCGATCACGAGGAGCACCTCGCTCACCACACCCGGCTCGCGGTCGGCGACCCGGCGCACCTTGCGCAATTCGTCCATCAGGTTCGACTTGTTCTGCAACCGACCGGCGGTGTCACCGAGGACCAGTTCGGCACCCTTGGCCGCGGCCCGTTGGACTCCGTCGAAGATCACCGAGCTGGGGTCGCCGCCCTCGTTGCCCCGCACCAACTCGGCGCCCGACCGCTCGGCCCAGGTACCCAACTGTTCGGCCGCCGCGGCGCGGAAGGTGTCTCCGGCCGCCAACACCACGGAACGACCCGCGGCGCTCTGGCGCGCGGCCAGTTTGCCGATGGTCGTGGTCTTGCCGACCCCGTTCACCCCGACGAACAACCACACGTTGACCTGACCCGACTCCACGGGGCGCAGGTGCAACTCGCGGTCGGCTCCGGCCAGTCGGGCGGACATCTCCGTCCGCAACGCCGACAGCAGATCGTCGGCCGAGTCGATCTCCTTGGCCTTCACCCGCGCCCGCAAACCGTCGAGCAAGGCGTCGGTGACCCCGACGCCGACGTCGGCCCGCAGCAATGCCTCCTCGAGGTCGTCCCAGGTGTCGGCGGTGATGCCCCCGCGCGCCCGCACGCCCCCGAAGACTCCGGCCATGGCCGTCGCGGTGCGCGCCATGCGCTCGCGGAAACTGGGCCGCACCAACGGCTCCGCCTCGACCGCAGTCTCGGGAGGCACCACTGCTTCGGGCTCGACCGTTCGTTCGGATTCCGTTTCGACCGCGACGTCGGGCTCGGGTTCGACGGTGCGGGCGGCCGTGGGCACCGACGTGGAACGACGGTTGAGCACCACGACGCCCAGCCCGAAGACCAGCGCCACCCCCAGCAGGATCAGCAGGATGTTCTGCGCGTTCATGAGGTGCTCAGGATGCCGTGGAGTCGGCGGACTTCTCGGTGACGACCTTCGACGAGCCGCCCGGCTGCATGCTCACACCCAACAGGCTGTCACCGGCCTCCATCGTGCGCTTCTGGTGGCTGACGATCAGCAACTGGGCCTCGCGACGGAACTCGTTGATGAGGTTAAGGAAACGGTGCAGGTTCACGTCGTCGAGAGCGGCCTCGACTTCGTCCATCACGTAGAACGGGGACGGACGACTGCGGAACACGGCGAACAGGAACGCCAACGCCGTCAGGCTGCGCTCACCACCCGACAACAGACTCAACTTCTTGACGTTCTTGCCACCCGGCTTGGCCTCGACCTCGATGCCGGTGTTCAGCAGGTCGTCGGGATTGGTGAGCACCAGCCGCCCGGTTCCACCGGGGAAGAGTCCACCGAACAACTCGTTGAAATTGCGACTCACGTCGGCGAAGGCCGAGGCGAAGACGGTCTGGATCTCGGTGTCGATGGCGGTGATCACCTGCATCAACTCGCGACGCGTCTTGCGCACGTCCTCCAGTTGTTCCTCGAGGAAGCGGTGACGCTCCTGGAGTTCGTTGAACTCCTCGAGGGCCAACGGGTTGATGGGGCCCATCAACCTGAGTTCGCGCTCCAGATCCCGCGCGCGCGCCGGAGCACTCACACCCTCGGGCAGTTCGGGCAACTCGGCGGCCTCGGCCACCTCGGGCTCGACGTCGAGGTCGCGTCGCAGGGTCTCGACGGTGGCCTCGAGGCGCATCTTGACCTCGGCCTCCTCCACCTCGGTGCGTCGCGAACGCTCGCGGACCTCCTCCAACTCGCGCTCGGCCCCGCTGCGCGAACGACGCATCTCGTCGAGACGGGAAGCGAGGGCCCGAACCTCGTCGCTCTGACGGCGTCGCATCTCGTGGAGTTCGGCCAGTCGAGCCTCGATCGAGACGCGATGCGCGTCGACGATGGCGGCGAGTCGCTCCGACGCCGTCAGGATGCGCTCGATGCGCTCGCGCCGGCCGGCCGCCTCGGCACGGGCCACGGCGTCGGCTTCGAGACGACGCTCGGCGTCGGCCAAACGGGCCTCGATGAATTGGCGACGCTCCAGCAAACCCGCCGAGCGGACCTCCAGATCGCGACGACGACCCGCCAACAACGCCGCCTTGGCCTCCATGGTGGCGCGGGCCTCGCCCCGAGCCTTGGCGGCCTCGGCCTCGGCCTGCTCCTCCTGCTCCAACGAGGGCACCAGGTGCTCGAGTTCGGCCACCCGCGCCCGCAGACGCACGAGGCGGTCGTCGATCTCGGACAAGGTGGGCTGCAGACCCTCGGACTCGGTCGCGCACTCGCGTCGTTCACTCTGGGTGCGAGCGAGCGCCTCCGAGGCCGCGGTGAACGCCGCGTCGTTGGCGTCGAGTCGTTTCTGCACGTCCTGCTCGCGCTGACGCGCGGACTGGCTCTCCGAGGTGGCCACCCGAACGGCCTCCTCGCGCGTAGCCAGATCGGACTTCGACTGCTCGGCGTTGCGCGTGGCGTCCTCGAGAGCCGCGGCGGTGGCCCCACCGCCGGCCACGCCGATGCGCCATCCGGTGGTGGTGAAACGATCGCCCTCGGCGGTGACGGCCACCAGACGCGGGTCGGCCATCACGGCGTCGACCGCGGCGGTCCAGTCGTTCACGCGGATGGAGTTGGCCAGCAACAGGTCGAGCAACGACTCCACGTCGGACCGCGACGAACGCACGTGGTCGCGCACTCGTTGCGCACCCGCCGGAACGACGCTGGCCACCGCGACGCCCGTGCGCGAGCCGAGCGCGAGCACCGCGCCCGAAGCCGACGACGTGCGCAGGTGCGACAACGCCCGCCGGGCGGACTCGGTGTTCTCCACCACGACGGACAGCAACGCCTCGCCGAGCGCGGCCTCGACCGAGGCCTCCCAGCCGTCCTCGATCACGACGAGATCGAGCAGGGTGCCGACCACCCCGGCCACGTCCTTCAGCTTCTCGGCACCGGCGCGAGCGCGCGCACTGTCGAGAGCCAATTGCAAGGCCTCCGAACGCGCCTGCCAGCGCGCCAACTCGGCAGCCACGGCGTTGCGTGAGGCCATCGCCGCCTCGAGCGCGGCCTCGGCCGCCAGCCGTCGCGACTCGGCCTCGGTGACCTCGTTGACGAGGGGCAGTTCGATGGCCTGCGACTTCTCGCACTCCCCGCGCAGTCGGTCGATCTCCGTGACCAGACGGGCCTGCCGCTCGTCGAGGTTCGCGATGCGCGACACCAGTCGACGATGCTCGGAATCGGCGGCCTCCACCGAGGCTCGCAACGTGCGCAACTCGCCGCGAACCTCGGCGGCCGCGGTGGCGGCCGACGACGTGGAGGCGATGTGGTCGAACAGAGTGGCGGCGGCGGTGCGCTCACCCTCGAACGCCGCTTCGTCGTGGGCGAGTTCCTGGTTCTCGGGCTCGAGCCGCTCGATGGACGCGGCGACCTCGTCGAGTTCGCCCCGCAACGCCGAGGCGTCGGCCTCGAGGTTCGCGATGACACCCGAATCCATCATCTGCCCGCGATCGCGTTCGTACGAACGACGACGCTCGACGAGCAACATCGAGATGCCTCGGGCCCGCTCGCGCAACTGCTCGACGCGCACCAACTCGTCGCCCAGACCGCTCTCGCCCCGGGCCGACAACTCGGCCTCGGCGGCCATCACGTTGGTGTCCAACTCGGCCAGCAACCGCCGGAGTTCCTCTTCCTTGCGCGAGGCCTCGGTGCGGTCGCCGGACAGCGTCTCCAGACGGCGTCGGAACCCGGCGATCTCGCGACCGCTCAGGAACAACCGCAACGCGTTGAGTTCGGCCTCCAGATCGCCGTGCCGGCGCGCGGCCTCGGCCTGACGTTCGAGCGGACGCAACTGGCGACGCACCTCGCGCAACAGATCCTGCACGCGCAGCAAGGATCCCTCGGTCGCCTCGAGTCGACGCTCGGACTTCTCCTTGCGCTTGCGGAATTTCAGGACCCCGGCCGCCTCCTCGATGATTGAACGACGATCCTCGGGGCGGGCGTTGAGCACCGCGTCGATCTGACCCTGACTGACGATCACGTGCTGCTGACGGCCCACGCCGGCGTCGGACAACAACTCCTGGACGTCGAGCAGACGGCACGGAACCCCGTTGATGCTGTACTCGCTCTCGCCGGTGCGATACAGGACGCGGCTGACGCTGACCTCGGCCACGTCGACGGGCAACAACCCCATCGCGTTGTCGAGGGTGAGGGTCACCTCGGCCCGACCCAGGGCCGGCCGCTTGGCGGTTCCGGCGAAGATGACGTCGTCCATCTTCTGCGAGCGAACGGCGCTGGGAGCCTGGGCCCCGAGCACCCACGCGATGGCGTCGACGACGTTGGACTTACCCGAGCCGTTCGGCCCGACCACCACCGTCACCCCCGGTTCGAGGTGCATCACGGTGTTGTCGGCGAAGGACTTGAAGCCTTTGAGGGTGAGGGACTTGAGAAACACGACGCCCCGACCCTAGTTCACGGGGGTCGCCCGACCCCTCCTCCCCCGGGGTGGCCGAGCGTCGGTGCTCAACGTTGACAGACCCCGCACCAACAGGTGGTGCGCCCGCCGACGACGGCGGAATTCACGAACCCCCGACCGCACGTCAGGCAGCGCTCGCCGGAGCGGCCGTACACCAGATGGCGATCCTGGAACGAGCCCGCGGCGCCCGTGAGATCCACGTATTGCGCGTCGTCGAGCGTGGAACCTCCGGCATCGATCGCCTCGGTCAACACCTCGTGGATGCTCGCGTGCAACCGCCTCGCCTGATCCGCCGAGACCTTGCGCGCCGGACGCTTGGGATGAATCCGCGCGCGGTGGAGAATCTCGTCACCGTAGATGTTTCCGATCCCGGCCACGAGCGTCTGATCGAGCAGTGCCGCCTTCACCGCGCGGGACGTCGACGCCAGCGCCGCGCGCAGTCGGACGAGTTCGAGACCGTCGGCGACGGGGTCGGGCCCGAGGCGGGCCAACTCGGGAACGACCGCGTCGCGAACCGCGGCGTCGTACACCACCACTTCACCGAAGGTGCGCGGATCCACGAAACGCAACTCCTCGCGGGGTCGTCCCGACAGTTCGAGCACCACGTGCGTGTGCGCCGGTCGGGCGGAGGAGACCGCGTCGATCAGCACCTGGCCGCTCATGCGCAGATGGACCATCATCTCGTCGCCGGAGTCGAGATCGACGACGAGGTACTTGCCGCGCCGACGGGCGGCGACGGGCGTCGTTCCGGTCAGACGGGCGATCACCTCCTCGCGACTCGTGCGCCTCACCGATCGCTCCCGACCCACCTCGACGCTCTCTATGCGTCGGCCGACGAAACGCTGCTCGAGTCCTCGTCGGACCGTCTCCACCTCGGGAAGTTCAGGCACGGCTGGTGTCGATGCCGCGACCGCCGAGCACCGCGAGCGCGCCGACCGAGGCGGCTTGCGCGGCGATCTTCTTCGACCGACCGTCCGCACGACCCATCTCCTCGCCGTTGATGATCACGACGGCGGTGAACGTGGGTTCGTGTGCGGCTCCCTGCGAGGTGATCTCGACCAACGGCGGTCGACCCCACTCGCGCACACAGACCCGAATGAGGTGGCTCCGGGCGTCGAAATCCTCGAGTCGTTCGAACGATCCTCCGAGTCGTCCCGCGATCAGCGAACGCACGAACGGCTGGGCCTTTTGGGCCCCGCCGTCGAGATAGAGCGCGCCGATGAATGCCTCGAGGGCGTCGGCCAGGATCGAGGTCTTCGAGCGCCCGCCGGCGTCGTCCTCGCCCGCACCCAGAAGCAGTTGCGAGCCCAGATCGATCTCGCGGGCGATCTCGGCCAGCATCTCGGCGTTCACCAGACTCTTGCGCACGTCGGTGAGCGAACCCTCGTCGCGGTCGGGGAACTCGGTGTAGATCATGTCGGTCACGACCCATTGGAGGATGGCGTCACCGAGGAACTCGAGGCGCTCGTTGGAGGGAAGACCGCCGTTTTCACCGCACCACGAACGATGACTCATCGACTGGCGACCGAGATCGCGGTCGGTGAAGCGGTGCGAGGCGACCTTCATCGTCCACTCGTCGAAGCCCAGCGACGGGCGATGACGGCCCGGTCGCCGACGACGGGAGGCGAGACGCGCACGGTTCTTGATCCGTGACAGCATCCCGGCCATGGGGCCTCGACTCAGATCGAGTGCTTTTGCACGTGGGCCAGAACGAAGTCCACGGCGTCGCGAACCGTCTTGAGGTCGGCCAGATCCTCGTCCTCGATGCGGAAGCCGACGGTGCGCTCGCTCAACTCCTCCTCGAGCGCGTCGACCAACTCGACCAGGGCGAGCGAATCGGCGTTGAGGTCGTCCTTGAACGACTGCCCCTCGCTGATGCTCTCGGGATCGATCTCGAGGATGTCGACCAATTGATCGCGGACGATGGCGAAGATCGCGTCACGGTCGAGTGGGTTCTTGACGACATGGGTTTCGGCGGGCACGGCTTCCTCCGGTGATCGGGTCGAGAACGATTGTAACGAGGCGCGCCGGTGCAGGCGGGGCGACCCCTCGCTGCTCGTCGCGTCGCGGGCGAACGGTTCAGGGGTTGATGGCGCGGCGGATGTGACCGACCATGTCGCGTTCGACCATGTCGGCGGCCACCCGGATGCCGTTGACCATCGCCCGGGCCGACGACGAGCCGTGCGAGATGATGCACACTCCGTCGACGCCGAGAAGGACGGCGCCGCCGGTGGAATCCGGGTCGACGCTGTCGTAGAGCGGAAGCAGGGCCGGGAACAACGCCTCGGCGTGGGGCTTGTACTCGTCCTTGGAACCGAAGGCCGCAATGAGCGCCTTGATCAGGGTCTTCATCCCGCCCTCGAGGGTCTTGAGAACCACGTTGCCCGTGAAGCCGTCGGTGACGACGACGTCGACGTCGTCGGTCATGACGTCGCGACCCTCGACGTTGCCGATGAAGTTGATCCCGCGGGCCGCGGTCAGCAATTCGTAGGCCTCCTTGCGCAGGGTGTCACCCTTGCCGGGCTCCTCCCCGATCGACAGCAACCCGACCCGGGGCTCGGCGACGCCGTAGCGATGGTGCGAGTACACCGACCCCATGACGGCGAACTGCACCAGCCACTCGGCGTGTACCTCGGCGTTGGCGCCGGCGTCGAGCAGGACGGTCGGACGTCCGCCGGGGACCGGGATGGGCGTGGCGATGGCCGGACGCTTCACACCGGAAATGCGACCCATCTTCAGGAGCGCCGACGCCATGGTGGCGCCGGTGTTGCCGGCCGAGATCATGGCCGAGGCCTTCCCGTCGCGCACGGCCTCGGCCGCGCGAACCAGCGTGGAATCCTTCTTGCGTCGAACTCCGGCAGCGGGGTCCTCGTCCATCTCGATGACCTCGGAGGCCACGATCAACGGCAGACCCTCGGTGTCGGCCAGATCGTGGGGACCCACGAGCACGACGGGCAGTCCGGAGCGTGCGGCTTCGAGTGCTCCGGCGACGATCTCAGCGGGAGCGCGGTCGCCGCCCATGGCGTCGACGGCGATGGGGAGCATCAGGGTGATGTGGGATCAGACTTCGACGGCGACGCGGTTCTTGTACCAACCGCAGGCGTTGCACACCGTGTGGGGCAACTTGGCCGAACCACAACGCGGGCAGAGGCTGCGCGACGGGGCGCCGAGCTTCCAGGCACCGGCCCGGTGGCTCCGCGACTTCATCTTCGACTTTTTCTTCTTCGGAACGGCCACGTCGATCTTCTCCTCGTAACAGCCTCGTGAGGATAGCGGTGAATGGGCCGATCCCCACGGCCCCCTCCCCCGGGTCACTCGGGCAACTGGTCCCGAATGGCCTCCAAACCGGCCCAGCGGGGGTCCGGGCTGGCCGTCACGCACGAACATCGGGCCTCGTTGCGGTCGATCCCGCACACCGGGCAGAGCCCGGCGCAGTCGGGACGGCACACCGGGGCGTCGGGCAGGTCGAGCAGCACCGATTCGCGGACCATGGCGCCCAGATCGATCTGGTCGTTCTCGATGGGGAACGCGTCCGGGTCGGTGAGGTTCACCTGGTACAGCTCGTGGACGTCGACGGTCACGGTTCCCGTCAGCGGGGCCAGGCACCGCCGACAATCACCCCGGAAGTCCGCCCGCACCGCCCCGTCGACCACGACACCGTCCGACAGGCTCTCGCACAACAGGTCGACCTCGATCTCGTGCCCGGGCAGCAACCGCGCATCATCGATATCGAGCAAGGCGGGCGCCACCGACATGGACACCACCTTTTGCGTCCCCGGACGCCGCAACATCTCGAGGGCGTTGACGAGGAGCGGATTCCTCACAGGTTGCGGGTGCTGTCCTGGTCGAAGAAGATCGCTCCCGAGTCCGACGAACCGTTGTCGGCCCAGTCGTCCTCGCCGTCGGAACGATTCGCGGTCTGGTTCTCGCCCGGGGTGTCCCCGATGGCCAGCCGTCGACGCCCGGTGGCGACCGTCTTGGACAGCTTGTCGAGCAGGATCTCGAAGCTCGCGAGGCGCTGGTCGAGGAAATCCTCGGTCTCGTTCTTGAGTCGACGCGACTCGTCCTCGGCGGCCTCGACGATCTGGCGGGCCCGCTGTTCGGCGGCGCGCACCACCTCGGAACGCTGCACGAACCGCTCGGCCTGCACCTTGGCGGCGTCGATCAGCTCCTCGCCCTCGCGGCGGGTCTTGGCGAGGAACTCCTCGCGCTGCTTCATCATCCAGCGGGCGTCGCGCAACTCCTTGGGCAGTCGGTGCAGGGCCTCCTGGAGGATCTCGATGATGACGTCGCGGTCGATGCGCGGCGTGGATGACAGAGGCATGTTCGGCGCCGTCGCGATGATGTCGATGGCCCGGCGCAACAGCACCCCGGACGAGCCGACCTGGTCGTCGGGTCCCCGGTCGTAGGAGCCGGTGTCGTCGTCGAAGTCGTCGAAAGTGGTGTTCATGCTGATCCTTCGTTGCCGCCCGAAGGCTTCCCCAAGATACCCGCCAGCGCCGACACGACCGGTGCGGGCACCATGTGATCGATTCGACCACCATATTGGGCGATTTCGCGGATGAACCGACTGCTGATGAACGCCTGATCGGCCCGGCAGGGCAGGTACACGGTGCGAACGCCGGTGACGGAGCGGTTGGTGTGGGCCATCTGCTGCTCCACCTCGAAGTCGGCCGGCGTACGCAGTCCCTTCACGATGAAGTCGGCTCCGGCGCCGAGTGCCGCCTGGACCGCCAGACCGGGGAAGGCCTCCACCCGAACCGTCGCCAGGTGCTCGGTGCAACGACGCACCAGCGCCACCCGCTCGGCCACGGGGATCAAACCGCTGGCCTTGGCGGGGTTGTGCATGACCGCCACGACCACGTTGCCGAACATCTCGGCCGCCTCCGAGACGACGTCGAGGTGACCGTTGTGGAACGGGTCGAAACTTCCCGGGTAGAGGACGGTGAGCGCGGACGACGAGGCCATCGACCTCAACGGTACCCGTCCGCCGGGGTCAGTCGGTGCTGGCGTGGGGCGATTCCGAGCCCCGACGCAGGAACGTCACCCAGGTGCGGCCGTACCGTTTGGAGCGCACGACGGTCCAGCCCGCCGGGCTCGTGGGATCGTGGCCGCTCTCCACGACGACCAGAGCGTCGGGGGCCAACGCCACCGAGACGGCCTCGAGCAACACGGTCCAGTCGGCGAATTCGTAGGGCGGATCGACGAGAACCAGGTCGGCTCCGCGTTGGGCCACCACGTTCACCATCACGTCACCGGCCACCACCGTCGAGCGCCCGCCGAGACCCAGGTGGGACACGTTCGCCCGCACCGCGTCGAGGGCGCGACGGTCTCGCTCGATGAACGTGCACTTCCGCGCGCCGCGAGACAGGGCTTCGATGCCCATCGCGCCACTTCCGGCGAAGAGGTCGAGAACCACCGCGTCCTCGACCACCCCCATGCTCGTCAACGCATTGAACACCGCCTCGCGGGTGCGGTCGGTCGTCGGACGCGTGGCGTCACCTTCGGGGGCCGAGATGGTTCGTCCTCGCAGTGCTCCGGCGACGACGCGCATCGGGACATATTACGGGGGTCGGAACGGGCAGACTGTCCCCATGACACCCGAGCCCGAGATCGAGTGCATCGATTGCGGTGGACGTTGTTACCTGACGACGCATCCCCGTGAGGACGGCGTCTGGTACCCGGGTGACATCGTGACGTACAAATGCCGCGACTGCCTCGATCGGTGGGATCTCGTGCTCCCGGACGTCGAGGAATCCATCGGTGACGACTTCTGACGACACCGGTCGACGGGTCGACCGCTCGCCGTTCGTCTGGTCGCTGGCCGTCCTGTTGTTCGTTCTACGAACGATCGGTCCGACCTGGCGCGGCGGCTTGCCGTCGTTCTTCCCCGACTCGGCGTCGTTCCTGAAAGTCGCCCAGATCGGCCCGTTCTCGCCGGAGTTCTGGTTCACCGAGCGGCCCGTCGGTCTTCCGCTCGTCTACTGGATCACCGGCTTCGACGTGCGTTGGTTGGCCGTGGTCCAGAGTCTCGGTTACGCCATGGCCGCGACCGTCGTGTGCGCGACCATCCTCCGGCTCGTCCGCTCGCGAATCGTGGGCTGGATCGCGTCGATCCTCGTCGGTGCGGTGGTGGTGCAACCCCGCTTCGCCCTGTGGTGCGTCGAGGCCCTCAGCGAGTCGCTCGGACTCACCACGTCGATGATCGCGATCGCGTCGTGGCTACGGGTCGCCCCGACACCATCGCGACGACGGGTCGGGGTCGCGACCACGGCGACGATCGTGTGGTTGCTCGTGCGCGACTCGCACGGTCTACCGGTGCTCGTGATCGTCGCGGTGATGTTCGTCGTCGGTTGGCGTTGCCGCAACCCCGAGATGCGACGCACGACGTTGGTCTGCGCCGCGGCCCTCGTGGCGACCTTCGCCTACGTCGCGATATCCCAGGGGGTGAGCGAGCGCAATCAATACCCCCTCATGAACAACGTCGGTCTGCGGATCCTGCCCGACCCGGACATGACCGAGGCCTTCGCCGACAAGGGAATGCCCGTCTCGCCCACCCTGCTCGACCGCACCGGTCGGAACACCTGGGACGACGGCGAGATCTTCCTCGTGTCTCCCGAACTCGCCGGTTTTCGCGACTGGGTGCGCGGATCCGGACAGTTCGACCAACTGACGTCGCTCGTGACCGACGCCGGCTTCTGGATCGACGTCGCCGGCCGCGAACTGCCCGGCGCGTTGCGCTACGACTTCGACGACTACGACCGCTTCGACGTCGGCGATCGTCTACCCGCCCGATTCGCCTGGTTCTCGGGCATCGACTCCATCTCGACTTTCTGGTGGTTCGTGGTTCTGGCGGTCGCCGGGGTCGTGGTGATCGCCAAACGGAATCGACTGCTCGCGCTGATCCTCGGCACCGGTCTGGTGGCATCACTCGTGGAGTTGTACGCGTCCATCGCCACCGACGCCGTGGAGGTCCAACGGCACACGATCGGTCCCATGTTGCGACTCAACCTCCTGTGCGTGATCACCGTGTTGCTGGCCATCGACACCCTCGTGCGACGCGAGTCGGCCGCTCGCGCGCACCCGCGAGACACGTGGTTGCCGGTGTCGACCGCCGCGGCCGTGGTGACGGCGGTGATCGGTTGGTTCGCGATCGAGGGACGGAGTCAGGATTACGACCCGCAATACGCCCGCACGATCGTCGAGCGAGCCGCTCGATTCGGTGGGACCTACTACGAGAACGGGATCCACAACAAGGGACCGATCGAGACCATCGTGTACGACGCCGCCCGGATCCTCACCTCCTACGACACCTACTGGTTCGCCGTTGCTTTCGTCGTCCTGGTGGTCGCGCTGACTCTCGGACTGGCCGCGCGCACGACGGCGCGCCTTTTCGGCGCGACGCCGACGGCGATGGCGGTGGCCGCGACGCTCACCACTCTGCATTTCCTCGTCTCGTCGAGCGACTACGCCGGCGTGGTCTACAGCCGAAACATCACCACCGCCATGCTCGCCATCGTGTGGTTGCTCTCCCTGTGGGAACGACCGTGGAGCGAGGGTCGCCGGGCGAATCGCGCGTGGATCGGCTGCTTCGTGCTTCTCGGACTGGCGACGCAAACCCTGCTGACGACGATCTTCGCCGCCGTGGCGGTGGCCGGCATGTTGGTGCACCGTCGCCGGGCAACCACGACCCTCGCGCGACCGGTCACGAGCGCGATCGCGTCGTTCGTCCTGGCCATCCTGACCGCACCGGTCTGGTACGCGTTGCGGGGACGCTTCGAGGAGTTCTGGTCCGGCTGGTGGACCTACGCCTCGTTCATGAGCGACGGCACGGGACGCGGATACCCGGAGCAACTGGGGCTCGGCTGGAACACCATGGTCGACTACTACCAGGAGCGTCCCGAATCACTGCTCGTCGTGGTCCTCTTCGTGGTCGTGTGGTCCGTCAGACGGGCCCGCCTCGGCGGGGCCCAACGCGCCGCCGCGATCGCGCTCGTCGCCTGGTTCGTCGGTGGCTGGATCGAGTTGATCCTCGGACAGCGATACTCCAGCCACTACTTCTCCGTGATCGCGGTGCCCGTCGCGCTGATGTCGGCCTCGCTCGTCTCCCTGCTCTCCCCCGCCCTCACCGCCGTGGGCCGATGGTGTGCCGAGGCTCGGGAGACGAACGATCGACGGGTCGCCCACGCCCCGGTGATGATGGCGGCCGCGCTTCTGCTGGTCGTGCAGGGCTCGTCGCTTTTCTGGGACGGGGCCTCCCGAGCCGGACGGTTCACCTCGTTCCCCGAGTGGAGCGAGAACCGTGAGTCGGCGATGGACGGACAGAGTCGCACGGTCCGCGCCGTCCTCGATCTGGTCTCCGAGGACGGCGACGCTCTCCTGGCATGGACCATGTACCCGTGGACCTACCTCAACAACGAACGGGTTCCGGCCACGCGCCTGAGTTGGAAGTCGTTCATGTTGGGCGAGATCTATCTCGGTCGAACCTCCGAGGAATACGTGTTGCCGAGAACGTGGGAATGGTTCGCCGACGACGTGCGGGAGTCCAACCCCGCCGCGTACTTACGACCGAAGGAAACCGCGCTCGTCGAGTCGACGCCGTTCGCCGACTACGTGGAGGAACGATTCGTCCCGGCTTTCGACGGTGAGACCGTCGAGCTGCGCGTGCGTCGGTCGATCTGGGACGCCCTGCTCGACTTCGGACCCGACGCCGAGTCGGCGCCCACTCCGTTCGTGGACGAGACCGGATGTTTCCGTTGGCGCGGAACCGTCCGGGACCTCGACGCCGACGAACCGGTCGGATTCTCCTTCGAGGACGTCGACGGATCGGCCGAAACCGTTCATCTCTCGGTGAACGCGAATCGAGCATGGTCGTCGAGCGACTCGGTGGAGTTCGCCACGTCCGCGCGGGTCGGCGACACCGCCGACCTGACGTTGATCGTCGGACCACGGTCGGCCGTGCTCGTCGAGAACGACATGGTGGTGGCGGCCGTGCGACTGGACGGAACCGTGCGCACGACGGTCTTCGCCCCCTCGACGCTCGAAGTGACCGACGGACGCCGCGTCGCCATGACCGACGTGCCCGGTTGCGTCAACTCTTGAAGAGGAACTCCTCGTCCTCGGGACGAAGGAACAGGGCCAATTCGTCGCGAAGTTCGGGGTGATCCGACAACTCCGGATCGGAATCGACGATCTCGTGGGCCGTCTCGCGCGCCAGCTGCACCAACTCACGGTCCCGTCGCAGCGAGGCCAGCTTCAGATCGCTGCGCCCCTTCTGATCCTTGTTCATGAGGGTGCCCTCACCGCGCAACTCCAGATCCACCTCGGCCAGATAGAAGCCGTCGTCGGACTCGACGAGAGCGTCGATGCGGGGGTTCGAATCCGGGATCATGCCGTCGACCGCTTCGGAGGGCGTGGTGACCAACCAGCAGTTCGACGCGTGGCGACCACGACCGACACGGCCCCGCAACTGGTGCAGCTGGGCGATGCCGAAACGATCGGCGTCGAGGATCACCATGACGGTGGCGTTGGGAACGTCGACACCCACCTCGATCACGGTGGTGGCCACCAGCACGTCGGTGTCGCCGCGCCGGAACCGATCCATCACCGATTCCTTGTCGGCCGACGACATGCGTCCGTGAAGCAGTCCGATACGGAGCCCGGCCAACTCGGTGGACGAGAGTCGCTCGACGGTCTCCTCGGCGCTGGCGACCTCGAGTTTCTCGCTCTCCTCGACGAGTGGACACACGACGTAGGCCTGACGACCGGCGGCCACCTGCGCGCGCACGTCGGACCACACTTCCTCCTCGGCCTCGGGCCCGTCGGCCGACCGGGTGACGATCGGTGTGCGGCCCGGGGGTTTCTCGTCGAGGACGCTCACGTCGAGATCGCCGTACACGGTCATGGCCGCGGTGCGTGGAATGGGGGTGGCGGTCATCACGAGCACGTCGGGGATCGCTCCCCCCTGCTCGCCCTTGGCCCGCAACGCCGCGCGCTGTTCGACACCGAAACGGTGCTGCTCGTCGACCACGACCAACCCGAGACTGTGGAAGACCACCGTGTCCTGGATGAGGGCGTGGGTTCCGATGGCGATGTCCACGCGACCGTCGGCCAGACCGGCGAGGATCTCGCGGCGCTTCTCGGCGGTGACGCTGCTGGTGAGCAGTTCCACGCGCACGTCGCGCTCACCGTCGAGCGTGTCGGCGGCGGGAACGCGCAATCCCTCGAGTAGTCGACGGACGCCGACGGCGTGCTGCTCGGCGAGCACCTCGGTGGGGGCCATCAGCGCGCCCTGATGTCCGCCCTGCACCGCCACCAGCATCGCCGAGACGGCCACCAACGTCTTGCCCGCTCCCACGTCACCCTGCAACAGCCGGTGCATCGGGGCGGTCGACGCCATGTCGGCCTCGATCTCGGCGATCACCCGGCGCTGGGCGCCCGTGAGTTCGTAGGGAAGGCCGGAATGGAAGCGGCGCACCAATTCCCCGTCGACCACGTGCGTGAAACCGACCGACCCCCTTTCGAACGCCCGCTTGCGCATGACGAGAACCAGTTGCACCCGCAACAACTCGTCGAACGCCAGACGACGGCGCGCGGCCTCCTTGTGGGCGAAGGTGTCGGGGGCGTGGATTCCGGTGAGGGCGTCCTCGCGCTCCATGAGCGAGCACCGGGTTCTGACCGACGCCGGTAGCGGGTCGCTGATTCCGCGGGCCCGACAACGGGCCAACGTCTCGTCGACGGCCCGCAACACGATCCACGACGGCAACTCGACCTTCTCGCTCTGCGGATAGACGGCGACGATCGGACGCGGTCGCTCGTCGGGGTCGCCGAGAACGTCGACGGTCGGGTTCACCATCTGCTTCACGCCGTTGAATCGCCCGATGCGTCCGAAGACCGCCACCAACGACCCGATGCGGAGTTGCTTGGCCCGATACGGCTGGTTGAAGAACACCAGGGACAGTCGTCCACTGTCGTCGGCGACCGTGGCGGTCACACGCGACGGACCCCGCCGCGGCCCGGGAGGAGGACCGTTCACGGCGCGTAGTTCACCGATGACCAGCACGTCGACACCCTCGGCGGCGTCGGCGATCGGGGCCTCACGCGTGCGATCGATCCATCGACGCGGATAATGCGTGAGCAACTCCAGCAGGTTGCCGATCCCGAACTTGGCGAAGTTGTCCGCGCGTTTGGCGGCCCCCACGGCCTTGAGACGCGAGACGGGGATGGCGGCCAACTCGACCAAGGTGATCGGGGACTTGGAGTCCGCGTCGGCCACGGGTCACCGGTTCATTCGACGCCGAAGAGATACGGGTACAGAGGTTGACCTCCGTGATGTCGTTCGACCTGGACGTTCGGACGCTCGGCGGCCAACCAGACCTCGATCGCGGCGGTCGCCGACTCGGTGGCGTCGACACCCTCGATGACCGAGACGATTTCACGCGAGCCGTCGACCAACTGCGCGAGCAGGGCCACCACCGCGCCGTCGAGGGTTCCGCTGACCGCGACGATCCCGTCGCCGCGCACGAGACCGATCCAATCGCCGGCCGTCACCGGCCCGGCCTCGCTGGCGGAATCGCGCACCGCTTGGGTGACCTCGCCGGTGACCATGGCTTCGGTCGACGACGCCATGGAGTCCGCGTTCTCGTCGACGTCGGCCTCGGGGTCGTACACGATCAACGCCGCCAATGCCTCGGGCATCGACCGGGTGGGAACGACGCGAACGCTCTTCGACGTGAGAGCGTCGAGCTGTTCGGCGACCGGGATGATGTTCTTGTTGTTCGGAAGGACGATCACCTGTTGGGCGTTCACCGCCTCCACCGCCGCCAACAACTCGGCCGTGGACGGGTTCAGGGTCTGACCGCCGGTGACGATGCCCTGCACCCCGAGTTGCCCGAAGAGTTCCTCGAGACCGCTGCCACTGCAGACCGCCACCACCGCGGTGGTGACCGCCGGCAGACCGGCGGCCGAACGGGCCGCGTCGTGAGCGGCGTGGCGCTCGGCCACCTCCTCGAAGAGGTCGGTGACGCGAATCTGCTTGGGTCGACCACCCAGATCGATGGCCGCCTCGATGGCGGCACCGATGTCGTTGGTGTGCACGTGACAGTTCCACAGACCGTCGCCTCCGACCACCACGATGGAGTCGCCGATGCGACCCCAATCGGACTTGAAGGACTCGATCTTCTCGTCGTCGAGGTGGAGGAAGTACATCACCTCGTAGCGGAGGTCCGCCACCGACATCTCACCGTGTTGATCAGGTGCCGACAGCGAGGCCACCGACGCGGGCAACGGCTCGTCGAGGGCGTCACCGCCGATCGATTCGGCCGGGGACGGAATCGGATCTCCGTCGACCACGTTGAGGGCGGCGTCGAGCAGCAACAGGAAACCCGCTCCGCCGGCGTCCACCACTCCGGCGTCCTTCAAGACCGGAAGCATGTCGGGCGTGGCGTCGAGGGCCCGACGACCGGCGTCACGCGCCGCGCGCAACGTGGCACCCAACGTGGCACCCGACGCGGCCGAGGTCTTGGCCGCCTCACTGGCCTCGCGCACGACGGTGAGGATGGTTCCCTCGATGGGCTTGAGCACCGCCTTGTATGCCGCCGACGAGGCGTCGCTCAACGCCTCGGCCACCTCGGTGGCGGTGCTACTGGCCGTGGACGAAAGTCTTCCGGCCAGACCTCTCAGAATCTGGGACAGGATGACACCGGAGTTGCCGCGGGCGCCCATGAGCGACCCGTGGGAAATGGCCTGACAGGTGGGCTCGATGTCGGGTCCGGCCTGGTCGAGTTCGGCCACCACGGCGTCCAGGGTGCGCGCCATGTTGGTGCCGGTGTCCCCGTCGGGCACCGGATACACGTTCAGACGGTTGATGCGCGGGGCGTGCTCGCGCACGGCATCGCGGAAGGCGACCACGGTGCGGCGCAGTCGATCGGCGTCGAAACGCTCCCCCGCCCCGTCGGGCGCCAGAACTGGTGGGTTCACCCCGCCGATCGTAGTGGTCGGGGCCGTGACGGACGTGACCGCCGGGCCCGACAAGGTGGGGAAATCCGCCCGACACCGGAGGTGAGCGGTGGGATCGGGAGTCGAGAGACATTGGTCGGGGGACATTGGGAGGTGGGCAAATCCGCTGGTAGCGTCTCGTGATCGAGATCGTGACCCCGGCCCGACCGGCACGACGGAGAGTCGGAGAAAGAACCTGCCATGGCATCAGTGTGTGAAGTCTGCGGAAAGCGTCCTTCGTGGGGCATGTCGGTGTCGCACTCGCACGTGCGCACCAAGCGCCGCTGGAACCCGAACATCCAGCGCATTCGTGCGCTGGTGAAGGGCACCCCCACCCGCCTGAACGTCTGCACCGGATGCATCCGCGCCGGCAAGGTGACCAAGGTCAGCCGCGGCACCGCCGCCTCGGACAAGTGACCGCCTGAGCAATGCAAGGAGTGGTCAAAGCCTTCGACCCGGGCACGGGAACGGGCCTGATCCTGCGCGACACCGATCTCGGCGAACTGGAGTTGGCCGCCGACGCCCTCGAGGGAAGCATCTTTCGCATGTTGCGACCCGGGCAGCGTGTCGTTTTTGATGTCAACGATGAGGGCCTCGCCACCCGTCTGCGCCTAGGTTCTGAGTCTGACATGGGCACCCCGGGTCACTGACCCCGCCTTCGCGACGCAACACCACCAGCACAACTCACTGTCCACGGCGACTCCACGCCGAAGGAGCACACAATGGCCGGCACCAGCAACAACGATCGTCTGAAGAAGTGGGTGGCCGAGTGGGCCGCGGTGATGCAGCCCGACGACATCTACTGGTGCGACGGATCGGCTGAGGAGTACGACCGGTTGTGCACCTTGCTCGTGGACGGTGGCACCTTCACCAAGCTCGACGAGGCCAAGCGCCCCAACAGCTACTGGGCGCACAGCGATCCGGGTGACGTGGCCCGCGTCGAGGACCGCACCTTCATCTGCTCGGCCGACAAGGACGATGCCGGCCCGAACAACAACTGGCGCGAGCCGGCCGAGATGCGCGAGGAGATGAAGGGTCTCTATGCGGGCTGCATGAAGGGTCGCACGATGTACGTCGTCCCCTTCAGCATGGGCCCGCTCGGCTCGCCGATCGCCCACATCGGTGTGCAGTTGACCGACTCGGCCTACGTGGCCGTGAGCATGCGCATCATGACCCGTATGGGTCAAGGGGCCCTCGACGTGCTCGGCAACCAGGATTGGGTGCCGTGCCTGCACTCGGTGGGCGCTCCCCTGGCGCCGGGCCAGAAGGACTCGGCCTGGCCCTGCAACCCCGACAACAAGTACATCGTGCACTTCCCCGAGACCCGCGAGATCTGGTCGTACGGTTCGGGCTACGGCGGAAACGCGTTGCTGGGCAAGAAATGCTTCGCGTTGCGGATCGCCTCGGTGATGGCGCGGGACGACGGCTGGCTGGCCGAGCACATGCTCATCCTCAAGCTGACGAACCCCGCCGGCGAGTCGAAGTACATCGCGGCCGCGTTCCCCTCGGCCTGCGGCAAGACCAACCTCGCGATGCTGGTTCCCACCATCGCGGGCTGGAAGGCCGAGACCATCGGTGACGACATCTGCTGGATGAAGTTCGGCGCGGACGGCCGCCTGTACGCGATCAACCCCGAGGCCGGCTTCTTCGGCGTGGCACCGGGAACGGGTTACGACACCAACGCCAACGCCATGCACACGCTCTGGGGCAACTGCATCTTCACCAACACCGCGCTCACTTCCGACGGCGACGTGTGGTGGGAGGGCATGAGCGAGGACAAGCCGGCTCGCGCGACCGACTGGAAGGGCAACGCCTGGACGCCGGAGACCGAGACCCCGGCCGCACATCCCAACGCCCGCTTCACCGCGCCCGCGTCGCAGTGCCCGTCCGCCGCTCCCGAGTGGCAGGACCCCGCCGGTGTGCCGATCTCGGCCATCCTGTTCGGCGGTCGCCGTCGCACCACGGTGCCCCTGGTGACGCAGGCCTTCGACTGGGAGCACGGCGTGTTCCTGGGTTCGATCATGGCGTCGGAGACCACCGCGGCCCAGCAGGGCGCCGTCGGCAACTTGCGCTTCGACCCCATGGCGATGCTGCCCTTCTGCGGCTACAACATGGCCGACTACTTCGCGCACTGGCTGTCGGTCGGCGCCAAGGCTGACCCGGCCAAACTGCCCCAGATCTTCTTCGTGAACTGGTTCCGTCGCGACGAGGACGGCCGCTTCCTCTGGCCGGGATACGGCGAGAACAGCCGGGTACTGAAGTGGGTCTTCGAGCGTGTGAACGGTTCGGCGGGCGCCGTGAAGACCGCGATCGGACTGTTGCCCGAGGCCGGTGCCCTAGATCTGAACGGACTCGACGTGAGCCCGGACGACCTCGACGAACTGTTGAGCGTGGATGCCGAGGGCTGGAAGTCAGCGTTGCCGCAGATCAAGGATCACTACGCGCAGTTCGGACCGAAGTTGCCGGCGACGCTGAGCGCCCAACTCGACACCCTCGCCTCCGCCCTCCAATGACCTAAATGCGACAATTTGTCGCTTTGTGTACACGGCTCGTGTACGTAAAGCGACAATTTGTCGCAGATTGGTTAGGAGACTTGGCCGACGAGGAGGGCGCGGATGCCCAGGCCCATGATGAACAATCCGCCGAAGCCGTACAGCAGGTACAGCCGGTGCTTCATCTGGTTCCGATACGAATAGATGATCGCCACCGCGATGATCCCGACGAACCCGTAGAACGCGTGGAACTGCGGAAACTCGATCTTGTACTTGTTCACCACGATCACGCCCAGCGTCACCTGGACGAACATCGTCAGCTGGGCCAGAAGGGTGAACCACCACAAAGCCCTCGTGCGCAACGACTCGAACTTGTGCGCCCCGAGCGACCAGAAGCCGGCCAGTCCGTTCGCGATGATCACGTACCAGGCCCACGACTTGTGCAGGTCCACCAACATCAGAGCGTTCATGATTCCCGAGACCTTAGATGAACCGCGCGAGAACGGCCTAGATGCCGCTCGACCACTCGCCACACGTCACGCCCCCGAAGAGGGCCAGCGTCACGCCGTTGGGCGAGTCGTTCGACAGAGACCCCGACACCAGACCGCGGGTTCCGGAGTCGATATCGAAGCCGGCACCGAACACGTCGTCGGTGTACACGTCGGCGTTCGGATGCGCCCTCAGCACCTCGTTGACGTTCGAGCCCAGCGTCACTCCCCCCTCGGTCGCCGGGCCCTCGGGTCGGGGCATGCTGGTGCCCACCGGGCCGTAGCGCCAACCGTAGAAGTGCAAGCGTCCCGAGGCCACCTCGCTCTCGTCCCCGAACAGCAGCAGAAGGTCGCCCCAGCGCACACCGCGCACTTGCGCGCCCGGGCAGAGCCCGAACTCCGACGCGGCGTCGACGTATCCACTGTCGCTGTCGGGCGCACCGAGCAGCGACTCCACGTACGCGATCGCTCCGTCGGCGTCCACTCCGAACCGCACGTCGCCGAGGGAGTCCCCGCGCAGCACCAACTTCGCCGCCGTCGGAAGGGTCGTGGTGGTGTCGGACACCGTGGTGGTGGTCGACTCGGGCGCCCCGGTGGTGCTGACCATGGGTGCCAACGTCGAGTCCGACGTGGTGGACACGTTGGTGGGCAACGGAGCCAACGTGTCCGACGCCCCGTCTCCGCCTCCGCACGCCGTCAGCAGTGCGAACACCGCCACCGCCAGGATCCTCGAGGACTCGCGCCGGTTCATGGCCCCAGTCTGCCCGATCAGCGGATCAAAGTGTCGGCCACCCGCCCGGTACGGGCCAGCGTCATTCGCCCCGCGTCGTCGATGTCGACGATGGTCACCGAGGCGTTGTCGAGGCTGGCGATCACCACGCGATCGTCTCGGAGACACGCACCGATGACCGCGTTGATGGCGATGAAGTGACTGAAGATCACCGTGTCGCGACTCAAGCCGGTCACGTACCCCACCACCTCGTCACGGAACGACGTGTAACGCGGCCCGAGGTCGCTCCACGTGCCCGACATCGCCGAACGCAACCAGTCCACGCGCTCCCCGAGGGGAACACCGTCGGGAGACGGGATCTCGGCCACCAACGGCTGGATCGTCACGGGGTCGTACTTCCACTTCGCCGACAGGAAGCCCGCGGTCTCGCGACAGCGACGCAAGGGACTGGAGACCAGTGGCATGTCGGGCAGGATGCTCAGCGCCTCGGCGGTGGCCGCCGCCTGACGGCGACCTTCGTCGTCGAGTCCCGGATCCGGATCGGTGTCCCAGCCGGCCGCCGCACGACCGTGTCGGACCATGTACACCCGCGTCACAACAACCACCCCGGTTTCGCTCCGCCCGGCGCGCCGGGTTCGATGAACCATTCCGTGCCGAACGCGATGGCGAAGATCTCGGGCGGCATCTGCATGAAGAATCCGCTGTCGGTCACCTGACTCGCGTGGCACATGATGGAACGCCGCTTCTGTTCGATGAAAGCCGAGACGTCGACGGCCAGCGTGATCTCGTCCTCCGTGGAGCCGAACGGATTGCCGTCGTCCGCCGGACCCTCGGGGTCCCAGTCGTCGGGCCGATCGGGGTTCTCCTTCATCATGGCCACCATTCGCGTGCGGTTCATGGTGCTCTCGAACAGCCTCACACCGCCGTGCAGCTCGGCCGCCCGATGACCGACGCGGTGCACCTGGATGTGATCCGGATGGCCGTATCCGCCGTGCCAGTCGTAACAGGTCATCACGTCGACGTTCTCCTCGCGCAGGATGCGGGCCAGTCGTTCGGCCGCTTCGTCGACGTCGGCGCGGATGAACGCCCCCGGCTCGTCGTTCTGGGGCCAACCGGTCATGCCGCTGTCGTGGTAGCCGAGCCAGTACAGAGCGTGCGCCCCCAGGGCCGCGGCCGAGTCCTCGGTCTCCACGCGCCGACGATCGGCCAGGGTCTCCCCCGCCATCAGGTCCGCGGGAGTCTCTCCGTGTCGCCCGTCGGTGGCGATCACGAGCACCACGCGATGCCCCTCGCTCACCGCCCGCGCGATGCTGCCACCGGTGGCGATCGACTCGTCGTCGGGATGCGCGTGGAAGAAAAGTAGGGTGCTCACGCGTCGACCACCGCGCCCGAGGAGAGCAGGCGCTCCACCTCGGCGGCGGGGAATCCCCACGACTCCAGGATCTCGCGCGAATGCTGTCCGGGGTGCGCGGGCGCCATGGCCACCTCGGGCACGGTGCGCGAGAAACGCGGGGCCGGTGCGGGCTGCTTGATGCCGGCCACGTCGATGATCATGCTGCGCTCGACGTTGTGCGGATGCGCCGCGGCTTCGCTCATGGTGAGCACCGGCGCGAAACACACGTCGGTGGCCTCCATGATCCGACACCACTCGTCACGGGTCTTCGTCTTGAAGACCTCCGCGATGCGCTTCTTCAGGTGGGGCCACTGCGACTTGTCCATCTGGCGGGCGAACTCGGCGTCACCCTCGAGCCCGGTGAGCTTCAGGAGCTCGGCGTAGAACTGGGTCTCGATGGATCCGATGGAGACGTACTTGCCGTCTTTGCATTCGTAGGCGTCGTAGAAGTGCGCACCGGTGTCCAGCAGGTTGGTACCACGGGCGTTCTCGTCGTGGACCCCCATCTGCGAAAAGGCCCAGAACATGGTCATCAGCACGGCGGTGCCGTCGACCATGGCCGCGTCGACGACCTGACCCTTGCCGCTCTTGGCCGCTTCCAGCAGCGCGCACACCACTCCGAAGGCGAGGAACATTCCGCCGCCACCGAAATCGCCCACCATGTTCATGGGCGGCACCGGACCCTCGCCCGCGCGACCGAAGTGGGCGAGCGCTCCGGCCAACGAGATGTAGTTGATGTCGTGTCCGGCCGCGTTCGCGTACATGCCGGTTTGGCCCCAACCGGTCATGCGGCCGAAGACCAACCGCGGATTGCGGGCCAGGCAGACGTCGGGCCCGACGCCCAGGCGCTCCATCACCCCGGGACGGAAGCCCTCGATCAACGCGTCGGCCGATTCCACGAGCTTCAGCAGCGTCTCCACGCCCTCGGGATTCTTGAGGTCGATGGCGATGTTGCGCCGTCCACGCTGCAGGATGTCGAAGCCGGGCGTGTCGGGCGCCGGTCCACGCACCGCTTGGCTGCGCTCGACGCGAATGACCTCGGCGCCCATGTCGGACAGCATCATGGCCGCGAACGGACCGGGTCCGATTCCGGCGATCTCGATGATTCGGTAACCGGCCAGGGGTCCGGGCATGTGGGTTCTCCTCGGAGACGGGTCGACCGGGTCGACGTTAGGTGTCGGCCGACGTCATCGGCTCGCTTCGATCGTATTCAGCGACCCGTCGCGCGACGCCACTCGGCGAGTCGCACGTGGGAGTGGATCGCCGAGATCACCATCGGCTGGATCGGCTCGGGGATGTCGTGACCCATGTCGGCGATCATCAGCAGGGTGGACCCGGGCACCAACTCGTGGGTGCGACGGCCCCCACCGGGCGGAATGAGGGTGTCGTCCAACCCGTGGATGACGAGCGTCGGCACGTCCAATTTCGCCAACGACTCGTGACGCCTACCGCTGGCGTAGATCGCGGCCAATTGACGCGCCGATCCCTCGGGATAGAAGGAGCGGTCGTAGGAACGAGCAGCGTCGGCCTTCACCTTGTTCTCGTCGAAGTAGCGCTTCGATTGCCACACGCCGTACTTCGGACTGGCGTCGATGTACTTCTGACGCTCGGTCTCGGGCGGCGACAGCAGGGCCTCGGCGGCCTCGGGCGTCGGAGATCCGTGCTCGGGCTCGCCCGTCATCGACATGATCGACGTCAGCGACCGCACGCGCGACGGATGCTCGATCGCCATGTGCTGCACGATCATCCCTCCCATCGAGGCTCCGACGATGTGAGCCGACTCCACCCCGAGGTGGTCGAGGAGGCCGACCGCGTCGAGAGCCATGTCGGACAGCGTGTACGGCACCGGCGGTGGCGCCTCGTTGGCGAAGACCGCCGCCATCACCGGACCCGGATCGACGACGACGCCGTCGAGTTTCGAGGACAGACCGCAATCGCGGTTGTCGAAACGCACCACGTGCAGGCCGAGTCCGGCCAGAGCCCCACAGAACTCCTCGGACCAGCCGATCATCTGGGCGGTGAAGCCCATCACCAACAACAACGTGGGATCCGTTGGTGACCCGAAGGTCTCGTACTCGATCTCGATGCTTCCGACGTTGGCCGGCACGGTCGCTCTGGGCATGGGGCGACACTATCCCGTGCCTCCGTACTACCTTTGAGCCATGACTTCCGGCATGTTCCCCAACGTCCGGTTCGGTGTTCACACCGGACTCCAGCACACCACCTACGACGTTCTGCAGCCGCTGTGGCAACGGATCGAGGAACTGGGGTTCGACTGGATCTCCATCTGGGACCACTTCTATGGGGCCACCGGCAAGCCCGACGACGCCGCGTGCTACGAGGCCGTCGCGATGCACACCGCGCTGGCCACGGCCACCGAGAAGGTTCGCGTCGGTTCCCTCGTGTACTCGGTCGGCTACCGGCATCCGGCCGTCCTGGCCAAGATGGTCACCGCGATCGATCACATCAGCGGCGGTCGCGCCGATCTCGGCCTGGGCGCGGGTTGGGCGGTCGTGGAATACGACGCTTACGGGATCCCGTTCCCCGGGGTCAAGACCCGCATGGACCAGCTCGAGGAGGCCATCCAGTGCGTGCGTGGTTTGTTGCACGACGAGGTCACCACCTTCGACGGAGAGTGGTTCTCGATGAAGGACGCCCGCAACGAACCCCGACCGGTGCAGAGTCGACTTCCGATCTGGATCGGTGGTGGCGGCGAGAAGCGCACCCTCAACATCGCCGCGCGTTACGCCGACGGATGGAACGTGCCCTTCATCTCGCCCGAGGCTTTCGCCCACAAGAGCGCCGTGCTCACCGAGCACTGCGTGCGGGTGGGCCGGGACCCCAAGTCGGTGAAGCGCACGGTCAACGTGGGCATCGCCTGGACCGAGGAGAGTCTGCGGGCGCAGTTCGGCATGCTGGCCGACGGGGTTCGTCCCGGCGTGCTCACCGGGTCGGACGACGAGGTGATCGACCGCATCGGTCAGTACGTCGGGGCCGGAGCCGACCAGATCAATCTGGCCTTGCGCGCTCCGTTCGACCGCGACGCCCTCGAGCGTTTCAGCGGAACCCTCCGTCTGGCATGACGGTGGTGCGGGTCACCGCACCCGGGCGCGTCAACCTCATCGGCGACCACACCGATTACACGGGCGGACTCGTGCTGCCCATGGTCCTCGAACGTCGAACCGTCATGGAAGGGACCGCCACCGGCGACGGCCTCGTTCGGGTGTCGTCGGCCGACGAATCGGAGCCGGCGTGCTTCCCGATCGATATCGCTGAACCGGAAAGCGTCGAGCCGGGTTGGGCCCGGTACGTGGCCGGGATGGTTCGTGAGATGCGCCTTCTCGGCGTGATGGTCGACGGATTCGAGGCCCACGTCACCACCGACCTACCCATCGGATCCGGATTGTCGTCGAGCGCGGCGCTCGAAATCGCCGTCGGTCGGTTCGTGCGCGAGCTCGTCGGGTCGGACTCCGTCGACGACGTGTCCATGGCTGTAGCCGCACAACGGGCCGAGCACCGGGCGTCCGGGGTTCCGTGCGGAATCATGGACCAGTTGTGCATCGCGGTGGGTCGATCCGGTTCGGCGACGTCGATCGACTGTCACGACCTCACATTCCGTCACGTCCCGATTCCCGACTCGATCGAGGTCGACGTCCGTTTCGTCGTTCATCGCAAGCTGGTGGGCAGCGAGTACGCCGACCGGGTGGCCGATTGTCGACGCATCGAGGAGATCGTCGGCCCCCTCCGATCGGCGAGGCCGGCCGACGTCGACGTACTTCGCGACGACCGATTGCGACGTCGTGCCCGTCACGTGGTGTCGGAGAACCAGAGGGTTCGCGACGCGATCGACGCCCTCGGCAACGGCGACGTCACCGAATTGGGCCGACTGATGACCGAGTCGCATCACTCCCTGGCCCGTGACTACGAGACGTCCACCCCCGTCATGGACGAGGCGGTCGAGCGCCTACTTCGCGAGCCCGGTGTTCTCGGCGCGCGCATGACCGGCGGAGGTTTCGGCGGTTGCGTGGTGGCCATCCGCCACCGGGGCTGATCCTCAGCCGAGAAGGCGTCGCTTCTCGCGGTCGAACTCGTCCTGGCTGATCGACCCCCGATCGCGGAGACCCTCCAACTTCTCCAACTGGGTGGCCACGTCGTTCACGGGACGACCCCCACCCACCCGATGACCGTTCTCCTCGATCTGGGCGTGGATGAGACGTTGAACCTCGTCCGGCTTGCGCACGTCGGAGAAACGCTGCTGGCCGTCCTCGCCGCCCGACTCGATCAACAGGTCTCCGGCGCGGATGAGTTTCTCGAAGATCGTCTGTTGGAAGTTGATGTTGTTCACCCGCTCGAGGGGAATCGCTATCCCCTGCTTGGCGAACACTCCGCTGCGGTAGATCAATCGGTCCGAGGTGACGACGAAGTGCGTGCTGCGCCACTGCAGCCAACGCACGGCGAGCCACATGGTGGAATACAGCGCCCCGATCCCCGTCACCCAATGCAGGACCGTCCCCAGATCGCCGCTCACCCTGGCCAACGACAGCAACCACAGCGCCACGGTGAGCAGCGTGGCCCCTCCGGGCTGGGCGAAGTGCCACCAGTGCGGCTTCAGGTCGACGCTGACGACCTCACCGTCGAACAGCAGCTTCTCCGGGAACGCGGGGTTCAGGATCGACGGCTTGCGGTGATGGTCGGGACCGTTCTCCATGGCCAGAGAGTAGTCCCACACCGTGCGCCTACGATGGCGAGGTGCCCGAACGACCCGACGACGAAGCGAACGAGACGCCGACCGTCGAAGGGGTTGCCGACTTGCTGTCGGATCTCGATCGTCACCAGCGTCGTGCCGTCACCTCCGACGCGCCGTTGCTGGCCATCATCGCCGGGGCCGGTTCGGGCAAGACCCGCGTGCTCACCCGACGCGTGGCCCATCAGTGTCTCACCGGTGCGGCCGACCCGTCCCACGTGGCCGTGCTCACCTTCACCCGTCAGGCGGCCTCCGAGCTCCATCGTCGGTTGCGAGCCCTCGGCACCGGCGACGGGTTGATCGCCGGCACGTTCCACTCGGTGGCGCTGTCGATGCTGCGTCAGCATTGGGATCAACGAGGGCGCTCGCATCCCACGGTCGTCTCCGATCGACGACGGCTCATCGGAGAGGTCATCGGACCCAAGCACGGCACCAGCATTGCCGCCCTGAGTTCCGACATCGACTGGGCCCGGGCGCGGAACATCGATGCCGCGCGCTACCCGTCGGTCGTGGCCGCCGCCGGTCGTCGCAGCGCGGCACCGCCGGCCGACGTGGCGCGCGTGATGGGCGACCTCGAGAAACTGAAGGCCAAGCGCGGGGTCATCGACCTCGACGACCTGCTGTCGACGACCATCCGCCTCATGCGCGACGACGGGGACTTCGCCTCCGTGGCGCGATGGCGAATCCGGCACCTTTTCGTCGACGAGGCCCAGGACCTCAATCCGCTCCAACTGGAGGTGCTCGAACTCTGGCGCGGCGACCGTGACCAACTCACGTTGGTCGGCGACCCGTCGCAGGCGATCTACGGCTTCAACGGCAGCGACCCCACCGTCTTGTCCGACCTCGAGGCGCGTTTTCCCGGCATCGAGGTGGTCCGCCTGTCCACCAACTACCGCTGCACTCCGCAAGTGGTCGCGGCCGGACTGCGCGCTCTTCGTAACGGTGGTGCCGCGGTGCCCGAACTGGTGTCGGCACGACCCAACGGAGCCAACGTGCGCGTGATCGGTTTCGCCGACGAACACCGCGAGGCGTCGGGCATCGCCGCCATCGTCGAGGAGACCGGTCGCGAGCGCGGAGGTTGGCGTTCCATCGCGGTGTTGGCGCGCACCAACGCACAGCTGACCCCCGTGCGCAGCGCTCTCGAGGCCCGGGACATCCCGTGTCGGGTGCTCGGCGCCGCGGCCGCCGACCCCGTCCAGCGCGCCACGCGCGAGGTGGGCGACCTACCGAGCGCCACGCGCATCGCCACCTGGTCACGCGACGCGCGCGATCCGTTCGACGAGGACTCCGCCGAGGACATCGCCGCCCGGCGAACGGTGGCCGACGCCGCCGACGAATTCCTGCGTGGCGGAGGTGGCGACGGTCGGGCCTTCCTCGCGTGGGTGCGCGCGAACCGTCCTTTCGAGGTGTCGAACGACGGCAACGTCGTCGAGTTGCTCACCTTCCACGGCGCCAAGGGGCGCGAATGGGACGATGTCGTGGTGGCCGGTTGCGAAACGGGTCTCGTGCCCCACTCCTCGGCCAAAAGCGAACCCGAGCGCGCCGAGGAGGTGCGCTTGGCGTACGTCGCCATCACCCGGGCCTCGGATCGACTGGTTCTCACCCATGCCCGTCGCCGACGCGATCGCGACCGCTCTCCGAGCCCGTTCATCGATGGTGCCGATGCCGTCGAGCCGGGGGTCGCACCACCCCCCGAGTTCCGACTCGACAACGAACGTCGTCGCGGAGCCGCCGACGCGATCGATCCCGTGCTGAGCGAACTTCTCGAATGGCGCAAGAACGCCGGTCGAGCGGCGCGGGTGGAGCCCGGCATGTTGTGTTCCGATGCCACCCTCGACCGCATCGCCCGAATCGCACCGGCGACGGTGGCCGACCTGCAGTCCATCGACGGCGTCGGTCCGTCTCTCGCCCGACGCGCCGGCGAACGAATACTCGAGGCGGTCAGCCGGGGTCGGTCTCGTCGGCGCGATCCCGCTGACGGTTGAGATCGGCGAAGGTGGCGGCCTTCACCGTGATGAAGGTGCCGACCGCCTCGGCGCACAGTCGATCTCCGGCGTGAATGGTTCCCGAGGTCATGATCTTGCGACCGTTCAACCCGTCGAAACGACCCACGACGCGAAGGGGCTGGTGGAGCGGGGTGGGTGATCGATAGGTCACCTCGAGTCGCCCGGTCATTCCCGGCGAACCCGACAACGCCTGGGCGAACCCGAGCACCTCGTCGAAGATCGCCGCGATCAGACCTCCGTGCAGACATCCCGGCGGCCCCTCGTAGGCGTCCCCGTAGGTGACCGTGGCCACCACCTCGTGCTCGGTCGTCGAGATGTCGACCAGCCCGGCCAGAGCGTTCAACGGGCCGGTGACCGGGCTGTGACTGATGAACCCGTGGGTGGCTCCACCGACGGCCCCCTCCGCACTGGCGTGATAGCTGCGTCCGTGCGGACCGGCCGCGAGGATCTCGGCCGCCCGTTCGAGCAACTCGGCCGCGCGTGCGAACGACTCGGGATCGGACACCGAGGTGGCCGAGTGTTGCAACACGGATCGCGTGGCGTTGGCCAGACGTAGACGAGGGTTCGACGCCTCGAACATGACGGTTCGATGCTTGGGTAGATCGAGCGGGTTGCCCGAGCCCAATCCCGCCGGCCGATCCGGGTCGGCCCACGATGACGTTTCGTTCGTCTCAGACATCTATGTCCACCACCACGGGCGCGTGATCACTGGGCTTCTCCCCCTTGCGGGCCTGACGATCGACCGAGATCCAACGACACTTCGCGGCCGTCGACCCGGTCGCCATCACGAGGTCGATACGCATCCCGTGTCCCTGGTTGAAGGCACCGGCCCGGTAGTCCCACCACGAGAACAGTTTCTCGTCCGGATGATGACGACGGAACACGTCGGTCATTCCCCACTTCTCGAGTTCGCGCAACGCCTCCCGCTCGGGTTCGCTCACGTGGGTCGCCCCCACGTACTTCGCCGGATCATGGACGTCACGATCGTCGGGGGCGATGTTGAAGTCCCCGGTCACGATGACGTCGCCCGTCGGCGACTCGTTCGCCTCGAGGTGCGCGACCAGACGCTTCATCCACGCCAACTTGTACCGATAGTGATCGTGATCGAGTTCGCGTCCGTTGGGCACGTACACCGAGCTCACCCGGATCCCCGCACAGGTGGCGGTCACCAGACGGGCCTCGGGATCGGCCGGCGAGCCGTCGGCGAAACCGCGCACGGGGTTCTCCAAGCCCACGCGACTGACGATGGCCACTCCGTTCCATTGACCCTGACCGTGGTGGACCGATTCGTAGCCGAGCGCCGAGAAGAAGTCTGTCGGGAAGGCGTCCTCGGCGAGTTTGGTCTCCTGCATGCACACCACGTCGGGTCGCACGTCGGCGAACCACTCTTCGACCCGGGGCATACGGGCGCGAAGAGAGTTGACATTCCAAGTGGCCAAGCGCACGGGAGAACCGTAGGCGATGGAGAGCTCGTCGGTCACGCGCGACGCGACGAGGGCGCCTTCTTCGCGGGTGCCGCCTTCTTGACGGGCGCGGCCTTTCTCGCCGGAGCGGCCTTCTTCGCCGGAGCAGCCTTCTTCACCGGCACGGCCTTCTTCGCCGGAGCAGCCTTCTTCACCGGTGCGGCCTTTTTGACGGGCACGGCCTTTTTCACCGGCACGGCCTTCTTGGCAGGTGCGGCCTTCTTCACCGGCACGGCCTTCTTGGCGGGTGCCGCCTTCTTCGCGGGTGCCGCCTTCTTGGCCGGAGCGGCCTTCTTGGCGGGCGCCGCCTTCTTGGCCGGAGCGGCCTTCTTCGCGGGCGCGGCCTTCTTCGCCTCCGACGGTGCCGCGGACGACGGCTTCAGATCGATGCTGCGTCGCCCGGGGATGATCTCGGCCACCTCCAGCGTGATGCTGTCGCCCAACTTCATGACCTCTCGCGCCGAACGGGGCGGAGGGCTGCTGTACAAGCGCAACGGCACGTAGCCGCGCACGTCACCGATCAGCACGTACGCGCCGTGGGACGAGTAACTGTCGACCACGCCGACGACCACCGAGCCGACCGGATGTTTCTCGACGAACTGGATGAACGGCAACACCTCGTTGACCGCCTTGCCCGTCGGCGCGACGGCGGCCTTCTTGGCCGGCAGGGTCGCCCCGGGCGGCGGCGCCTTGGGCACCGGCATGGGTTTCATGGCCTCGGCGCTCACCTTCACCTTGGGCGCCGACTCCTTCTTGCCGCCCTTCTCGGCGTCGCGAATGGAACGACGGCTCTTGTCGCCACGCACCGGCGTGCGGTTGACGAACACCCATCCGACGTTCGGTACGGGCTTGCCGCCGATCAATCGCCCCTCGTCGAACAACCACGGGTACTGGCCGTGGAACTCCTGGTAGCTGTCGTTCGAGAGGATCGACGCTCCCACCTTCTGGGCGATGCTGAGGACGAAGCCGTCGCCTCGTCCGACGGTGCCCGCCGGGGGCGTGACCAGTTCGTTGTGCTCCACGGCCTTGTCGAACGCCTTGGTCTCCTTGGCGTCGATCCGATGGCCGAAGGTGGCGTCCACGATGACCGTGATGACGTCCTTGGGGTGATCGGCCATGAAGGCCATCACTGCTTCGTTCAATTGCTTCAAGCTGGGCTTCGAACGACCTTCCGTGGCGATGTTCGAGCCGTCGACGATGACATGTCTGGGCACCCTGTCAGTCAACCACCAATGGGGACCGGCGCTGGGGATAGCCCTACGATCGTGCTGTGACCGGTTCAACCACGATCTCGGCCGTGCTCTGGGACTTCGGCGGGGTCATCCTCACCAGCCCCTTCGAGGCCTTCAACCGCCTGGAGGCCCGCATCGGAGTCCCGGCCGACACGATCCGGCGCATCAATGCCACCGACCCCGACCGCAACGCGTGGGCGCGGTTCGAGCGCAGCGACATCTCCGCCGCCGAGTTCGACGAAGCCTTCGCCCTGGAGGCCGCCCGCCTCGGGCACTCCATCCGCGGGGCCGACGTTCTGATGGTGCTGAAAGGCGACGTTCGACCCGAGATGGTTCGCGCACTGGACCTCGTGAAGGCCGCCGGCTTCACGACCGCCTGCCTCACCAACAACATGGTCGGCGGAGACGGTCGCACCGAGCGTCCCACCAACGACCGGGAGGCCGAGATCGATCTGATCATGGAGCGCTTCGACGTCATCGTCGAGAGTTCCAAGGTGGGCGTGCGCAAACCCGAGGTGCGCTTCTACGAGATCGCCTGCGAGATGCTCTCGGTGTCCCCCCACGAGTGCGTCTTCCTCGACGACCTCGGGATCAACCTGAAGCCGGCGGCCAACATGGGCATGCGCACCATCAAGGTGATCTCGGCCGAACAGGCCATCGACGACCTGGAGTCGATACTCGGTCTGTCGTTGCGCTGAGCCTCCGGATCAGAGGTTCTGGAACGTCTCGTCCATCAGGTCCGCCAACTCCTGGTCGTGGACCGTCTTGGAACCGGTCGCCGGGCTTCCGCTGGCCACTCGGGCCACGTGGCGCAGGTCGTAACCCGCGTCCTTGATGCGCCACAGGCGATGCTCGACGAAGTGCCAGGGACCCATGTTGCTCGGCTCCTCTTGCAACCACACCACCTCGCGGGCGTTGGGGTAATCGGTCAGGATCTGGTTCATCTGCTCGATCGGGAACGGGTACAACTGCTCCACCCGCACGACGGCCACCGGGGCGTTGCGCTTGTTGCGCTCGGCCATGGCGTCCCACGCCACCTTGCCGGAGCAGAAGACCACTCGCTTCACCGACGAACGATCGGTGACGGCGGGATCGTCGAGCACCTCCTGGAACGACGTGCCGGGCTCGAGTTCGCTGATGCGCGAACGCGACTCCTTCATGCGCAACGGGGCCTTGGGGGTGAAGATGACCAACGGCTTGCGAACCTCACGGTGCATCTGACGACGCAACACGTGGAAGTACTGGGCGGCCGTGGTGGCGTTCACCACCTGGATGTTGTCCTCGGCGCACAAGGTGAGGAAGCGCTCGATGCGCGCCGAGCTGTGCTCGGGTCCCTGACCCTCGTAGCCGTGCGGCAGGAGCATGACGAGCGCGTTGCGCTGGTTCCACTTGTCCTCGGCGGCCACGATGTACTGGTCGATGATGATCTGGGCGCCGTTCACGAAGTCGCCGAACTGCGCCTCCCACAACACCAAGGCCTCGGGGTTCGCGTGTGCGTATCCGTATTCGAATCCGAGCGCCGCGTACTCCGACAGCAGCGAGTCGTAGACCCAGAACTTCTCGGCGCCCGGCATCTCGGACAACGGGATCCAGACGCGCTCGTTGGTGTTGTCGATGAGAGCGGCGTGGCGCTGGCTGAAGGTACCGCGACGCGAGTCCTCACCGGCCAGGCGCACCGGACAACCCTCGAGCACGAGCGATCCGAACGCCAGCGCCTCTCCGGTGGCCCACTCGATGTCTCCCTGCTCGTTGTAGGCCTTGGCGCGGGCCTCGAACTGCTTGGCCAGCTTGGGATGCGGCGTGAAGTCGGCCGGGTAGTTGGTGAGTTGGGCGAAGATACGGTCGAGCGTCGCTCGCTCGACACCGGTGTTCACGTGGGGCAACACGCCCACCGGCTTGGGCGGCTTGGCCACCTTGGTGGGAGCCGGAGCGTGCGCACGGGTGTCGTCGAGCGCCACCTGCAACTTGCGCTGGAAGTCGTCGAGGGCCTGTTCGGCTTCCTCGAGCGTGATGTCCCCGCGGCCCACCAACGTTTCGACGTAGAGCTTGCGCACACTGCGCTTCTCGGCGATGGCCTTGTACATGAGCGGCTGGGTGTAGCTGGGATCGTCACCTTCGTTGTGACCGTGGCGGCGATAGCACACCATGTCGATCACGACGTCCTTGTGGAATCGCTGACGGTACTCCCACGCCAGACGGGCCACCCGCACGCACGCCTCGGGGTCGTCGCCGTTCACGTGGAAGATCGGTGCCTGCACCATCTTGGCCACGTCGCTGCAGTAAAGCGAGGAACGGGCGAACTGCGGCGAGGTGGTGAAACCGATCTGGTTGTTGATGATCAGGTGGATGGTGCCACCGACGCGGTAGCCGTTGATGTCGCTCATGCCGAGACACTCGGCCACCAGTCCCTGTCCGGCGAACGCCGCGTCGCCGTGGATCAGGATGGGCAACGCCGGGAACGAGCCCGGCGGGTCGATCTGATCCTGACGCGCCCGGACCATGCCCAGCACGAGCGGATCGACGGTCTCGAGATGGCTGGGGTTCGCGGCCAACTCGATCTTGATCTCGTTGCCGGCCGGGCTCCGATGATGACCCGAGGCGCCGAGGTGGTACTTCACGTCGCCCGAGCCCTGCACCGCGGAGGGATCGACGTAGCCCTCGAACTCCTTGAAGATGTGCTCGAGGCTCTTGCCCATCACGTTGGCGAGGATGTTGAGGCGTCCTCGGTGGGCCATGCCGACGACGGCGGAGTCGAGTCCGGCGTTGGCGGCCCGGGAGAGGATCTCGTCCATGATCGGAACGGCGCTCTCGGCACCCTCCAGACCGAAACGCTTGGTGCCCACGTACTTGGTGGCGAGGAACTTCTCGAAGGCCTCGGCGGCGTTGAGTCGCTCGAGAACGCGATGCTTCTCGTCCTTCGACAGTTGGAACGACACGCCCTCGAAGTGCGACTGGATCCAACGCTGTTCGTCGGTGTCCTGGATGTGCATGTACTCCACACCAATGGTGCGGCAGTACGCGTCGCGCAACACCCCGAGAAGGTCGCCGAGCGACATCTTGGTGGTGCCGGCCACACCTCCGGTGAGGAACTCACGGTCGAGGTCCCAGATGGAGAGGCCGTACGTGATGGGGTCCAGCTCGACCGGGAGCTTGGGTTCCTTCCAACGCAGCGGGTCGATGTCGGCGATGAGGTGACCGCGCACGCGATGAACGCGGATGAGCGTGGCGACCTGCATCTGCTTGTGCAGCATGGCCTCCTCGCTGTCCATCGGATTGATGTCGACACGCCACTTCACGGCCTCGTAGGGCACGCCCAGACTGCGGAAGACGGACTCGTAGAAGCCGTGCTCGCCCAACAGCAACTCGTGCACCCGCTTCAGGAACAATCCGCTCTCGGCACCTTGGATGATGCGGTGGTCGTAGGTGGAGGTGACCGTGATGACCTTGGAGATGCCGAGGGTGGCCAACGCGCGTTCGTCGGCACCTTGGAACTCGGCCGGATAGTCGATGGAGCCGACGCCGACGATGACACCCTGACCGGGCATCAGTCGCGGAACGCTCTGCACGGTTCCGATGGTGCCGGGGTTGGTGAGGCTGATGGTCGCGCCCTGGAAATCGGAGATCTGCAGCTTGTTCTGCTTCACCTTGCGCACGAGATCCTCGTACGCGACGACGAAGTCGGCGAACGACAACGTGTCGGCGTCACGCAACACGGGCACCACCAGATTGCGACTGCCGTCGGACTTGGCCACGTCGACGGCCAGTCCCATGCTCACGTGGGCGTTGCGCACGATGCGCGGCTTGCCGTCGGGACCTTCGAGGTAGGCGTTGTTCATCTGCGGCACCGCGTCGGCGATCGCGCGCACGATGGCGTAACCGATGATGTGGGTGAAACTCACCTTGCTCTGACCGGTGCGACTGCGGTAGCCGTTGACGACCGAGCGGTTCACCTCGAGCAACTTGGCCGGAATGTTGCGGAAGCTGGTGGCCGTCGGAACGGACAGGCTGCGCTCCATGTTGGCCACGATCGCCACGCCAGCGCCCTTGATGGGTTCACCCGCGTCGGCGGTGGTGGCAGGCGGCGGTGCGACCGCGGCGGGGGCCGCCCCGTTGGTGGCGGGCGCGGGGGGCGCGACCGGGGCCGGGGCCACCGACGGGGATCCCGACGTGAGCGACTTGTAGTCCGAGAAGAACTCGCGCCACGACTCACCCACCGAGGCCGGGTCGAGGCGGAACTGCTCGTACATCTCCTCCACGAGCCAGGAGTTGGCCCCGAAGTCGGGCTGTGCGTCAGTCGGGGGGATCAGCGTTTCGGACACGGGGAAACTGTACCCCTCCCCATGCACTCACCTGCGGTGTTATGTCCCGCGAACCCCGCGCGGGTGACCGCTCGCACAGGCAAACGGTTTGATTTTCGCAAGTCGCTACTTGTAGATTCACGGCATGTCGTTCGTCCGTCTCCCCCGTCCGCGTTTCCTCGTCGGCTTGGTGGGCGGTTCGGCCCTCATGTTGTCCGCCTGTGGCGGCGGCGGGTCGAGCGCTCCCGAGTACTCGATTCCCACCGATGCCGATCTCGTCGTCAAGGCCGTTCCCACCATTCGATGGGACGCCGGCAACTACACCGCGGCGGCCGGTGAGATCGACGTGTTCCTCGCCAACGACGACAACGTGAAGCACGTGCTGGTGGTGCGTCAGGGCGACAAGGTGGTCGGTGACCTGGAGTTGGTCGTGAACAAGAAGGGCGACGTCGCCCAGGGCACGATCACGCTGGAGGCCGGCGAGTACTCGATCTATTGCACGATCCCCGGACACGGGAACATGAACAGCCCCCTCATCGTTTCCTGACTCCCCACACAGTCGACATGCAGAAGGACCGCCCCGAGGGGCGGTCCTTCTCTCGTTCGCTGGGGATTCGGATGAGGGCGGTCAGGCCTTCAGCAGGATCTCTCCGAGGATGTAGAGCACGACCCACAGGCCGACCGCCGTGTACATCGCGTTCTTGTGGCTCTCGTAGGGCCACAACAACTTGTTGGTGTTGGCGGTGCCACCCAACTTGCCCAGGGCGTTGAGCTGCAGGATGCCACCCAGCACCACCGAGATGATCACGAAGGTCCACGCCTTGCCGGCGTCGTTGCCGTCGTACAACGGACCGAAGAAGTGCGACGCGCCGACCATGTAGAACAACATCGAAAGCGAGAAGATCATGTTCTGACGGCTGGCCAACACGGCCCGACGGCCCGCGGCCGCGGCGCCCGGATCGGCCTCGCCACCGGCCAGCACGTTGGCGGCGTTGGCCAGCACGATCTTCTGGTTCTTCCAGATGACCATCCACACGTTGGCCGCCATGGTGATGCCGAACACCATGCCCACGAAGATCGCGGCGTTGTGCGGCAGGCCGTAGCCGGAGGTCTCCGACATGAAGTCCTGCATGTAGTTCTCGGTCACGCCGATGATGAGCAGACCGAGCACGAGGGTGACCACCGCGGCCCAACGGAACCACCACAGGGCCCGACGGGCCAACTTGTCGATGGAGATGTTGCGGGCCTTGCCCTCGTCGCCGTACGCGGCGAACGCCGGCACCTGCACCACGTTGAAGTAGTAGAGCAAGCCGATCCAGGTGATGCCGGCGAGCACGTGCAGCCAGCGCGTGAGAAACGCCAGACCTTCCTGCGAGAACAATTCCATTTCATTTCCTCCATTGGGACCCGGGTGGTCGCACCCGGTTCTCGGGACACGAAACCGGCACCCTCGGCGCCGGACGAGGTCAAGGTACCAAACCCTCGGCGGACAAGTGGTGATTCGCGACTCGTCGCCGTCGGGGGCAGGAAGCCCGCGCGAGTCGGGCACTAGCCTTGCCCCTCGGAGGCTTCCCATGGCGCACGAGTTCATCTACACCTGTTACAAGCTGGCGCGGCACTACCCGCCCGACCGCACGGTGCTCGAGAACATCTCGCTGTCGTTCTATCCCGGGGCCAAGATCGGCGTCATCGGCTCCAATGGCGCCGGAAAGTCGAGCCTGTTGCGCATCATGGCCGGTCTCGACGACGGATTCTCCGGCGAGGCCCGCCTCACGCCGGGATTCAGCGTGGGTTACCTGGCCCAAGAACCCCAACTCGACCCCACCAAGGACGTGCTCGGCAACGTGATGGACGGCGTGGCGTCGGTGAAGGCCATCCTCGACCGTTACAACGAGGTCATGGCCATGTGGGGCGATCCCGACGCCGACTACGAGAAGGTCGGCGCATTGCAGGCCGAATTGGAGGACAAGATCGCCGCGGCCGACGCCTGGAGCCTCGAGCGCAACGTCGAGATCGCCATGGACGCCCTGCGTTGTCCGCCCAACGACTCCGACGTCACCAAGCTCTCCGGCGGAGAGCGCCGTCGGGTCGCGCTCTGTCGCCTGCTCCTCAGCCGCCCCGACCTCCTGCTCCTCGACGAGCCCACCAACCACCTCGATGCGGAGAGCGTCGACTGGTTGGAGCGCTTCTTGAAGGAATACCCCGGAACCGTGGTGGCCATCACGCACGACCGTTACTTCCTCGACAACGTCGCCAAGTGGATCCTCGAACTCGATCGCGGACGAGGCTTCCCCTTCGAGGGCAACTACACCAGTTGGCTCGAACAGAAGCAGGAGCGCCTGGCCAAGGAGGAGAAGAGCAACGAGAACCGTCGCCGCACCCTCGAACGCGAGCTCGAGTGGGTGCGCATGTCCCCCAAGGCCCGCCAGGCCAAGGGCAAGGCGCGTCTGTCGGCGTACGAGAAGCTGCAGGCCGAGGCCGAGGCGGCCGATCGCGGTCCGTCGAAGCTGGAGATCATGATCCCCGCCGGCAAGCGGCTCGGCGACACCGTCATCGAGGTCTCCGGGCTGACCAAATCGTTCGGCGATCGCCTGTTGATCGAGAACCTCTCCTTCTCGTTGCCACCCGCGGGCATCGTCGGCATCATCGGTCCGAACGGCGCCGGAAAGACGACGCTGTTCAAGATGCTCACCGGACAGGAGCCCGTCGACTCCGGCACCGTGAAGGTGGGTGACACCGTCGAACTGGCCTACGTCGACCAGAGTCGCGACTCGTTGAATCCCGACGCCACGGTCTACGAGGAAATCACCGGCAACATCGAACACATGAAGGTGGGCAACCGCGAGATCAACGGCCGCGCCTACGTGGCCTCGTTCAACTTCAAGGGCAGCGACCAGCAAAAGCGCGTGGGCGATCTGTCCGGCGGTGAGCGCAATCGCGTCCACCTGGCCAAGTTGCTCAAGACCGGCGGCAACGTCCTGCTGCTCGACGAGCCCACCAACGACCTCGACGTCGACACCCTGCGCGCGCTCGAGGATTCGCTCGAGGCGTTCCCCGGTTGCGCCGTGGTCATCAGCCACGACCGCTGGTTCCTCGACCGCATCGCCACCCACGTTCTCGCCTTCGAGGGCGACAGCCAGGTGCGCTGGTTCGAGGGCAACTTCAGCGAGTACGAGGCGTGGCGCAAGAAGGAGATGGGTTCGGCGGCCGATCAACCCCATCGCATCAAGTACAAGCCGCTCGCCCGCTGATGTCCACCTCGGTTCGCTTCGTCCGCGTCGCCTGTGCGGTGGTCTTCGTGGCGTGCATCGCCGGACTGATCGTCTCGTCGATCGCCGGCAACAACGAGGGCTGGGTCCTCACCATCGGCATGTGCGGTGCCTCGGCGGCGGTGATCCTGATCGTCGTGTCTCTCGTGACCGCCAATCGTCGGCTCCCCGAGTTCGTGGAGGCCGATGCCGAAGCCATCGAAGCCCGCATCGCGCGCCTGACGGCCGCCGGTGCCGACGAGAGCGAACTGCGCGAGCTCGTGAGGGCGTCGGTCAAACTGGGTCGCGGGCAGTGACCGACGGTCGAGCACCGGAGACCGATCAGCAACTCGCCACTCGCCTCGCCGTCGAGGCCGGTCGGATGTTGGTGACGTTGCGCGACGAACTCGTGCGTGAGGGCATCCACTATTGGGATCTGAAGGACGAGGGCGACGTGGCCGGTCACCGGTTTCTGATGTCGGCTCTCGGTGCGGCCCGACCGGACGACGTGATCCTGTCAGAGGAGGCCGCCGACAACCGTCGCCGTCTGCAAGCCGACCGGGTGTGGATCATCGACCCCATCGACGGCACCAACGAGTTCGCCGAACCACCGCGATTCGACTGGGCGATTCACATCGCGTTGTGGGAGCGCGGATCGCTCACCGCGGCCGCGGTCAGCATGCCGGCGCTCGATCTGGTCTTCGGCACCGATCCGGCCCCGGTCGTTCCCCGGGTCGAACGCGAACGGCCGATCCTCGTCACGTCGCGATCGCGCAACACCTACGCGGCCGTGCGGGTGGCCAACGAACTGGGTTGCGACGTGGGTCGCCTCGGCTCCGCCGGAGCCAAGACCATGGCCGTCGTCATGGGCGAGGCCGACATCTACGTGCACGACGGCGGCATGTACCAATGGGACTCCGCCGCTCCGGCCGCGGTGGCCCGGGCCGCCGGTCTGCACGTGAGCCGCATCGACGGAAGTCCACTGGTGTACAACCAGGAGTCGCTCTGGCTCCCCGATTTCGTGGTGTGTCGGCCCGAACTGGCCGACGCGGTGTTGACCGCCGTCGATTACTGACGAGCACCGATCTGTAAGGTTGGGACGTGAATCGTCACCCCGGAATCGCCATCGCCGGATTGGCCTCCCTGGCCGCCGGAGTCATCCATGGCGGGGCCATCGGCCTGCACGCCGAACATCCGCAGCTGGCCCGCGTCTTCATCGCCATGACCCTGCTCCAGGTGGGCTGGGGACTGTTCATGCTCCTCGCGCCACGCGTGTCCCTCATCCCGGCCGGCGTGCTGATCAACGGCGCGGCCGTCGGTGGCTGGCTGCTCACCCGCGTGTCGGGTATCTCGTGGATCGACGGACTCGAGGTGGCCGAGAGTCCCCAATGGACCGACTCGATCTGCGCCGGCCTCGGTGCGGTGGCCGCCACCACGGCGCTGGCCTCGGTGCTGATCGGTTCTCGCCCGTTGCCCTCCGTGCGACTGTCCTACCCCGCCGTCGCCTGCGCCGTACTCGTCGTGCCGGCCATGTGGACCGGCAGTTCCCACGTGCACGATCACTCCTCCGTCGACGCCGCGGGCAACGTCATCGACGAATCGCAGCCGCATGATCACTCCGATCCCTCCGTCGTGGCCGTGGCCAACGTCGACGGCACGGGGACGGTCACCACCGAGGCTCACGCGCACCTCGACAACTGGCCACGGGCCTACGACCCCGCCGTCGGCATCGACATCTCGGGCGTCGAGGGAGTGAGCACCGAACAGGAGGAGCGGGCGCGCACCCTGATCGAGGACACTCTGGAGATCCTGCCGAAGTGGGCGAACTACGACGAGGCGGTGGCTCAGGGTTGGGTGTCGATCGGTGACGAGAGCACCGGTTACGAACACCTGGTGAACCGTCGGCTCATCGTCGACGGCAAGTTCCTCGACCCCTCGGCCCCCGAGTCCTTGGTCTACAAGGCCGAGGGCGCCAAACGAACGCTGGTGTCGGCGATGTTCATGGCCAACGTCGGCGTGCCCATCGACGACCCCTCTCTCACCGACTTCGCCGGCCCCTTGATGCAGTGGCACGTCCACGACAATCTGTGCTTCCGCAACAACGCACAGGGGCGTTCGGTGGTGGCCGGTGTGCTGAACGCCAACGGGCAGTGCCCGCCCGGATCGGCCCTGGGCGGAATCGGCATCGCGATGGTCCACGTGTGGATCACCGCGCATCCGTGCGGACCGTTCGCCGCCCTCGAAGGTGAGGGTGCCGGACGAGCCGACGTGAGCGACGCCGAGCGCAAGGACCTGTGCCAGCACGATCACGCCACCATGTCGTCGGGAGGTACCGGCGGCACCAACACGTCGGCGACCACGGCGACCACTCCCGCTCCGACCACCACCGCCCCCAGCTACAAGGACAACGGATCGCCCCGCATCTCGCTGGCCGGATTCCCGGGTGTGTCGGCGGCCCAGCAGGCCCGTGCCGAGGATCTGGTGTTCCGCACCCGCACCGTTTTGCCGAAGTTCGCCACCACCGACATCGCCATCGCGAACGGTTACAGCAGTATCCAGGATTCGTCCACCGGCGTCGAACACTACGTCAACTGGACGTACATCAACGACGAGCACGAGTTGAACCCCGACTACCCCGAGAGTCTGGTGTTCCAGGTCGGACCCAACGGACAACGAACGTTGGTGTCGGCCATGTACATGTTGGGCGACTCGTACACGTTGGAGACGGTGCCCGACATCGGCGGCTCGCTCACGCAGTGGCACATCCACAACAACCTCTGTTACAGCCAGGATCCGTTCGTTCACGGCTCGACCCGTGTCGTGGGTGTCACCTCGGAGAACGGACCGTGCAGCTTCGGAGTCAAGTTGAATCCGAACCCCATGATCCACGTGTGGATCACTCCCCATGTCTGTGGCCCGTTCGCGGCGCTGGAGGGAGTCGGTGCCGGTCAGATCAAGACGGGTGAGGAACGTCTGTGCGACGAGGTGCACTCGCACGGGTGATCCGGCGCGCCACCACGAGAGCCCAGACGAGCGTGATCACGCTCACCGACAGCACCACGATGGGCATGACGGACGAACCCGTCGACTCGATCAGTGGACCGATGCCCGTGGGCACGATCAAGGCCCCGATGGCGGCCGCACCGACGATCCACGAGGTGGCTCGGGCCGTCAGCGATGTCCGTTCGTCGACCATGGCGATCATGGTCGGGTACTGCGGCCCGGCCCCCAGTCCGTAGAGGAACGCCCCGACCCAGATCGACCACTCCGCACCGTCGGCGATCACCATGGGCACCAGGGCCATCACCGAGAAGGCGCACGAGCCGATCACGATCGCGCGCGGGCTCGCGACCCGACTGGTCGGGATCGCCAACAAACGCCCCAACGAGAAGGCGGCCCAGAAGAGCGCGGTCACGATGGCCGCCGTCGATCCGCTCAGACCCCCGTCCTCGGAGTAGGTGAAGATCCAGCCGGCGAAGCCCATCTCGGCTCCCACGTACAGCAGGAAGAAAACGGCCACCACCAGAGTCGAGGCGGAGTCGAGCGGTGGACGGCTCGCGTGGTCCTCCACCGTGGGCGGGTTCGGAGGTTCGTGACGCCGCAGCAACGCCGCACTGACGCCACCGAGAACCACCACGAAGGCCACGACCAACCACAAGTCGTCGACGAGCGCCAAGGACCGGTCGACCGCGAGCGGCGCCAACAGCGCACCCACACCGAAGGAGAGGTGCAGAGCGTTCAACGCGGGACCCGACGCCCCGAGTCGCGACCAGACGACCATGGTGTTCATCCCGGCGTCGGCCAATCCCGTGGAAGCGCCGATGACGACCGCGCCCGTCGCCGCCACCGCGAACGTCGATGCCGCGGCCAGCAGACCCACGCCGAGAACGAAACCGACGAGGCCCGCGACGAGGGTGGGATGTCCGCCGAACCTCACGATGGACCGTCCGCCGACGATGGCCCCGGCGAAGTTGCCGGCGGCGCTGCATGCGAAGAGCACCCCGATCATGCCGGCCCCCACCCCGAGACGGTCCTCGAGATACGACGCCGACGGCCCGAGAACCGACAACGTCACCCCCAACGCCAGCGCGACCGAGAGGTACTGGTGGACCGGCTTCAGGGCAGGCTCACGACGGTCACCGTGCCACTCGCTCCGTCGACGGTGACCACCGCTCCGTCGGGAATGCGCTCGGTCGCGTCGGTGACGCTGACGACGCAGGGCATACCCAACTCGCGACTGACGATGATGGCGTGGCTCACCACGGCGCCCACGTTCACCACCACCGCGCCGGCCGGCACGAACAGCGGCGTCCACGCCGGGTCGGTGAACGGGGCGATGAGCACCTCACCCGGCTCGAGCGCGAACGGATCGGCGGGATCGAGGATCACGCGGGCCTTGCCCGTGTAGGTGCCGGGTGCTCCGGGCATACCCTCCAGCACCTCGCCGACCGTCACCGCGACCGAACTCGACTGGCCCTTGCGCGCCCACTCCTCGAGCGGAGGCACCACCCCGTTCACGATGAACGGAGGCTCGAGTTCGAACAGTTCGAGGTACTGGCGCTCCCGTTGGGCCAAGCGGGCGCGGAATTCGTCGGGCTGGGCGACGAAAGCGTCGAGCTCGTCGGCCAGCAACATGCAGATCTGCGACGTCGAGTATCCGGTGCGGGCCGCCAGGGCGAAGGCCGCCATGCGCACCTCGTGCACCACCTTGATGATGTTGGTCTTGGCTCGCTCGCGTCCGGCCAGGTACAGGTGAGCCGATCGAAGAGCCATGTCGAACTGCGCCAGCACGTCGGGTTGGCCCGCCAACACCTCTCGGACCCGCGCCTCGGCCGCCTCGCGCAGCACCACGTTGCGCTCGTTGCGCAACATCGGACTCTCGGAGTCGTCGGCGCCACGCATGGCGTCGACGAGCACCGTCACCAGCTCCGGCTTGGTCTCCCAGGTGTCCGAGCGAATGTCCCACTCGTTCGGACCGCGACTGCCGAACTCGTCGATGAACGCCGCGAACCGCGACCGGTATTCCGGAGAGTCGGCCGGCAACCGCGAAAGCTCCCACATGGCCCGACTCGGAGCGGCGGAGTCCACGTCCCCGATGCTGGTGATCAGGGTCAGCAACATGGCCGGGTCCCCCAGAGCGGTGGTGATCGCGCCCAACGCGCCGGGACCGATGGACGTCCCGGCCGTCATGTCGAGGTGATGTTCGAACAGACGCCGCAACAACGCGGTGAACGACCGCATCCGCGCCACCAACGTCGCCTCGTCGCACTCGGCGAGGTCGGGCCGGGAGGCCCGCGCCGCGTTGGCGTCGTCGCGGTCGACTCGCAGATGCGGCAGATCGGGGGCCATCATCACGCGACCCATCCATTCGGCGAGCTTGGCGGTGTTGCCGGGGCTCTCGTGCCACGGTTCGGCCACGTAGGGCGGAACGTCGGGATGCGCGCCGAAGTACATGGCGTCCACCATCTCGGGCGACAGACCGGGCCCGCGGACCCCGAAGAGTCGGGCCGCCGATCCGTTGATGAAGAGGTACCCACCGAAGTGTCCGACCACCTCGGGCCGGGTGGGATGCAGTTCGTGATCCTCCATCGTCCCCGCGCTCAACTGACTGTCGCGCCACCCCATGATGACGCCGGGCTCCCACACCACCGTCCAACAGAGCGGACTGCACGGGTCCGGCAACACCTCGCCGGCGTTGGCCCGCGTGTACAACGGCATCCGGGCACTCGGTTCCCAGTCCGTGATCCAACGTTGAGCGACCATGGCTCTCCCCCAGTTCGTTCCGCGGTATCGCCCCTCGGCGAGCCCCGACGCCGACCCCGACGGCGTCGTCTCGCACGCTAGTCGGCGAGTTCTGTCACACCCTCGCGGGTCGCACGAGATGAATTCGATCCGCGCTCGGGGGCAGACTCTGCTGGTGCCCGCCCCTGACTCGCCCGACTCCGCATCAGATGATCTGGCGTGGGGCGCGTTCACCGGAAACGGCCCTTGGTCCCTCGACCGCTCACGCATCGACTGGATGCCTCTGGTCGGCGACTTGCGCGAGGCGGCCCGCGCCGAGGTGCCGTCCCTCACCACGCCCCGACGCCTGCCCCCGGGCTCGCGGGTGCTGACGGTCGCCGGGCGCATCGGAGGAGCGATCGTGCCCTGGTTCGCGCGCAAGAAGCGCGGACGTTACGCCGATCCGGCCGACAGCCGAGCGGACGTGTCGCGTCGTCTCCGACGCGCGGTCGAGCAGCTCGGTCCGACCTACATCAAGCTCGGTCAGATCATCTCGAGCGGTGAGGGTCTGTTCCCCGCCGAGTTGGTGGAGCAGTTCAAGCTGTGCCGCGACCAGGTGCCCGCAGAACCGTTCTCCACCGTTCGCGTCACCGTCGAACAGGATCTCGGCGCCCGACTCGAGGACGTGTTCGAGTGGTTCGACGAGAAGGCTCTGGCGGCGGCCTCCATCGCCCAGGTGCACGCGGCGCGACTGCGCACCGGCGAGGACGTCGTGGTGAAGGTGCAACGCCCGAACGTGGCCGGCCTCGTGCGCAAGGATCTCACCGTGATGGCGTGGATCGCCCCTCACTTGGTCGGACGCATCCCCATCGCGGCGCTCGCCAATCCCCCGGCGCTGGTCGAACTCTTCGCCGAGACCATCGTCGAGGAACTGGACTTCCGACTCGAAGCCGCGAACATGCTCGATGTGGCGGCGATGCTGCGCGATCTGGGCCAGGAGGGCTACGTGGTCCCCCGCCCGCACCCCAGCCTCGTCACCCGTCGGGTGCTGGTGATGGAGCGGGTCTCGGGCTTCAACTTCGACGACGTGGCCGGGATGAAGGACGCCGGAATCGACACCGAGGGCGTCATCCGCACGGGAATGATCGCCTTCATGGAGGGCGCCATGATCCACGGCATCTTCCACGGCGACCTGCACGGCGGCAATCTCTTCGTTCTGCCCGACGGCCGCACCGCGTTGCTCGACTTCGGAATCGTCGCGCGTTTGAGCAACGAACGACGACTGGCGTTCCTGCGCCTCATGTTGAGCGCCACCACCAACGACGTCACCGGTCAGATGGCGGCGTTGCGCGACCTCGGAGCCCTGCCCCGCGACACCGACCTGGCCGCCGTCATCCGCGACCTTCGACTCGATCAACCCACGATCGATCCCACCACGCTCACGGGCGAGCAGATGGTGGCCGAGGTGCAGCGCGTGGTGAAGGCCTTGCTCGGTTACGGAGCGCGACTGCCCAAGGAATTGATGCTCTACGTGAAGAACATGGTGTTCCTCGACGGGGCGATCTCGCGTCTGGCCCCCGATCTCGACATCCTCGCCGAGGTCGCCAACATCTCGATGACCTTCGCCACCCGGCACGGCGAGCGTCTGGGACGTGAACTCGGCGTCGACCCCAACGCGGTCCAGTTCGACATGTCCAGCGTGAAGGCCAGCCTCGGACTCGAAGCCGACGTGGACCGCATGACCTACAAGGATCTGCAGGCGCGTCGCGATCTCATCCAAAAGCGCATGCGGGAGCACGTGACGCGGTAAAGATTGTCGGGTTATGCGTCTCGTGGTGGCCCGTTGCAGCGTGAAGTATGAGGGTCGTCTCGACGCCCATCTGCCCGAAGCCGTGCGATTGGTGATGGTCAAGGCCGACGGTTGCGTGGCGGTTCACAGTGACGGCGGGGCCTACAAACCGCTCAATTGGATGAACGCGCCAAACACCGTCGTCGAGTCCGACGGTCAGTGGGTCGTGACGAACCCCAAGGGCGAGACCCTCACCATCACCTTCCACGAGGTGATCGTCGAAACGAGTCACGAGTTCGGCGAGGACCCCGGTCTGCAGAAGGACGGAGTGGAGGCCCATTTGCAGGAGTTGCTGGCCGCGCTTCCCGAATCGGTGGAACCCGGACTCACCCTCGTGCGGCGCGAGTGGCCGACGGCCATCGGACCCGTCGACCTCATGTGCATCGACGCCGCGGGGAACTACGTGGCCGTCGAGATCAAGCGTCGGGGCGAGATCGACGGGGTCGAGCAACTGGCGCGCTATCTCGAGGTGTTGCGCGCCGACGCCAACCTGGTCGGTCTCCGGGGCGTGTTCGTGGCGCAGTCGATCAAACCCCAGGCCAAGGTGATCGCCGAACAGCGATCGATCTCCTGCGTCGAGGTGGACTACGACGATCTGCGCGGACGTCGTCCCGACGATCTGCGCCTGTTCTGATCAGGAGTGACGGACCAGACCCTGGTCGATCACCACTCGGTCGCCCACCGAGGTGGTGAACACCGCCTCCCCGGACGCGGTCTTCCAGATGCGCACGGTCAATTCGTCACCCGGCAGAACGGGTGAGGAGAACCGACCCTCGATGTGGTGGAACTTGGTGACGTCGTTGTCGCAGAGCGCCTTCAACAACATGCGGCCGGTGAATCCGTAGGTGCACAGCCCGTGGAGAATCGGGCGGTCGAAGCCCCCCAACGCCGCGAACGACGGATCGGTGTGCAACGGATTGCGGTCTCCCGACAAGCGATAGACGAACGCCTGATCCGGCGAGGTGGTCAAGGACACCTCGTGGTCGGGCGACGTGGCCGGTGGCTCGTTCTGCGGACCTGACGGACCGCGATCGCCACCCCAACCGCCTTCACCGCGGATGAAGACCGACGAGCGAGTGGTCCACAGCGGTTCACCGGTGGCCAGCTTCACCTCGGCCTCGGTGACCACGACGGCCGCCTTGCCCTTGTCGTGCATGGCGACGACCTTGTCCTGCACGGTCGCCTCGGCCTCGACCGGGATGGGGCGGTGCAACGTGATCGCCTGCGAACCGTGCACGAGCATGGCCCAGTTGAACGAACCGATGCCGGCCATCGCGCTGCGACCCGCCGACGTGGTGCCCGACCCGGCCACCACCGCGAAGGTGGGGAAGACGACCTGGGGCACGTCCTTGGTGTTCTCGGTGGTGAAGGCCAGATCGGCCTGGCCCGCGCCGATACCGACGGCGTACAGGAGCGCGTCCTTGGAGTTCCAGGACATGGTGCGGACGTCGCCGACGGTTCCGACGGCTTCGGGATTCAACGGCATTTCGGTACTCCTCGTGATGTGTGTCGGTTGATGGTGGTGATCGGTCTCAGGAACGGGGCTGGGGCCAGCCGCCGGGCGTGCCGTCCATGCCCGAGTTCTTGCGGGCGTGCGCCAGCAACTCGGCCACGATCGGGCCCAACGTGGTGGGGTCGTCGACGGGAGCGTGCTTGGGACCGCGCACCCACCCCTCGGCGACGGCCAGCACGTCACCGCTGGCCTCGAACACCCGGCCGGTGACTCCGGCCGCCTCGTCCGAGGCGAGCCAGGTGACGATCGGTGCGATCCAACGCGGCGAACGCTTCTCGCGATCCTCGTCGGTCTCGGGAGCCGGTCCGAGACCCTCGGTCATGCGGGTGAGGGCCACCGGGGCCACCGCGTTGACCGTCACGTTGTAGCGGGCCATTTCGAGCGCCGCGATGTTGGTGAACGCGGCGATACCGGCCTTGGCCGCGCCGTAGTTGGTCTGGCCGACGTTGCCGTAGATGCCCGACACCGACGTGGTGTTGATGATGCGACCCGACACCGGCTTGCCGGCCTTGCTCTGCTCGCGCCAATACGCGCAGGCGTGTCGCGTGGGCGCGAAGGTGCCCTTGAGGTGCACATTGATGACGGCATCCCACTCGGCCTCGGTCATCGAGAACAACATGCGGTCGCGCAGGATGCCGGCGTTGTTGACGACGATGTGCAGATCGCCGAAGGTGGCGATGGCGGTCTGGATCATCCGGGCCGCACCGTCGTAGTCGCTCACGCTGTCGCCGTTGGCCACGGCCTCTCCGCCCATGGCCTTGATCTCCTCGACCACTTGCTGGGCCGGCGAAAGATCCCCTCCGCTACCGTCGACGTTGCCGCCGAGATCGTTCACGACCACCTTGGCGCCCTGCGACGCCAAGCTGAGGGCGTGCTCGCGTCCGATGCCGCGACCGGCTCCGGTCACGATCGCGATTCGTCCTTCACACAGTCGGGCCATCGCCGTCTCCTTGCAATCCCGGGCGCTCGCCCGTCTGTGACTTCTGCTCCATGGATCATAGGTAACGCCATCCGGTGGCACACCAGTCGCCGACCACTCGTAACCTTTCGTCGTGTCCCCGAGTGCCAGCGATTTCGATTGCGACCTGCTGGTCGTGGGGGCCGGTCCCTCCGGCACCAGCGCGGCCATCACCGCGGCCCGGGCCGGCCTGCGGGTGACCGTGGTCGACAAGGCGCGTTTCCCCCGCGACAAGTGTTGCGGTGACGGTCTCACCACCTTGGCCCTGCGCCAACTGCAGGCTCTGGGCTTCGACCCCGCCACCGTGCCCTCGTGGCAGGACGTGGACGCCGCCCACCTGCGATCGCCGTCGGGTCGCGAGGTGCGCCTGCCCCTGCCCTCGGGAGGCCGTTTCGCCGCCGTCACGCCCCGCATCGAACTGGACTCCGCGCTCGTGGACCATGCGCGGGCGATGGGCGCGCGCGTCGTCGAGGAGTGCTCGTTCCGCGACATCTCCTCGGACTCCGAATCGGTCACCGTGAACGTGGTCGTCGACGGCCACGAGTCCACCATTCGCGCCCCGTGGGTGGTGGCCGCCGACGGGATGTGGAGTCCGGTGCGCAAGGCGTTGGGCGTGGCCACCGAGGGATACCTCGGCGAGTGGCACGCGTTCCGTCAGTACGCCCGCAACGTGACCGGTCCGGCCAAGGATCGTCTCATCGTGTGGTTCGACGAGGATCTGTTGCCCGGATACGCGTGGAGTTTTCCGTTGCCCGGCGGTCGCGTCAACATCGGTTTCGGCATCCTGCGCGACGGTGAACGTCGGGTGCAGGACATGAAGGACCTGTGGACCGATCTGTTACGACGCGAGCACGTGGTGGCCGCGCTGGGCGAGGGATTCGAATTGGAGGGACGGCACACCGCGTGGCCGATCCCGGCCCGCATCGACCAGGCCGTCACCTCCACGGGGCGCGTGCTCTTCGTCGGCGACGCGGCGATGGCCACTGACGCCCTCACCGGCGAGGGCATCGGCCAAGCCCTGCTCACCGGAGTCGAGGCCGCCAAGGCGGTCATCGGCGCGGGTGATCCGTCGACCGTTCGCCGCCGATATGCCCGAGCCGTGCGACATCACCTTCTCGCGGACCACCGCATGTCGATGCGTCTGTCCCGCGTGCTCGCCAAACCGAGGGGCGCTCGGGGGGCCATCGCGGTGCTCGACAAGTCCGGTTCGTGGGGGCGACGCAACTTCGCCCGATGGATGTTCGAGGACGAGCCGCGGGCCATCGCCCTCACCCCGGGACGCTGGCACCGCCGGCTGTTCCGCCAACGCGGCGCGTACTGAACCGCCCGGCGCCCACGGGACTACCGTGGCGGTATGCGCACCCGCCTGACCGACCTGCTCGACATCGAACACCCGGTGATGCTCGCCGGCATGGGAGGCGTGTCGTACTCCCAACTCGTCGCCGCCGTCAGCGAGGCCGGTGGCATCGGCACCTTCGGTGCCGCTCCCATGCGTCCGGGTCAGTTGGACGAGGAAATCGCGGCCGTCCATCGCCTCACTTCCAAGCCCTTCGGCGTCGATCTGCTGGCCGCCATCCCCGGCCAGTTGGAGAAGGACGTGGAAAGCATCATCAAGGGCGGAGCCCGCATCTTCGTGGCTGGCCTCGGGGTGCCCCGTGAGATCATCGACGTCCTGCACAAGAACAACGTGCTCGTGGGCTCCATGTGCGGCAAGGTGCGCCACGCTCAGGCGGCGCTGGCCAGCGGATGCGACTTCGTCGTGGCCCAGGGCACCGAGGGCGGTGGGCACACCGGCACCGTGGCCACCATGGCCCTGGTCCCCCAGGTCGTGGACGCTGTGGGCGACAAGATCCCGGTGGTGGCCGCCGGCGGACTGTTCGACGGTCGCGGTCTGGCCGCGTCGTTGGCGCTCGGTGCCGACGGGGTGTGGATGGGCACCCGCTTCATCGCCACTCCCGAGGCGCACGCCCCCAACGCGTACAAGCAGACGCTGCTCGAGTTGCCCGAGGACGGCACCGTGGTCTCACGCGCGTACACCGGCAAGACGTGTCGCGTCGTGCGCACCGAGTGGACCCAGCACTTCGAGGAACACCCCGAGGAGCTGAAGCGTTTCCCCGAACAGGTGATGGTGTCCATGAACGCCGGCGCCAATCACATGGGAGCACCCCCGGAGGTGGAGGTGGACCCCAAGCGGGAGTTCATGCCGGCCGGTCAGGGCGTCGGCGCGGTGCGCGAGTTGGTGCCGGCGGGCGACCTGGTGCGGGCCATCGTGCGCGAGGCGGAGCAGGTGATCGCCGCCATGTCGCGCCACGCGCGATGAGTCACCTTCGCGAACGGAACACCGTTCCGTGCTGACGATGTTGCGCACGAACGCCGACATGCGTCGGATGTTCGTCGCCCAGGTGGTCTCCTACATGGGCGACTGGTTCTCCTTCGTCGCCCTGGTCGGACTCGTCAAGGACCTCACCGACTCCAACTTTCTGGTGTCGATGGTGATGGTGTCGTTCTCCCTCCCCTCGTTCTTCGCCTCACCCATCGCCGGCCCCATGGTGGACCGCTTCGACCGACGTCGCATCCTGGTGGTGGTGTCAGCCCTGCAGGCCCTGGCGGCTCTGGGGCTGCTGTCGGTCGGCGCCGACACCGTGTGGTTGGCGTTCGTCTTCCAGAGTTCGGTGTCGGCACTCGCCGCGGTGATCGGCCCGGCGTCGCAGGCGGCCATTCCCAACATCGCGCGCGACGAGGACGAACTCTCGCGAGCCAACGCTTTGTTGGGCTCGACGTGGGGCGTCATGTTGGCGGTCGGTGCCGCCATCGGGGGTGTCTTCGCGGCCACGTTCGGTCGCGACGCCGCCTTCGTGGCCAACGCCTTGTCGTTCGTCGTGTCGGGCTTCTTCTTCTGGCGCATCCGAACCCCGCTGCAAGCACCGTCGGATCCCACGAAACGTCGCCCACGTCTGCGACCGGTGGCCGACATGGGTGAGGCGCTGACGCACGCGAGGCGCGACCCCGTGCTGATGGCTCTCGTGTTGTCCAAGACGACCTTCGCCGTGGGAAGCGGCGTGGTGTCGCAACTGGCGGTGTTGGCCTCCGACGTGTTCGGCGGTGGCGACGGATATCGCGGCATCCTGATCGGCGCCCGCGGACTCGGAGCCGGGATCGGTCCCGCCCTGGCGATGAAGTACACCGGTCGCGACCTCGGCCGCGTCCTTCGGGTCTGTGGCGTGTCGAGCCTGGCCTTCAGCCTGTGTTACCTCGCCGGAGCCTGGATGCCGGCGTTCGGGTTGGCGGCGCTGTTCATCGTGCTGGCGCACCTGGGCGGCGGGGCACAGTGGACCGTGAGCACCTTCGGCCTGCAGATGCGATCGCCCGACGACCTTCGGGGCCGCATCATCGCCGGCGACTTCGCCCTCGTGACCCTGACCATGTCGGTGACGAGCGCCTTGGCCGGGCTCCTCTCGGACGCCATCGGTGTGCGCGAGACGATCACCGTGTTCACCGGCGCCGCCGCCGTGGCGAGCTTCGTCTACATCAGTGCGACGCGGCGTTTGCGCACTCGACTGCCGAGTTCGCCAACGACTGGGCCCTGACGTCGTTGGCCAGGTTCGTGGCCATCTTGTTCATCACGTAGGCGACGCTCAACTCGGCCTCGGGAAGGGCGAACGCGACCGAACCACCCGCGCCCGGATGTCCGAACGAACCCGGACCTCCGAAGAGCGAGAACATTCCGTGGACCATGAAACCCATGCCGAACGTGGTGGGCATGATCAAACAGGTGTCGGGCTCATTCTCGGGCGTCACCTTCACCCGGGCCCGGTCGACGGTCTCGGGCTTCAACAGGCGCACACCGTCGACCTCGCCGATGGTGGCCGCGTAAATGCGGGCCAGGGTGCGGGCGTTGGTGATGCCGTTCGCGGCCGGGATCTCGGCCGCGTGAACGTCACGTCGGTTGAAGGCACCGTCGACGCTGAAGGCCCCGTTCAAACTGAGGGCTCGTCCGCCGGGCGAGTTGGGGCCCATGAACTGTTCCATCATGGCCTTCACCGCGGGGTCGAGATTGGAGTCGTCCATGGTGTTCAGTCCGCCGATCATCGGCGACACCCGCGACTCCTGAGCCTCCGGCAGGCCGATCCAGAGTTCGCCTCCGACCGGGGCCACGATCTCCTGCTGCACGAAGGTGCCCAGACTGCGATGGGTCGGATCGACGCGACGCACCAGTTCGCCCGCGAGCCATCCGTAGGTGAGCGCGTGGTAACCGTGCTGCGTACCGATGGGCCACGCCGGAGCGGTGGCCGCCAGACGCGCGGTGATGGTGTCCCAATCGAGGGCCTCGGCCAACGAGATGTCGCCGTCGACGGTGTGCAGACCGCACTGGTGGGACAGCAGTTGGGCCACCGTGGCGTCGCCCTTGCCCTGGGCCGCGAACTCGGGCCAGTAGGTGGACACCTTCTCGTCGTAGGAGAGCAACCCGCGCTCGACGCACATGGCGACGGCGATGGCGGTGATTCCCTTGGTGGTGGAGAACACCAACTGCAAGGTGTCCTCGTCGTAGTTCCGGGTGCCCTCGACGTCGAACGACCCTCCCCAGAGATCGACCACCTTGCGACCGCGGTGGTACACCGCCGTGGCGGCCCCGACCTCCTCGCCGGCGAAGTTCGCCACGAAGGCGTCGCGCACCTTCTCCCAGCCCGGCGCCACCGCGCCCGCGATGTTGTCGGTGGCGACCATCAGGAGATCATCTCCTTCAGGGTCTCGATGGTCTTGACCGCGTCGGGACCGACGGGGTTGACCGACAACACCGTGACTCCGGCCTCCTTGAAGGCGGCCAGTCGCTCCTTGATGAAGCTCTTGGGTCCCACCAGGTTCGAGTTGGCGAGCATCTCGCGGGGAACGACGGCCGCGGCCTCGTCCTTGCGTCCCGACAGGTAGAGATCCTGGATCTCGATCGCTTCCTTCTCGTAGCCGTACTTCTTGCAGATGGTGTTGTAGAAGTTC
>VFQT010000276.1_pt1 | contig 81034 bp, 80 predicted proteins | sample 3512381 | NCBI WGS metagenome assembly VFQT01 (sample SAMN10412376, study PRJNA504923) | tailings metagenome | isolation source: Relicate 2 Philex TSF3 active mining site | place: Philippines: Tuba, Benguet | collected 2017-08-29
CTCCACCCCCACCCCCGCCCTCCACCCCCACCCCCGCCCTCCACCCCCACCCCCGTCCCCGACTCCCCCGGCACGGCAGACCGGCCCCCGCCCGTGCGCGCCGTACCCTGCGCAGGTGCCGTTCTCGCGCCGTACCGGCCCCCGCGCGCTTGCCCCCCTCCTGGCTGTCGCTCCTGCCGTGCTGCTGGCCGCCTGCGCCGGGAACGTGATCGACGCGGTCCCGGTCGAACCCGCCGCCGAGACCGCGTCCCCCGCGGCGGGATCCCCCGACACCGCCACGGTCGCCCCGGCGACCCCCACGCCCACCCAGACGCCCACCCCGACCCCCACCCCGACCCCCACGCCCACCCCGAGCTGGGTCTCCCCCTTCACCGGGGAGGAGGGAGCGGGCGAGGCTCCCGTGCTGGTGGTCAAGCTCGACAACACCCGCAACGCCCAGCCGCACGCCGGCCTCGTCGACGCCGACGTCGTCTACGTGGAGGAGGTGGAGTACGGCATCACCCGGCTGGCCGCGGTCTTCTCCAGCACGGTGCCCGCCCGCATCGGCCCGGTGCGCTCGGCACGCATCACCGACATCGACCTGCTGGCGCAGTACGGCAAGCCCGCCTTCGCCTACTCAGGCGCCCAGCGAAAGATGTTCGAGAGCCTCGACGCCGCCTCGATCGTCGACGTCTCCCCGCGCAAGGGGGGCGAGGGCTTCAGCCGCGACTCCAGCCGCCGGGCTCCCTACAACTACTTCCTCGACGGAAACGCCTCCCTCGCCGGCGCCCGCAAGGCGAGCATGTCGCGCGACATCGGATTCGTGTTCGACGCGGCCATTCCTGCCGGAGGTCGCACGGCGACCGACGCCCAGATGGAGTGGAGCTACGCGCAGGCCGGGTTCGCCTACAAGCCCAAGCGCGGCACCTACGCGGTGAGCCTGAATGACGTCGACGCTGACGCTGAGGAGAACAGGGCCGGGCAGCAGGCCGACACCGTCGTCATCCAGTACGTCGAGCAGCGGCCGTCGATCTTCAACGACAAGGGCGGCGGCAACACCCCGCACGCCGAGACGGTCGGCAGTGGACGGGCGATCGTCCTGCGCGACGGCCTGGGATGGAAGGTGCGCTGGGACCGTCCGGACCGCAAGTCCGGCACGACCTTCACCATGGAGGACGGCTCGCCCATGCCCTTCAAGCCCGGCCAGGTCTGGGTCGTGCTGCTCGACAACGAGCGCAAGGCCACGGTCACGCCCTGGACGGATCCGCTCGCCCCGGCGCCCGACCCGACCCTCACGGCAAGCGCGTCACCCAGCCCCTCCTGAGCCACGCAGCTCTCCCCCGACAGGCTCCACGCCCGGCACGCCCTTGGGTGCCTCGACCCCCATCTCGTGCAGTCGCCTGGCCTGGACGATGACCTGGCGGTCGTACGACCCGACGAAGGCGTTGTAGCCGCGGACGGCCTGCTCCAGCCCGCGGCGCATGCCCTCGACGTGCTCGGTCAGGGTCGCCAGCCGCGACAGCATCTCGGCACCCGCCGCCCGGATCTCCTCGGCGTTGTCGGCCATCAACTGCCGCTGGTACCCGAACGCGATCGTGCGCAGCAGCGCGACCATCGACGTTGGCGTGGCTAGAACTACCCGGCGCTCGAACGCCTTCTCAAGCAGCATCGGATCGGCGTCGAGCGACACCGCGAGCAGGGATTCCAGCGGCAGGAACATGACGACGAAGTCCGGTGACGTCGACACATCGGAATAGCCCTTGCCAGCAAGTTCTCGCGCACGCGCCAGCACATCACCAGCGTGCTTGCGCAGCAGTTCACCGCGTCGCGCATCGTCGGTCTCCGAGATCGACTGCCAGTACGCGTCGAACGGGAACTTCGCGTCGACGAGGACCTCGCCACCACCCGGCAGCATCACGACGATGTCGGGCCGTGTGCCCGAGTCGCGGATGTCCTGCCGCCGGTAGTGCACGCCCTCGACGAGACCGGCGTGGTCGAGCAGCCCCTCGAGCTGCATCTCTCCCCACTGCCCGCGCGTCTGGCCGCCGGCAAGCGCTGTGCGCAGCTGCGACGTGGCCTCCTCCAGACCGGCATATCGCTCGGACACGGCCGTGAGCTGGGTCGTGATGGCCGCCTCTGCGGCCGCTCTATCGCGGTTGGCTCCCTCGGCCGCCCGACGCAGGCTCTCGAGGTTCTCGCGCACCGGCGCCAGCAGGGCATCGAGCTCGACCACGGAGGACGACGCACGCGAACGCGAGCGGGCGATCAGCGCACCGACGAGTGCTCCGAGGACGAGCCCGACCACCAGAGCGAGCACGACTGCGAGCCACGTATCCATGACTCGATGGTTGCAGCAGGGGCTGACATTCCCGGCCATTGATCCCCTCGACGGGCTCGCACCACGGGCACGTGATTGACTCTTCTCCCGCTCATCACGGTCCGGCCCAGCACCGTCCGGACCGTCACGATCAGGCCATCAGGGCCGGACGGGCGCACGGGGAGGTGGGATGGACGCGGTCGCGGAGGAGCAGGCCTTCGTCGACTCCGCCTATTGCCTCCTCGGCGACCTGCGCTCGCACCTGACGGCGCGCATGGCCTCGCTGGCGCAGGCTCCCGACACCGGCACCGGTCAGGACCTCCTGGAGAAGCAGGCCCTGTACGACAACCTGGCCCAGCAGCTGCGCAGTGCCACGGCCGCGGAGAGCCGCCTGTGCTTCGGGCGGGTCGACCACGCCGACGGCCGCGTGCAGCACATCGGCCGCATCGGCCTGCGCGACGCCGAAGGCGAGCCGGTGCTCCTGGACTGGCGGGCCCCGAACGCGGCGGGCTTCTACCAGGCGACGACGGTCGACCCGATGGGCGTGCGCATGCGCAGACGCATCATCACGCGCGATCGCACCGTGACCCACACCGAGGACGAGGACCTCACCGATCCGACGGTCATCGTCGTCGATGCTGCCGCCCGCGCGGTCGACGCACCGCGCGACGGACGCATGAGCGACATCATCGCCACGATCGCCGCGGACCAGGACCGCATCGTGCGCAGCCCGCTCAACCAGGTGACCGTCGTGCAGGGCGGTCCGGGAACCGGCAAGACGGTCGTGGCGCTCCACCGCGCCGCGTGGCTGCTCTACACGCATCGCGATCGCCTCGCGAAGGACGGCGTCCTCGTCGTCGGCCCCTCCACGGCATTCCTGCGCTACATCGACCAGGTGCTGCCCAGCCTCGGCGAGACCGACGTCGTGCTGCTCACTCCCGGGCAGCTCTTCCCGGGGGTGAGCGCCACGCTGCCCGACTCACCCGCGGTCGCGGCGATCAAGGGCGACCTGGTGATGGCCCGCGTCATCGCGAACGCGGTGCGTCAGCGCATCCGCGTGCCCGACCACGACGTGAGCATCCGGCTCCTCGACGGGTCGGAGGTCTCGATCACCGCCGCGCAGCTCGCCGAGGCGCGCAGGTCCGTGCCCCGCAACGCCACCTTCCACGCAGGCCGCGAGCCCTTCCTGCGCCGCGCCCTCGACCAGCTGTCACGCGACCGGGCGAAACGGCGCGGTGAGGATCCCAGCGATCCCGACGTGCGCGTCGCGCACCTGATCGACCTCGTCGAGGACCCAGCCGTGCGGCGCACGCTGAACCTGATGTGGCTGCCGATCACGCCCGAGCGGCTCGTGCGCCTGCTCCTCACCGACGCCGATACCCTCGCGCGGGCCGCCGACGGCCTTCTGTCGGGCGCGCAGCAGCGCCTGCTCATGCGCCCCGCGAACTCCCCCTGGACCATCGATGACGCACCGCTGCTCGACGAGGCGGCCGACCGGCTCGGGGAGTTCGTGCGCCCCAGCGCGGCGTCCGAGCGGGACGACCCCGACTACGCCGAACTGCGGGTCGAGGATCCGCATACCCGCTACCGGCCCTCCACCACGGTGGCCGAGCGCGCGATGGACGACCGCGACTGGGTGTACGGCCACGTGGTGGTCGACGAGGCGCAGGAGCTGTCGCGCATGGCCTGGCGCGCCCTGGCCCGCCGGTGCTCACGCCGGTCGATGACCGTCGTCGGCGACCTGCAGCAGACGGCCCACCCTGCCGGGGCGCGCGACTGGCAGGAGGCCCTGGACTGGGCGGGCGAGCGGATCGACGTGCACGTGCTCACCGTCACGTACCGCATCACCCGCCAGACCGCCGACACCGCGACGGATCTGCTCACCGCCGCCGGGGGTGAGGCCCCCGTCCTGCACCCGATCCGCGAGGGTGCGTCCACCGAGCACCTGGTGCTGGCGCTGCCCGACCTGGCGGGGGCGATCGTCGAGCGGCTCGACGACGGACGCGTGGGCGTGGTCGTCCCCGACGCGCAGGCCGAGGAGCTCGCCGCGATCCTCACGGCCGCCGACCCCCGCTTCGGTGCCGGCGACGACGCGATCGACGCCCCCATCGCGATCCTCACCGCGCGCGACACCAAGGGCCTGGAGTTCGACCACGTCTTCGTCGTCGATCCTGGTGCCATCGGCGCACAGGCCCCTCGCGGTGCCGACATCTACGTCGCCTGCACCCGGGCCACCCAGACCCTGCACCTGGTCGAGATCCGGGCCTGACCTCCCCCGGAGGATCGGTCTTGCATCGTGTATCGATACACGACACACTAGCGGCGTGATCGTGAGTTTCCGTCACAAGGGCCTGGCCGCGCTCTACGAGCGCGACTCGATTCGCGGGATCCAGGCATCACACGCACCGAAACTCAGGCGCATCCTCTCGGCGCTTGATGTGGCGCAGGGCCCACGCGACCTGGACATCCCAGGTTTTCGGACACACCAGCTCCAAGGCCAACTCGCCGGGCACTGGTCGATCTGGGTGAACGGAAACTGGCGCGTCACCTTTCGATTCATCGAAAGCGATGTCGAACTCGTCGACTACCAGGACTACCACTGAGGAGCATGAACGCCATGAAGAAGCCTGTGCATCCGGGGGCCATCCTCCGCGAGGACGTCCTGAGCGAACTCGGCCTCACCGTCGGTGAGGCGGCCGACCGTCTAGGCATCTCCAGGGTGACCCTCTCGCGGGTGATCCACGAGCATGCGCGAGTCAGTCCCAACGTCGCCCTGAGGCTGGAGGCCGCAGGGGTCGGCACCGCTCGCTTCTGGCTGGCCCTGCAGAGCGCTCACGACCTCGCCGAGGAGCGGTCCGCGGGCATGCCCAAGGTGCGGCGCCTCGACACCGTGGCCTAGGAGGGCCGCGCCCGGCCAACCGATGCCCTGACCGTTCGTTGCCGAATCGTTGCGATCTGGGCGAAACATCACCCACCATGGGCGCGTCACACTGACCGAGACGGCACCCGTCGCGGGGCGCCCCAGATCGGCAGGAGTCGCGATGCGCATACCTCGAGCTCTGACCGCAATCGGCACGGCCGCCCTCGCCGGGCTCCTGCTCGCCGGCTGCGGAGGTTCGGGCGACTACGCCGAATCCTCCGCCGACTCCGCGATGATGGCGGAGGGTGCGATGCCAGCCGAGGCCCCGATGATGGATCAGGCGGCCATGACCGAGGACCGCACGGTGACCGATCGGTCGATCATCCGCACGGCCTACGTCGCCATGCGGGTCAACGACGTCACCGATGCCGTAGCCGAGGTGCGCGCACTCGTCGCCAAGCGCGAGGGGATCATCTCCGGCGAGAGCCTGTCCAGCGGAACCCCGGGCGGCTACGCGAGCATCACCGCCCAGGTGCCGGCCGCCGATCTCACGGCCTTCCTCGATGAGCTGGGCGCACTCGGCAAGGTCGACTCCCTCGATGTCACGGCGCAGGACGTCACCACGCAGGTCATCGACCTCGATGCGCGCATCGCCGTGCTCGAGAGCAGCATCGAACGGCTGAATGCGCTGCTAGCCGAGGCGACGCGCGTCGAGGACATCGTCGCGATCGAGTCCGAGCTCTCGATGCGGCAGGCCGACCTCGACTCGCTCACCTCGCAGCGCACATACCTCTCCGAGCAGGTCGCGATGTCGACGGTGACGATCTCGCTGTCACCCATCACCGAGATCGCCGACGTCGACATGCCCGGCTTCCTGTCCGGCCTCCAGACCGGCTGGTCGACCTTCCTGGCGCTGATCGCCTTCGCCATCACGGCGGCGGGCTTCCTGGTGCCGTTCATCGTGGTCGCCGCGATCATCCTGATCCCGTTGACCGTATGGCTCACGCGTCGCGCACGACGGCGTGCCGCTGCCGCCCAGGCGGCGAAGGCCGCCTCGGCCGAGGCGACCGAGGCCGCAGTCGCGCCGGCTCCGCCCCAGACGTAGGGTCACAAGGTGGGCTGGACCCGCCGACGACGGCGCTCTCTGATCGCGGTCGCGATCGTCCTCGTCGTCGTGGTCCTCGCCGGGATCGGCTGGGCCCTCACGAGGCCGGCCCCTGTCGCAGCCCCTGAGCCCCTCCTGCTGCCCGGCGGCCCGACCTCCGCGGCCGACCCCACTCCTGTGGAGCTCGAGGCCGATCTCTATCTGCCCCCCGGCCTGGCACAGGACGCGACAGCGCCCGCGGTGCTCCTCGCGCACGGGTTCGGCGGAAGCAAGGCCTCGGTCACCGACGAGGCCGTCGCCATGGCCGAGTCCGGCTTCGTCGTGCTCGCCTATTCCGCTCGCGGGTTCGGCGCCTCGACCGGGCAGATCTCCATGAACGCACCCGACTTCGAGGTGGCCGACGCGTCCGCGCTGCTCGACTACCTGGCCACCGTCCCTCAGGTGACGCAGGACGGACAAGGCGATCCGCGCATCGGCGTCGCCGGCGGCTCCTACGGCGGCGCGCTCGCCCTCATGCTCGCCGGCCACGACGATCGCGTCGATGCCCTCGCCGCGGACATCACCTGGAACAACCTCGAGGACTCCCTCTTCGGACAGTCCGGTCGCGGTGTCGCCGCATCAGACGTCGGCGCGTACAAGGCACTGTGGTCGGGGCTGTTCTTCAGCAGCGGCCAGGCGACCCCGGGGGAACCCGTGACGGAGTGCGGTCGCTTCACCGAGACGTGGTGCCGCGCCTACGCGACCGCTGCTGTCGACGGCACCGTCGATGCTGCCGCCGCCGAACTCATGCTGCGCTCGAGCCCGGCGAGCATCACCGACCGCATCACCGCGCCCACCCTGCTCGGCGGCGGACAGGCGGACTCGCTCTTCCCGCTCGCCCAGGTCACCGCCAACGCTGAGCAGATCCGCGCGGCCAACCCCGAGGTTCCCGTCAAGGTCGTGTGGCACGCGGGCGGTCACGACGGATCGCTGGCCGCCCCGGCCGCCGTGACCGAGCAGCTGCGCACCCTCACCGCGGACTGGTTCCGCGCCCATCTCGCCGGCGGCCCCGACGTCGACGACGACTTCCTGTACTCGGTGGCCGAGGGCTCGGCCATCAGCGACCGCGACGCGGGCACCTTCGAGGTGCTCGCCGCACCTGACTACCCGGGCCTGGCCGGGACGTCGTCGCAGTCCGTGACCCTCACCGGGCCCGCCCAGCAGGCACTGGCCCCGGCCGGCGGCGTGCCCGCGGCGATCTCCTCCCTGCCCGGACTCGGCGGAGTGGGTGCGCTGCTCGGCCAGGTCGGCGGCGGTGCGATCGCCGGCCTCGCACAGCAGACGGCGACCTTCACCAGCGAGCCCCTCGCACGGACCACCCGCATCGTCGGAGGCTCGTCAGCCCGGATCGCGCTGTCGAGCGATCGCCCCGTCGAGGGCGCGACGGTCTTCGCTGCCCTCCGCATCGTCGACGACACCGGCAGGTCTCAGCTGCCCGCGAGCCTGGTCGCCCCCGTGCGCATCGGCGTCCTCGGACCGGAGCCCGTGGAGCTCGAGATCGACCTGCCCGCCGTCGTGACCGACGTACCCGCGGGCTCGCGCCTGGCGCTCACCGTCACCACGACCGACCAGGCCTTCCGGATGCCCTCGGGGCCCGCCGTCTACACCGTCGCCCTGGCCTCGGACGTCGTGACCGTGCCGATCGTCGACGGCACGCCCGTGCAGGCACCGCGGCCACCGTGGCTGTGGCCGCTGGCCGCCCTCGCCGTGCTGGTCGTGCTCGCCGTCGTGCTGCGGCTGACCCGACCCCGAGCGGGCCACGCCCGTGACGACGCGGCGTCGGACCGGGCACCCGATCCGGTCGTCGTCGTCGGGCTGGCCAAGGAGTACTCCGGCGGTGTGCGGGCCGTCGACGGCGTGGACTTCACCGTGCCCACCGGCGTCGTCCTCGGCCTCCTCGGCCCGAACGGCGCGGGCAAGAGCACCACCATGCGCATGATGATGGGGCTCATCACCCCCACCGCCGGCGAGGTCCGGCTGTTCGGCGACGTCGTGCACCCCGGCGCTCCGGCACTGGCGCGGGTGGGCTCCTTCATCGAGGGGCCGGGCCTGCTCCCCCACCTCACCGGCCGCCAGAACCTCGAGCTGTTCTGGCGGGCATCGGGTCGCTCCGGCGACCCCCGCATGGCGGAGGTGCTCGACATCGCCGGGCTCGGCGCGGCGATCGACCGTCGAGTGCGCACCTACAGCCAGGGCATGCGCCAGCGCGTCGGCATCGCGCAGGCCATGCTCGGCATGCCCGACCTGCTGCTCCTCGACGAGCCCACCAACGGACTCGATCCGCCGCAGATCAAGGAGATGCGCGACGTACTGCGCGCCTACGCCACCGAGGGCCGCACGGTGATCGTCTCCTCGCACCTGCTCAGCGAGGTCGAGCAGACGTGCAGCGACGTCGTCGTCATGGGCTCCGGTCGCGTCATCGCGCAGGGCCCCGTCGACGAGCTGCTGCGCGAGCACCACGGCCGTCGCCTGGAGGACGTCTTCCTCGAGCTGGTCGGCGAGGGCCATGCCATCGGCACATCGGGAGCACCGTCATGACGACCCAGGTCGACTACAACCCCCGGCGCACCCTGACGATCGGCGTCGAGCTCGTGCGCCAGCTCAGGCGTCGCCGCACCCTGGTCGCATTCGGCATCGCGATCGCCCTGCCGCTGATCGTCGTCGCGGCCGTCAAGCTCGGGCCCTCGTCCTCGTCATCGGGGGGCGGCGGGTTCGGCGACGGCGACCTCGACCTCGTGGGCCTGGCGACATCAGGGGCCTGGAACTTCGCCCTGACGATGCTCTTCTTCAGCTCCGGCTTCCTGCTGGTCATCATCGCCGCAATGTTCCTCGGAGACAGCGTCGCCAGCGAGGCCTCCTGGTCCACCCTGCGCTACCTGCTCGCGGCACCCGTCCCGCGCCGCCGCCTGCTGCGGGCGAAGGCGATCGTCGGCCTGCTCCTGACGGCGATCAGCCTCGCGCTCCTCGTGGCAGCGTCGTGGATCATCGGCGCACTCGCCTTCGGCACAGCCCCGCTGTCGAGCCCGCTCGCCGGCACGTGGGACGTGCCCGAGTCCGCGACGCGCATCGCCGTCATCGCCGGCTACATCGGCCTGACCATGCTGATCCCCGCCGGTGTCGCCTTCCTGATGAGCGTGCTCACCGACGTGCCGCTCGGCGCAGTGGGTGCGGCCGTCGTCATCGTCATCGTGCTGAACATCCTCGACGCCATCGACGCGCTGGGCGACCTCAGGCGACTCCTGCCGACGGACTACGGCAACGCCTGGGTCGATGCACTCGGGCCGACCATCGTGTGGGACCAGATGGCGATAGGCGCGTCCTACAGCATCGTCACGTTCGCGGTGCTGGTGACGATCGCCGTGCTGCGGTTCGACCGCAAGGACATCACAAGCTGACGCACGCGTCGGCGCCCCGGCTCAGCCGTAGGTGCAGTCGGTCACCACACCGCCATTCAGTGTCACGGTGACCCGATCCGTGCGGAAGTCCATGGTCACGGGCTGCCCCACCCCATCGATGCTGCCCGCACGCACGGTGTAGCCGCTCTCCTGCGCGAAGGCCTGCGCGGCCCCCAGACTCATGCGGTCGGAGACCATCTGGCCGCAGATGCCGCGCATCTCAGCCGATCCGACGAGCTCGATCCCGTCAAGGGTGTAGTCACCCGGCACCTGCTCCAACGACGACGCCACCCGTACGAGGTCCCGGTACGACACGCCCGTGACATCCATCTGCAGGTTCGACCGGCCTGGCGCCCCCATTGTCGACGACGGACGTGCCGTCATGACGAGCGTGCCGCCGTACTTGCGCACGTCGGCCTTCGAGCAGCGCAGGCTCGCCGGCGGAGCAGGCGCATCGCCCGACAGCGCCTTGGTGTAGCAGTTCGCGTAGATCGTGGCCGGGACCTTGACCTTGGTACCCGGGTCGCCGAGGCTGACCATGACCCGGCCCACCGGCGCGCGCCGGATGTCGGTCTGGGGGTCCGCCGCCCAATCGGTCTGCGCCCACTTCTCGACGATGGTGACCTTCTCCCTGCGGCTGGAGCCGTAGGTGCTGCCCGCGAAGGTGCTGCCACCCGTCACGACGCCGTCCTTCATCGTGATCCCCTCGGCGACGACGTCGATCGTGCCGTCCTGCTTGAGGCCGGCCGTGTAGGACGGGCGCCACAGTGACCCCGCGGGGCCGAGAACATCGGCGGCCTCGGCCCAGGTGTCGACGCTGACCTCCACCGAGGTGTCGACCGCATCGGCCGCCAGCGCAGGGGTGATACCGAGGAGAGGAGTGAGGATGCCCGCCGTCACGAACGGGATCAGCTGTCGGACGCGCATGGATGCTCCTTCGGGTCAGCCGTACTGGCAGGCGACGACGACACCGTCGGCGACCTCGAACGTGAACCTGTCGAGACGGTAGTCCATCGTGACGGCCTGCGGCTCGCCGTCGATCGTGCCGACACGCGCGACATAGCCGTTCTGCTCAGCCAGTTCAGTGGCGTCCTCCGGTGAGAGTCCGTCAGCGACCATCTCTTCGCACAGCGCGATCATCGCCGGATCGTCCCCCGCCTCGACGGCCGGCATGTCCGGGGCCGCCGGAGCGTCATCGCCTGCATCGTCGGATGACCCGAAGCACCCGCCCAGCATCAGGCCGAACGCCGCGAGTGACGTTCCCAGGATCACGGCCGTACGCGTTGTTGGTCGCATCATCGCTGGCGTCCCTTCCGGTCGTCTGCCTCATGGTCCTCCGACGCATCGAGATCGGAGCGCAGCCAGGGGATCCCGATGACCCAGTCGTAGATCACGCTCGTGCGCAGCACGATGTCCTGCACCGACCTGTTCTTGCGACTGAAGGCCGACCACACGAGCCCGAGTGGGAACGCGGTGCAGAACACCGCACGCAGGAAGGACACAATCCAGCCCGGAGATCGGCCCCGCCGGTCGACGACCCTCAGTCCCATCACCAGGTTGCCGACCGTGCGACCGGAGATGGCCCAGAACACCGTCCAGTACAGGACGTTGAGCACGTACCCGTAGACGATCATCGTGACGACCTCGGGGATCCGCCGGTGCGACTGCGACGCCGCCTCCAGCGAGCCGATGTCGGCCGGATTCGTCGGATTGATGATGAACGAGAGCATCCAGAAGGCTGCCACCGTGGCCAGGACAGCTGCGAAGATCAGCAGCACGTCGATGATGGCCGACGCGGCCCGGCTCACCAGCCCGGCGCGCTCACCCTGGAAGCGGATCGCATCGGTGGGCAGAGCCGGGAGGTCGCGCTCCACGGCACCGCCGGCCGCCAGAGCCTCCCGGTACTCCCGAAACGTCGTCATGAGGAGCGCGCCTGACTCTCCGCCGTCACGTCGGCCTCGGCCTCGATCCCCACCTCGACATGCACCTCGGACTCCGCCTCGACCCCCACCGCGGGCTCCGACTCGACATCCACCTCGATGCCCCTTGTGCGCAGCGACTCGGGGGTGCCCGGGGCGACCAGACTGCGTTCACGTCGGCGGATGACGCGGTCGATCAGCCCCGAGAGCAGGACGTCGGCCCCGACTCCCTGGCGGCGCACGGAGTCAAGGGCCTCTCCTGCCACGCCGCTGGTGGAGTCACGGATGATCTGCGGCAGGTCGATCGCGTCGATGACGTAGTCGGCGATCGAGACGATGGGCACGCGGTCGATGACCGCCTCGATGTCGGCAGCCTCGACGATCGCATCGATGTCGACCCGCTGGAGCACGAGGGTCGTGAGGTCGATCTCGTCGAGGGTCGACTCGACGATCCTGCGCAGGTCGACGCGGTCGAGCACGAGGTCGGTGAGATCCAGGCGCTGCAGGATCGCATCCGCGACAAGCGGCACGGCGCGGTCCATGGCCGCACCCACTGTCGCATTCACCGCGGAGGTCACCGCCTGCTCGACCAGCGACAGCACAGTCGTCGCCGTGTAGGTGGCCAGGCCGACACTGCTGACGAGGATCTCGCGCAGCGCCTCGACGGCGTCCGGCGGCGACGGCTCTGCAGGTCGAGCGATGAGGATCACCTCCTGTCCGGCGACGCCCTGCTCGTCCACGAATCAGCCTTCGGCCTGCATCGGCCCGGTCTTGGCCACCGGGAAGTAGTCCTGGCCGATGCCGCTCGTGCGCTTGGGGATCATGACGGACCGGAACCACGACACGATCTCGTCACCGTCCTGGTTCAGCCCACGGGTCTTCATCCGGATGATCCCCATCTCCGGACGCGAGGACGACTCGCGCTTGTCCAGGCAGATGCTCTCGGCGTAGATGGTGTCGCCGATGTAGACCGGGTGGGTGAGCTTGATGTCGGTCCAGCCGAGGTTGGCGACCGCGTTCTGGCTCATGTCGATCACCGACAGGCCGAGCACGAGGGCGACCGTCAGGCCGGAGTTGACGATGATCCGGCCCTGGGTGATCGGGTTCGACTGCGCGAGATGCGCATTGAAGTGGTTCTGGTTCGTATTGCACGTCAGCAGGGTGAACCAGGTGGAGTCAGCCTCGCTGATCGTGCGCCCGAAGGGGTGCTGGTAGGTCGTGCCCACCTCGAAGTCCTCGAAGAAGCGACCGAGCTGGGCAGGGACGACATCGGGGGTCTGTGCGCTCATGAGGGCATCCTGCCCGAGAGGGACATGATCGATCCGTGCGGGTCCGGCTAGCTTCGCCGCTGCCTGCGCGTGGGACCTGGACGAGTCGCTACTGGCCTTCCTCGTTCCGACGGCGCCAGCGGTCCTCCATGCGGTCCATGAATCCCGAGCCGCCCTGGCCGGTCGAGCCGGTCGAGCCAGCGGGACCAGCCGTGGGTCCGGGGGCTGCCTCGCCCTCCTCCGCCACGACGCCGCGGGACTGGAAGGCGGAGTACACGATCACGCAGCCGATGAGCATCGCCACGAAGCCGAGCACGCCGAGGGCGATGACCGTGGTGGCGACGCCGGCGAGCAGGAGACCGAGACCGGCGAGGATCGCCAGCACTCCGAGGGCGGCGCGCCCACGGGAGGCCTTCGAACCGCGACTCGAGCGCAGGCTGGTGGCGAACTTGGGGTCCTCGGCGTAGAGGGCCTTCTCCATCTGCTCCAGCAGACGCTGCTCATGCTCGGAGAGCGGCATGAGGGACCCCTTTCGTCGACATTCGGCCTTCGTACGGTCGGCGGACCGTGCTCAGGCTCCAAGGATAAGCACGTTCACCCGGGAGCGAAACCCACGACCCGGAACTGGGACCGGATCGTTGTCCGGTCAGACCTCCGGGGGGTCCAGCAGTCGGGCCGGACGGACCGCGTCAGCCCCGAACCGGGCCCGGAGGGCATCGATCGCGACCTCGGCCTCCCGACGGTCGTCGCCCTGCTCGTCGAGGGTCAGCTGCCGCGGCGCCTCCTCGACCGAGGCCAGCCCCTCGACCCGGACGCCGACGAGGCGGATCCGCACGCGCTCGAGGCCGAGTGCGTCGTACAGGTGCCGGGCGGTGTCGTAGATCTCCCGGCCCACATCGGTCGGCACCGACAGGGTGCGCGAGCGGGTGATCGTGGTGAAGTCCGAGAAGCGGACCTTGATCGCCACCGTGCGCCCGACCTGGCCGGAGCGTCGCAGTCGCCCTGCCACCTGGTCGGCGAGGCGCAGCAGGTGCGCATGGATCACCTCGGGGTCGTCGATGTCCTGCGCGAAGGTCTCCTCGTTGCCCAGGCTCTTCTCGCGCTCGTCCGGTCGCACCGGGCGGGGGTCGCGGCCCCAGGACAGCTCGTGCAGGTGATTCCCGGTCGCCGCTCCGAGGGCGCGCTCGAGGGTCGCGACGGGAGTGTGGGCGATGTCGCCGACGGTGCGCAGGCCCAGCCGGACGAGGTGCTCCTCGGTCTTCTCCCCGACGCCCCACAGAGCGCCGACCGGCAGCGGGTGCAGGAAGTCGATGACCCGGTCGACGGGAATGACGAGCAGGCCGTCCGGCTTGGCCCGGGTGGAGGCGAGCTTGGCGACGAACTTGGTGCTGGCGACGCCCACCGAGCAGGTGATGCGCTGCTCGTCCTCCACCCGGGCCCGGATCAGCTCGGCGATGCGGGTCGGCGAGCCGAGTCGGCGCAGCGCGCCGGAGACGTCGAGGAAGGCCTCGTCGAGGCTCAGCGGCTCGACCAGGGGCGTGATCGACCCGAACAGGGCCATGACGTTGCGGCTCACCTCGGCGTACTCGTGGTGGTCGGGCTCGATCACGGTGGCCTGAGGTGCCAGCCGCCGGGCACGGGACATCGGCATGGCGGAGTGCACGCCGAGGGCTCGGGCCTCGTAGGTCGCCGACAGCACGACCCCGCGATTGCCTCCACCGGCGACGATGACCGGGGTGCCGTGCAGTTCGGGACGGTCGCGCAGGGAGACGGACGCGTAGAAGGCATCCATGTCGACGTGCAGGATCGTGCAGTCGGCGTCGTCGCCGTCGAAGGCCACCCGCCCGGACGGCCGTCGCACCTGACTGCGGCTCATCGCGCCCTGCCGTTCATCGCGCCCTGCCGTTCATCGCGCCCTGCCGTTCATCACGCCCTGCCGCTCATCACGCCCTGCCGTTCATCACGCCCTGCCGCTCATCACGCCATTCTCCCGCTGCTGCCCGGACTCGCGTGCCAGCGCGCGGATGCCGGCACCTGACGACCCGTGCCGGGCGGCTTCACATCGGCGTACGGCGACTGCCGGAACCCGCTGGAGTGCACCAGCACCCGACGCTGCCCCGGGGCGTCGGGATCCGGTTCGGGACTGGCGCTGACGAGATCGGACACCGCCTGCGCTCCCCCCTCCTGCCACACCTGCCGCACCTCGCCGAGCTCCCAGCAGCCGGTGGCACGGATCGACACCCCTCGCGGACCCGTGCGCCGCAGCTCGCCCCGCACCAGCAGCAGCCACGTGGAGAACACCGTGCTCGCACAGGCGTCCTGGACATCCTCGAAGAAGGCTGCGTCGAGCGGCCCGGTGGAGTCGTCCAGGGTCAGGAAGATGACCCGACGGCCACTGCGCACCGGCGGGGTCTGGACCGCGACCTTGACCCCCGCCACGAAGATCTCGCTGCGCGAGCGCTGACGGACGAGGTCGCGGGACTGCACCAGCCGCATCCCGGCCGCCCGCAGGTCGCGGAGCATCGGCGCGTGGAAGTCGACGACGTGGCGACTGACATCCATGCCGAGGACCTCGAGTTCGGACTGCACCCGCTCCGCCGACGTCATCTCCGGCAGTCCGGAGGCCTGCGCCGGCAGCACGTCCAGACCCAGGGTCAGCTGCGCGCCGGACCGGGAGTCCGGCACCGGCCCGGACCGGCGACCCCGTCCGCGCCGGGTCCAGCGCTCCAGGTCGGCGACCTGCAGCAGGAGGTCACGGCGGTTCAGCTGTCCCCGCGCACGCACCTGCGCGGGGATGTCGAGCCGGTACATCGCATCGAAGGCTCCCGCCACGATCAGCCGTTCGGCGGTCGGCCGAGAGATACCGCTGCGCTGCCAGGCATCCGACAGCGAGGAGTAGGGACGACCGGCGATGACGCCGGCCACCTCGACCTCGCTGATGCCGGTGACGTCGCTGAGCGGCACGCGGATGCCGAGCACGCCGGCATCAGCGACCGGCTCGACCCGGTACACGTCCTCGGAGCGGTTGATGTCCAGGCCCAGCACCGCGACACCGTGGTTGCGGGCGTCGTCGAGGATCAGCCGCTTCGGGTACATCCCCGGATCGTGGGTGAGGATGCCGGCATAGAACGCCGCCGGGTGGTGGGCCTTCAGCCACGCCGACTGGTAGGTGGGCAGCGCGAACGCGGCCGCATGGGCCTTGCAGAACCCGAAGGACGCGAAGGCCCGCAGGACGTCCCACACCCGCTCCACGACGGTGAGCTCGTACCCGCGCCGCAGCGCCGCGGGGTAGAACCAGGCCCGCACGTCGTCCTGCCCCTCCGGACTGCCGAGCGCGCGCCGGGTCTCATCGGCTTCGGCCAGCGAGCAGCCGGTCATCGTCGCGACGATGCGCAGCACCTGCTCATGGAAGACGACGACCCCGTACGTCTCCTCCAGCGCCGGGCGGAGGTCCTCGTGCAGGAACGTGGGCGCGTTCCAGCCCTGCCGGGCACGCAGGAAGGGCGTGACCATGTCGGACTTCACCGGTCCGGGACGGAACAGCGAGATGTCGATGACGAGGTCGCCGAAGGTCTCCGGGGCGAACTTGCCGATCAGCTCACGCTGACCGGGCGACTCGATCTGGAAGCAGCCGAGGGTGCGTGTGGACTGGATCAGCGCGAAGGTCTGCGGGTCGTCGAGCGGCTGCGCGTCGAGATCCACCCGGTCTCCGCTGACCCGCGCGACCTCTGCGACCGCGTGCGCCATCGAGGACTGCATGCGCACACCGAGGACGTCGAGCTTCAGCAGGCCCATCTCCTCGACGTCGTCCTTGTCGAAGTGGCTCATCGGGAAGCCCGCGGCACTGCCCTCCACCGGAGTGCGATCGAGCAGTGTGGTGTCGGACAGCACGATGCCGCACGGATGCAGGGCGATGTGCCGGGGCAGGCCGTCGAGCCGCTCCACCAGGTCGAGGAAGGAGTCGAGCCGGCCGGTCGCCGCCAGCCGCCCGAAGCTTGATCGACGCAGCTCCGGCAGCTCGACGAGCGCGTTGCGCGCATCGCGGGCGCGGATGTGCGGGAAGGACGTGGCGAAGGCGTCGATGTCGGCGGAGGGCATGCCGAGCGCGGCGCCCACATCGCGCACCGCGTGACGCACGCGGTAGGTCTCCATCATCGACACGGCCGCCGTGCGCTCGGTGCCGAACCGCTCGAAGATCCAGCGGTAGATCTCCTCCCGGCGCGCCGACTCCACGTCGATGTCGATGTCGGGCAGGGCCCGGCGCAGGGGGGACAGGAAGCGCTCCATGAGCAGGCCCTGCGCGAGGGGGTCGACCCCGGAGATGCCCAGCAGGTGGTTGACCAGGCTCCCGGCACCGGACCCGCGCGCCGCCACCCGCACACCCCGCGCGCGGATCATGTCGACCACCTCCGCGACGGTGAGGAAGTAGCCGGCGAACTGCAGGTGGGTGATGGTGCGCATCTCCTCCTCGAGTCGACGGCCGGCCTCCCGACGGTCCGCGGCTGCCGGATAGCGACGCGGGATGGCCTCCTCGCAGCGGGTCCGCAGCACGACGGTGGCGCGGGCGTCGGCTTCGCTGACCGGCACCTGCTCGCGCAGGAGCACGTCGAGCTCGGGCACGAAGACCTCGCCGATCCCGAGGTCGGCCTGCGGATCGAGCACGCAGAACTCCGCCAGGCGCCGGGTGTCGTCGAGCAGCCGATGACTGCCGCGCTCCCCCGCCATGGCACTGATCTCCGCGGCGATGGCCGCCATCTGCCGGTCGTCCTTCAGGAAGGCCTCGCCGGTGTCGGGCTCGATGTGCCGGGAGTCCAGCGGCACCAGGCGACGGGCGGAGTCGAGCACATCGGCGACGCGGGAGTCCTCGGATGCGAGGTACCGGACGGCATTGGTGAGCACGACGGGCAGCCGCTCCTGCCGGGCCCAGCCCAGCATCGCGGCCGCCGTCTGGGTGGAGTGCGGATGCCGGCTCGGGCGACGGTGGGAGGCGACCGCGATCCCGAGCCGGCGGTCGAAGATCGCCCGCCACGGACGAACAGCACCCGCCGCACGGTGGATGCGCTGCGAGGAGATCAGCCGCCCCACCTCGGAGTCGGCGGGCAGCAGGGCCACGAGGCCCTCGTGGTGCTCACGAAGATCGGCCCACGTCACGTGCGGCATGCCCCGCTCCGCCTGCGGACCCAGGTGCGCGGCCGAGACCAGTCGGCACAGGGAGGCCCACCCCTGCGCCCCGGAGGCCAGGAACAGCACGCGCGGACGCGGGTCGCCGATCCAGCGACCGCCGTGCGCCGGGGTGCGCCGGGAGACAGGGCGCGCACCAGAAGCCGCGCCCTCCCGAACCGCGCCCTCCCGAACCGCGCCCTCCCCAGCTGCGCCGACGGTCTCGTCGACGGCGAGATCGACGCCGATGACCGGATGCACGCCCGCCGCACGACAGGCCAGGGCCCAGCGCACCGCGCCGTACAGGCCATCGCGATCGGTCAGGCCGATGATCGACTGGCCCAGCTCGGCGGCGCGCTGCACGAGCGCATGCGGCTGCGCTGCCCCGTACTTCATCGAGAAGGCGGACGCCACCTGCAGGTGCGCGAACGGCGGAGGCGGTGACACTGCGACGCACTAGCCCACGTGCAGCAGGGTGCTGCCCATCGCGGCCTGGTCCGGCACCCCGATCAGGTGGCACACCTGGGACAGGAAGCTGCCGGCATCGCGCACGAGATCGTCGGCCTCGCGCACCGAGACGCAGGCGACCCCCGCCTCCGCGGAGGCCCGCTTGCGGGCGCCCGCTGCGAAGAACGTGGCCCACTCCCCGAGCTCGGGGGCGCAGCGCGGCAGCAGCACCCACGCACTGACCACCCGGGACCGCGAGCCGGACGGACGACCCCGGACGGAGAGCACCGCAGCAGCTGCGCGGAGCGCGGCCAGGTGCGCGGCGGCGTAGCGCTCGTGCGCGGTCGACGCGATGCTCGCCTCGGTGAGACTGCGACGTGCGGACGCCACGAGCTCCTCCGCTGAGCGCGGCAGTGGGGACCGGGACGAGGAGACGGACGAACGGGCACGCACGACGGACATGGGAACCTCCACCAGACGAACGACGGGAACATCCGCAGGAGCATCGACGCGAGCCCTCAGTCGAGGATCCGCACCAGGAACCAGTGGCCGTCGCCGCTGTCGGAACTCCCACGGGGAGGATCCCGACGCAGCTCGTACACACCCGGCACCTGGGCACCGTCGGCGCGACCTGCCGCCTCGACCCGCCAGACATACGACTGGCCACTCACCCCGGTGGCGAGGAGCACTCCCCGCCACCACGGCATCGCCTCGACCCAGCTCGCGAGCACGTCCTGCACGACGTACCGCCGACCCCGCCAGCGGAACTCCGCCGGCACCCCTCGACCCGCGACATGCACCTCGACCGGCTCGGCGCGGTAGCGATGGGCCACGCGCACGCCTCCCCGCCCCGAGCCTCGGCTGCCGGGCCGGGGTCGAGGCGGCCCGGCTGCCGAGGGGGTGCCCGAGAGCCAGCCGCGAATCCGGCCCTCAGGGCATGTGTTCGAACACATGTTCGAACACATGGAACGGTAGACCCGACCCCTGACAGCCGTCAACCCCGACGCAGAACCGCCCGTCGTCCGCCCTCACGGCACGTGGTTGGCTGACCCGGTGATCCGCACACGTGCCCTCACCAAGGCCTACCCGAGCTCCTCGGGCGAGGTCTTGGCCGTGGCCGGCATCGACCTCGACGTCTCCCCCGGGGAGTCCTTCGGCATCCTCGGGGCCAACGGGGCCGGCAAGTCCACCACCATGCGGATGATCGGCGCCACGCTCCAGCGCACCTCCGGCGAGCTCGAGATCCTCGGTCGCGACCCCTCCCGTGAGGGCCCGGTCATCCGGGCGCACCTCGGCGTCGTCCCCCAGCAGGACACCCTCGACACCGAACTGACCGTGCGCGAGAACCTGCTCACCTACGGCCGCTACTTCGGACTCTCCCGCAATCAGCTGCGTCCGCGCATCGAGGAGCTGCTCGACTTCGTCCAGCTGCAGGACAAGCGCGACGAGCGCGTCGAGACGCTCAGCGGCGGCATGAAGCGCCGGGTCACCATCGCCCGCAGCCTCGTCAACGATCCCAGCCTGCTGCTGCTCGACGAGCCCACCACCGGCCTGGACCCGCAGGCGCGCCACATCCTGTGGGATCGGCTGTTCCAGCTGCGCGAGACCGGCGTGACGCTGGTGCTCACCACGCACTACATGGACGAGGCCGAGCAGTTGTGCGAGCGCCTGGTCGTCATGGACGCCGGACGCATCGTCGCCGAGGGCTCCCCGTCCGATCTCATCCGCCAGCACTCCAGCCGCGAGGTGGTCGAGGTCCGGTTCGGCGCGCAGCGCAATGCGGAGGTGCTGGCAGATCTGCAGGGCATCGGCGATCGCATCGAGCTCCTGCCCGACCGCATCCTCGTCTACACAGCGACGGGCGAGGCCGACCTGCAGGAGATCGTCGCGCGCGGGCACATGCCGATCACCGCGCTCGTCCGCCGCGCATCACTGGAGGACGTCTTCCTGCGGCTGACCGGACGAAGCCTGGCGGACGAGTGAGCGTCAGCGCACCCGCGTCGTTCCGGGTCGCCGAGTACCGGCTGCGCAACATGTGGCGCTGGCGCGGAGGGATCATCGCGTTCGGGCTCGGCAACCCGATCCTGTACCTGATCTCGATCGGCATCGGCGTCGGCGCCCTCGTCGACGCGAACTCGCCCAGCGGCATCGACGGGGTCCCGTACCTCGTCTTCCTCGCCCCCGCCCTGCTGGCCACGGCCGCGATCCAGTCCGCGCAGGACGAGGTCTCCTTCCCCACCCTCGCCGGGTTCCTGTGGAACAAGGTCTTCATCGGCATGCGTGCGACCTCCCTCACCGGAGGGCAGATCGCCGAGGGCGTGCTCCTCGCCGCGACCATCCGCATCGTGTTCACGACCGTCGTCTACTGGCTGGCGCTGTGGGCCTTCGGTGCCGTCGACGGCGGTTCAGCCGTGCCCCTCGTCCTGGTGTCGACGTTCGCCGGCGTCTGCTGGGGTGGATTCGTCCTCGCTCTCACCGCCCGCGTGAAGGACGACAGCGGCTACATCTCCATCATGTGGCGGCTGGTGATCATGCCCATGTTCCTGTTCTCCGGCACGTTCTATCCGCTCAGCACACTGCCCCTGGCACTGCAGTGGATCGGCTGGATCTCCCCGCTGTGGCACGCCACCGAGCTCGGTCGATGGCTCTCCTACGGAGCTCCGCTGGCACCGTGGCAGGCCCTCGTCAGCATCGTGTACCTGACGGCTCTCGGTCTCGGTGGCCTGCTGCTGGGCCGCCGTCTCTTCGAGGGGCGGCTGACCCAGTGATCACACAGGCCCTCGCCGTCTCCACCGCCGTCACCATCGCCGAGCGCCGTGGCGGACGCATTGACGCCGGGATCCGCGCCGGACGCTCCAGCACGCTGATCGAGCGCAACGTCATCGCCCTGCGCACGAGCAACGCGATCTCCTTCCTCACCGGCTTCGTCGAGCCGGTCATCTTCCTGCTCGCGTTCGGCTACGGCGTCGGCGCTCTCGTCGGGACCGTCGAGTACCGGGGCACGACGGTCGCCTACACCGCCTTCGTCGCCCCCGCTCTCCTCGCTGCGAGCTCGATGAACGGGGCGATCTTCGACTCCACCTTCAACGTCTACTTCAAGATGCACTTCATGCGCCTGTACCAGGCGATGATGTCGACCTCGCTCGGACCACTAGACGTCGCTCTCGGCGAGATCGGGTGGGCGATGATCCGAGGTGCGACCTACGCGGTCGGCTTCCTGTGCGTCGTCACCGCCCTCGGCATCACGTCGACGTGGTGGTCGCTCCTGCTGATCCCGTCAGCGATGCTCATCGCGTTCGCATTCGCGTCCGTCGGCATGTCGCTCACCTCGTTCATGAAGAGCTTCCAGCAGCTGAACTGGATCCAGTTCGTCCTCATGCCCCTGTTCCTGTTCTCCGGCACCTTCTTCCCGATCACCGCCTACCCCGAGTGGCTGCAGGTGGTCGTGATGGCGACGCCCCTGTGGCAGGCGATCGCCCTGTGTCGCGGCATGTTCCTCGGGATGGTCGACGTCACGCTGCTCTGGCACGTCCTGTACTTCGCGGTCATCGCCGCCTTCGGGCTGCTGGCCACAACGCGACGCCTGAACGCGCTCTTCCTGCGCTGACACCCGCTTCCGCGCGTGCTACACCTGAAGCATGTTCCTCACCTTCCTCGGCGGCGTCGGCACGGTGACCGGGTCGAGGACCCTGGTCGAACCCGAGCCGCGCGGCGGCGCACCCGACGGCCATCGCCTGCTGGTGGACTGCGGGCTGTTCCAGGGCCCGCGCGAGATCCGCACCCGCAACTGGGAGCCCTTCCCGCGCGACCCGGCATCGATCGACGCGGTCGTGCTCACGCACGCCCATCTGGACCACTGCGGATTCCTGCCGGCCCTTGTACGAGAAGGGTTCGCCGGGCCCGTGTACTGCTCGCCCAACACCGCGGCCCTCGTCCCCATCATCCTGCGTGACAGCGCGAGACTGCAGGAGGAGGACACCGCGTGGGCGCGGAAGAAGGGCTTCTCCCGACACGCGCAGCCCAGACCGCTGTACGACATCGACGATGCCGAGCGTGCCATCGAGCTGCTCGTGCCGACGGAGTTCGGCCGGGAGTTCACGCCCGTGCCCGACCTGACGGTCCGGCTCGACGTCGGAGGCCACATCCTCGGCTCGTCCATCGTGACGGTGCACGAGACTTCACGAGATCGCACGGTGGTGTTCAGCGGGGACCTCGGACGCGGCAACCACCCGCTCCTCGCACCGCCCTCGCCGCCCTGTGAAGCCGACGCGATCGTCCTCGAGTCGACCTATGGCGATCGCGCGCACGGTGACATCGATCAGGAGATCGACGAGATGGCGGCCGTCATCACCCGCACCCTGAAGCGGGGCGGGACCGTGGTGATCCCCGCATTCGCGGTCGACCGCACGGAGGTGCTGCTGGTGGCGCTGCGGCGTCTGCAGGAGCAGCAGCGCATACCGGTGTCGCCGATCCACGTCGACAGCCCGATGGCACTCGCCGCCCTCGAGGTCTACCTCGAGGCCATACGCGACCGGGACCCCGAGCTCCAGCACGCCGTGCTCGCCGAGGGCATCGATGCGCTCGACCTGCCGAACCTGCACGAGGCCACGACTCCCGAGCAGTCCATGGCGCTCGATCGCGGTGGGGCGCACATCGTCATCTCGGCCTCCGGCATGGGCGCCGGTGGGCGCGTGACGCACCACCTCAAGGCCCTGCTGCCCGATCGCGACAACGGCGTGCTGCTCGTCGGCTACCAGGCCGTCGGCACGCCTGGCCGGATGCTGCTCGACGGTGCGCATGAGCTCAAGATCCACGGCCAGTACGTCCCGGTGCGCGCGGAGATCGCGGAGATCGAGGCCTTCTCGGTGCACGCGGACTCCGATGAGCTGATCGACTGGCTGTCGCAGTGCCAGCCTCCTCCGACGCAGGTGTTCGTCAACCACGGCGAGCCGGAATCCGCGCAGGCGCTGGCCGACCGCGTCCGCCGCGATCTCGACATCGCCGTCGACGTCCCCGAGGTCGGGGAGCGCGTGCGCGTGTGAGAGCCCGACCGCCCTGGCGCGGAGGACGGGCTCGTGGCGTGATCGACCGGGGCGGGCGGATCAGCGGGGGGCGCGGCCGATCAGCAGGGTCGGAGCGGGGGTGACTGTCAGACCCCCCGCATAGGTTCGCCGCATGGACAGGAAGGCACGTCGACGCCTCGGCAGTCAGTCGGTCCGTGGCGCCCATCCGTCGACTCCGCCCCCTGCCGCTCATCTGCTTGACACCGGCGATGCGATCGTCTTCGACGCCGCAGCCGGGCTCCACGACGCAGCCGGGCTCGACGACGCAGCCGGGCTCGACGACGCAGCCGGGCTCGACGACGCTGCCGACTGGCTCAGCAACGCGGAGTGGTTCGCGCTCTTCGGGCACCTGCTCGACGAACCGGTGGACGGTCATCCCGTGAGCCTCTCCCCGCGCACACCTCAGGACGCCTCCGACCACCCGTCATCTTCCTGGATGACTCGTGCCGTGCAGGAGCTCATCGCCGCCGACGCGCGAGCCGACACCAGCAGCCCGGACCTCGGCACGTTGCTCGACCACCTGCAGCAGACGGAGTGCCTCATCGCCGGCCTGCACGCCCTGCAGTCGCGCCTGCTGGTTCGAGTGGCAGGCCCGACCATCCGTGCGCAGCAGCACCGCACCGACACCGGCTCCACCATCACCATCAGCGATCCCCTGCGCTCCGAGATCGCCGTCGCGCAGCGCTGGACGGAGGCGGAGGCCGATGACCGCATCACCGTCGCGCGCCTGCTCGAGCGCGCACTTCCCCGCACGCGCTCGGCACTCGCAGCCGGAGTGATCAGCTACCGGCACGCGCAGGCGATCTCCGACGTCGTTGCCCGCCACTCCTGTGCCACCGACGTGCTCCTCGGCACGGCGGAGGAGGACGTCGTGGCTCATTTCGAGGCTGACGCGTCCGCCATCGAGGACCGTGCTGTCACGATCGCCCGATGCTCCGGCGTCTCGGCCGCACGTCAGGCCGCGGATCGAGCCCTTCGACGCCGCGACGCCGCTCACGTCCGCCGGCGTCGCGAGCGCGCCCTTCGTCGTCGCGACGTGTGGCTGGAGGTGGAGCCCGACGGCACCGCCCTCCTGCTGGCCCGGATGGGGCTCACGCAGGCCCATGCATGCCTGAGCGCGATCGATGCACGGGCCCGGGATCCGCGACTGCCACTGTCCGCCGACTCCACCCCGACCGCCGGCATCGGTGAGCGACGCAGTGAGGCGCTGGTGGGGTGCATCCTCGGATCGACTCCGAGCATCGAATCCCGGCCAGCCGAGTCGACACCGGCCCTCGAGATCCGACTCGACGTCACCATCGACCTCGCCACCCTGCTGGGACTCGCCGACGGCCCCGCCTCCGTTCGGGGCAACGGCCCCGGTGGTGCCGCCTGGACGGACGTCGCGGAGATCCGCACTCTCCTCGCGGACAGTCGGTCGGTGACGCTGCGGAGACTGGTCACCGATCCACTCACAGGACGACTGCTCGATCGCGGAAGGCGGAGCTACCGGGTGACCGACGCGCTGCGCGAGTTCCTGATCGCCCGGGATCGCACCTGCCGCTTTCCCGGCTGCAGCCGGTCCGCGCATCTGAGTCAGGTCGATCACGCCGTCCCCTGGGAAGCCGGGGGGTCGACCGACCGTGCGAACCTCGGTGCACTCTGCACGCGACATCACCAGCTGAAGACCCATGGCGGGTGGCGCATCACGTCGAGTGACCTCGACGGATCCTGCACCTGGCGATCCACCGCAGGTCGGGTGCTCCGGCACGCACCGCCTGCCGTCGCGGAGCCGCCCCACGACACCGAACCCCCTCCCGGAGGTCGCGATGGACCGATTCCGTTCTGATCAGCGTCCTGATCGGCGTGCCGACAGTGCACGTGCCGCCGCTGCACACGAGGTGGCGCCGGTGCGTCCTGCCGTGCTGACTTCCCTGGCGGCAGCGACCACGGCCCTGCTCGCCACGGCCGGCGTGCTGGTCGACCGCGGCACACTGACGCCGCCACTGACTCTCGCGCCCGCCGTGCTGACCATCCTGCTGATGACGCTCGGTGCTGGGCTCGCCGCGGTCACGGCCTCCGCAGCGTGGCAGGGTCGTGCCGTGACGGCAGCCCGGTCACGACGGCAGCCCGGTCACGGCGGCAGCCCGGTCACGACGGCACCCCGGTCACGACGGCAGCCCGGTCACACGGAGTCGGCGGGATCCCCGGCCGGTCCCACGTAGTCCGCCAGCCACTCGATGAGCGGACGCACCGACCGCCACTGCGACCGCACGGTGGTCAGCGCCTTGGCCGTCCCCATCCACGGGGCGACGTCATAGGCGCGCGTCGCGACCAGGCGTCGGTGGCGGAGCAGCTCGATTCGCGGATGATCCGCTGAGTATCCGCGCGGCCGCGTCTTGAGCGGATTGCCGTCGATCGTCCATGTCCGCGGCAGCGAGCGCAGGATGCGCTCGAGTTCCGCGCCCGCGGGGCCCACCACCGATTCGCGGAACCGCGCGACCTGCTGCCCCTCCGGCGCGTACCAGCCGCCCGCCAGCAGCAGGCCAGACGCGGAGACCTGGACGTAGTAGGCGATCGCATCCTCCACCTGGATGACCCCGCCCTGGTGATCCTTGATCGGGCTCTTGTCCTTGCTGAAGCGCGCATCGCGGTAGGGCCGGAAGACATGCGGGGTGCCGAACTCCTCCGCCAGCCCGTCCAGAAGCGCGAGCATGGGCTGGCGCACGGTGCGCTCGTAGTCCTGCTTGTGGTCCTGCCACCACGCGCGCGTGTTGTGGTCGGCCAGCGCCGAGTAGAAGTCGAAGGCCTCGGCCGGGATGCCGGAGAAGGTGACGGTCGGACGCGCAGCGGGCATGCCGTCATTGTGCCGGGCTACGCTCCCGCCCATGAGCGAGGTCACCGAGCAGCAGTCCGTCATCCGCGTCCGCGAGGCGCTCGCCCGCCTGGGAGCCCGGGGCGAGGTTCGCGCCCTCGACGACAGTGCCCGGACGGCGAAGGAGGCCGCCGACGCCCTCGGCATCGAGGTCGGCCAGATCGCCAACTCCCTGGTCTTCATGGCCGATGGGGAGCCCGTGCTCGTCATGGCCTCCGGCGGCCACCGGGTCGACACCATGGCCGTGGCGTCGGTGCTCGAGGTGAGCCACGTGGAGAAGGCGAGCGCCGACCAGGTGCGCAAGGCGACCGGTTTCGCCATCGGCGGCGTGGCCCCGGTCGGTCACCCAGAGCCGCTGCGCACCATCGTCGACATCGCGCTGTCACGCTACGACGAGGTCTGGGCCGCGGGCGGCCACCCGCACTACGTCTTCCCGACGACCTACGACGAGCTGCTTCGCATCACCGCAGGCGAGGCCGCCGAGATCAATGGGTGAATCGGGCGGACTGTTCGTCCGCATGATGGTGATCGGCCTGGCGGTGGCGGCCCCCGTCGGCGCCATGGGCGTGCTGTGCATCCAGCGCACCGTCGCACGTGGGTGGTCAGGAGGGCTGTCGACCGGCTCGGGAATCGCGACGGCTGACGCGATGTTCGCCGCCGTTGCCGCACTGGGCATCACCGCGGTGGCCGATGCGCTCGTGTCGCTCCAGGCACCCCTGCGGATCGTCGGCGGAGTCGGTCTCCTGTGGCTGGGCTGGCGCGCCCTGAGGTCCGCTCCCCCGAGTCCGGAACCCCCGCGGATGCAGGCTCCCGGGATGCAGGCTCCCGGGATGCAGGCTCCCGGGATGCAGGCTCCCGGGATGCAGGAACCCGATGCAACCCACCCGGGGTCGGGTCCGTCAGCAGGAGCCCTGCGCACCGCCGGTCCACTGCGCGACTACGTCAGCGCGGTCGGACTCACCCTCGCGAACCCGATGACGATCATCGCGTTCGCCGCCATCTTCGCCGGTGCCGGGCTCACGGCCCAGCCCGATGCCACCCAGGCACTTGTCGCAACCGCAGGTGTCGCCGTCGGCTCCCTGGCGTGGTGGGTCGCCCTCACCGCCGTGGTGGCAGCGATCCGGCACGCGCTGAGCGACAGGATCCTGCTGTGGGTGAATCGCGTGTCCGGCGTCATGCTGCTCGTGTTCGGCGCCCTCGCCATCCTCAGCGTCATCGTGGCCGGGCGCGGCTGAGAGACACCGCTCTTCTCGACTGCTGCGTCTGCCGCGATTCCTACGTCTGCGGTGATACCTACGGTTGCTGCGATTCCTACGTCTGCGCTGATTCCTGCGTCTGCCGCGATTCCTACGTCTGCGGTGATACCTACGGTTGCTGCGACCTCTGCGCATGGGCGAGCTTGCGCAGTGGCGCCTTCGTCCACACGGCGACGGCAGCCTCCAGGGGGCCCTGACTGAACCTGCGCAGCCACAGCGTCATGGCGATGGCAAGCACCGCCCAGCAGCCGATTGCGATGGCCGTAACGGCCGCTGCGCCGAGGGTGCCGAAGAGGCCGAAGCCCCAGCCGCAGAAGATGACGCTCAGCAGGATCGACTCACCCAGGTAGATCGTCAGGGACGCTCGACCGGGCAGTGTGAAGAAGGCCAGAGAGCGCGGATGACGCATCGCCAGCAGCGCCAGGGCACCGACGTAGCCCGCCGAGAGCACCGGTCCGGTCACGAAGTGCACAGCCGAGGCGATCTGGCTGAAGGACTCCACCGTCGGCCCCGACAGAGGATCCGGTCCGAGCATCACCCACGTGCAGGCGAACTGCAGCGGCAGGCCGACCACGAATCCCCAGATCGCGGCACGACGGAACCAGGGCCGGAAGTCGTCGAGCTGGTCGAGGAAGCGGTGACGCGCTGCCAGCATCCCCAAGCAGAACAGGCCGAAGGCGAGGATCCCTTGGCCGAGCAGGACCCCGATCACAGCTGTGGGATACAGCAGCAGGCGTTCGACCACTGCCTGCCAGAACGTGCCGTCGGCCATCGCCGCGTCGTAGCCGGCCAGCTCTGTGAGCTCACCGGTGCCGACGTCAGGAAACAGGGCCGTGATCACGGCTAGCAGGACGGCTAGTCCCACGACCCAGCAGGCCGCGACGACCCACGCGATGAGCGCGGTGATCCACAGCGCCCGGTCCGACCGTCTGACGAGCAGCAGGAGCGCGAAGCCCAGCAGGGAGTACGTGACGAGGATGTCGCCCACGAAGAACAGGACGACATGGGCGATGCCGAGGACCAGCAGCGCGACCAGTCGTCGGCGGTAGACCCGGCGGTTGACCGGGGAGTCGTCCTTGAGGATGAACAGGGCGCTGTAGCCGAACAGGAAGGAGAAGATGACATAGAACTTGCCCGACGCCAGCAGCGTGACCAGGAAGGCGACGGTCGCGTCCCATGCCGTCTCGCGTGATGCATCACTGAAGCCGAAGCCACTGATGGCGAGGAAGGGGGCGTTCACGACGACGATGCCGAGCAGCGCCAGCCCACGCAGCTGGTCGGGAAACATCTGACGCTGCATCGCAGATTCCCAACGACGTCGAGTTCTCACAGGAGAAAGAGGATGCCAATGAACCCTAGCGGCCACCGATGATGCGACCGCCGTATCGGGACATCACCGCCCGGGGCCAACTCTTCGACATCGGCGGCACGATCAGTCGATGACCTTCAGGTCCCGCAGACGTGCCTCGAGATCGGGGTTGGACGGCTCCACCATGTGACTGCCGTCGGGCAGGACGACCACGGGGATCGACTGTCGACCGGCGATGGCGACGGCCTCGTCACGCAAGGCATCGTCATGCTCGACGTCGAGGTACTTGTAGGCGACGCCCAGGGAGTCCAACTGTGCCTTGGTGCGGCGGCAGTCCCCGCACCAGTCGGCACCGTACATGCGAATGTCCATGCCACATGTCTATCGGACGCGAGGGGCTTGGGCGCGAAGGACCGTCAACTTCCCTTCAGCCGCAGGGCCCGCGCGATGGGGACGGCGCTCAGCCCGTAGACGGCCACCGTCACCGCGACGACGAGGAAGGCGACGGGCAGCAGCTGTTCAGCACCGGGGACCTTCAGGGCGACGAGTGCCGCGCCCACGCTCGATGCGGTCGCCGGGGCGACGATGCCACGGGGATCCATGCACCCGATGAAGACCCGTTCGCTCCGGGTCAGGTCCGAGCCTGCCGTGCCCACCAAGGCAACGAGTGGCCGGAGGACGAGGATCAGCACGAGCGACAGGAGCAGCGTGGGAGCGAGCACCTCCGCAACGGTCGACGCAGGTACGAGTGCGGCAATGGACACGAAGAGCACCCCGATACCGATCGACACGATCGTCCCGAAGAACGGCGTCGAGCTGTCCAAGGAGGCACCGAAGCGCCGTGCGATGCGCGGAGCGGCCATGCCCATGAGCAGCGCCGCGATCAGGCCCGTCTCATCGGCGACGACGTTGGCGACGCCCGCCGCGACGATCACCGACCCGAGCAGCACCTGGGTGCCGAGGAGATCATTGCCCTTGACGAGCTTCCCGCCCACCGTGAAGAGCACGACGCCCACGGCGGCCGCCACCACGCCGATGGCGATGCCGCCGACGAAGTCCAGGGCAGCCTGCGCGATCGACTCCGCACCGCTCGCCCGGATCAGCTGGAACACGACCACGGCTACGAGTGCACCGATCGGGTCGAGCAGGGTGCCCTCCCACTGAAGAATCGCGCGCACCCTGCCCTTCAGACCGGCAAAGTCAAGGATCGGGGTGACGACGGTCGGGCCCGACACGATCACGATGGCGCCGAGCAGCACGGCGATGGGCCAGTCCATCCCCACGATGAGATGCCCGGCCAACGCAGCACCGGCGAAGGTGATGGCCCCACCCACCCACACCAGTCGACGCACGATGGGCCGATCCGCTCCGGCGAGGTTGATCGTGCTCAGTTCCAGGCCACCGTGGAACAAGATGACGGCCACCACGAGATCGACCACGACGGGGAAGGCCGGCCCCAGGATCGCCTCGGCACTGAGTTCCGGTGCGATCCAGCCCAGGACGAAGCCGGCAGGCAGCAGCAGGATCAGGGCAGGAATCCGCAGTCGGGGGGCGATCACCTGGCACGCCGTCGCGATCCCGAAGACCAGTGCCGCCGCGAGCATGATCTGCCCGGGTGACAGCGAAGTCATGCCCGCAATCTAGTGAGTCCGGGCCCCGGGCAGTCGTCGTCGAGTGCTCAGCGCGGTGCGCCGGCCTCCAGCAGCTCCTTCAGCAGCACCAGAGACTTCGCGATGGACTTCTCGCCGATCTTCGGATTGCGCCCGATCGGTGACAGCAAGGCCTTCCATCCGGCGGCACGGATGTCGTTTGTCTCGCGCACCAGCGTGCCCCCTTCGGGCAGCGGCGTGAGCTCGTACGTCCAGCGGTTGCCCAGGAGATGAGCCCACGTGATGCGCCGATCGGGCTCTGCCTCGAGCACCGTGTTGGTCACCCAGTAGCTGATGCCGATCTTCATCCGCACCTTGAACGTATCGCCGGGGCCGAGACGCTCGGGGCCCTCGATGACTCCCTGCACCGTCCGCGATCCATCGAACTCGGAGTGACGGCGTGGCTGGACGAGGATGTCGAAGATCACGTCCGCCGGAGCATCGATGACGATCTGGGCGGACACGATGCGCTCGTCACCGGTGTCGATGATCTCCGCACGAAGCGGCCGGGACGCATCGGTCATGTTCTCCCCCTCGCTGCGCCACGCCGGTCATGCCGGCTCTGCGAACACCAGTCGACTCATCGAGTCGATGAACATCTCGGCGGCCTCCGGCGGGACCGCGCCCTCGACCATGAGGCTGGCCATGCCGTGCGTCGCCGCCCACACCGTGACATCGAGCCCGGTGCGCACACCGGGTCGCAGCAGTCCATGCCGGTCGAGGTCGTCGAGCGAGGCGATGAGCTTGCGGAAGGGACCGGCCTCCTGCGGGGCCCCCCCCTTCGTCGCACAGATGGGACCGAAGGTGAGCTGGAAGAGATGGGTCTCGTCGACCGCGAAGGACAGATAGGCCCGGCCCAGACCGGAGAATCGAGCCCGCGCGGCGTCCGCCGTATCACCCGGATGGGCGACGAGCACCCGGGTCATCCGCTCATCGAGGGCAGCCAGGCCGCAGGCCCCCACCGCGCGCAGCAGGTCGTCCTTGTCGGCGAAGTGGTTGTAGGCGGCGGAGGGGGACACGTCGAGGGCCTGGGCGATCCCCCGCAGGGAGACCTGGTCGGCGCCCTGGGCGCGAACATCGTCCAGTGCCTGCTCGACCATGGCCTCGGCGAGAGCGCCATGGTGGTACGTGCGTGCCACACCCACTCCCTTCGTCCCGGCGGCTCCCATCGTGACGCCGACGCCAATCGTGACAGTGTTCATCTTGACAGTGTTCATATGGCCTGACAGGGTGCCTATATGAACGCTGTTCACAATACTCCCACGACGGCGCGTCCGCCTGCGTTCGCCCGCCTCGGCGCCGCAGTCGCCCGCCACCGGTGGAGCGTCCTGATCGGCTACCTCGTCGCGATGATGGTGTTCGGGGTCTTCGGGGTCCAGGTGTTCGGAGCCATGAAGTCCGAGGGGTTCAACTACCCGGGCAGCGACTCCAGTCGGGCGGCCGTCGTGCTCGAGCAGGACTTCGGCGTGCGGGATCCGGCCGCGATCCTGGCCATCGAGACGCCGTCCGATGTCGAGACGGATGCGGCCGCTGCCGTCGACCTGCTCGCGCAGGTGGAGGCGATCGAGGGCGTGGAGTCGGTCATCTCGTACTGGTCGACCGGTGGCGCGCCGGAGCTCCTCGGCAATGACGGCCGCACGGGTCGAGCCATCGTCGTGGCCGCGGAGGGAACCGATCTCGAGCAGTTGAGCGCCAACGTCGTGAGCCAGGTCGCCGGCCAGCAGGGCGATCTCGTCGTGTACGCATTCGGCGGCGAGATCATCGGCAATGCCTTCAACGACACCATCACCGGCGATCTAGCCCGCGCAGAGTCGATCGCGATTCCCGTCACAGCCATCATCCTGCTGTTCGTATTCGGCTCCGTCGTCGCCGCGGGGCTGCCCTTCCTCGTCGCCGGCGGCACGATCCTCGGGTCGTTCCTCATCCTGTTCCTCATCACCCGCCTCACGGACGTGTCGGTGTTCGCGCTCAACCTTGTCACCGGCCTGGGACTCGCGCTCGGAATCGACTACGCGCTGCTGATCATCAACCGATTCCGGGAGGAGCTCGCTGCCGGACGCCCCGTCCCTGAAGCTGTCGCTGCGACCGTCGGATCAGCGGGACGGACGGTCTTCGTCTCAGGGATCACGGTCGCTGTCGCGCTCGCCTCGCTCCTGGTGTTCCCGCAGTACTTCCTCAGGTCCTTCGCCTACGCCGGAATAGCGGTCAGCCTCCTCGCTGTGGTCGGCGCCCTGACCGCGATTCCGGCGCTGCTGGCCATCCTCGGGCGCAACGTGAACCGGTTGAAGGTGCGGCGTGGGGATCTTGCCCCGAAGGACGATGGATCCTGGGCGAGGATCGCGCGGTTCGTCATGCGTCGCCCGTGGCCTGTCCTCATCGGAACCGTCGCGCTCCTGCTCGTCCTCGCAGCACCTGCCCTCGGTGCAGTGTTCGGACAACTGGACGAGCGCGCTCTTCCACCGGACAACCCTGTGCCGCAGGCCGCCGAAGTGCTGCGCGAGCGCTTCCCCGGAAACGAGGGCGCGCCCTACGAGATCGTGCTCAGGGATCCAGGCTCACCGGCCGACGTTCAGGCGTACGCCGAGAAAGTGTCCCTGATCCCCGACATCGAACGTGTCACCACCGCAGACAGCATCATCGTCGACGGTGAGGTCGTGGGCGCCAATCCTGATCCGCGCACCTGGTCAGCGCCTGGTGCAGGACGCATCGAGGCCGTCAGCACCGTTCGACCCATCGACCCGGAGGGCGCCGCCCTGGTCAGTGCCATCCGCGAGGTCGAAGCCCCGGCGCAGGAGGCGCTCGTGGGCGGACTCGCCGCAGAGTGGGCTGACGCCACCAACGCCGTCATGGATCGTGCTTGGATCGTGGCGCTGTGGCTGGCGGCCACGACGATGATCATCCTGTTCCTCTTCACGGGCAGCGTGCTCATCCCCCTGAAGGCATTCCTGCTCAACCTGCTGAGTCTCTCCGCGACCTTGGGCGCCCTGGTGTGGGTGTTCCAGAACGGTCACCTGCAATGGCTCACGGGCGCATACACCGTCACCGGAACGGTCGACATCTCCACGATCGCCCTCATCGCGGTCATCGCGTTCGCGCTGTCGATGGACTATGAGGTCTTCATGCTCGCCCGGATCAAGGAAGAGCATGATGCCGGCGCAAGCACCACAGACGCCGTCGCCTTCGGCCTGCAGCGCACCGGGCGCATCATCACCGCGGCTGCGCTGCTGATCGCCATCGTGTTCGCCTCGTTCCTCACGAGTTCCGCGACGAACATCAAGCAACTGGGCTTCGGCGTCACGGTTGCGATCCTGCTCGACGCGACGGTGGTGCGTGCCCTGCTGGTGCCTGCCTTCATGCGCATTGCGGGCAATGCCAACTGGTGGGCTCCGGCACCCCTGCGCCGACTGCACGCGCGGCTCGGACTGCGCGAGGGCTGAGAGGAATCAGCGGCGCACCACCGGGATGACGATCTCGTTGCGGCGTGCGAACGGGGGCTTCCACGGCGGATCGAAGCGCGCCCAGCGGGCGTCACCGGCCACCTGCCAGCCGGCCTCGGCGATGCGGTGCCGCAGTTCCTCCGTGCGGCGAGTGACGTTCGCCGTCGTCCATCGTCCGGACCAGCGGAGCGCGGCCGCCAACTGCGCGGGCACGGCACGAAGCGTCACGCTCGGATCCGTCGGCACCGGGTAGTCCTCGAGGGGTCGTGAGCCGGGAAGCACGAACGACACCGCCCACTCAGAGGGTCCGGCCGACTCCTGCAGCACGGGGGCCGTCATGGCGAGCCGCTGCCCGGCCGACTCCTGCAGCACCGGAGCGGTCATGGCCAGCGACGACGACGTTCGGTTCGCGCCCGAGATGTAGGAGAACAGCGGCCGGAACGCCGCGTTCGCCGCCGCATGGGCCGATCCGGCCACGACCACCTCGGCGACGACCCACGGGGCGTACTCCCGCAGCTCGACATCCCCGAGGCTCTCGACGACCCGGTACTCCTGCTGCTGCGTCACCTGACCATGGAAGCACAGGTGGAACGGGGCTCCAACGGCATGCGATCGTCGTCCGGCACGATCAGCTGCCCATCGCGCACCACGACAGGCCGCTCCTGCGCGAAGTACAGGCCCACCACGTCGATGCCCTCGCGCCTGATGTAGCGCCACACGTCCAGTTCCGTCCAGTTGGACAGGGGGAAGGCCCGCAGTCCCGCCGACCGCCTCCGATGGCCGCGTCGAATCCGCCCTCGTCCAGGGCCGAGAGCAGCGGGACGGTGCGCATGATCCGCGTGTACTCGTGGATGCCGTGACTCATCGGGCTGACCCCCCTCGGCGATGCCCTCCTCGCTCACGGCGACGATCAGGTCGAGGCGGAGCTCGGCCGCCATCCGGTCGCGATGCTCGATGACCTCTCGGAACTCCCACTGGCTGTCGACGTGCAGGAACGGGAACGGGATGGCACCGGGCCAGAACGCCTTCCTCGCCAGATGCAGCAGGGCAGAAGAGTCCTTGCCGATCGAGTGCATGAGCACGGGCTTGCGAAAGGCAGCCGCCGTCTCGCGCAGGATGCTGATCGCCTCCGACTCGAGGGCGTTGAGCACGTCATCCTCGGAGACCAGACTTGGACCGCCGGGCACGGACGGGCTGTCGCCCCCGGAGATCACAATGCGACGTCTGCCCTGGTGGCCCGGATGAAGCCCGCGGAGCACAGGAACATCCCACGCCAGCTGGTGTCCGCCTCCAGATCGATCTGCGCCTGTCGGTACTGGGCACGGTCGAACTGGCCCGCGATCATCGGATAAGTCGGATGGAAGTTGTACCAGTGGAAGGTGATGTCGCCGAAGCCCTGGCTCCGGACCACCTCCGCGAGTTCGAAGGGGTTGTGGAAGCGGGCGAGGATCTCGTCATAGGCCGGCGCATCCTTGTCCCAGGTGCGAATCGGAGGCTTGTCCACCGCGAGACGGGAGTCGAGGTCGGCAGCTACGGCATCCCGGAAGGCCACCGGCACGGGGGCGAGGAGTTCGTCGAGGATGAACTCCTTGGTCAGGCGGTTGAAGGTGAACATCGAGAACATGGAGTTGCGGAACTGCAGCAGCAGCGTGCCCCCCGGTCGCACGAATCCCGCCATGGCCGACACGAATCCCGCATCATCGCGCACGTGCGGGATCACGCCGAGCGCCATGACCGCGTCGGACAGACCCACGCGAGACTGCTCCGCCGACACAGCCGCACGATCCTGGGCGTCCAGCTGAACGAGGGCCTCGGGATCCACGCCATGGCGTTCGAGGTTCGCACGCCCTAGACGAACCATCTCCGGCGAGAGGTCGCTTCCGCGCACGGTGATGCCCAGTTCGTCATGGATCCTGGCGAGGGTCGACGCCTCACCTGCGCCCAGTTCGTAGACCGACGTCGCGCCGTCCTCGCGCAGGAGTGATATCACCTTCTGGAGGCGGAACCAGTTGGCGGGATACTCGTCGTTGGTCCAGATGCGATCGGGGTCGTACTGCTCGTGGTAGGTGGGGGCGCTGCCGTCGTAGTGGAGCGCGACCCGGGCGGTCTCATCGGCCGTCTGCGTGACATTCATGGAAAAATATTGCCGGTATTTTCATTCGAGTGTCAAATCGACACGCTACGACTTGCCGTCATCGGACCCGTCACGCACGATGGATGCATGACGGAGATGACCTGTCCCAAGTGCCATGCTCCGATGCGCACATACGAGCGCAACGGAGTCCACATCGAGCAGTGCACGGACTGCCGAGGGATCTTCCTCGATCGCGGTGAGCTCGAGCACCTCGTCTCGGCCGAGGCGCGCTGGCGCGAAGCCCCCGCATCACCTCCTCCGCCACCCTCAGGACGTCCGCCGGAGCCGTACTACGAGTCCAAGGGCAAGCCGACCTACTACAAGCGCAAGAAGAGCTTCCTCGAGGAGCTCTTCGACTGAGCCTCACTCCCGTCGCTAGTACGCGATCAGCACAGGCGAACCGTCCACCGTGATCGTCTGACCCGCGGCGACGGTGACACCAGCCATACCCTGGTAGACGGTCATGCCCGCAGGTGTGGGAAGCGACGCTGCAGAACCATCATCGGTGTAGCTGACGTAGAACCGCTTGCCACTGCGGTCGAAGTTGCACACGACGACGACGCCCGAGGTCGAGCAGCCGTGGAAGGTCGAGTCCACGACCCACTCCCGCACACGGGCGTAGGCGCGCGTAGCCAGGTATCCGTTCCACATCTGGATGCCCAGCAGCCGGTTCTCCGGAGTCCAGGCGTACCAGTACGTGCGGGCGATCCCGAGGCGCAGCGAGTCGAGATATGTGCGCGAGACGTACGCGGGGATCTCGGCGTCGGGGATCGACCGGGCCGCGTCTCCGGTGCCCGGATCGGTGATGCCGTAGTTGATCTCCGTCTCCCAGATGGGGAGTGCGGGCGCCTGCGCGATGCGCAGGGCCGTCTTCATCAAGCCGAGCAGCAGCGCCCGCTCGCGCGGCGTGCCGTCGGGCCGGGGGTACAGGTGCACCGAGAACGCGTCGATGGGCCAGTTGAACTCCCTCAGGGCGGCGAGGTACTCGGGATAGAACTCGGTGAATCCCTTGACCCAACGCGACCCGGTCGATGCTGCGACCACCGTGGCCCCGGGCACGGCGGCCTTGATGATCGCGTTGGCCCGAGCGGTGAGGTCGGCCATCAGCTCCGGGGTGCCGCGCCAGAACTGGGAGATGTTGGCCTCGTTCCAGATCTGGTACGCGGAGATGCGACCGCCGTACCTGCGGACGACGGCACGGACGTAGTCCTCGAACAGGGCCGGATCGGTCATGGGCATCGACGATCCGGTCCCGGCGAACTCCGCTCCCGGCGCCGGGCCGATCGCCGCCCACGACGGAGTGCCACCGAGGACGAGAAGCACCTGCTGTCCGGCAGCCTCGGCCTTGGCCACTTCACGGTCGAGAGCGCCCCAGGAATAGCGCCCGCGCTCGCGCTCGATCTGGTTCCAGGACGTGCTGACGTCCCACAGGCGCACTGCCCCGGCGAACTCCGGGGTGCCGACGATCGGGTGGTTGCCGAAGAGGGTGCCGGTGACGGGCACCCCCGCCTCGGGGATCTGCGCATTGTCCGGCTCCGACGGACGGTAGGGGTTGGTGATGTTCACCGCGACCGTCTTCTGCTGCGTCACGCGTCCACGAGCGCGCACCTCGGTGCGCAGCAGGATGCGTCCGACGGCGTCCCCCGGCTGCACGGTGAACGGCTTGGTGGAGCCCGCAGCCGGCACGCGCCAGCGCGACAGCTGCGTGAAGGTCGTGCCGTCACGCGAGGACGAGAGGGTCGCCCAGCGAGTTGTCGAGCCAGCGGGCACCTTCACGGTGGCCGCGAAGTCGGTGCTCGCGGGCGCGGCGGTGGGAGCAGAGATGACGATCGGAACCCGGGCCATGGGTGACGCCGCGGCCGGCGAGGGCAGGGCCACCAGCACCGAGGCGCTGGCGAGGATCCCGACGACGGCGGCGCGACCACCGCGGGTGATCGGCCGCACGAGATTCACGGCGTGCGTCCGAGGACGCGAGTGCAGGCCACTCGTCCACGGTAGCCCGCGATGCGGAGGGATGATCATGCGAGCCGTCGACGCCGCCTGCCTAGACTCCTCGGGTGAGCGTGAGGATCTACACCGGGCCCCACTCCGACCGTGGCCGGGGCCCTTCGGGCTGGCTCACGTACCTGCCGTGGGCATTCGTCGCCCTCACCATCCTCGGCCAGATCGTGTGGGTCCTCGTCGGCGACACTGCCCGCACCACGCTGACGATCGCGACCGTGATCACCTTCTTCCTCGCGAGCGCCACCCACGCCTTCGCCTCGCGCGGCGCCGTCTGGGCCACGTCCTATCTCGTCATCACGCTGGTCTTCGGCTGGCTGATCGAGCGGATCGGCCTCACCACGTCGTTCCCGTTCGGCCACTACGAGTACACGGGCACCCTCGGGCCGTCCGTCTTCGGCGTGCCGGCGATCATTCCGCTGGCCTGGTCGATGATGGCCTACCCGTGCCTGCTGGCTGCCCAACGGCTGTCGACGACGCGGATGGGCGTCGCCCTGATCGGCGGCCTGGTGCTGGCTGCCTGGGACCTGTTCCTGGACCCGCAGATGGTGGCCGAGGGCCACTGGGTCTGGACCCAGATCGGCTGGGAGCTGCCCGGCATCCCGGGGATCCCCCTGCAGAACTTCCTCGGCTGGCTGCTCGCGTCCATCGCCCTGATGTGGGTTCTGGACCTCCTCCCCCGCAAGGTCGCCAGCGACGCCGTGCCGACCACGATGCTCATCTGGGTCTACGCGTCGAACGTGCTCGCCAACTTCGTGTTCTGGGACCGCCCGGGTGTCGCCCTGTGGGGCATGGTCGCGATGGGACTGGTCGTCGTCCCATTCCTATGGCGGCTGTGGAGCCAGCCGCAATGGTGACCGCCCGCGCGCTGGCGCGCGGCCTCGTGGCAGTCGGCTCCCTGGCCGCCGTCGGGATCGCCGTGCACACGGCCGCGAACCTGCGCCATCTGCGGCGCCCCGCACCGCGCAGCGAGGTACCCACGCACTCACGTCCCCGCGAGCGCGTCAGCATCCTCATCCCGGCGCGCAACGAGGCCGAGACGATCGCCGGCACCGTGACGTCCGCGATGGCACAGGAACTCCGGAGCGATGCATTCGACCTGGACGTGCAGATCATCGTGCTCGACGACGGCTCCACCGACGGCACCCGCACCATCGCCGAGGGGATCGCCGCGGATGATCCGCGAGTCACGGTGATGTCGGCTCCCGATGCCGACCCACCCCCCGGATGGCTGGGCAAGCCGTGGGCCTGCCAGCGGCTCTCGGACGCCGCGACGGGTTCGATCCTCGCGTTCGTCGACGCCGACGTCGAGCTGTCACCGCAGGCCGTGCTGGCACTGGTCAGCACTCTGCGCGACGACGACTTCGCCATGGTCGCGCCGTATCCGCACCAGGAGGCCGTCACGTGGCTTGAGCGCCTCGTGCAGCCCCTCGTGACGTGGTCATGGGCGGCGACCATGCCGCTCGGCTGGGCCGAGCGGTCGACGCGTCCGTCGCTGTCGGCCGCGAACGGCCAGCTCCTCGTCGTCGACGCCGACGCCTACCGATCCGTAGGCGGGCATCAGGCCGTCGCCGGGGAGGTGCTGGAGGACATCGCCCTCATGCGCGCGTTCAAGCGCGCCGGACTTCGAACGGCGACCGTCGACGGATCCCATCTGGCCCGATGCCGCATGTACTCGGGTGCCGGGCAGGTCGTCGACGGCTACGGCAAGTCGCTCTGGGACGCCTTCAACGGCCCGCTCGGGAGCATCGGCGTGAACGCGATGCTGGCCCTCGCGTACATCGTGCCCGCGGTGGCCGTCGTGACCACGCGCTCGCCGCGCACGCGCTCAGTCGCACTCGTCGGGTACGCAGCGGGAGCGGCCAGTCGTGCGATGGTGGCGCGCCGCACCGGCGAGCGCACAGTCCCCGACGTCCTAGCCCATCCCGCATCGATCACCGCCTTCGTCGCCCTCAATGCGCTGTCCTGGCAGCGGCACCTGCGCGGGACGAACACCTGGAAGGGCCGTGCGGTCGTGCCGGCAGACTCGCCGCCGTGAGCCGCATCGTGGTGATCGGCGCCGGTGTCGGCGGCCTCGCAGTCGCTGCCCGACTGGCCGTGCGCCGTCACGAGGTCACGATCCTGGAACAGGCGGACCGCGTCGGGGGCAAGCTGCACACCTACCGCCGCGAGGGATTCGCCTTCGACACCGGCCCCAGCCTGTTCACCCTGCCCGCGGTCTACCGCGACCTGTTCCTGAAGACGGGCGGCCCGCTGGAGGAGGCCGTCGACCTGCAGCCCGTGGAGCCCGGATTCGGCTACCACTTCGCCGACGGCAGCAGCGTCGTCGTGCCCGGGGTCGATCCCGCCCGGGCCGCGCGCGCCTTCGGCGAGGCCTTCGGCGGCACAGCCGACGACGACTGGCGCGCGCTGATCGAGCGCGGTGGGCAGATGTGGCGACTGACGCGCGAGCCCTTCCTGCAGTCTCCCCTCGACGGCTGGCGCACCCTGCTGAAGGTCGCCTCTCCGTCGGCAGTGCGCACGGTGGCACCGCGCACGACACTGCGCGAACTGGGTCGCCAGTACCTCAGCGACCCGCGCCTGCGTCAGGTGCTCGATCGCTACGCCACGTACTCCGGCTCGGATCCGCGGCGTGCCCCCGCGGTGTTCGCGACGATCCCCTACATGGAGCAGACGTTCGGCGCCTGGCACCTGGGCGGCGGGGTCGGCACCCTCGCCGACGCCCTGGCGAAACGCTGCGAGGAGCGCGGCGTCGACATCCGGCTGGGCGCGGATGTCGTCGAAGTCCTGGTGAACGACGGTCGCGCCACAGGTGTCCGCCTCGCCGACGACGAGACGCTGCCCGCCGACTTCGTCATCGCCAACGCCGACGCCGACCACCTCTACCGCGACCTCGTCCACGACCCGGCCGCCCGCAAGGCTGCGCGGGCCCTGGAGAAGGCGACACCAGCGTTGTCGGGGTTCGTGATGCTCCTCGCGGTGCGAGGTCGCACCCCCGGGATCCACCACCACAATGTGTGGTTTCCGGCGGAGTACGACGGGGAGTTCGACGCGATCTTCGGTCCTGCACCCCATCCCGCACAGGATCCGGCCATCTACGCGTGCGTGCCGGACGACCCGCTCATGCGTCCTGATGATGACTCCGAGGCGTGGTTCATCCTCGTCAACACCCCGCGCAACGGGGATGGCAGCAACGGCACCGTCGACTGGTCGACGCCGGGGAGGGCCGAGCAGTACGCCGATCACCTGCTCGCCCTGCTCGCTGCACGCGGCACCGACATCCGCGACCGGATCCTGTGGCGCGAACTGCGCACCCCCGCGGATCTGGAGCGCTCGACGAGATCGCCAGGCGGCTCGATCTACGGCTCGTCCAGCAACGGCCCGCGCGCCGCGTTCCAACGCCCGGCCAACAGATCTCCGGTGCCGGGGCTGTTCCTCGTCGGCGGCTCCGCGCATCCCGGCGGAGGACTTCCCCTCGTGGGGATGGGCGCCGAGATCGTCGCCGACCTCATCCCCCGCGCCTGACGGCCTGCCTCACCGACCCGCTAGCCGGTCAGCGCACCGAGACCCAGGGCCTCGTACACCTCGATCGTCGAGCGCGACCGGTTGAGCGTGTAGAAGTGCAGCCCCGGCGCTCCGGCGTCGAGGAGTTGCTGGCACATGTCGGCAGCGACCTCGACGCCGAGGGCGAGCACGGCCTCGGCGTCGTCGGCGACGGCGTGGAAGCGCTCGGCGAGATCGACCGGGAAGGCGGCACCCGACAGGGCCGCGAAGCGCTCGATCTGCTGGACGTTCGTGACGGGCATGATGCCCGGGATGATCGGCATGGTGCATCCCGCCGCCGCCGCCATGTCGACCATGCGCACGTAGTCCTCGACGCGGAAGAACAGCTGCGTGATGGCGAAATCGGCACCCGCCTGCTGCTTCATCGCGAGCACGCGGGCATCGTGATCCAGGCCCGGGGACTCCGGGTGACCCTCGGGGAATGCGGCCACGCCGACACTGAACGAGCCCAGGCTTCGCACCAGTTCCACGAGCTCGACCGCGTGCTCGAGACCACCCGGATGCGACTGCCACGCGGTGCCGAGGCCAGTGGGCGGATCGCCCCGGAGGGCCAGGACGGTGCGCACGCCCTCGGCGGCGTACTGCCCTACGACGGTGCGGAGCTCATCCCGTGACGCGCCGACGCACGTGAGGTGAGCGACGGGCGTGAGCGTCGTGTCGCGGGCGATCTCGCCGGTGAGCCGGACCGTGCGGTCCTGGGTGGACCCGCCGGCGCCGTAGGTCACGGACACGAAGGTAGGCCGCAGCGACTCGATCTCCCGGACGGTCTGCCAGAGCACCCGCTCGCCGTCCTCGGTCTTGGGCGGGAACAGCTCGAAGGAGAAGGACCGGCGCCCTGAGGACAGCACCTCGCCCAGATCCAGTGCCGCCGCCATGGTCACAGACTACGGGGCGGCGCATCAGACGCCGTGCCCGTAGGCTCGCGGCGTGACCTCCGCTCTCGACGCTGCCGACCTGCGCGCCCGGGTCCAGGGGATCGTCGACCGCACCATCGCCCATCAGTCGACCGTGCTGACGTCGGTGAGCCCGGACCTCGAGCCGCTCGTAGACGCACTCGCCGCCCTGCTCGCCGGAGGCAAGCGGCTGCGCCCGGCCTTCGCCTACTGGGGCTGGCGGGGCGCCGGTGGCGACCCGGCGCAGGACGACCTGGCGATGACGGCCGCGGCCGGACTGGAGTTCCTGCAGGCCTGCGCCCTGATCCACGACGACGTCATGGACGGCTCCGACACCCGGCGCGGCCTGCCTGCTGCCCACCGCCGATTCGCCGGGGTGCATCGCGACGAGCAGTGGCTCGGATCCCCCGAGGACTTCGGCGTCGGCGCGGCGATCCTGCTCGGCGACCTGTGCCTGTCCTGGGCGGATGAGGTGATCTTCGGCTGCGGCTTCGCCCCCGCCACCATGGCGCGCGCCAAGGCCGTGTACGACGAGATGCGCACCGAGCTCATGGCTGGGCAGTACCTCGACCTGCTCGAGCAGGCGCGCGGCGGCGGATCCGTCGAGCGGGCCCTGCGCGTGGTCCGCTACAAGTCGGCGAAGTACACGATCGAGCGCCCCTTGCACCTCGGTGCCGCCCTGGCCGATGCCCCCGACACCATCGTGACGGCCTACTCCGGCTACGGACTCCCCCTCGGCGAGGCGTTCCAGCTGCGCGACGACATCCTCGGGGTGTTCGGCGATCCCGAGCAGACCGGCAAGCCGGCCGGTGACGACCTCCGCGAGGGAAAGCGCACCGTGCTGATCGCCACCGCGGTGGAACGCAGCTCTCCCGCGCAGGCATCCGCCATCCGTCGTCACCTCGGCGACCCGGGACTTGATGCCGCCGGCGTGGCCGAGCTCCGGGCGATCATCACCGAGACGGGAGCCCTCGACCACACGGAGCGGATGATCGACGAGCTGCTCGCGCAGTCCCTCTCGGCCCTCGACACCGCCCCGCTCGACCCGGCTGCCCATGAGGTGCTGACCGGCCTGGCCCACGCAGCGACACGGAGGACCTTCTGATGCGGACCGTCGTAGGACCCACCGACGAGGTCGTGGTGGTCGGAGCCGGTCTCGCCGGCCTCTCCGCCGCCATGCGCCTGGCGGGTGCCGGCCGCTCCGTCACCGTGGTCGAGCGCGACTCCATCCCCGGGGGTCGCGCCGGCCGACTCGACGTGGAGGTGGCCGACGGCACGTACCGGTTCGACACCGGCCCGACCGTCCTGACCATGCCCGATCTCATCGCCGACGCGTTCGACTGCCTGGGCGAGGAGATGGCGGACTGGCTCACCCTCGAGCCCGTCGACCCGCTCTACCGCTCGTTCTTCCCCGACGGCTCCGTCCTCGACGTGCACTCGGACATCGATCGCATGGCGGCCGAGATCGAGCACGTCATCGGGCCGGACGAGGCCGCGGGCTATCGGCGCTACGTCGACTTCGTGTCGAAGCTCTACCGGTACGAGATGAACGACTTCATCGACCGCAACATCGACTCCCCCTTCGACCTCATCACCCCTGACCTCGCGCGCCTGGTCGCGATCGGCGGCTTCCGGCGCCTGACGCCGAAGGTCCGGCAGTACCTGAAGGATCCGCGCACCGAGCGCATCTACTCCTTCCAGGCGATGTACGCCGGAGTCTCGCCGCAGGATGCCCTCGCCATCTACGCCGTCATCGCCTACATGGACTCGGTGGCGGGCGTGTTCTTCCCCAAGGGCGGCATGCACGCCGTGCCGTCGGCCATGGCGGCCGCCGCCGAGAAGCACGGGGTTCGGTTCCGGTACGACACCGAGGTCGCCCGCGTGGAGACCAGCGGCGACCGGGCCACCGCCGTCATCACGGTCGACGGCGAGCGGATCCCGGCCGATGTCGTGGTGCTGAACCCCGACCTCCCCGTCGCCCATCGCGACCTCCTCGGTCGCGAGCCGTGGGGCGTCCGGCGCCTCACCTACTCCCCCTCGTGCTACCTGCTGCTCGCCGGATCGTCGGCGCACTACAGCAAGATCGCGCACCACAACATCCACTTCGGGCGCTCGTGGGCGGGCGTCTTCGACGAGCTGATCGACCGCCGGCAGCTGATGAGCGACCCCAGCCTGCTCGTGACCAACCCGTCGCGCTCCGATCCGGACCTCGCCCCGCCGGGCAAGGAGATCTACTACGTGCTCTTCCCCACGCCCAACCTCGACGCCGACATCGACTGGAAGACGATGGGCCCGCGCTACACCGAGGAGGTCGTGCGCACCCTCGAGAGCCGCGGGTACGTCGGCTTCGGCGACGCCATGGAGGTCGCCGACGTCACGACCCCGCTGGACTGGCAGGCGCGTGGAATGGAGCGAGGAGCCCCGTTCGCATCGGCTCACTCCTTCTTCCAGACCGGGCCGTTCCGACCCGGCAACATGTGGGGCGAGAACGTCGTGTTCACCGGATCCGGCACCCAGCCCGGTGTCGGCGTGCCCATGGTGCTGATCTCCGGGCGCCTCGCGGCCGAGCGCGTGACGGGCAAGGACATCGCCTACCGCTCCCGGGCGGCCCGCTGGTGAGCATGCACTCCCGCGAGCTCGACGCTGCAGGCATCAGCGATCCCCACCTGCGCGAGTCCTACGAGCGCTGCCGGCGACTCAACGCCGAGCACGGCAAGACGTACTACCTCGCGACCCTGCTGCTCCCACCCGCGAAGCGTCCGTACGTCCATGCCCTCTACGGCTTCGCCCGCTACGCGGACGAGATCGTCGACGACCTGCAGTCCACGCTCACCGACGAGCAGAAGGCCGAGTGGCTCGGCGAGTGGGGCCAGGGGTTCCTCGCCGACATCGACCGCGGCTGGTCCGACGACCCGGTATGCCGGGCCACGGTCGACACCGTGCTGCGCTGGCAGATCCCCAAGGAGCACTTCACGGCCTTCCTGCACTCCATGACGATGGATCTCACCGTCACGCACTACGACACCTACGAGGATCTCTACGAGTACGTCTACGGATCGGCGGCCGTCATCGGCCTGCAGATGGTGCCCATCCTGGAGCCATCGTCACCGGAGGCGTACGACCGCGCGACCGACCTCGGCATCGCCTTCCAGCTGGCCAACTTCATCCGCGATGTCGGCGAGGACCTCGACCGCGGACGCGTCTACCTGCCGCTGGACGAGCTGGCCGAGTTCGGTGTCACGCGCGAGGTGCTCGAGCAGCGCGTCGCGACCCCGCAGGTGAAGGCCGCCCTCGCCGGCCAGATCGCGCGGGTGCGCATGCTCGAGGAGCGATCTCGGCCGGGGATCGCGATGCTCAGCCCGGACTCGCGCGACTGCATCGACGCCGCACGGGTGCTCTACTGCGGCATCGTCGATGCGGTCGAGCGCCAGGACTACGAGGTGTTCAGCCGCCGGGCGACCGTGCCGATGCGCCGTCGGCTGGCGGTCGCGGGCCCGGCGTGGGTGCGCGCCCGCCGCGCGCGGGTCGGCTAGCGCGACCGTCGCCAGACGGGCGGCCCGGCCCACGGCGTGCGCTGGACGCCGCGACGGCCCCAGAAGACCCACAGCGCGATCGTGAGCAGGATGAGAGCGAAGCCGAACAGCAGGTCCTCGACCGGCGCGAACGCGATGCGACCCTCGCCGATGAAGGGTGGCGGCCCGACCTCGGGCGAGGTCTCGCCGATGATCGCGTCACCGTCGTAGCGCACCACGCCGAATCCGGTGAACATGCCGTTGGTGATGAGCTGGAAGAACACCATGATCGCGTACGCCGTCCAGAAGACCCGGCGCGTGACCATGCGGGTGCGCAGGACCCACATGTCCGCAAGCACGACGACGATCACCGACCCGATCGCAAGCTGCGTGTACGTCACCGGGGATCCTCCCCGATCGGCTCGTCGCCCACGATCCAGTGCGACTTCACGCTGCGCACGGCCTCCAGCGTCAGCAGCGATGCGACAGGGATGGCGAGGAAGAAGAGCACCTCGTCGAGCGGGAGGTCACCCGGCAGGTGGACGCCGAGGATGAGATCGGGATCGAACCACCAGTGACCCTGCGCGATCGCGTAGAGGTCCCAGATGACGAACAGCACGAGAGCGGGCGCGATGGACAGGAGCATGCGACGCCACCGTCGGAAGACCCGGGTCCGAAGAGCGACCTCCAGCCACAGGCAGCCGAGCATGACGAACCCGAGGATCGCCACGTAGGAGTACTGCCCGAAGCTGAACGAGGTCACGACCGCCATCATGGTGTCGTGGGCACTCCGGGGCCACTCCACCACGCAGACGCGATCCCGACGGACAACCCGTCCGGCAGTCCGCGGGTTCCGGTGCGCCTCGGGCTGATCGGAGCGGAGTCGTCCGGCAAGTCGACCCTGGCGACGGCGCTGGCGGACGCCCTGCCGGCCTGCATCGTCCCCGAGGAGCTGCGCTCCTTCGTCGAGCGCGAGGGCAGGACTCCGCGGCGGGACGAGCAGGCGATGCTCATGGACGCCCAGGCCCGGGAGGAGGAGCGCGTCGCCGCATCGTGCCGGATGCCGTGGGCCGTCGCTGATCCCGCGCCGCTGATGACGGCGGTCTACAGCGTCGCGTACTTCGACGACTACTCCCTCGTCGCGGCTGGCCTGGAGCACGCACGCGAGTACCGACTGGTGGTGTGGTGCGACCCGGACATCCCCTGGCAGGCCGACCAGGGGCAGCGTGACGGCCCGACCATGCGCGCCGTCACGGACTCCGTCATCGACGGACTCGTGCGCGGACCGATCGCCGGGACGTCGATCGATGTGCTGAAGGTCACGGGCTCCGTGGAGCAGCGGGTCGCCGCCGTGCTGGAGCGGTTGGCGTGGCAACCCGGACCCCCCGGAGCGCCTACTTAGACTCGCGAGGGTGGAGGACTCTGACCCCGCGGGCGCCCAGCACCCGCTGATCGGTCGGGTCCTCGACGGCAGGTACCGCATCGAGCGCATGATCGCCCGCGGTGGCATGGCCACGGTCTACGTCGCCACCGACCTCCGCCTCGACCGGGTCGTGGCACTCAAGGTCATGCATCCCCACCTGGCCCACGACCAGGCGTTCGTCACGCGATTCGAGCGCGAGGCGAAGTCTGCGGCCCGACTGACCCACGGCCATGTCGTCGCCGTCTACGACCAGGGCAGCGACGGCGAGCACGTGTACCTCGCCATGGAGTACGTCCCCGGGCGCACCCTGCGCGACGTCATGCGCGACTTCGGTCCGCTCACCCCCGAGCAGGCGCTGGTGCTCCTCGACCCCATGCTCGAGGCACTGGCCGCCGCCCACGCCGCGGGGTTCGTCCACCGCGACATCAAGCCCGAGAACGTCCTCATATCCGACGACGGACGCGTCAAGGTCGCCGACTTCGGGCTGGCGCGGGCCATGCAGTCCAGCGAGCAGAGCATCACCCACGGCGTGATCATCGGCACCGTCGCCTACCTGTCGCCCGAGCAGGTCGAGCGCGGCGAGGCCGACGGGCGCTCGGACCTCTACGCCGCAGGCGTATGCCTGTTCGAGATGATCACCGGACGACTGCCGTACTCCGGGGAGAGCCCGCTGAGCGTCGCGTACCAGCACGTTCACTCCGATGTTCCCGCGCCGTCGTCCGTCTCGTCCGCCATCCCGCCGGAGGTCGACGCCCTCGTCGTGACGGCCACGCGTCGGGAGCCGAGCCTGCGGTACCAGGACGCTGGCGACTTCCTCGCGGATGTGCGCCGCGTGCGCAACCTGCTGCCTCCCCCGCGCCCATTCGTGGACCTTCGCGACACCCTCGTGGTGGAGGTCGGCAGCATCCCGCCGCGCGCACCGGCCGGCGCCGCAGCACCGTCCCCCGCACGCCCGACCGGATCAGCAGCACCGAGACCGGCGGGTCCGGCAGCCCCGCCCGGTGACGCACCGGCCCCTTCGCGCCGGCGACGCAGCCGCGGGCCGCTCATCGCCGTCCTCGTCATCGCCGCGGTGCTCGCGAGCGCCGTGTCAGCGTGGTGGCTCGCTGCCGGTCCGGGCCGGACGATCACGGTCCCCGATGTCACCGGACTGTCTGTCGCGGCGGCCACGGCGGCACTGGAGGAGCGCGGCCTTGCCCTCGAGGTGTCCGGCGAGGCCTTCAGCGAGACCGCGCCCATCGGGAGCGTGGCCACGACGGACCCTCCGGCCGGTGAATCCGTGCGCATCGACGGCACCGTGCTCGCCGCGGTCTCGCTCGGCCCCGAGCGCTACGAGGTGCCCGACGTGCAGGGGCTGGACCCGGCTCAGGCTGCGGCACAGATCACCGCGGCGAATCTGGTCGTGGGGTCCACGCGCGAGGAGTTCGACGATCGCGCTCCCGCCGGCACCGTCGCGGCGACCGCTCCCAAGATCGGCAGCGTCCTCAAGCCCGGGGAGCAGGTCGACATCATCGTCTCGAAGGGTCCCGAGCCCGTGCCCGTCCCAGCGGTCGAGGGCCGACGTCTGGCGCAGGCGAAGGCGAGCCTGGCGGAGGTCGGGCTCAAGGCCGACATCACGCAGCGGTTCTCGGAGAAGGTCAAGGACGGGATCGTCATCTCGGTGCGTCCGAGCGCCGGAACGGTCGTCGACTCCGGCAGTCGCGTCACCGTGGTCGTCTCCAAGGGACCCCCGCCGGTGACGGTGCCGAACCTCGTCGACGTGCCGCGCGATCGTGCCATCGCGACCCTGCGCGACCTCGGCCTGCGCGCGAAGGTGGTCGAAGGGGACTTCAGTCCGCTGAACCGTGTCATCAGCCAGACCCCCTCGGCCGGGTCGTCGGTGCCCAAGGGCAGCACCGTCACCATCCGGATCATCTGAGTCGCGGGACTTGCCCCGCCCTCGACCGGCAGACTGTCCGCCATGACCTCCCACGACGACCTGTCCGCACGTGCCCGACGAGCCCTCACCGCGTGCGGGGTCGACCTGACCGAACCGGCCGCAGGACCCGTGCTGGTGTCCCGCTCCCCCATCGACGGGAGCGCGCTGGCCACCGTGCCGGCGGCAAGCGCGGAGCAGGTCGAGGCCATGGTGGAGCGCGCGCACGGGGCCTTCGTGACGTGGCGGCAGGTGCCCGCACCCGTCCGGGGGCAGATGATCAAGGCCTTCGGCCGTCGCCTCGAGCAGCACAAGGAGGACCTCGCCGACCTCGTCCAGCTGGAGGTCGGCAAGATCCGCAGTGAGGCACTGGGCGAGGTGCAGGAGATGATCGACATCTGCGACTTCGCGGTCGGCCTCTCCCGCCAGCTCGAGGGGCGCACGATGCCGTCGGAGCGCCCCGGGCACCGCCTGATGGAGACGTGGCATCCGCGGGGTGTCGTGGGCGTGATCTCGGCGTTCAACTTCCCCGTCGCCGTCTGGGCCTGGAACACCGCGATCGCCCTCGTGTGCGGAGACACCGTGGTGTGGAAGCCGTCCGAGCGCACCCCGCTGACCGCCCTGGCCTGCTCTGCCCTGATCGACGGCGTCCTCGCCGAGCACTCGGCTCCCGAGGGCACCCACCTGCTGGCGCTCGCCGATCGCGATGGTGGCCCCGCGCTCGTCGACCACCCCCTGGCTGCAGTCATCAGCGCCACCGGCTCCGAGCGGATGGGCGCACAGGTCGCCCCACGCGTGGCGGCGCGATTCGGACACTGCATCCTCGAGCTCGGCGGCAACAACGCCGCCATCGTGGCCCCCTCGGCGGATCTGGACCTCGCCGTGCGCGGCATCGTGTTCGCCGCAGCAGGCACCGCCGGCCAGCGCTGCACGAGCCTGCGCCGGGTCATCGCGCACACGTCGGTCGTCGACGACGTGGTCCGCCGGGTCGCCGAGGTGTTCGCGCGCCTGCGCGTGGGCAGCCCACTCGACGACAGCGTCCTCGTCGGACCCCTCGTCGACCTGGGGTCGTACGAGCGCATGCAGGAGGCGATCGCCGAGGCCGTCACCGACGGCGGCACCGTCGTGGTCGGAGGCGAGCGCGTGGATGTCGACGGCTGCCCCGACGGGGTCTACGTGCGCCCGGCACTCGTGCGCATGCCCGCGCAGACCGACATCGTCCGACGCGAGACCTTCGCCCCGATCCTCTACGTGATGGCCTATGACACCCTCGACGAGGCCATCGCCCTGCAGAACGGCGTCCCGCAGGGTCTGTCGTCGAGCATCTTCACGCTGGACCAGCGCGAGGCCGAGACGTTCATGTCGTCAGCCGGCTCGGACTGCGGCATCGTCAACGTGAACATCGGAACGTCCGGTGCCGAGATCGGCGGGGCATTCGGGGGCGAGAAGACGACCGGTGGGGGCCGGGAGTCCGGATCCGATGCCTGGCGCGGCTACATGCGACGGGCCACCAACACCGTCAACTACAGCCACGACCTGCCGCTCGCGCAGGGCGTCAGCTTCGAGTGAGATCCGAGTGAGGTCCGAGTGAGGTCCGAGTGAGCGTGTACGACGAGCACCTCGAGGGGTTCCAGGGCGCGCAGCGCACGGCACTGGCCCGGACCATCGAATCGGCGCGCCGTGCGCTGCCCGGTGCCGTGGAGGCCATCGCGTGGGGCATGCCCACCTTCCGAGCGGGCGACACCTCAGGCCCCAGCATCCTGAGCATCACCGGCTTCCGTCACCACAACAGCCTGTTCCCGCACAGTGGGTCCGTCACCGCGCGTCTCGGTGACGCCGTCGCCGGCTACGACATCACCAAGGGCACCATCCACTTCGATCGGGACCGGGCGTTCCCTGCCGCACTCCTGCGGCGCATCATCGCCGTGCGGATCGAGGAGATCAACGCGTCCTACCCCCGGACCAATGGCGAGTTCCGCGAGTACGACGCGCGCGGCGGCCTGCGCACGACCGGCCGGATGAAGGCCGGCGCACGGGTGGGCGTCTGGCGGACTTTCCGTAGCGACGGCTCCCTCCTCCGCGAGGTCGACCACCGTGGGCGCTGACCTGCCGGAGTCCGCCGAAGTCGTCGTCATCGGCGGCGGCGCGATGGGAACCAGCATCGCGTTCCATCTGGTCGAAGCCGGGGTGCGTGACGTGCTGCTGCTGGAGCAGGGCGATCTCGGCAGCGGGTCCACCTGCAAGGCCGCGGGCGGCGTGCGCGCCCAGTTCTCCGATCCGATCAACATCGCCCTCGGCTCCCGCGGCCTCGAGGCCTTCGAAAAGTTCGCAGAGCGACCCGGTCAGCAGATCGACCTGCGGCAGCCCGGCTACCTGTTCCTGCTGACCTCCCAGGAGCAGGTCGAGGCCTACGAGGCGTCGGTCCGCGTGCAGAACGCCATGGGAGTGCCGTCGCGCATGCTGACGCCGGCGCAGGCCTCGGCGCTCAACCCGGCCATCGACGTCAGCGACGTGGTCGCTGCGAGCTTCCACGCCCGTGACGGCTACTGCACGCCGGAGTCCGTCGTGCTCGGGTACAGCACTGCGGCACGCCGGCTCGGCGCCACCGTGCGCACCCACGTCACCGTCACCGGCATCGAGCAGCACGGAGGCGAGATCACAGCCGTGCTCACCGATCACGGTCCGGTGCGCACGGGCACCGTCGTCTGCGCCGCCGGGGCGTGGTCGCGCCGGATCGGCGCCATGGCCGGGGTCGACCTGCCCGTCGACCCGCTCCGCCGTCAGATCCTGGTCACCGAGCCCCTCTCCGATCCCCTCGCGACCCTCGTCACCCACAGCACACCCATGACGATCGACGCATCGACCACGTTCTACTTCCACCGCGAAGGCCCCTCGATCCTGTTCGGGATGTCGTTCCAGGACGAGCACCCCGGATTCGAGTGGGACTACAGCGAGGCGTGGCTGCCTGATCTCATGGGGGCCGTGGAGCGACGCGCACCGGCTCTCCTCGATGTCGGCATCGCGCACCGCTGGGTCGGGATGTACGAGGTGACCCCCGACCACAACGCCCTCGTCGGCGAGGCACCCACGGTGTCGCGCTTCCTGTACGCCTGCGGGTTCTCCGGGCACGGCTTCCTGCAGAGCCCGGCCATCGGCGAGGTCGTGCGCGACCTCGTCCTCGAGCGTGACCCGGTGGTCGATGTGCACGCCTTCGACGCGGGCCGATTCGCCGCCGGCCTGCGCCGCGACGAGGTGAACATCGTCTAGCAGCGCCGCTAGAGCAGGACGCCCTCGTGCTCGAGCAGGGCGATCTTCACGGGGAGCCCGTATCCGTAGCCGCCGATGCCGTTCGAGGCCACGACCCGGTGGCACGGGACGAACGGTGCCACCAGATTGGTCGAGCACACCGTGCCGGCCGCCCGGGCAGCACGGGCATTGCCGGCTCGGCGAGCAAGACCAGCGTAGGTGTCGACGCTGCCGGCGCGGATGGTCCGCATCGCCCGCCACGCACGCTGCTGGAACACCCCACCGGGCTGGAGGACCGAGATCTCGTCGAGCGCATCGAGATCGCCGTCGGCGTACCTAGACAGGGCATCGGTGACCGCAGCCACCGCGCTGCGAGGCCGGATCTGCGTCCCGACGGGCACGCGGTCACGAGCATCGGCGAGATCGCGGAAGGTCGAGCAGACGACGGCTCCGTAGTCGGTGGGGCCGAGGTCACCGCAGGCATGCGGGTCGACGACCACGATCAGCGGGCCGGCGGGCGTGCGGTAGGACGCGGCGAGCAGCCTGTCCACCGGACGCGTCATCGTGACTACCGGAGCATCAGCATGTCCGCGACGAGGAAGGCGAGCTCCAGGCTCTGCTCCCTGTTCAGTCGCGGATCACAGGCCGTCTCGTAGCGATCGCCGAGGTTGCCCTCGAGGACTCCCCCGGTGCCGCCCACGCACTCGGTGACATCGTCACCCGTCAGCTCGACATGCAACCCACCCGGGATGGTGCCGAGATTGCGATGCACCTCGAAGAAGCCCTGCACCTCGGCGACGACGTCGTCGAAGGATCGGGTCTTGTGCCCGGTGGCCGCCTCGCGGGTGTTGCCATGCATGGGATCGCACACCCACACGACGGGGACACCGCTGGCATCGACCTTCTGGACGATGCCGGGCAGCGCGTCGCGGACCTTGCCGGCACCCATGCGCGAGATCAGCGTCAGGCGCCCGGGAACACGATCGGGGTTGAGCACCTCGCACATCTGCGCGACATCGTCCGGCGAGGCCGTCGGTCCGATCTTGACGCCGATGGGGTTGCGGATCGTCGAGGCGAAGTGGATGTGGGCGCCGTCGAGCTGGCGGGTGCGCTCCCCGATCCACAGGAAGTGACCCGACACGTCGTAGGGCAGCCCGGTGCGGGAGTCGATGCGGGTCAGGGCACGCTCGTAGTGGATCGACAGGGCCTCGTGCGCGGCGTAGAACTCCACGCGCTCGAGGGAGTCAGCGTCGGCTCCGATGGCGCGCATGAACGCGAGCGCACGATCGATCTCACCCGCGACGGCCTCGTACCGCTGGCCAGCCACCGAGTCGCGCACGAAGTCCTGGTTCCAGGCATGCACCTGCCGGAGGTCGGCGTAGCCGCCCTGCGTGAAGGCCCGCACGAGGTTCAGGGCCGCCGTCGAGGCGTGGTAGGTGCGCAGCAGGCGCGCGGGGTCGGGCACACGGCTGGCCTCGTCGAACGGCAGAGCGTTGACTGCGTCACCGAAGTAGGAGGTCAGCTCGACGCCGTCGCGCACCTCGGTGAGCTTCGACCGCGGCTTGAAGTACTGGCCGGCCACCCGACCTACCTTGATCACCGGCAGCGACGCGGCGTAGGTGAGGATGACCGACATCTGCAGCACGGTCTTCAGCCGGGCCCGGATGGAGTCGGCGTTGTTCGCCTCGAAGGTCTCGGCGCAGTCGCCACCCATCAGGACGAAGGCATCGCCCATGGCGGCCGCCGCGAGCCGCTCCTTGAGCTGGTCGCACTCGCCGGCGAACACCAGAGGCGGCAGGGCGGCCAGCTCGCCCATGACAGCCTCGAGGGCGGTCTGATCAGGCCACGGCGGCTGCTGGGCCGCGGGCAGATCGGGCCACGTCATCGGTGCAGGCATGCTCCTAGGTTAGGCCCTGCTCACCCGAAGAAGGACTTCGCCTCCTCGTAGCGGGCGAGCGGGACCGTCTTCAGCGTGCCCGTCGCGGCCTGCAGCGGCACACGCACGATGTCGGTGCCCTGCAGGGCGACCATGGTCCCCCAGGCGCCATCCTTCACCGCGGTGATCGCGTTGAGTCCGAAGCGCGTGGCCAGCACGCGGTCGAACGAGGTGGGCGTGCCGCCGCGCTGGATGTGGCCGAGGACGGTCGTGCGCGCCTCGTGGCCGGTGCGCTCCTCGACCTGCTGGGCGAGCCAGTCGCCGATGCCGGAGAGCTTCACGTGGCCGAAGGCATCCAAGGAGGCGTCCTTGGTGACGAGCTGGCCGCCCTTGGGCAGAGCGCCCTCGGCGACGACGATGATCGGCGCGTAGCTCGCGCGGAAGCGGGACTCCACCCAGCCGACGACCTCGTCGAGGTCGAACTCGACCTCGGGGATGAGGATCGCGTTCGCCCCACCGGCCATGCCCGAGTGCAGGGCGATCCAGCCCGCATGCCGCCCCATGACCTCGCAGATCAGGATGCGGTGGTGCGACTCCGCAGTCGTGTGCAGGCGGTCGATCGCCTCCGTGGCGATCTGCACGGCCGTGTCGAACCCGAAGGTGTAGTCGGTCGCGCTGAGGTCGTTGTCGATCGTCTTCGGCACGCCGACCACGTGGAAGCCGTGCTCGGTGAGGGTGGTCGCGACACCGAGAGTGTCCTCGCCCCCGATGGCGACGAGGGCGTCGATCCCGAGAACCTTGAGGTTCTCCTCGATGCGCTCGACCCCGCCGTCGATCTTGACGGGGTTGGTCCGCGAGGAGCCGAGGATGGTGCCGCCGCGCGGCAGGATGCCGCGCACCTGCGGGATGCCGAGGTCCATGGTCAGACCCTCGAGGGGGCCCTTCCAGCCGTCCCGGAAGCCGACGAAGTCGTACCCGTACTCCTGCACGCCCCGGCGGACGACACCGCGGATCACCGCATTCAGGCCGGGACAGTCCCCGCCCCCTGTCAGAACACCCACGCGCATGGGTCATCCACCTCTCTCGATCGGGGTACGGCACCAGCCTAGGGCATTCCTGCAAGCGCTGTCATGCCCAACACGGGCGCTAGGGTCACCGCAACGGGCGAGGGTCCGGCGAGGAGAGTCGAGGGAGAGGGATCGTGCCCAGCATCCTGGCCATCGACGCCGGCACGACCGGCGTCACGGCGCTGGTCATCGACGACCGGGCGTCGGTCCGCGCCCGCGGCTACCGGGAGTTCCCCCAGCACTTTCCCGAGCCCGGTCGGGTCGAGCACGATCTGGGCGAGATCTGGAGCGCGACCCTCGCGGCCACCCGGGAGGCCCTCGCCCAGCTCACCGCCAACGACACCGAAGACCTCGTCGCCGTCGGCATCACCAACCAGCGCGAGACGGTGTGCCTGTGGGACCGCGAGACGCTCGGCGCGGCCTGCCGCGCCATCGTCTGGCAGGACCGGCGCACGGCGAACCTGTGCGGCGCCCTCAGCTCCGCCGGGCACGACCCCCTCATCCGCCAGCGCACCGGGCTGCGCCTGGACCCCTACTTCTCCGGCTCCAAGCTCGCCTGGCTCGCCGAGCACGAGCCACACGTGTGGCAGGGCGTGACGTCCGGCCGCACGGCGATCGGCACGGTCGACTCCTATCTCGTGGCGCGCATGACCCGCGGCCTGGCCCACCTGACCGACGCCACGAACGCGTCCCGAACCCTGCTGTACGACCTCGGCACCGGCGACTGGGATGCCGAGCTCTGCGCGCTGTTCAGCGTGCCCGTCGACGCCCTGCCGGAGATCACGGCGTCCTACGGGCCACTGGCTCGCACGGAGCCCACGGCCTTCCTCGGACTCGACCTGCCGATCTCCGGCATCGCCGGTGACCAGCAGGCCGCGCTCGTCGGCCAGGCAGGCTTCCGCTCCGGTGACGCCAAGTGCACCTACGGCACGGGCTCCTTCCTGCTGGCCCACACCGGCGAGACCCCACGGTGGTCGGACCAGGGACTCCTGACCACGGTCGCCCTGCAGCACCCGGACGGCCGTCGTGACTTCGCCCTCGAGGGTGCGGTGTTCGTGACCGGCGCGGCAGTGCAGTGGCTTCGCGACGGCCTCGGCATCATCGATTCCGCTGACGAGATCGAGGCGCTCGCCGCGAGCGTGCCCGACTCCGACGGCGTGGTGTTCGTGCCCGCGCTCACCGGCCTGGGCGCCCCGGACTGGGATCCCACCGCACGAGGTCTGGTCATCGGCATCACCCGCGGCACCACCCGGGCGCATCTGGCCCGCGCGACCCTCGAGGCCATCGCCTTCGAGGTCCGCGACATCGTCGACCTGATGGTCGCGGACGGCGGAGTCCGGCTCAGCCGGCTCGCCATCGACGGCGGCGCGGCCGTCAATGACCTGCTGTGCCAGATGCAGGCCGATGCCGTGCAGCTGACCGTCGACCGCTCGGCCGAGCTCCAGACCACCGGACTCGGGGCTGCGTTCCTGGCCGGCCTCGGCGCGGGCGTGTGGTCCTCCCCCGACGAGCTCGCCGGCACGCGGCGCTCCTCCGGGACCTTCGAGCCGGGGCCGTCCGACTCCGCGGCCCATGCCCGCTGGCGTGAGGCGGTCGCACGCAGTCGCGCCTGGGCCCTCTGACGGGACATCCATGGACACCCGCCACCGCCTGAGGATCGCGCTGGGATTCGGCCTGCTCGTCGCCATCGCGCTGGTGCCCGGTCTCGTCCTCGCCGTCATGGGGCTGCCGACGGTTGCGAGCGTGACCACGCTGGCCGGACTCGGCACCCTCATTCCGGCACTGCTGATCTCCACGCGCATCGCCCTGATCACCGGGGCCGCGATGACGGTCGCCGCCGCCGTGGCGCTGCCCGCAGCACAGGATCCATGGCTGGCCGCGGTCGTCCTCGGCGCGACCGGGGCGGCTGTCGGGGTCGCCGCACGCTGGAGCGCCTCCGGTGCCGTCGTGCTAGCGGCCATCGGCGTGGTGTTCCTCGTGTCCGATCCCCCGCTCATGCCCAGCGGCCCGGACGACGGTGTGATCCTCGCGCTCGCCACGGCGGTGTCGGCCCTGTGGGGCGTGGGCGCCGGAACGGTCATCCGTCGTCATCGCCGATCGACCGGATCCGCCCCACCCGAGCGGATGGCGTGGACGAGGTCCTTGGCCTTCGCTGCCACGCTGACGACGGTTCTGGCCCTCGCGGGTTGGTGGACGGTGGGGCTGCAGCTGCAGCACGGCGGGGCCTGGTTCCTGATGACCTTCCTCATCGTCCTGCAGCCCTACCTGCAGGACTCACTGAGCCGCACCGTCCACCGCGCCACGGGCACCGTCGCCGGTGTCATCGTCGCGATGGTGCTCTACCTGCTGCTCGACTCCTGGCCCGTCCTGCTGTACCTGCTCGGTGCCCTCGCTGCCGTCGCCGCACTCACGGTGCGCTACACCACCACGCGTCCGTACTGGCAGTACGTCACCTTGTTGACGCCCGCCGTCGTCCTGCTCGAGGGACTGAGCTCCTCGGTGATCGACACCGCCGAGGAGCGGGTGGGATTCACCCTGCTGGCAGCCGTGATCGCCGTGGTGCTCGAGCTGCTGCTGCGCCCGACCTACCGTCGCGCTGCTGCGCGCAGGGGCGCGGACCACTACTGAGGATTGTCCTCGGCATCGTCATCGTCACGGGGCTCGCCGGAGGGCACTGCCGCGGGCACTGCCGCGGGCACTGCCGCGGGCAGCATCGACCGTGAGTCGGCCGGCTCACCGTCAGCGATGAGCTCCTTCGCGCGGGTGGCGTACATGTCGACGTACTCCTGGCCAGAGAGCGTCATCAGCTCGTACATGATCTCGTCGGTCACCGAGCGCAGGATGAAGCGGTCGTTCTCAAGTCCCTCGTATCGCGAGAAGTCGAGGGGCCGCCCGATGCGCACACCGACGCGTCGCAGGCTCGGACGCACCTGCCCCGGGGGCTGGATCTCGTACGTGTTGATCATCGCGACCGGCAGCACCGGCACCTGCGCGTCCATGGCCATGCGCGCAACACCCGTCTTGCCCCGGTAGAGCGTGCCGTTGGGCGACCGCGTGCCCTCGGGGTAGATGCCCAGCAGGTGCCCCTCGCCGAGGATGCGCAGGCCGGTGCGGATGGCGGCCTCGGAGGCGCGGCCGCCCGACCGGTCGACCGGCACCTGGCCCACCCCGGCGAAGAACCAGCGCGTCAGGCGTCCCTTGATCCCGCGACCGGTGAAGTAGTCGCTCTTGGCGAGGAAGGTGATGTGCCTCGGCACGACGAGCGGGAGGAAGAACGAGTCCGAGAAGGACAGGTGGTTGGACGCGAGGATCGCCGGGCCCTTCTCCGGCACGTGCTCCAGGCCCTCGACCCATGGCCGGAAGAGCACCCGCAGCCACGGGCCGACCAGCACGTGCTTCAGGAACCAGTACAGCACCGGGGGCGACCTCCTCGGATGGCACACTAGTGGCGACGTCATCGCGGCGTCGCCGGACCGCACCACGACACGTCCGGAACCATGACACGTCCGGAACGGTGACACGTCCGGCTGCCTGGGAGGCGGACCCATGACACTGATGCCCGGCGCTGATCCATGGACCGCTCCCGGCGACGGGGTGGGCGTGCTCGTGCTTCACGGGTTCACCGGATCGCCGAAGTCGGTCACGCCGTGGGGTCGCGCACTGGCCGAGCAGGGATGGGCCGTCTCCGTCCCCCTCCTGCCGGGTCACGGCACGCGCTGGCAGGACATGAACCTCACCACCTGGCAGGACTGGTACCACGAGGCCGAGCGCGCACTGCGCGACCTGCAGTCCACGTGCCACACGGTGTTCGTCATGGGCCTGTCGATGGGCGGGTCCCTCACCCTTCGCCTCGCCGAGCAGCACGGCGACGCGATCCGCGGCATCGTCCTCGTGAACCCAGCCGTTCACACCGAGCGCCCCGACCGCTTCCTGCTTCCCGTCCTGCAGCACATCATCGGCGGCTTCCCGGGCATCTCCAATGACATCGCCAAGCCCGACCAGGACGAAGGCGCCTACGACCGCATCCCGCTCAAGGCCGCGCACTCCCTGTCGCAGATGTGGCGCGACGTCAAGGCGAACCTGCCTGCCATCACGGTGCCCATGCTGCTTTTCCGCAGTGCCCAGGATCACGTCGTGGAGCCGTCGAACTCCGCACACATCCTCGCCTCGGTGTCGTCGACCGATGTGAAGGAAGTCGTCCTCGCGGACTCGTACCACGTCGCCACGCTCGACTACGACGCCGACGTCATCACACGCGACAGCATCGCGTTCGTGCAGCGCCTTGCGCCTGCAGCACCATGAGCTCACCCGATCGCGAGCAGCGTGACGGCGGACTGCCTGAGCACGAGGCACGGGCCTGGGATGCGATCGTCGCCGACCTGAGCGGTCAGGTCGACCTCGGGCCGGGATTCCCGCGCGAATCGTCACTGCCACCGCTGGCCGCGACGGGCGACCACCCTGATCCCCTGGCCGATCACGACGAACTGGTCGATGACGCCGATGACGCTGACGCCGTCGGCTACGAGCCGCCGCATCCGCCTCCCCTGCCGCGACCGGCCGACACGATGGCACGCTTCGCCTGGGCGTGCGTGATCGGCGGCCCGGTCGCCGTCGTCGTCACGCGCGTGCTGGGCTGGGAGGGCTGGCTGACCGGACTGGGCGTGGCCGCGACGATCGCCGGTTTCGGGGTCCTCATCGCGCGGATGAAGGATCGCGAGGACGACGGCGACAACGGAGCCGTCGTCTAAGCAGAACTCGATCGCGAGGACGACGGCGACAACGGAGCCGTCGTCTAGAGCTACTGGCTCGACTACTGGCTGGGCTGCCGGGCGAGGTCGGCGGCACCGACGACCCCGGCGTTGTTGGCCAGCTCGGCGACCCGGACCTCAGGTGCCGGTCGGTTGCGCTGGCCGATGATCTTCTCCGCGAGGGTCGATCGCGCACTCGCCAGCAGGAGATCTCCGGACTCGGACACTCCCCCGCCGATGACGAAGACGTCGGGGTCGAGCACGGCCGCGAGGTCGGCCAGGCCACGGCCCAGCCACACCCCTACGCGCGAGAACGCCTCGCGTGCCACCGGATCCCCCGCGAGCGCGGCCTCGGTGATGTCGGGCCCCTGGACTCCCTCGGGGGTGCCGTCTCCCAGGGACAGCAGGAGTCCGGCCTCCGACCGCCGGTCCGCGGCGAGATCGCGGGCCTCGCGGACGAGGGCGTTGCCGCTGGCGTACTGCTCCCAGCAGCCACCCCGGCCGCACCCGCAGGCCCGGCCGTCCGGCACGGAGTTGATGTGCCCGATCTCGCCCGCGGCGCCGTGCGCCCCGCGGAACAGCGAGCCGCCGAGGACGATCCCGCCGCCGATCCCGGTGCCGACGGTGACCAGCACCATGTCGGCGGCGCCGCGGCCGGCACCGAACCGGTACTCGCCCCAGGCGGCGATGTTGCCGTCGTTCTCGACCACGACCGGCAGTCCCGTGGCGGCCTGCAGCACGTCGCGCACCGGCACCTGCGACCAGCGCAGGTTCGGTGCGAAGTACACGTGGGACCGTGCCGCGTCGACAAGGCCGGCGATGCCGACCCCCACGCCCACGATCTGCTCATCGCTGCCGGCCGCCAGCTCGGCGACGACGTCGGCGACCTGACTGAGCACGTCGTCGGCGTCCTGACGCGGTGTCGGCCGTCGCGCTGTGGCACGGATGGCACCGTCGTCGGTGACGGTGCCGGCGAGGATCTTCGTGCCACCGACATCGACACCGATCGACAGAGCCATGGCCCGCAGCCTAACGAGGATCCTCAGGTGGCGACGGTGGCGGCAGTGACGTCATCCGCCGCCCCCTTCCTCATCGATCGGAATCCATCGGATGGGCTCGGCGGGTGCCGGGGGTTCCGGGGCCACGGGGGACTGCGGCGTCGGTGCGGTCATCCCCGTGCGGTCCTGCACGAGCACCAGCGTGCGGCACACCAGGCACTCCGGATGGTCGCCCGGTTCACGGTGGTCGCCGTGCGGCTCGACGACCGCCGAGGCCGCCCAGTCCACCATGCGCGCAGCACCCGTCAGGAGCCCCTGCCAGTCCAGGGACGAGCCCGTCGACTCACCGGCTCCCCCAGCACGTTCGGGCTCCTCGGCCTCGTCCCCTGAGTACCACCACGGCGGTTGACCGGAGTCGCTCATCTGACCTCCCCCGGCTCGGGTGCACCGGCCCCGGGTGCATCAACAGGGCCCCTCGGCCAGACGTCGACGTCCGGAGACCAGCGGATCACCAAGCCCTCGGATGTGCGCTCAGCGCGGACCGCCTCGCATCGGTGCAGGACCGACGGCAGTTCGTGCCAGGCGTGCACGCCATCCAGGCGCAGGACGATCCGGCCGTCCTGCACGCCCACCTGCGCGCCGCGACGAGCCGCCTGCCTCAGCGGCACGGCGAGCAGGTAGCCGTCATCGTCGGACGACAGCGCCAAGGTGCGCGACCTGGCAGGCGGCACCGCCCTCTCGGACAGCCGCGCCAGGACGGAGGTGCCCTTCGGTGCCGGGCGCACCACGGGATGGTCTCCGGCGCTGGCCGTCGCCCGCCACACGCACACCCCGTCGCCACCCTCCTCAAGAGCATCGACGGTCGCCAGCGCGGCGGTGCGCAGTGCCCGCGCATCAGGACCCTTGCGATCCTTCCGCGGGACCCGGTTGACGACGATGCCGTCGACGTCGACGCCCAGCAGCGACATCAGTGCCGATGCTCGGAGCAGGTCGTCGACCGCATCACGGTCGGGTCGCCCGACCAGGCGCAGCGATGTGTCGACGTGCTGCAGAACACCCAGCCACGTGCGCGCTGCGACGCGCAGTTCAGACAGCGACTCGAACAGTCCCCCTGCACCCGACACCGAGCGCCACATCGCCATCCGAGGTGTCAGTGCCGCATCGAGGAGGTGGGCCAGGGATCCGGGGAGAACGCACAGGTCACGCACACGGGACAGTGATCCCGCATCGACGACGACGGCGTCGCATTCCTGACGCGCCTGGACGATGCGTCGCCATGCGTCGACGATGCCGAGGTCGGGCAGTCCGGACCACACCTCCGGCACCACGGGATCCGCGCCCGCCTCCTGCCACAGTCGCCCCAGCGTGCCGCCGAGCCATCCCGTGACCGTTGGCTCCGGTTCGACCGCCTGCGCTCCGGAGGCGTCGATCGCCTGCACGTCGACACCCTCGGACCGGATGGAGTCGACGGCCGATCGGGCGAGCGAGGTGGTGCCCGCGCCGCCCTGGCCCGCGACCAGGATCACGCGTCCGGGGGTGCGCACGGCCGGCACTCAGGCGCCGGACTCGACGCGCTTCTTCAGACCCTTCAACGCAGTGTCGACGATGACCTTCTCCGCCTTGCGCTTGATCATGCCGATCATCGGGATCTTCACGTCGACCGAGAGGCGGTAGTGGACGGTGGTCGTGCCGTCGCCGTTGGGGGCGAGCTCGTACGTGCCGTCCATGGCGGTGAGCATGTCGCCCTTGGTGAGGGTCCAGGTGACCTTCGTGTCACCGTCCCAGTCGTACTCCAGCTCGTAGGTGTCCTTGATGGCACCGGAGTCGAGCACGAAGCGGGCGTCCGCGGGCCGGTTGTCGTCCTCGTACACCGACAGGACCGTCACCGACGCGATGCCGTCGCTCCACTGCGGGTAGGCCGGCAGATCGGCGATGACGGCCATGATGCGGTCGGCGGGGGCATCGATCACGATGCTGGATGCGGTCTGGTCGGCCATGGTGGGAAGGCTACCCGCTCGTCGGCGCTCGAGATCCCCCAGCCGAGATCCCTCAGCCGAGATCCCTCAGCCGAGATCGAGGACGTAGGGGCGCCCGGTGCCGGCGAAGTGCCCCACGTTCACGCACTCCGTCCGGCCGATGCGCGTGCGCGGCACCAGCGGCTGGTGGATGTGGCCGAACACGTGGTACCGGGGCTGGTGCTCGCGCACGTAGTCCAGCAGCGCCTCGCTGCCGATCTCGAAGCGCCGGGCCTCGACGTCGTAGACGAGCTCCGGCACGGCCGGGGGGATGTGGGTGAACAGCACGTCGACCGGGCCGAGCTCCGCGACGGTCGCCGCGTAGTCGTCGGGGGCGATCTCGAACGGCGTCCGCATGGGACTGACCAGCCCGCCGCCGACGAAGCCCCAGCGCTGGCCGCCGACCTCGACGACCTCGCCGTCGACCACCCGGTGGCCCTCCCGCAGGTACTCCGGCCACAGGGCCGGCAGGTCGACGTTGCCGTACGTCAGGAGGGCGGGGGTGGGCATGGCGTCGAACAGCTCCTGGTACTGGTTGCGCACCATGGCCTCCATGACGCCCCAGCGGCCCTCCTGGCCCACGACGCCGAGCGACTCCCAGGCCCGGGCGCTCAGCTCCCGGGCCTCGGTGAAGCGGTTGGCGGTGCGCAGCTCGATGTAGCGGCGGGCGTGATCCTCCCCGAACAGGTCGGCGAAGATCCCCCGCCGGGGATCGTGGTAGTCGAGGAAGCAGATCAGGTCGCCGAGGCAGACGAACACGTCGGCGCCCTCGGCAGCCCTCGCGAGCTCGGGCCCCGCCCCATGGACGTCACTGGCCACATGGACCCGCACCGGCGTCAGCCGATCCGGATATTCCGCAGGTCCCCTGGCACCCCGTCAGAATGCCATGCAATCCCTGTGCCAACATCTCCAGCCTGATCTACGGTGTCAATATGAGGACTGAGATCTCCATCCCCGCCGTCGTCGACGTCCCGACCACCGGGAGCGTCGTCGACCACGTTGTCGAGAACGCCGCGAAGCACCCGAACCGGGTCGCCCTCTCCGTGCCCCGAGGCGATGCCTGGGTGGGCGTCACCTCCCAGGAGTTCCTCGATCAGGTGCGCGCCGTCGCCAAGGGCATCATCGCCAACGGGGTCGATGCGGGCGAGCGCATCGGCGTCATGAGCCGCACGCGCTACGAGTGGACCCTCGTCGACTACGCGATCTGGTACGCGGGCTGCGTGAGCGTGCCCGTCTACGAGTCCTCCTCCGCGGAGCAGATCCAGTGGATGCTCAGCGACTCCGGTGCCGTGGCCGTGTTCCTCGAGAGCGAGAAGAACCGGCGCACCTACGACGAGGTCGCCGACCAGGTGCCCTCGTGCACGCGCGCCTGGGTCTTCGAGGACGGTGCCCTGGAGGAGCTGGCCCGCGAGGGCGAGCGCATCAGCGACGCCGAACTCGAGGCGCGCCGCGCCACCCTGTCCCCCGAGTCGCTCGCGACGATCATCTACACGTCCGGCACCACCGGTCGCCCCAAGGGCTGCATGCTCACGCACGGCAACTTCATGTTCGAGATCGACCAGGTGGTCTGGGGCCTTCCGGACGTCTTCCTCGCCCCGAACTCGTCCACGCTGCTGTTCCTGCCCATCGCGCACGTGTTCGGGCGCCTCATCCAGCTCGGCTGCATCCGCAGCGGCGTGCGCCTGGGGCACTCGGCTGACATCAAGCAGCTGCTCCCGGGTCTGGCGTCCTTCCAGCCCACCTTCCTCCTCGCGGTGCCGCGCGTGTTCGAGAAGGTCTACAACTCCGCGCAGCAGAAGGCCCAGGCCGCCGGCAAGGGCCACATCTTCGACACCGCGGCCAACGTCGCCATCGAGTACAGCGAGGCGCTCGACCACGGGGGTCCCGGCCTGGGACTCAAGCTCAAGCACGCGCTGTTCGACAAGCTCGTGTACGGCAAGCTGCGCCACGCCATGGGCGGTCAGATGCAGTGGGCCGTGTCCGGCGGGGCACCCCTCGGTGCGCGCCTGGGCCACTTCTTCCGCGGCATCGGCGTCACCATCCTCGAGGGCTACGGCCTGACGGAGACCTCCGCGGCCAGCACCGTGAACCGCCCCCAGGCCCTGCGCATCGGCACGGTCGGACAGCCCATGCCAGGCGCGCGCGCCAAGATCGCCGCGGACGGGGAGATCCTCCTCGGCGGCGGCCAGATCTTCATCGGCTACTGGAACAACCCGACCGCAACGGCCGAGGTGCTGGAGCCGGACGGCTGGTTCCACTCCGGCGACATCGGCGAGATCGACGATGACGGCTTCGTCCGGATTACCGGCCGCAAGAAGGAGCTCATCGTCACGGCGGCGGGCAAGAACGTCGCCCCTGCGGTGCTGGAGGATCGGCTGCGGGCCAACTGGCTCGTGAGCCAGTGCATGGTGGTGGGCGACGCCAAGCCCTTCATCGCCGCCCTCGTGACCATCGACCCGGAGTCCTTCCCGGCCTGGGCCGCGCAGAACAACAAGGGTGACGTCACGGTCGCCGACATGGTCGACGATCCCGATCTCAACGCGGCGATCCAGTCGGCCATCGACGAGGTCAACAAGGCGGTCTCGCACGCCGAGGCGATCAAGAAGTTCGCCATCCTGCCGGTGGACTGGACGGAGGAGGGCGGTCAGATGACTCCCTCGCTGAAGCTCAAGAGGTCGGTCGTCATGCAGGAGTTCGCCGACGACGTCGAGCGGCTGTACGCGTAGCCGTCACGAGCGCCACGCGCAACTGCCACGAGCGCGGTTCGCGGGGGTTGAGGGTCGGACGGCGTATCAGCCGATGACCCGGCCCACGCCGCTGAAGTAGCGGTTGTACCAGGGCCCGAGCACGGCGTCGATGCGCACGCCGTCGCCGGGATTGGCCGCGTGCACCATCTTGCCGTTGCCGATGTACATGCCCACGTGGTGGACGCTGCCTCCGAAGTAGAAGACGAGATCACCCGGACGGGCCTCGCTCAACGGGATGCGGCGCGTGCTGTTCCACTGCGAGTACGAGTAGTGCGGCAGCGAAATGCCGGCCTGCCGCCACGCGGTCATCGTCAGGCCTGAGCAGTCGAAGGAGTCAGGTCCCGCCGCAGCCGCGACGTACCGGTCGCCCACCTGCGACAGCGCGTACTGCACCGCGGCGGCCGCGCGTCCGCTGACCGGCGGCACGCCCCCTCCCGCCGACGAGGAACCACCGAGGTACTGGCGCGCGGTGGCAGCGGCCGCCAGCGATGCGCGACGCTCCTGCGCGGCGATGGCCGCCAGGCGACGTCGCTCGGCCGCCTCGAGACTGGCGAGCACCGCCTCCGCCTCGTCGAGTCGGTCGTCGGCCTCCTGCTTCGCCGAGGCCATGTCATTGCGGTACTGCTTGGCAATGGCCTCCTTGTCGCTGACGGCCGCCTCGCTCTGCGCCAGGCGCAGCCGTGCGGTCTGGGTGCGGCGCAGGGACGACGCCTGGGCCTTGGCCACCTGGTCGAGGGCCGCGGCCTGCGCGAGGAACTCCGTCGGGTCCTCCGCGAGCAGGACCTGCAGCGAGGTGTCGATGCCGCCGCTGGTGTAGGCCGAGCGCGCGAGGTCGTCGACGGAGCTGAGGATCACCTGCAGCTCGGCCCGCTCGCGCCGGACCTTCTTCTTCAGGCCGGCCAGCTCGGTCTGGACGTCGTTGAGGTCGTTGCGCGCCTTGTTGTAGCGCTCCGTGGCGGCCTCGGCCCTGGCCTGCAGGGTGCGCACCTGGTCACGCACCTGCTCCAGGTCGCGGGGGGCGGCGGACGCCTGGGGGGCGAGTACCGCGCCGGTGACGAGGAGGACGGCGGACAGCGAGGTCAGGGCGGCCCGGCGGATCCACCGGTGCTCTGTGGCGCGCACTCCACCTCCTTCGCTGGCCGCGGCAACAGCCACGGGATGTCGACTGGACCTGCTCGGTGCGTGGTCGGCGGCCCCGTCACCCGGGTTCGCAGCCTGCCTCTTGAACATAACAGACAGGTGACGACGCACCACATCTCGCCGATTATCGGACGGATGATGTCGCGCCAGGTGCGCCGGAGGAGACCCGATCGCCTGTGCGGTCAGCTGGCGCGCACGTCGCGCACGAGCCGCAGCGGGGGCACGAGGCCGGACTCGGCCAGGATGGCCACGGCGGCCGCGTGCTCATCGGGCAGGTCCGTGGCGAGACCGCCCGCCGCACCCTCCGGGGACGTCCGCAGCGGCACCTCGGGGACCCCGAGGAGGACGCTCACCACGCAGTCATCGCAGGCCGGGCCGGCGACGATGCAGGAACCACAGTCGATGATCATGGCTCGACGGTAGGTGCCGGGTCTGACAGCGGGCACGACGCCGCCAGCAGGGCCCCGATGCGCCGCATCGCCCCCAGCACCGAGGTCACCACCGCGCCGGAGTCCTTACCCGCGCTGCCGGCGTCCCAGTGGGCCAGTACCGCGTAGGACCACCGCTCACCGGGTCGGCCGAACGCCCCTGCATCGGCGCGGATCCCGGCGTCCGTGCCCGTCTTGTTGATCAGCCACCGCCCGTCGGGAAGGTCCGCATGGGCCAGCGGGTCCAGATCGAATCCCCCCGCGACCATGGACAGGTCCGTGCCCAGGGCGAGCCACGAGCGCACCCGGCTGGCCACCGGCCCGTCGTCGACCGAGAGGCGGTCCATCAGCAGCGCAAGGTCGCCGGCGCGTGCCTGGGAGGGCGCGGGCGGATGCTCGGGGGTGCGCACATCGCGCAGCAGGTCGTCCTGGCGCGTCAACGGCATGCCCAGCTCGTCCGACACCGCTCGCACGCGGTCCAGGCCCAGCGTGCGCAGCAACGCGTTCGCGGCGCTGTTGTCGCTCACCGACGCCACCAGCACGCACGCTGCCTGCCACGACAGCTCCCGGTCGGGCAGGTACTGCCACAGCCCTGAGTCCCCGACCCGGTCGACGGGCAGCAGCGCGATCGGGTCGTCGGGAGCCTGCGCACCGGAGACCAGGGCCTGCGCCGCGGCGATCAGCAGCAGCACCTTGCCCATGCTCGCGCTGGGCAGCACGGCGTCGGGGTCGATCATGACGACCGGCTCGCCGTCGCGGCGGATGCTCACACCCCAGTGGACGTCCGGCACCGCAGCGACTGTTGCGACCACGTCGGCAACGAGGCGCTCATGGGCGACCGTTGCCGGGCCCTCAGCGCCCGTCACGGACCGCCGTCACCGGGCCCCTCGCACCCGTCACGGGCCACCGTCGCCGGGCCCCTCGCACCCGTCACGGGCCACCGTCGCCGGGCCCCTCGTCAGATGGTCCGCCGAACTCCGGCCGCGACACGACCTCCACCCGATCGGCCGCACCGCACCAGCGGCAGGTGACCGATTCGACGGTCTCCGCGAGGACCTCGCGCTCGTCGATGGTCGACGCCCCGGCCATGTCGAGGTGCCAGAACTCCCGCACCCGTGAACTGCGCACCACGTCGAAGCGGGTCAGGTTGCCGCAGTGGGCACAGCGCCAGCGGGAGCGATCGTCGGGAATCACGAGGGAATCAGCCACGGACACGAGCCTAGCGATACCGACGGCTGTCACAGGGTGCGCCTACGGTCGGCAGGTATGACGACGAGCGGAGTCGCGGCGAGCACCTCGGCCGCGCGCAGCGCAGTGCAGGCGAGTTTCGCCGATCTCGGCACCGCACTGTCCGACGTCACGTTCGTCGTGGTCGACCTCGAGACCACGGGCGGCTCCCCCGCAGAGGCCGGCATCACCGAGATCGGCGCGGTGGCGGTGCGTGCGGGCGAGGTCGTCGGCGAGTTCGCGACCCTCGTCAATCCGGGCATGCCCATCCCACCCTTCGTGGCCGCCCTCACCGGCATCACCGACGCCACCGTGGCCTGTGCCCCGCGCCTGTCCGCCGTGCTGCCCTCCTTCCTGGAGTTCCTCGGCAGCGGTGTGCTCGTGGCTCACAACGCCCCGTACGACGTCAGCTTCCTCACCGGCGCCTGCACACGGCACGAGCTGCCGTGGCCCGCGCCCCGCGTGATCGACACCGCTCGACTGGCCCGCGTGGCCCTCCATCGCGACGAGGTCCGCAACTGCAAGCTCGCGACGCTCGCCGCGCACTTCCGGGCGAGCGTGACGCCGACCCACCGCGCCCTCGACGACGCCCGCGCCACGGTCGACGTCCTGCACGCCCTGCTCGAGCGCACCGCCGGATTCGGGGTCAGCACCCTGGAGGACCTCCAGGCGTTCTGCTCACGGGTGTCCCCGACCCAGCGAGCCAAACGGCACCTCGCCGACGGCCTGCCCGACGCTCCGGGTGTCTACATCTTCGAGGACGCCCAGGGTGCGTCGCTGTACGTCGGCACCTCCCGCAGCATCCGCACCAGGGTGCGCTCGTACTTCACGGCGTCCGAGCAGCGCCGTCGCATGGCCGAGATGGTCGGCATCGCCACGCGCGTCACGCCGATCGTGTGCGCCACGACCCTGGAGGCGCGCGTGCGCGAACTGCGGCTGATCGTGGAGCGCCAGCCGCGCTACAACCGCCGCTCACGCCATCCGGACCGCCAGCAATGGGTCAAGCTCACCGTCGAGCCGGCCCCACGCATGTCCATCGTCCGCAGCGTCGGTGACGACGTCGCGCTGGGTGCGCGGTACCTCGGCCCCTTCTCCGGGCGCGCGAGCGCCGAGGAGGCCGTCGAGGCGCTCCTGCTGGCGCACCCGGTGCGCACGTGCACCACCCGGCTCGCGCGCCGTCCCACCGCGACGCAGCCGGGCTGCTCGCTCGCGGAGCTCGGACGGTGCCTGGCGCCCTGCGCGTCCGGCCACGATGCCGCGGAGTACCAGGAGCGGGTGTCCGCCCTGCGCGAGGCGATGTCCGGCGACCTCCGTGCGGTCGATGAGGCCGTCCGCGCGCGCATGGCACGCCTGGCCGACGACCAGCGGTTCGAGGAGGCCGCCCGATGGCGCGGTCGTCTCCAGGCCCTGTGCCGGGTGAGCCACCGCACCCACCTGCTCGCCATGCTGGGCCGCGAGCCCCTGCTCGTCGCCGCCGAGCCCACCGACGACCTCGGCTGGGACATCCACGTGATCCGCCACGGCCGACTCGCGGCCGCCGGTCACGCCCGACCGGGCTCCGATCCCCGCGCGCACGCCGAGGCGCTCGTCGCGCAGGCCGAGCACGTCGATCCGGCACCCGAGCCCGCTCCGGCAGGGCTCACCGAGGAGGCGCTGGAGATCCTGCGCTGGCTGGAGTCCGGCAGTGTCCGCCTGGTGCGAGCGACATCTGCACTGTCGGTGCCCCTGCACGGGGGCGGACGCCAGGCGGCCGAGCTCGACGAGGTCACCCGACATGTCACGCCCGATCCCACCGGGTGGCTGAGGTCCGGCCGCACCTCGGACACGGGCCGCCCCGAGGGGCCGCGGGCCACCGCGGTCACGCGCATCCGCACGGCGTGACCGTTCGCCCGGGCACCGGGACGGCTACTGCCGCAGGGACTGCGTGACCTCCACCCACCGGCGCAGCACGTCCAGCGCAGCGCCCTCCTGCAGGACACCCCGCGCCGTCGGCAGATGGGCGGCCACCCGTGCCGTGAGGTCGTGGGCGACGTCATGGCTGCCCGCCCCGGCGGCGCCGGGATCCGTCGCCGCCGCGTAGGCGGCGAGCGCCGCGGCCGCATTGACCGCGACGGAGTCGCGGATCGCGGCGACCCGCTCGGCGTCCGGACCCTCCGGCGCGGAGCCGTCGAGGGTCGCGACCAGTAGCTCGGCGTTCCGGGAACTGTCACCGCCGGTCAGCAGTGCAGCAGGAGAGCGCGCGATGCCGAGATCGGCGGCGTCGAACACCACCTCGCGCACCGTCGTACCGGTGGCATCCCAGATCCGGGTGGGCGCCGACGTGGACACGTCGTCGAGACCGTCCTCCCCGCGAATCACGAAGGCACGCACACCCCGTCGAAGCAGGACGTCGGCCATGACGGGTGCCAGGCGCTCGCTCGCGGAGCCGATCAGCCCGGCGCTGGCGGAACCCGGATTGGTGAGCGGGCCGAGGATGTTGAACACGGTGGGCACACCCAGTTCGCGGCGCCACGGGCCCACATGGCGCAGGGCCGGATGGTGGACCTGGGCGAAGCAGAAGCCGATGCCGGCTGCGCGGACGCTGTCGACGACCTGTGCGGGCTCGAGGTCGATGACCACGCCGAGCCGTTCGAGGACGTCGGCCGTGCCCGTCAACGACGAGGCTGCCCGATTGCCGTGCTTCACGACGGTCGCCCCGGCGGCGGCGCAGACCAGCGCGGCCATCGTCGAGATGTTGACGGTGTCCGCCCCATCCCCGCCGGTGCCCACGACGTCGAGCGAGACGGGAGCTCCCGCGGGGCCGAAGTCCAGCAACCGCGCGTGCGCCAGCATGGCCCGCACCAGGGCATCGACTTCGACGGCCGTCTCCCCCTTGGTGCGCAGGCCCAGGACGAAGGCGCCGAACTGCGTCGCAGTGGCCTCGCCGACGAGCAGCTGGTCCATGGCCCACTCGGCCAGTTCGGGCGTCAGGTCAGCGCGCACCGCGAGGGCGGAGAGGACGGCGGGCCAGGACGTCGCCCCTTGGCCCGCGGGTCGTGAAGACTCCCCCAGCGGGGTCGACACCGCAGGTCAGGCCGTCGCGACGGTCGCCCGGCTGCGCAGCAGCGTGGTGACCGAGCGGGCCAGGGCGACCGCGTCGAGGGGGTGGGACGTGACGGCGTCCGCCCGCGACCACGTCGCCAGCCAGGCATCCTGGGGGCGGCCGACCAGCAGCAGCACGGGCGGGCAGTGATAGATCTCGTCCTTGAGCTGACGGCACAGCCCCATGCCACCGATCGGGACGGCCTCGCCGTCGAGGATCAGCAGGTCCAGCCCGCCCCGGTCGACCACGGCGACGGCCATCGCCTCGGTGGCCACCTCGACGTACTCCAGGGCCGGCAGGTCGGCCGCCGGGCGACGCCCGAGGGCCGTCATGACCTGGCGCCGGACCACCCGGTCGTCGCTGTAGATCAGCACCTTCAGGGTGGGCTCGGGATCCTGTTCGCCGTGCTCGTCGTGGAGGTCCTGATCCGGATCGACGGCCTCGTGGGCGTCGACCTCGGCCTCGGCTGCGGCCAGGGCGGCGGAGTCGTCAGATCGGTGCACGCCCGGAACTCTACCGGTGCGCGAAACGGGCCCGTGAATGTGACCGAATCGTCGGGGGGGTCCGAGGGCAAGAGCCACCGCCATCTGCCAGACTCGCCTCGTGGCCCACGCAACACAGATCCCTCAGGCATACGCCCACACTCCCGCCAACCGGCCCAACATGGTCGCGATCGGCACCATCGTGTGGCTGTCCAGCGAGCTCATGTTCTTCGCGGCCCTGTTCGCGATGTACTTCACGCTCCGCGCGGTGAACCCCGAGCTGTGGGCCCAGGAGACGCAGCTGCTGAACATCCCGTTCGCCAGCGTCAACACCACGATCCTGGTGCTGTCGTCGGTGACCTGCCAGCTCGGCGTGTTCGCCGCGGAGCGCGGTGACGTCAAGGGCCTGCGCCGCTGGTTCATCATCACGTTCCTCATGGGCGCGGTCTTCATCGGCGGCCAGGTCACGGAGTACGCCGAGCTCGTCCACGAGGGCCTCACGCTCTCCAGCAACGCCTACGGCACGGCCTTCTACCTGACCACCGGCTTCCACGGCATGCACGTGGTCGGTGGCCTCGTCGCGTTCCTGTTCGTGCTCGCGACGACCTTCGTGGTCAAGCGCTTCTCCCACGACCAGGCGACGCGCGCGATCGTCACGTCGTACTACTGGCACTTCGTCGACGTCGTCTGGATCGCCCTGTTCTTCATGATCTACATCCTCAAGTGACCCAGCAGAGAGGTTCGGCGAAGGTGAAGTTCCTGGCCGCACGGCGGCGCAGTCCGCTCGTGGCATCCGCGTTGTTGATCGGGGCCCTCGCCGTCGTCGGCGGCGGCTACGCCGCGCTTGCGAGCGTGCAGCCTGCCGAGGCCACCATGGCCGTGGGCACCGAGACCCAAGTGGAGAAGGGCAAGCAGCTGTACCTCGAGGGCTGCTCGTCCTGCCACGGCCTCGAGGCGCAGGGCACGAAGTCCGGCCCGACCCTGATCGGCGTGGGCGCCGCAGGCGTGCACTTCCAGGTCTCGACCGGACGCATGCCGCTGGCGGCTCCCGGTGCGCAGGCTCCGTCCAAGGAGAACATCTACTCCGAGGACGACATCGCCGCCATGTCCGCCTACGTCGCGTCGCTCGCCCCCGGCCCGGCGATCCCGAACGCCCAGCAGCTGGACTACGCCGACGCCGACGTGGCCTTCGGCGGGCAGCTGTTCCGCATCAACTGCGCCCAGTGCCATCAGGCCGCGGGCCAGGGCGGTGCGCTCACCCAGGGCAAGTACGCACCCAACCTCATGGGGTCCACCCCGCAGGTCATCTACGAGGCGATGCTCACCGGACCGCAGAACATGCCCGTGTTCAGCGACTCGCAGCTTCCCGAGGGTGACAAGCAGGCGATCATCGCCTACATCCGTGACCTCCAGGACGCCTCCAGCCCCGGCGGCCTGAACCTCGGGCGCTTCGGCCCGGTCACTGAGGGAGTCTTCCTCGTAGCAGGAGTCTTCGCGGCGCTCATCGCCGCGGCCGTCTGGATCGGAATCAAGTCGCGATGACCGACATCACCCCCCACCAGGACACCACGCCCCACGGCGGTTCCAACGGGCACGCGAAGGCGCCCGCGCGGCTGGGCTACTCCCCCGTCGCCGACATCCCGCACAAGCCGCGGGCGACCGACACCGACCCCAAGGCCGCCCGCCGCGCCGAGCGCCAGGTCGCCGCGATGTTCCTGCTGTCGATGGTCTTCGTGGTGCTGTTCGTCGTCGCCTACATCGCCATCGATCCCACGGCCACGGTCTACATCCCCGTACTCGGGTCGGTCGGCGCGAGCAACGTCGCGCTCGGCTTCACCATGGGCATGGCCATCCTGCTCGTGGGCACCGGCGCCATCCAGTGGGCGAAGAAGCTCATGCCCGACGTCGAGGTGGTTCAGGACCGCCACGACATGGCCTCGCCCAAGCGCGCCACCGCCGAGGCCGAGGCCAACTACGAGCGCGGCAAGGAGGAGTCCGGGTTCGCCCGCTTCCGGCTCATCCGCCGCACCCTGATCGGGGCCCTCGTGCTGTTCCCGATCCCGCTCGTCGTCATGCTGCGCGACCTGTGGACCCCGGACGAGTTCACCAAGGGCAAGTCCCCGGCCGACCTGCTGTCGACGACCCTGTGGACCAAGGGCATGCGGATCATCTCCGACGGCACCTACCAGGGCTCGCACGGTGGCGAGGACAGCGGCGGCGAGGTGGCTGGCGAGGTCGAGGCCCCGGCCGACAGCGTGGCCTTCCGCCCCATCCGACCCGAGGACCTTCCCGTCGGCGGCCTGATCGCCGCCATCCCGGCCGATCTGCCGGAGGTCGAGGAGCTCGAGGGCAACTTCAACGCCCGTGGCAAGGCCGCCATCATCCTGGTGCGCATGGAGCCCGACGAGATCCGCTCGCAGCAGGGCGAGGCCTGGGACTACCAGGGCATCCTCGCCTACTCGAAGATCTGCACCCACGTGGGCTGCCCCATCGCCCTGTACGAGCAGCGCACCCACCACCTGCTGTGCCCCTGCCACCAGTCGACCTTCGACCTCGCCGACAGCGGAAACGTGGTGTTCGGCCCGGCCGCGCGCCGGATGCCGCAGTTGCCGATCGGCGTGGATGAGGAAGGCTTCCTCGTAGCACTGTCGGATTTCCAAGAACCAATCGGACCGAGTTTCTGGGAGCGCGGATGACCACGACCAGCCCCGTGGAGAAGGTGGGCGGAGCGACGGCCACGTACGTCGATCAGCGCGTCGGCAGCAACAAGTTCCTCTCCCGGAACCTCGGCAAGGTGTTCCCCGACCACTGGTCGTTCATGCTCGGCGAGATCGCCCTCTACAGCTTCATCGTCGTGCTTCTCACCGGCGTCTTCCTCACCCTGTGGTTCAAGCCCTCCATGGCCGAGGTCATCTACGACGGCTCGTACGTGCCGCTGAAGGGCCTGCACATGTCGCAGGCCTACGAGTCGGCCCTGAACATCTCCTTCGACGTCCGCGGCGGACTCCTGCTCCGCCAGATGCACCACTGGTCGGCGCTGATCTTCATCGCGGCCATGGCCGTGCACATGTTCCGCGTCTTCTTCACCGGCGCCTTCCGCAAGCCCCGCGAGTTCAACTGGCTGATCGGCGTGGGCCTGACCACCTTCGGCCTGCTCGCCGGCTTCTCCGGCTACTCCCTGCCGGACGACCTCCTCTCCGGCACCGGCCTGCAGATCGCCCGCGGCATCGTCCAGGCGGTGCCCGTGGTCGGCACCTGGGCCGCGTTCCTGCTCTTCGACGGCGAGTTCCCGGGCACGGAGTTCATCTCCCGGCTCTACGGCGTGCACATCCTGCTGATCCCCGGCTTGATCCTCGCCCTGGTCACCGTCCACCTCATGCTGGTCTGGACCCAGAAGCACACCCAGTTCCCCGGGCCCGGCCGCACCAACGACAACGTCGTGGGCTACCCGCTCCTGCCGGTCTACATGGCCAAGGCAGGCGGCTTCTTCTTCGTGGTCTTCGGCATCATCGCCCTCGTCGGCGGACTGGTGACGATCAACCCGATCTGGGTGTTCGGCCCCTACCTGCCCGACCAGGTCTCCGCCGGCTCCCAGCCCGACTGGTACATCGGCTTCCTCGACGGCGCCCTGCGCGTCATGCCCAACTGGGAGACCGTGATCTTCGGCTGGACGATCTCCTGGAACATCTTCATTCCGGCGCTGGTCGTCCCCGGCATCCTGTTCACCGTCCTCGGCCTCTACCCGTTCATCGAGGCCTGGGTCACCGGCGACAAGCGCGAGCACAACCTGCTCGAGCGGCCGCGCAACGCCCCCACGCGCACCGCGCTGGGCATGATGGCGATCACGTTCTACGTGCTGCTGTGGGTCGGCGGCGCCAACGACATCATCGCCGTGGCCTTCGACCTGTCGATCAACTCGATCATCTGGTTCCTGCGCTTCGCCCTCATCATCGTGCCGCCGATCGTGTTCGTCATCACCCGGCGAACCTGCCTGGGCCTGCAGCGCAAGGATCGCGAGAAGCTGCTCCACGGCTACGAGTCCGGACGCGTGCTGCGCCTCCCGCACGGTGAGTTCATCGAGGTGCACCAGCCCCTGAACGAGAAGGAGCTGGCGGTCATCACCTCCAAGCACGACTACGTGCCGCTGCCGGCACCCGAGAGGGCCGACGCCGACGGTGTGCGCAACAAGCACTACCGGGTGCAGATGCTGCGCCATCGCCTCAGCGAGTTCTTCTACGGCGTCAACATCCCCAAGCCGACGGCAGCCGAGATCGAGGCCGGTCAGCACCACGCGGCCGAGCAGGCAGCCGTCGAGGCTCCCCTGCACGAGTACGAGGACAGCGACGTCATCTTCAACGCGCACGGCGGGGTGCTCCACCACCCGGGGATGCCGAAGACGAACGCCGAGCAGATCGCCCAGGAGCAGCGCTCCTAGCTCCCCACCCCGTTGAGTGGTGAGTTGTGTACGCAACACCCTGGCGTGGCGCGTACACAACTCACCACTCAACTGAAGGGGGGCTAGCGGGTGCAGGCGCTCCAGTCCATCGGGTCGTGCTTCTTCCCGCAGGTGCTGCACTGCGGCCAGCCGATGTCGAAGATGCCGCTTCCGCCGGCGACGTCCTCCAGCTGCTCCTCGAACAGGCCCGTCACGTCCTGATCGGTCGGGGCCTGCCCTGTCGAGTCATGGCCCGTCGGCTCCGAGCCGGCGCTGTCACTCACTCGCCGAACCTAGCAGCCTTGGCCCTACCTCCGAGGCGGTCCCGTGTGACGAGACGGGGCATGAAAGGCCTCCAGTCAGGGGGTCCGTGGCCTGCGACTGCACAGTGAGAAGAGCAGCAACACCACGAGTATCGGCACTGCGAGCCAGTTGAGGACGTCACCAGGCACGATCCCTACGGCCTCCACAGGCTTCAGGAAGCCCGAGATCGCACGCAGAACAGGCTCCACGATGAAGATCACATACACGAATGGAGTCAGGCCGCGGTAGCGGAGCAGCAGGACCCACAGCACCACAGCGAGCAGGAGCTGGATCGCCCCCCATTGGCCAAAGAGGGCGATGATGTTCTCCCCACCCGCGACGGTGGTGTCGATGGTGGCGATGCTCTCAGCCCCGCCATCGACAGCGAACAGGTGAATGAGACTGCGCACCGTGAGCACGGCCAGAACGGCCACCGCCATCCACCAGGCGAATGCCGGCCCGGAGTACGTTCGCGCGTCATCGGGAAGCAGCCTCGCCGGGCTCGGTCGGGTCATCAAGGCCACGTGTCTTGCCTGACGCATCCCGCAAGCACTCACGTGCCGGAATCAGGCTGGTAGGCGAGGACCTCACGATTGGAGACTCAACCCCCTGATCGCCTGCGTGATGTCCATCCGGTCTCTGAGGAAGGGCAGCGGGGCGTCCGGCTCGTTCACGGCCGTCCGGGGATCGATGCGGGGAGATCGTGCGAGCTCTCGCGCAGCGGGTCTGACCACATCGTTCGCTGCCGCATTGATGCGATCCGAGAGCTGTTGGGCATCCGCCTCGGAAATCTCCTCCGAGATCAGCTCGCGGATCTCGTTGATCGTAGGCTCGAGAAGCACCCGAGCCCTGCTCCGCAACTCCGCTTCGGACCGCACGAGTTCGAGGTCGGCGGACTCCACCAAGGCCCTGAGCCTGGCCTGCTCAGCCAGCAGACCGGCATTGGCATCAGTGCGTTCGCGAGACAGCTGGGCAGAGGCGACCATGACCACACCGAGCACCAACGTGATGGCAAGGGCGGCAAGGGAGCCGCTGAGCGGAGTGGCATCCCACGTCCATCCCTCGGTCTGCCAGACGCCGAAGAGCACCGTCGCCAGGGAACGAACCAGACTGGCGACGACGAGTCCCCCGAGAACGACGCCTACGTGCGGGCGGGTCCACCCATCGCGACAGCCGCGCTCCCTGGCCAGCAACAGCACGGCAACCGAGAGGAGCGCCGCTCCAGCCGATGCCGCCACGTCGATGATGGCCGGCTGATCGGGGATGACCCTGACGGCCATGAAGCTCAGGACGAAGCCGACGATCCCGACACCTGTCAGCACGGGCGGGGAGAACGAGCCCTCGCTGCCGATGAGAGTCGACAGTCGTTGCCTGGGTGTGGTCATCCCGATCAGGACGTCGGCAGGCCAGCGGCGCGGATGAACTCCCGAGCGGCGACCACCCGCGCATTCCCCTCGTCTGACACATCGGCGCCGATCAGCGCCATGGCGCGCGTGATGACGTTGTGCACGGCCTTCACGGTCGTGCCGCGCTCGGCAGTGATCTTCTGATTCGACATGCCCAGGGCCACCATGCTCAGCACCTCGACCTGGGTGTGGGACAGGCTGGCCAGCGGTCGCTCAGGATCTTGGTCCTGATGGGGAATGTCCCGCTCGGACCCACGCAGCACGGCATCGAGCGCAGCGACGAGTGCCTTCGAATCGGAGAGCTGGTCCTTGCGCACGCAACCCGCGTCTGAGGGCAGGCTCGACGGACTGCGACCCGCGAAGCGCGCGTCCGGCAGGTTCGAGAGGAAGAGGATGGCCAGGTGCGGGGCCCTGGCCCGAAAGGCGTCGGCGAGATCGAAGCCGTTCACCCCGGCACCGAGATCGACATCCAGCACGACCGCATCCGGATCCATCGTCGACCACATGCGGCGTGCATCGGCAGCGTTCGAGGCAGCACCGACGACGAAGCCCGACTGGGTGAGGGTCTCGGCGAGCAGGCCGAGAGTCAGCCTGTCGTCCTCGACGACGAGCACGCTCCTGCCCCGGCCGATCATGGCCCCAACATCCTGTGCGGAAGGGCGGGATGGGTGCCAGGTGTTCCCTGCAGGGCACATCGGACCCTGCCGTGCGGAGAGCGCGAACAGGCCTTCGAGGCTCGGTACCCGGTTTCGACGTGCAGGAAGAGATCTCCTCCTACCGGGCGAACTCGCCCCGGTAGTACTCGAAGAGCCACCCGACGATCGCCAGGAGCAGAGCGGCGACACCGAAGACGATGACCCACACGGCGAAGATCAGGCCCAGGGCGATGATGAATGCCCCCAGAGCGACGAACAGCGGCCACCAGGAGTGCGGGCTGAAGAAGCCGTACTCGGGGTCGGCCTCGTCGATCTCTCCGTCGAGGCGGTCCTCCGGGCGCGGGTAGACGCGCTTGGCGGTGTAGAGCACGTAGAACCCGATGATGAGGGCCAGGCCCCCGGACAGCGCCAGGGCCGTGGTGCCGATCGGGTCACGCGAGAAGTACCAGTAGATGGCTGCGAGCGGGATGAAGAACGCTGCTCCCAGCCCGAAGAGCCAGCCCTCGATCTTCACGAGTGGCCTCCCTCGACCGTCCGGCTCGATGCGGCCGCAGCCACCGGCTGGGCCCCCGGAGCAGCCAGCTCCGGATGATGGAGGTCGAACGCGGGCCGCTCGGAGCGGATGCGCGGCAGCGACACGAAGTTGTGCCGCGGGGGCGGGCAGGAGGTCGCCCACTCGAGCGAGCCGCCCCAGCCCCACGGGTCGTCGACCGTGACCTTGGGTGCCGTGCGCCAGGTCTTGATGACGTTCCAGATGAAGAACAGGGTCGACACTCCCAGGAGTGCCGCGCCCAGCGTGGAGATCTGGTTGAAGAACTCGAAGTCGTCGGCCGGCAGGTAGTCGCCGTAACGGCGCGGCATGCCCTGGACGCCCAGCCAGTGCTGGATCAGGAAGGTCACCTGGAAGCCGATGAACAGCAGCCAGAAGTGGATCTTGCCCAGCTTCTCGTCGAGCATGCGCCCGGTCATCTTCGGCCACCAGAAGTACAGGCCGGCGAAGAACAGGAACACGACCGTGCCGAACACCGTGTAGTGGAAGTGCGCCACCACGAAGTAGCTGTCGGACACGTGGAAGTCCAGCGGCGGGGCCGACAGGATGATGCCGGTCAGGCCGCCGAAGAGGAAGGTGATCAGGAAGCCCATCGTCCAGAGCATCGGGGTGTCGAAGACGATGGAGCCGCGCCACATCGTGCCGATCCAGTTGAAGAACTTCACGCCCGTCGGGACGGCGATCAGCATCGTCATGATCGCGAAGTAGGGAAGATAGACGGAGCCGGTGACGTAGAGATGGTGGGCCCACACGCCCATCGACAGCGCACCGATGGCCATGGTCGCGAAGACCAGGCCCTTGTAGCCGAAGATCGGCTTGCGGGAGAAGACCGGGATGATCTCGCTGGCGATGCCGAAGAAGGGCAAGGCCAGGATGTAGACCTCCGGATGCCCGAAGAACCAGAACAGGTGCTGCCACAGGATGGCACCGCCGTTCTCCGGCGCGAAGACCAGCGATCCGTACTCACGGTCGATGAAGGCCATCGCCAGGGCGGCGGCGAGGACCGGGAAGGACAGGATCACCAGGACGCTGGTGATGAAGATCGTCCAGGTGAAGATCGGCATCCGGAACATGGTCATGCCCGGCGCACGCATGGTGAAGATCGTGGTGATGAAGTTGACGCCGCCGA